>Ga0335398_10004877_pt1 | contig 18208 bp, 12 predicted proteins | sample BON03_FD_205742 | JGI IMG/M metagenome (GOLD analysis project Ga0335398, IMG submission 205742) | Freshwater microbial communities from Lake Bonney liftoff mats and glacier meltwater in Antarctica - BON-03 (spades assembly) (version 2) | ecosystem: Environmental > Aquatic > Freshwater > Ice >... | reverse complement strand
GAGGGGAGAGGGGGAGAGGGGGAGACCGAGCGCGCTCTGCCCGCGTCCGGTCCTCCTGAGGGAAAGAGGGTGCGGGGCTCCAAGCAGAGGCGAGGGAGGCGAGGACCGACGATCGTTTCCTCGCCCGCCGCCCGTTCCCCACTTGCATCGGTCCGCACCCGTCGCCCCATCTGGCGCGCGCTCTCGAACTATTCACTTGCGCGCCGCGCCGCCGCCCGCGCCGCCCCCGCCCGCGCCGCCGCCGCCGCCCGCGCCGCCCCCGCCCGTGGCGGCCAGGTCGAACGACAGCTTGTGCGCCGCAAAGCGCGCGGCGGGCGCGACCGCGCGCGACAGCAGGTCCTCGGCCGCCGTGGGCAGGACGCTGTCCATGGCGTCCTCGGTGCGCGTGGTGGTGAAGCGCACGCCGCCATGGCCGCCGCCGTGTCCGCCGCCGTGGCCGAGCGGGTGCGTCGGCGACGCGTCGGCGCTGCCAGAGCCGCTGGCGCTGCCCGGGCCCGCGCCGCCGCCGCCGCCGCCCATGCCCATGCCCATGGCCGAGCGGAGTGGCGCGCCGAACGCGTGGCCCACGAACAGCGAGGCGACGGGGCCCGCGAGCGACCGGTCGGCCATGGCCACCAGCCGCACGGCGTTGGTGCGGTCGCCCGTGTTCAGGCGCTGCAGCGTGCGGCCGCCGTCGCCGCCGTCGGCCGAGGAGGAGGCCATGCTCGCGGCTCGCGGCTGCTGCTGTGCTACCGTTGCCGCCGCCGCTGCTGCTGCCGCTGCTGCTGCTTCCTCCGTGCTCCGAACGCCCGCTGCGAGGCCGGGCGAGCAGGCGCCGTCTTGGACGACTGTCTTATCCGTCTTGCTGTTGTTGGAGAGAGGAGGTGGGTGGGTGGGTCGGCGGCGTCAGCGTCGGCGGGTCGTCGAGCCCTTGTCAGTCAGCGGACAACAGCGTCGCTCCAAGAACGGTCGTCGTGTCAAAACGGCCGGCAAACCGCGACGCGCGCGGTTCGCCGGATGCTTCTGCCCGCAATGAAGCCGATGGGCGCAAGCGCGTGGGGACAGGGGCGCGGGAAAGAGCGTTAAGAGGCGGGCGTATGTCCCAAAAGGCTCTTTTTGCCAGCCCGACTGACTTCTCCGGGCCCGTTTGCGTTTCGCGCTCGGGTCACGCGCGCGCGCCGGAGCCGCCGCGGAAGTCTATTGAGTCTTACCTATCGTCTGCTCGCGCGCCAGGGAAGGCGTCGGGGGCCCAGGGGAGAAGACCAAGAGACGGAGGGTATATTTTTGCCGCGAAGGAGGGGAGCGACTTCTAACGATAGACTTTTGCGAAGACTTTTGTGCTTGGTGGGTGCTTGGATTTGCCGTGGTTGATGAGACGAGTGTAGTTGTTTGTGCTATTGCTTTCGAGTGAGCAGGGGCCGTGGTTTTGACGGATTTTCACGGAAGAGAGGAGGGGAGCCCAAAAAGGCGTTTTCTTTCCTAAAAAACGCCTCCTCCTGGTCCACAACGACCGGCCAGGACTCGCGAACATTGGAGACCCGACCAATCCAACATAAGAAACACCTAATGCAGCCACGCGCGCGCTGGGCCGCGTCGCAGCGCCAAAGCACCCTTCACGGCAGGTCCTCCGACATCATCTCGGCGTTCCTCAACCCGCGGGTCACACGCGCCCCAACAGCCGCCCGCGCGGCACTGCGGCCCCTGTACTTTGACGTCGTCGCCTTCGAGGGCTTGAACAAGGTGTTGCGATTGGGCGTGGTGACGTCGGCGCCGCCCGAGGCAGACAACGACGCTGACGCCGACGCCGAGCGCGCGCCTGCGGCGCCGTCCTCCTCCTCGTCCTCCTCCCCCTCCTCCCCCTCCTCCCCGGGCCCAGGAACGATCACCGTCGCGCCGCTGCGCCCGTCCCCCTGCTGGGTCGAGTCGGGGCTCTGGGTCGAGGACGACGGCGGCCCCGGCGCGGGCGAGGACGGCGGGATATCCGTGTCGCTGTCGGCCGTCCGCGCCGTCCTCGCGGGCGCCAGCCTCGAGCAGCGGCAGGATCCCGTGGGTCTGGGCAACCCGCACGGAGAGCACGCGCACGACGTTTGGCTCCTGCCGGCGCGGGTGGCGGTCGCGGATGGTGGGGAGGAGGAGGAGGGTCAGGGGCCGGACGCCGAGGTGAGGCGGCGGGTCGACGCGCTGCTCGCGGGAGTCGTTATTTGAAGCAGCAGGCCGGGGGGGAGGCGGGGGAAGGAAACGGGCGCGCGCCCTCTGTGCGGGCCTGCCGACGCTCTCGGACGCCAACTTGTTACGATCACGTCTCGTCGTTGTTTTGGGGGAGCGGCGGGCGGACGACGCAACGAGCGCCGCCGAGAGAGAGCGGGGGGGGTAAAGGGGCAAAGGCCTCTCGGCAGGAAAGGAGCGTCGCCTTGCCCGTCGCATCGTGACGGCGAGCCCGGTCGCGTTGCCCTGGCCCGGCACGAGCCCCCGAGCGGAAACGAGAGGGACCGGAGCATCCAGGACGACGCGCACGCCCTTCTCGGGCGAACGACGCATCGACGCCTGCGCCCGCAGGGCGACTTCGCGCCTCGGCGAAAAACGGCGACGCCCGCGCTCCAAGAGCCGACGCTCCCCCTCGCTCTCCTCTGCCCTCCACCGCTGGAACACGACACCTTACAACTGTTTGACAGACGCACGCTCCCACAAGCCCGACAAACCCCGCAGGCAATACTCTACAACCGTCACACCCAGCCTCTCCCGTGGAAGAGAGAGGGAGAGGAGAGCAAGAGCGGCCGAAACCAAGAGCACGCGGTACGAGCGACTCTTCCCCTGAGCGCCCTCCCCGTCCGCTCAGCCGTCCAGAGATCTACCGGGTGAGTCGGCTGCCCCGGTTGCGGGCTCGAATTGGCCTGTTGGTGGGTCGCGGGCCCAATTGAAAAACCAACCGAGAGTTGACGGAAAGAGTCTCTCAGACGCCGAATCCCTCTCCCTCTCTCACCGCCCGGCCCGCGCCCCTCCTCTCCGTCGATCGACCACACCACACGACGCAGATCCCTCCCTCCTTTGACCGACGGCGACTGGCCTCACCTCGGCCCGGTCTGGGATAAAAAAGAGGTTCCCGCAACCAAAAAAAGAGAGAGAGAGCTCCTCTTTAGGCTCTCCTCTTTAGGCTCTCCTCTCCCGTTTTGCGTGTTCTCCGAGGAGGCGGCGCCCACCCGTCGCGACCCCCCCGTCCCGACCGGCGACTGAGGACCACTCGATTCGCCGCGTCCTAGCTAGGCGGGGGAAATCACCGCGGTCGACGCATCCAGCGAGCAGGTAGAGCAAAAGCCGAGCCCTTCGGACGCGCCGCCTCGCCCGTCGCTACCAGAAAAAAAAAGGGATGGCGCCGCCCCGCGACGGCGACGACAATGGGGGCGGCTCGACATCCGCCGCCCAGCCACTCGCCGCGCAGCCGAGCGCCGGCATGCTCGAGCAGCTGTGGGCCTCGGTCCACCTCGCGTCCGCCGGCGCCGGCGGGGGCGGGGGCGGGCCGCAGCAGCAGCAGCCCCACCACCACCACCAGCTCGCCGTCGTCGGCGCGCCGTCGGCGCTCAAGTCGCTTCGCTCGCTCAAGAGCACCACGTTGGCGGCGGCAGCGGCGGCGGCGGCGGCGGCGGCCTCGGGCGCGGTGCTGCCCGGCGCCCCGACGGACGGCGGCGCGTCCGCGCCGTCCTCGTCGGCCCTCCTCGACGACGAGTCGTCGCCCGCGGGCAGCTACATCGGCGCGGGCGAGCACCAGCGCGCGTCCAGCTCGGGCGGGCCGTCCGCGCTGGGCAGCGGCCCGCTCTCGGAGGAGGACGGCGGCGGCGGCACGCCCGTCGCCGGCGGCGGCTCGGCCTCGGCCTCGGGCGGGCGCGCCGGCGGCGCCGAGGGCGGCGTCGGCGCGCGCGGGCCCGTAACGACGCGCCTGCGCGCGCAGGCCGGGCCCGTAGCCGCGCCCGCGCCCGCGCCCGCGCCCGCGCCCGCGCCCGCGCCCGCGCCCGCGCCCGCGCCCAGCAGCGCCGCCGCCGCCGCCGGCGCGGCCTCCCGCGAGGGGCTGTCGGACGTGGCCGCGTTCGTCGGCGCAGAGTACGCGAGCAGCGGCGGCGCGAGCGCGGCGGCCGGCGGCGCGAGCGGCGGCGGCGGCAGCAGCGGCCGCGGCGCCTCGTGGTCGTCCTCCTCGCCCTCCTCCTCCTCGTTCCTGTTTGCGCCCCTGGCGGCCCTGCGCCGCCGCGCGAGCGCCGCCGCCGGCGCGGCCTTTGCCGCGCGCAGCGCCAGCCCGCGCCAGCTGCTGAAGAAGCAGCAGCAGCAGCAGCAGCAAAAGCAGCAGCAAATGCAGCAGCAAAAGCGGCGCCCGCCGTCGCCCCGCGGACAAGAGAGCCTCCTGCCGCTCGGCTTTTCGCGCTCGGCGGCCGAAAACGCGGCCTTCCGCGCCACGGCGGCCGCCGACGCCCGCGCCTGCATCCACCTGCCCCCCGGATGCAGCCCACTGCCCCCGCGCCCCGCCCCCCCGCCCGCCCCCCTGCCAGACGACTCGCCCGCCGCCCCCTTCAGCGGCCCCTTCCCGCGGCCGCCGCCGCTCGTCGGCGCGCCCGCGCGCGTCAACGCCGCCGACGCCCCCTACGACGCCGCCTACCGCGCCGCGGCCTTGCCTCTGGCCATCGGGCGCTACGTGCCCGGCTGCCGCTACCGCGCCGACCCGCCCATGCGCAGCCGCCTCGCCACGCACCTCAACGCCGCATTCGCGCTCGCCACCCTCTGCGTCTACATGTCGATGGCGCACATATTCGTGGGCCTCGCGCTGGCCGCGCCTTTCTGGCGGCCCGCCGCGTGGGCCACGGTCGCGCTGGCGGCGCTGGCGGTGGCGCCGCAGGGCACGTTCTACCGGCGCGAGTGGCTGGAGAACGCGGTGATCGTGTCTTGGCGGCGGTACTTCTCGTACACGTTTGTGTTCGACTCGTCGGACCTGCGGCTGGACGGGGTGAGTTTGTTGTTTTCTTTGTGGGGGGTGTCCGAGGGGGCCCCTTGTCGCGTTTTTGTTCGTGTGAACACACGGCGTTTGGCCCCGGGACAAAGGCCCCCCCCCCCCTCTCCCATCTTCTCCCGACCAAAACTCACGCACGCCTCCCTCGCCCGCCTGCCCCCCCAACAAACAAACAAAAAAATTACAGCGCTACCTCCTCGCCGAGGTGCCCCACGCCGTCTACCCCTTGTCCCAGGTCATTGGCTTCTCGCTCGAGCGCCTCTGCTGGCCGGGCCACAAGGTCACCGCCGTGGCCGCCAGCGCCGTCTTTCGCATCCCCGTCTGGCGCCACGCCATGCACTGGCTCGGGTGCGCGCCCGCCACCGCCAGCAACTTTCGCAAGTTACTGGCGACCAGCAGCGCGGGCGTGGTTCCCGGAGGCATCGCCGAGATGTACCTGATCCGCCCGGACAAGGAGGTTTACAAGCTAAGAGACCGCAGGGGGTTCGTGCGGATCGCCGTCGAGACGGGGTGGCCGGTGATCCCTGTCATCCACCTGGGCCAGTCGCAGCTGCTGCGGTGGGGCCCCGCCTGGCTGCAGCCCCTGGCGCGGCGGTGCCGGGTGTCGCTCGGGTTCATCTTTGGCATCGGCAACCTGCCCTTACCCATCCCCTCGCGCAAGCCGTTGATGATGGTGGTGGGCGGCGCGCTGCCCGTCCGCAAGACGGCGCGCGGCGAGGAGGGGTTTGACGCCGAGGTGGAGCGTGTCTTGGCGCTGACGGTGGAGTCGTGCGAGTCGATGTACAGCCGGTACGCGCCGCTGTACGGGTGGGGCGACCGTCCGCTGGAGATTGCCTGAAGTATTGATCAGACAAAAAGGAGGGTGGAGGGAGGAGGGCGGAAGACGAAGGATGAAGACGTTGTGTTTCCCCCCTCCCTTTTTTTTTGTTTGCAGCGCGCGAGGCGCCCCCGCGCCGCGTTTTTTTGAGTTTTGCTCGTTGCTCCCGCCCTTCCCCCAACCGCCACCCTAACCCCCCGCACGCCCCTCACCCGCAGCAATCTTGTCCCGGACGCAAACTAGCTCGAGTTTTCGACTTTTGGATCACCATGACCCGACCGCTTGTACAGACGACAAAGAGAGAGAGAGAGAGACTGAGAAAACGCCAGTCCCTCCCTGTTTTGCTCGCAGCCGGCCCCCCTTTAAAGTTTCTTCGCACGCCGACGACGCCGCCCACACAGAAAAAAAAACCGCCAGCAGCGCGCAGCTCTCCCCTTTTCCCCCGCCCTCGCTCCTCTCCCGCCTCCGTCACTTTCCCCGTTGCCCCCTTTCCCCCCTGCCCTCCCCACCGCCCCTTTTCCCCCTCCGGACCAGAGAAAGAGCGAAACGGCGCCATGCGCGCTCGCCGTCGCACTAGATCCCTGACACCACCCCGCCGTCACCAGCCCCTCGTCGCTAGGAGAGGGTCGCTCGCAAAACGGCGGTGACGCTCATCACCTCCCTCACAACGCAATATCTCCTTCTCGCCACACGCCCTGATCACTCGATCCGATTCAGCACAGCCACACCGACCACACCACCAGACGAGAAGCAAGCAAGCACACCGGCGCCCGCGAAGACAGCTGCTTCTCAGCAAGAATGCTCTGCAATCGCGCCCTGCGCGTCGCGCCCAGCGCCCAGCGGTGCGTTTGACCACGTGCAACTCATCGACGAGATCAGCACGCGCGCCTGCTCAGTACGCGCATGCGTGCATTGGTGCATGGCTCAACAGGGCAAGACAAACCTGGCGGCTGCTGACGCAACCTCCCTTCTCCTCCTCCGCCCACGCATCCTCCCTCCCCCCGAACCACACAGCTCCGCGCGCGCGGTCGCCGCCCCGCGCCCGTCGAGGCGCCAGGTGCAGGTCAAGGCGCTCTTCGGCAACAAGGAGGTGCGTCGCTCGGAGCACGTCGTGCATGCTTGCGTTGTGGCGACGGCGACGGCGACGGCGTCGGCGACGGCGACGGCGGCGCGAGCGGGAGGACGGCGAGACGGTCGATCCCCGCCGCCTTGGTCGCGTGGTCCTGGTGGTGGTCTCCTCGAAGATGACGCGGACGCCGAGCTTCGCCCCTGTCACCTCTCGCGCCCGCAAAAACAAGACGCGCGGACAAACCAACCCCTCTCCCCCCCAAAAAGCACAACACAAAACACAAACAACCAAAACCAAAAACAACCCACCAACAAAACAGGGCGGCGGCGGCGGCCTGCCGAACCCCTTTGACATGGGCAAGCTGATGGAGTCGGTCAAGAAGGCGCAGCAGATGGTGCAGGTGGAGACGGCGCGCGTGCAGAAGGAGCTGGACGAGTGAGTCCGATCGACGCGCTCGGGAGAGAGCTTGGGGAGGAGGACGGAGCGAGCCGACCAGACGCCGGCGGCGGCCGCGCGCGCTCGTCTCGGATACAGGCGCGCCAAAACCGAAAGAGAAAAAAAAACGCCCCCCCCCGCCCCCCCTCTCACAAACACCCCTCCCCGTCGGCCGCCAACAAACCCCATACGCACACACGACCGCGACCCCTGACCGCAACCCCCCCCTCTCGACGACGCAGGACCGACTTTGAGGGCTACGACGACGACGAGACCGTGCGCGTCGTGCTCACCGGCAACCAGGCGCCCAAAGCGGTCGAGATCACGGCAGAGGCCATGGCCGTCGGCGCCGACGAGCTGTCGCTCCGGCTGACGGCGGCGATGAAGGACGCGCACGGCAAGAGCGTGGCGGGCATGCGCGACAAGATGAAGGGCTTGGCGGCGTCGCTGGGCCTGCCGGCCGGGGGCATGGGGGGCATGGGTATGTGAGGGGCCAGGGGGAAGAGGGGGCGGGGGCGCTTGGCGTTTGAGCGTGGACTTGCTGCTGCTGCTGCTGCTGCTGCTCAGCCCTCGGAAACGAAACAATAAAAATGCACGCCCGCCAAACGAAAACAAATTCCTTTCGATTTCTCTAGCAAAGTCGGATTCTTTTCACTCCTGTCTAAACGAAGCCCCTGCAGCCGTCGTGAGAACAGACCGACTCTCGGAAGACCAAACGTTGTGCTACAAGCGCGCCGTTTCCCGACAGAAACGTCCGCGACAGCTCAAGCGCCCGCAACGCCGCCGCCGCCACCACCACCGCCACCGCCGCCGCCGCCGCTCGCAAACGCCGGGTAGGCCCGCGCGAACCGCGCGTCATCCCAAATCACGAGCGCCTCGAGCCCCTCGCCGCCCCCGCCGGCCTCGCCCGAGGAGGACGGCGTGGTGGGCGGAGGCTCCTCGCGCGCCGCCGCCTCGGCCAGCCACGCGAGCCGAGCGTACCGCGCCTGCGGCGCCGTCAGCGCGCGGGCGAGCCTCGGGGCGGCGCGGCTTCCCGCGCGCAGGTCGCGCAGGGCCGCCGCCCAGCGGGCGCCGCCCGCGGCGAGCGCCTCCCACCCGGCCAGGCGCGCGTCCAGGCACGCGGTGGACAGGGCCAGTAAGGAGGGGGCCGCGAGGGCGGCCGAGCGCAGGCCCGCGGCGTCGAGGGCGGCGAGCGCGCTCGAGCGGGGCTGGGGGCCGGCGGCGGCGGCGGACGCGGCGCCGGCCATGCGGCGCTGCGAGTGCTGCGTGAGCGTGACGGCGACGCTGCGCACGCTGTTGGCCGAGCGCGTCAGCAGGGCCGGGTGCGCGCGGAGGAGCGCGGCGACGAGCGGCTCGCCGTCGGAGGGCGAGGAGGCGGAGTCGGCGGCGGAAGGGGCACTACCTACTCCCTCGCCCTCGCCCTCGCCGTCGCCGCCGGCCGCCGCCGCCCCGCCGCCCGCACCGGGCTGCGGCGGAAACAAAACCTCCCGCAGCGCCTCCGCGTGGGCGCGCACGGCCGGCGGCGACTTGGACATGAGGGCCGCGGGGCAGACCCGCGCGGCCGCGAGCGCGGCGCGCAGGGCCTGCGCGGGCGACAGGACGTCGGCGGCACCGCCGCCGCCCTCGCTGGCCGCCGCCCCCTCAGCCGCCGCCGCCCCTGCGTGCTGCAGCCCCTGCTCCTGCTCCTGCTCCCGCTCCTCCAGCAGCTCGAGCGCGTCGCGCGTACGCCACCCGATGGACGACCCCGGCCAGGCCGCTGTCGGCGAGGCAAGATCCTGCTTCTGCGCGTCCTCCTCTTTCTGCTGCTGCTGCAGCGCGCGCTGCCCGCGGCGCGGCGCTGCGCGCGCCGCCGCCAGCGCCGCCGCCACCCGCTCGCCGTCGCCGCTCATCGCGGCGGCGACAGCATCGAGCCGCGCCGCGAGCGCCTCCGAGGGCGTCAGCAAGACGCGCGGCACGCGGCCGACGAGCGCCGCGAACGCATCTGCCTCGCCCTCAGTGGCGGGCGGCAGGTCGAGCAGGCGGCGTACCTCGTGCAGGCGCCGCGCGACGAGCCGGCCGCGGCGGCTGAGCAGCGACGGCGCGCGCGCGAGCGCCAGGGCGGCGGGGCCCGGCCCCAGGCGCGCGCCGAGGGCGCCCGCGCGCTCGCGCACGCGCGGGACGGGGCGCGTGAGCACGCCGGCGTGGCGGCTGTTGAGGGCCGAGGGGGGCAAGAGGGGGGCGCTCTCGGCGGCGGCTGTGGCGGCGGCGACGATCGCGGCGGCGACGGCGGCCGACGACGACGACGACGACGCGCCGCCGCCGCCCGCCGCCCCGCCGAGGCCTCCGCCCCCCGCCGCCGCCGCCGCCGCCGCCGCCGCCCGGTCCATCAGCCCCTCGCGCAGCAGCGTCGGCCACGCCGCCGCGCGCCGCGCGAGCTCCTTGGGCGCGCGCATGGCGAGGCCAGGGGCCGCCGTCAACACAGCGCCCACGTCGTAGCCAGGCCCCGGCCATCTGCGCGGCTGCGTTGCGGCGGCGGCGGCGGCGGGCGGGCCGTCGGTCGCACTCGCTTCTGCCGCCGCCGCCGCCGCCGCCAAGACCGCCGGTCGCGCCGCCTCTGTCAGCCGCGCGTCCAGGTACCGCACGCGCGCGTCAAACTTGCCCGAGGGGAGCCAGAGCAGCGCCCCGCGCTGGTCGCCGCACCCGCTGCCCAGGCCCGCGCGGTCGCGCCGCCGCAGGGCCGCGTCCAGGTCTAGGCCGGCGAGCGGCGGCGGCGGCGGCGCGCCGGCGGCGGCGGCCGCGTCGGTCCCCGCCGCCGCCGCCGCCGCCGCCGCCGCCGCGCGCTGTGCCGCCGCCACGTGCCGCACGCGCCGCGCCAGCTCGGCCGGGTCCGCCGGCGGCGAGGGGCCCCTCCCCCCGGCCGGCCTGCGCGCCGCCGCGTTCGCCACCGTGTGCGCGGCGGCCGCGCTCAGGCCCGACGCCTCGAGCGCCGAGCGGAGCTCGCGCCGCGCGCCGTCCGGCAGCGGCAGCCAGGGGGCGTGGCCGGCGGCGGCGGCGGGCCTCCTGCGCACGGCCTCCTGGTTGCACAGCCGCATGCGCCGCGCGCTGGGCTTGGGGGCGGGGGCGCCGGCGTCCCATCGCCGGCGCATCTCGGCGTAGCCGCCGTCGTCGTGGCCGTTGTTTGGGCCGGTGCTGCCGCGCGACGGCCCGCCGCCGTTTCCGCCGCCGCCGCCGCCGTCTGCGCCGGCGCCGTCTGCGCCGCCGCTCGACGGCGGGTACCAGTAGCGCGGGTCGCCGCGGGGCTGCGGGCCGCGCACGCGGCTGGCCGGGATGATGCCCGGGGACGACGTCGAGGTCGAGGCGGCTGCGTTGTTTAGTTTGGTTTGTTTTTTTGGGGATCGGGCGGGTGGGTGAGTGATGGAAAATGGAGTCCCAATGGAGTCCCCTCCTCTCTTTCGTCTCTCTCTCTCACCTCGCGTTTGCTGGTGCTGGTGGTTGGGCTGCTGCTGGGGGACTATCGCGGCCGCGATGGACGACGCCTCGACGGCGTGCTGCCCGGCCAGCTGGCGCCCGGCCCAGCGGAGGATGGGCGGGAGCGCGTTGCTCATTCTGGCGTGTCAGGAGGTGGATCACCGCGCGTCGCCAAGCATGGTTGTACTGTTGGGGTAATGGCTTAGATCACTAGTATTATCGAGCTTGATGTGACAGAGGACGGCGGCGCTGCATGCACAGCCAGACACGACGCTGGCGTTTCTCTCGAGCGACCGATGCGCGCGCGCCCGACGCCGACGCCGACGCCGACGCCTTGCGCCGACGCCTCGCGCCGACCAGACAAAGACTCCGCACTCTCCGCCTGCCGCGGAATCCCCGTTACGCGTCACAACAAACACGGCCACGACAAAGACCGCCGCACTCTCTGCACTCGTCCGCCTGTCTGGGGACACCCTTTTTGCGCGTCCGCCACGACCACCACAATCGACCGCTAGGCACTCTGCCCCTCCTCCCTCCCTCCGTCGAATGTCGCCCGCGGGGCAAGCCTCCCGGATCCCTTCTTGGGCGCTCGCGGTCGGCCTCGTGCTGTTCGCCGGAGGCACCTACGGATACGTGCTCAAGAACATCGGGTCCAACCTCACGGAGCAGCTCGAGGTCGAGGCGGCGCGCCAAGACGCGGCCGAGCGGCGGCAGCAGCCCGCGCCGCGCAAGCCGTGACCGACCGCGCGCCCGAGGCATGAAGGCGCCGGCGCCAAAAAGCGCGCCGAGGCTGGCGCGCTTGTCACGGCCCGGTGGCTCCATCAAGGCGGCAGCATCAGCGGCAGCAGCAACGCGCCCCTCGCAACCGCCGCCCCCCCGCGCGAACTCAAACCCCAACAACCCAAAGCCAGACCGCCCGCCCACGCCCTTTGAGCGCGCCGTGTACGCCGTTTGCGCTGCCATCCCGCGCGGCCGTGTGGGCACGTACGGCGGCCTGTCGGCCGCGCTCGGGCGGGGGTCCGCGCGCGCCGTCGGGCAGGCCATGAGGAAAAATCCGTTTGCCCCGCGGGTGCCCTGCCACCGGGTGATCGCCGCCAGCCGCGCCATAGGTGGCTTCGCGGGCGAGGCGGGGCCGCCAGGCGGCGGCGGCGGCGGCGGGGGCATGACGACGGCCGGCGGGCACGTGGCGCGCAAACGGGCGATGCTACGCGGGGAGGGGGTGCGGTTCGAGTCGGACGAGCCGGGCGAGGCGGGCTACTGGGCGGTGGCGCGGGCGTGCGTGCTGTCGACGGACGAGATGGCGGCGCTGGTGCTGGCGGCGCGGGCGGCGGCCGACGGCGGCGGGGAGGAGGAGGAGGAGGAGGACGGCGGGGGGGTGGGGGGGGGGGGAGGAGGGAGGTGGGGATTGAGGGGTGCGGTCGGAGAGGAGGTGGAGGAGGCGGAGGCGGAGGAGGTTCGAGAACGAGTGCGTTGTGGTTTTGCGGTTACACAAAGAAGGCGGTTGCATGTAATCTTCAAAAACCAAAACAAACAAAAAAGGAGGGAGAGCGTTTGTCATCGTCCGCCGGAGCGGCGCCCCGCCAGGCAGAAGAAAGGGGGAGGGAAAAAGGAAATGAACAAGCGGGGTGCAGGCGCCCGAGAGAGGTGAGCCAAAAGAGGTTGGGTTCGTGGTCCGAGAGGGAGGAATTGGGAGGAGCAAGCGGGCGGGCAGGCGCTCGGGCGAGCGGCCAAACTCCCCCCCCCCGCCCCCCCCCCTATTTATGTTTCATTTACCTTTGCGCCGCCTTGCGCGCCGCCTCCTTGGCCTCCGCCGCCGTCCTCCCCGGCCCGTAGTGCCCCGCCGCCACCGCCGCCGCCTCCTCCGCCCCCCACGGCCCGAAAAATTCCTCGTGGAGGCACCGGACCGCGCGCCGCCCCGCGTCGCCGTCCTTCACCACCAGCGAGATGTTTACCTTGGACGCGCCCTGGCTCATCATCTCGACGTTGACGCCGTGGGCGCAGAGGGCGCGGAAGGCGCGCGCGAGGATCTCCGAGGTGCGCGCGACGTTGCAGATGAGGCTGACGATGGACGAGCCCTGGCGCACGCCGACCTCGACCGCACCGCCGCTGCTGGGTCCGCCGCCGCCGTGCGCTCGGCGGGGGCTGGTGAGGCCGCCGCCCCCGCCGCTGCCGCGCCAAAAGGACGAGGAGGACGGCGGTAAAGACGACGACCCCTCGCCGCCCCCGCGCCCGCCGCCGCCACCCAGCGCCCGCTCCAGCTCGTAGACCAGGGCCCCGAGCTCCTCGCCCACGTCGCCCTCGGCCCACTGCGCGCGCTTGGGGTCGAGCGTCAGCGACACCGACACCTCGCTGGTCGCCACCACGTCGACGCTGACGCCCTTTGCGCGGAACACTTCAAACACGGCCGCCAGGAAGCCGTGCTGCCCGACCATGCGCGGCGACGTGATGTCCAGCAGGGTCACGTCGCGCTTGAGCACGATGGACGTGACCAGGCTGTCGCGCATGTCGCGCGCGGACGTGATGGTGGTGCCGGGCGCCGCGCGGTTGTAGCTGTTGCGCACGCGGACGGCCATGGCGCCGCGCGCACGGACGGCCGGCTGCATGGCCAGGGGGTGCAGCACCTGCGCGCCGAAAAAGGCGAGCTCGGTGGCCTCGTCAAAGGTGAGCGCGTCGACAGGGGAGGCGCCCGTGACGATGCGCGGGTCGGACGTGAGCACGCCGTCGACGTCCTTCCACACGCAGACGCTCGGCAGCCCGAGGGCGGCGCCGAGCACGGTGGCCGTGAGGTCGGACCCGCCGCGGCCCAGGGTGGTGACGGCGCGCGTCTGGGCGCCGCGCCCCAGGAAGCCCGTGACCACGGGGATCTCCCGGCGGCGCCGGCGGAGGGGCCGCTGCTGCGGCGGCGGCATCGCCTGCTGCTGCTGGCCCGGGCGTGGGGGGTGGCCGACGCCATCGTGGCCGTCGTCGTCTCCGCCGTCGCCCTCGCCCCCGTCGCCGTCCTCCTCCTCCGGCAGCAGCAGCGCCGCCCGCACGCGCGGCGTCGTCTCGTCGTACAACACCTCGGCGTTGCCAAAGTCGTCGGTGGTGGTCACGCCCAGGTCCCACGCGTCGTGCTGCCGAGCGGGCACACCACACGCCTCGAGGTGCGCCGAAAACACGCGCGTGCTGAGGCGCTCGCCGAACGAGACCAGCGCGTCGCGCGCGCGCGGCGTGAGGTCCTGGAGGATGGCCACGCCGACGAGCAGCTGCTCCAGTTGGGCGAGCAGGGCCTCGACCGAGAGCCGCGCCTCCCGCGAGAGCCCCAGCTCGTCGCAAGTCGACAGGTGGTGCTCGCGCATTGCGCGCAGCGGCGGCAAGGCGCGGACGGCGTCGGGGTCGGCGCCGCGCGCCGCGAGCTCGCCGGCCTCGAGCAACAGGTTGGTCGTCTTGCCCATCGCGCTCAGGACGACGAGGGGCCACTCGGCCGGCTCGGCGTAGCAGACGATGTCGGCGACCTCGCGCATGCGGGCGGCGTCGCGCACGGACGAGCCGCCGAACTTGTAGACGGTCGAGATCTGGTTTTGGGGGGTGGGTGGTTTTTCAAGGGGGGGGGTGGCGGGGTCGGGGGGTGGGGTGGTCAGTGGGGGTTGGGGGGGCCGCTTCCCCGCCGCGTTCCCCCTCCCTCCCTCTTTTTTTTGTTTTGTTATGGTGCCTTCTCAATCTCACCTGCTTCTGGTTGGCGCCGGGCATGGTCAGCCTCTGCTGATCGGGCGCTGCAGTGCTGGACGCGCGCACGAGGAGCGGGCGGGCGGAGCAAGAAGGGGCGAAAGAAAGACCTCGCCTCCGCTGGCGGCTGGCGGGCGATGGCGGGCGATGGCGGGCGCGAGCGTGAGCGATGGGGCGGCAGCAGGGAAGCATGATCGCGGAGGCACGGGCGGCCCCGGCCGCCGCCGCCGTGGCCTGCTTGGCGCGCAGCATTTGTCGTTTCTTCTGCGTTTCAAAAAGAAGGGTGCAATCGCCGACAGGTCTAGAGGTCCAAGAGGGGAAGAGAGACAGAGAGCAGGAGGGGGCGTTCCTTTGTGATCCTAGCGAGAATGTCCGCTTCAATGGGCAGCGCGGCGCTCTTCTTTGTCGCCGGCGACGGCGTCGGGCCTGACGACAGACGGAACGCCGTCGCCGGTTGCGCGACGGAAGGCAAAAAAAAATCCGCACGCATGTTTACAACAAGTCCCTTCTAGGTCGGCCTCCCAATGTCCACCCCTGCCGCCTGGCCGGTGTACCTGCGCGCGCGCTCGCCGCGCGGGAGGACGCGCGGGTCGGCGGCCTCTGATCCTTGCGCGGGACCGCCCGCCGCCGCGGGCGGCGCCCACGGCGAGCGCGGCGCGGCCGCCGCCCCCCCTCCCTCGGCGGCGCCCGAGGCCGCCGGCGGCGGCGGCCGCCACGGCGACGCGGGCCCCTGCTGCTGCGGCTGGTGCTGGTGCTGGTGCTGGTGCTGGTGCTGGTGCTGGTGCTGCTGCTGCTGCTGCTGCTGCTGCTGCTGCTGCTGAGACTCTTGCGCCAGGCCCGCCGCCATGCGAACGGCCGACGCCACGCCCGCCGCCGCCGTCGCCGCCGCCGAGCGCGCGCCGCCGCCGATCGCGCCCGGCGCGCAAAAGACCAGCGCGGGCAGCGCGAGGAAGGCCGGGTGGTGCGCGGCCCACGGCAGCACCATGAGCGCCATGACGCCGCCTAGCAGGGCCGATATCTGCAGCGCCCCGGCCTCGTTGCTGCGCTCGGCGGCCTCGTGCAGCGCGCGGGCGTCGTAGTGCGGGGGCGGGTGGGGCGCAGCGTTGGAGGGGCGGCGCGGCGGCGGCGACGACGACGACGACGACGGGCCGCCTTGCCACCGCGGCTGCTGTTGCTGCTGCTGCTGGTGCTGCTGGTGCTGCTGGTGCTGGTGCTGCTGGCGCTGCTGCTGCTGCTGCGTTTGGTACTGGTAGGTGTCTCCTCCCTCCTCTTCCTGGTAAGGCGGCTGCCCCCCTCGGTTGCTGCTCCAGTGCAACAGGAGTCGCCCTGGTCGGCGACGGCGGGCCACCGCCTCGGTCTTCGCCGCCGGTGCGTCGCCGCCTCCAATGCCGCCAATGCCGCCAACGCCACCAAGGCCAGCGGCACCGTTCGCGCGCGCGATGGATGGGCCGGACGAGGCGCGCGCGCGCCCAATGCCGCCAGGGCGCGTCGCCATCGTCACAGGGCGCGTCGCGGCTGCTCCGCCTCTACCGAGGAGAAGCGCGCGCGTCACCGCCATCTGACTGGGCTCAAGTGCGCCTAGCGGCAGTGGTCGAGCCAATGAGGTCGGCCCGGCCAGCGGTCAAGCCGAGAGGCGGGGGGGGCAAGTGGCGGAAAAGCGCTCAAGCCACGACAAAAAAAGTCCTCTCTCTTCTTTCGCGTGTTTCGACGCGTTCGTTCGTTCGGTGCGTGTTGTTCCGGTCGTCGAAAGGGGTTGGTTATGTGCAGTTAGGGCATTGGGTTCGGATGAGGTCGGACGTTAGGGGGCTCTGCTGTGCAAGCGAGCGCGCAGGGCACGACAGAAGAGGCTGACCCTCTCGGCGACAGCGCCGAGCAACGCCGCCCGCCGCCCGCCGACGTCGCCCCTCGAACGCTGCTCCCTCTCCCACCCCCCCCCACTTCACCCTCTCTCATCTCCGTGGGGTGGTGGGATGTTGAGATGACGAGCGAGTTCCGCAAGCCCTACCCAGGCGAACTCTTCGCCTACGGGGGGTTGTCTTGCGTGTGTGCGGGTGAGTGCAAATCGTTTTTAAAAAGAAAAAAAGAAGGCCTTCACTCAAACGCCCTCTCCCCCTCTCCAATCAATCAAAAAACAATACAACCAACAGCCGTCTGCACCAATCCGCTCGATGTGGCCAAGACACGGATGCAGGTGCGCGGCGTCAGCGTGACGATGCGCCAGGCCGCCGCCGCCGCGCGGGGCGCCGCCGCCTCCGCCGCCGCGTTGCCGCCGCCGCCGCCGCCCGGTCTCTGGCGAACGCTCCGCCTCATCGTTCGAGAGAGCGGGGCCCGGCAGGGGCTCTTGAGGGGCGTCAAGCCGTCGATGCTGCGCGAAGCGTCCTACTCGACCATCCGGTACGGCGCGTACGACCCGATCAAGCGCGCGATCGACCCGGCCTCGTCCTCCTCCTCCGCCAATGTGTCGACAGCGGCGCCGCACCTTGGCGGCTCACAGCGCGGGCACAACGGCACGCAGCAGCTCTCCATCTGGCGGAAGATTGCCGCGGGCGGCCTTGCGGGCGCCCTGGGCGCGGCGGGCGCAACTCCCTCGGACTTGATCAAGGTCAGGATGCAGGCGGGCTCCGAACGCGGCCTCGGCCTGTGGGCCGCCGCGCGCGACATTTACCTCAACGAGGGCGGCCTTTGCGGGCTGTACCGCGGCGTCGGGCCGACGACCGTGCGCGCGGCTGTGTTGACCGCCTCTCAGTTGGCCACCTACGACGAGTGCAAGCTGTGGCTGCAGGGGAGCGCGCGGTGGGCGCAGCTGACGGGCGCACGCGATGGCGGCGGGCCCCGCAGCAGCAGCAGCAGCGGCAGCGGCGCCCCCGAGTCGGGCTTGCAGCACTTTGTGTGCTCGGTCGTGGCAGGACTGGCGTGCGCGACGGCCACCGCGCCCGTCGACTTGGTAAAAACGCGCTACATGGCGGAGACGAGCCGCGGGATGTACCGCGGAATGGTCGATTGCGGCGTCCAGGCCGTGCGCGCCGACGGGTGGCGCAGTCTTTTTCGAGGGTGGCTCCCGGCTTGGGCGCGGCTCGGGCCCCACACCTGCATTAGCCTGCTCATATTCGAGCAGCTGCGCGCGGTCGCGGGCGTGGCGCCTGTGTGACGAGGGCTCGCGCGCGGCGGCAGCGGCCGTGGCAGCCAGCGCGCGCGCGCGTGGGCAGATGCGCCTCTTTCTGTAACTGAAAAGATGGACTGGGGGAGAGGGCGTTAAAGCGGCAAGAGTGATATCGGCGACGAATATTCGATCGAACGAGGCGGTCGATCAAATAATCCTTAATCACAGGTCGGAGAAATGTGAGTCCATAACCAGCGCCGTCCCGATCGATCAAGCTGCGGCGGCGGCGCTCGCCCTGCATGATATCCTTTTCGCTTTCCTTCTGGATTGGGGCGGCGCCTCGTTCGCCGCCTCGCGGGCGAAGAGAGACGATTTAATCACCTGAGGCCTCAATAAAGCACGATTAGCAGCCTCCCCTGCGTCGCAGCCGGTGTTGGTGTGGTGCCTCTGCTCCTCCGCAGGGCACGTTCCAGATGCTTTATTGTGATAAAAGGTTGAAGGTTAAGTTTGTGCGGCAGTTCATATGCCCAAGATCGTCATGTAGGCCATCGAGCGATCATACCAACTCGAATGCACCTGATCCCATTCGAACTCAGAAGTTAAGCGAGTTTGGGCGTGATTAGTACTGGGCTGAGTGATCTCCTGGGAACCCCGCGTGTTGCTCGTTTT
>Ga0335398_10004875_pt1 | contig 18220 bp, 17 predicted proteins | sample BON03_FD_205742 | JGI IMG/M metagenome (GOLD analysis project Ga0335398, IMG submission 205742) | Freshwater microbial communities from Lake Bonney liftoff mats and glacier meltwater in Antarctica - BON-03 (spades assembly) (version 2) | ecosystem: Environmental > Aquatic > Freshwater > Ice >... | reverse complement strand
TGGGCCGTCGAATTGAAATGTACCCGAGGCTGGCATTACGGAGAACAATTCGCCTTGGAAGCCATGGTTTCGAGCCAATCCACCATCTCTTTCACATTCGGGAAAGATTCCGTCGGTGAGGCGCAGAGTGGCCCGAATTCTCGGCAAGTGCTTTGGATCTTTTTGAAACCAAAAGAGATCACTTCCATAGGGGGTGTAAAAAACTCTCGATTTGGACAGGCTTCCAGTAGGCAAGTGGGTCAAAGGGTAGCCCCCGGCCTGCATTTCATGAAAATGAACTACGTCATAGTGCTTCAGGCGTAGAAGATAGAACAGAAAGATGGCTCTCACTCTGCCAAAAAACATGAGGTCAAGAGTCCAGATGGGGAGAGAGAGAACGGCCAAAAAGCCACTCAGTGAGAAATTTGTCGAACTTTTGGCAGTCAGGCCCAAAATCGTAGGGTGAACTCTTCTGTTCGGCCCGGATGGGAAAATAGTGAATTTAGCATTCACCCCTTGAGCCGAGCTGAGCCACCGCGCGAAGTGAACGCTATCGACCATCCCAATGGCCAATACTCTATTGGTTTCGCTTTGCTTCGCTGCCATACGGATTATGTTATCGGACAAGTGATCAGCAGACCAGGACATCAATGTGCCTTATTCTTCGCCGAATCGTGACCCAGCTTCCGCTTCGCGGCTCGAAAAGAAGTTTTAGAAGCCGGACTTTACTTTCGTAACTGCACAACCTCAGCGCCGGCCGGGTCCTGCACTAGCCTAAAGTCTCGTTTAGTCGCATTTTTGACCAACGGGACCGTAATCTGGCACACAGCTACTCCGCTGTCTCCAAACCATTCATCACAACAAGTAGTTGAGGTTTGAACCGGGATAGCCCCCCATTGCCATGGCTTCTAAAATAGAGGTGCTGATTCCGTCGCTCTCTGCCAGGCGGACATAAATCCTAGATTTTGCAAACATCTCAAGAACCTGTTTGTGGCTCATGGCTCTTTTGCCGAATGCCTTGATCTCGAGCCCTGTTTGCTTGGCGATTTGTTTTGCTAGCCTCAAGGCAGATCGGTTTGCCGAGTAGACGACGATCTCGTACTCTCCAACCTCCTTGCACATCTCTTTGACTGCCTTGAGGGAGACTTTCTCCCTGCCCACACAGCCGTGATAACTCTTGAGGGCGATTGTCTTGCTTTCGCTTGGGTCGAGTGGAAGAATCGCCAGGTCAGCCCCAGAGAAGCCCTCTGCGTTTGGGGTTACTGGCATGGCCAAGCCAGCGAAGCCTAAGCGGCGTGCAAACTCAACGTCCCTCTCGCATCTGCAGAATAAAAATCGGCAAGCCGCAGAAGTTTCTCAAGCTTTGCCTGTTTCTTCGGGAACCGTTGAAACCAAAATATGTCGCTTCCCCAATTTGTGACCATGAACTTAAGGCCTTTTGGTTTCCCAGTAGATAGAGCCCTGAGAGTCACATAACCCTCGTTTTGAAGCTCCAGAGAGTGAACAACACTAGGCTAAAAGCCTTTGATCGCAGGTTTCAAAAGTGACCCACGAAAAAAGTTATTGGCGCACTTGTGTAGGATCCAGAGAGGAAAAGCGAAGTAACGGGCGAGTGGGACTAATCGAAAGCTTGCCGCGCCAGAACCAGACAGCAACCTCTCAAGCTCTGGATGAACACTTCTATGAGGTGAACTGTGGAAGAGCAAAAAGTCGATTTTTTTGGTGGCGAAACTGAGTTAACCATCGAGCAGAGTGGATGCTGTCGAACATGCAGACGACAAGGATCCTCTTCTTGGACACTTAAGCTCCCCATTCACTTTGATACCAAGACACTACAGCCGGCAAATCATCAAGAATTGAAGTGTGCTGAGGGATCCAGCCCAGCTCTTGCTCTGCAGTACTGGGGTCTATGGCGTATTTTAAATCGTGCCCGGGACGATCTTCTACAAATTCAATCGCTTTTTCAGTCAGCCCTAGACTTTTTATAATCGACACCACGACATCTAGGTTTGACTGCGTGTCCCTTGCTCCAAAGAGGTAGGTGGACCCGATTAAACCCTTTTCCAAGGCGAGCCAGATACCATCTACGTGATCGTCGACGTGAATCCAGTCTCGAACATTGAGCCCCGAACCGTAAACTGGCGCTCTACCTCCCTGAACCAAGGACTTTATTGTGTTGGGAATCAGTTTCTCCGAGTGCTGTCGCGGTCCATAGTTGTTTGAGCAGTTGGAGATTGTTGCTCGCAGCCCGAAAGAGCGTACCCACGATCGAATCAGGTGATCTCCGGCTGCCTTGGATGCCGAGTAAGGGCTTGAAGGGTTATAGGCAGTTTCTAAGTTGAACATGTACTTGCTATCTAATGGCAAGTCCCCAAAAACCTCATCAGTGGAAATGTGGTGAAGCCTCACGTCATGAGCGAGGCAGGAGTTTGCAATGTTAAGGGTGCCCATTACATTCGTGTCGTAGAAGAGGACCGGATTTTTCAAGGAGTTGTCATTATGCGATTCCGCCGCGAAGTGGACTACTAAGTCGGAGCCCTCGATGAGCTTATCCACCAAATCGGCGTCTCTTATGTCGCCCACAACAAACTTGATGGCCTCAGAAAAGGGCTCCAAGTTGGCTCTTGAACCCGCGTAGGTGAGTGAATCCAGAACGGTTATTTCAACATCGGATTTTGTCTCTATAGATCTTGTTACGAAGTTCGAGCCGATGAAGCCAGCTCCTCCTGTGACCAATATTTTCATTTTGCCCTCTCGCCTCCGACTAGAATACAGATTATGAGAGGGATTTTGCTGGCAGGAGGCACTGGCTCTCGATTACACCCACTGACTAGAGCCGTTTCAAAACAGCTCCTACCCGTCTTCAACAAGCCCATGATCTACTATCCTCTGAGCACTTTGATGCTGGCCGGTATTCGAGAAATCCTCATAGTCACCACGGCCCGGGATCAACACCAATTCGAGGACTTGCTTGGAACCGGTGAGCATTTAGGTTTGAGTATCGAATATGTTACCCAAGACGAACCTCGGGGCATTGCCCACGGGCTTCTTTTGGGGGAGGAGTTTGCTGAGGGAGGCAATGTAGCACTGATTCTCGGTGACAATATTTTCTACGGGGCAGGAGTTGGCGATTCACTTCGTGGATACGCGAACAAAGCCGGCGCCACAGTCTTCGCTCAAAGGGTGACAGACCCATCACGATATGGCGTCGTGGAATTAGAGACCGATGGAAAGCCAATTTCTATTGAGGAGAAACCGAAGAGCCCCAAAAGCGATTTGGCGGTCACGGGGCTGTATTTCTTTGACAATACCGCTTTTGATAGGGCGAAAGCATTGGAGCCCTCTGCCCGGGGGGAACTGGAAGTAACCGATTTAAATCTCTCCTATTTGGCGTCTGGAGATCTGCAGGTTGTCAGTCTTCCAAGAGGAACGGCCTGGCTTGACACGGGAACGGTCGAATCGCTTGCGCAGGCAGCGGAGTTCGTAAAAGTGGTTGAATCGCGACAGGGCTTCATGATTGCTTGTCCAGAGGAAATAGCCTGGAAATACGGCTATCTCAACAACACGGACCTCGCGGCACTGGCAGCGAGTTATGGCAGCGGCGACTACGGCGCCTATCTAAAGAGACTCTTGAAATAAGGAGCTCGAGCCCCGACTCTTTTCTCCTATGGTGGCCAACAAAGTCTTGCGTCTTTTGTATGCAGATAGGCAAGTTACTTAGATATGCTTAACTGAACTATTGGAAAGCAGTTGCGGGCCGAAAGTGAGAAGTTGAAAGCCAACAGGCATTCGAGGTTTATTTTCAGTTTTAACGAGACTAGGAGTAGCACAATTGTCCCCATCGTTATATGACCCCCTTTCGGTTGGAACGGACGGCTCCGAAGTCCTTTTCTTCAGCGAACTAGACTTCAGCGCAAATCGAATCTACTGGCTCACTGGCCCCTCTGCGGATAGGGGCGGCCACGCTCACAAAAAGCTTAGACAGTCCTTTCTTTGCATCGCAGGCAAGGCTTCAGTGGTTTTGACGGACGGATCAACGCGAGAAGTCGCCAACCTAAAAGCTGGCCAAGCAATCACTATCGCCCCCGGACTGTGGAGAGACATCAACCCCCTAAGCGAGGGGTCAATTTTGCTAGTGCTAGCATCTGATGCATTTGACGAAGAAGATTACATCAGGGATTTCCTTCAATTCCAAAGGTGGAAAAATGCTTAAGATTCCTTTCTACGATTGCACACCATCGTCTGAAAATGCTGGAGACCTCGTTGATGCTGCAGCGGCAGTGATACGCGGAGGTGCCTATGTTGGAGGGGAGTTAGTTCAAGGGTTTGAGGAGCAGTTAAGTGATTACCTCGGAGGCGGCTACTGCGTGGGAGTCGGCAACGGCTTAGATGCGCTGACTCTATCTCTTATGGCTCTTGACGTTGGGCCAGGGGATGAGGTTATCGTCCCCACTCACAGCTTCATAGCGACTTGGATTGCCGTCAGTAGAACTGGTGCAACTTCAGTGGGGGTGGACGTTGACCCATCGACAGGCCTTGTGGATCTGGATCAAGTTCTTAAGAAGGTCACCAGGAAGACAAAAGTCTTCCTTCCTGTTCAGCTTTACGGAGCGCCGGTTGACTTTTCGGGAATCCAGGAATATCTCAAGGATAGAGGGGTATTTATTGTGGAAGATTGCGCCCAAGCCCTTGGGGCAAAAACCGCATACGGAATGGCCGGGGCCCTGGGAGACCTTGGTGCATTTTCGTTCTATCCAACGAAAAACTTGGGCGCCTTAGGTGATGGAGGAGCAATCTTTACTCGGGACAGCGAGATGGCGGAAAGATTGAAGTCGCTCCGTTCTTACGGTTTTAGGCACTCGAGATATCAGTTCGGCGAGCTGGGAGTGAATTCGAGGTTAGACCCGATTCAGGCTGCCTTCTTGTCAAAGAAGCTCCCGCTACTCGATGCGGAAGGCGAGTATAGGAACTGGCAAGCGGATACTTACATTCACGCAATTGGCGACGGAGCACTGAAACCCGTCACCGCCAGCTCAGGTTACTCCGTGTACCATCACTTTGCCGCCCTCAGTGACAATAGAACGACCTTCAGGCAGAGCATGTCCGAGCTTGGAGTCGATACAGACACTCATTATCCATACACCATGGAAGCGTTCACGGACTTGTCCAAAAAAAGGACTTTTCGCGTCAAAGAGTCAGACTTAACGGGATCCAGGGAGCTGGCGTCAAAAGTGGTCACTTTTCCGATGGGAACCTGGCTGTCCAGGGAGCAAACGCTTGTTGTAGCGGATCGCATCTCGCAGGCTCTGCAATAGCTCAATCGCTACTGCGAAGGTAATTCCGAACATTCCGCTTGACGTACCGATCCTTTCGAATAAACGTCAAAGCTAAGTAGGCAAGTTTGAACAGCCTTGACCTGGTAGTCCAGGACAGGCTGCTTTTCCCCGCCAAGGAGAGGGCTTGCGCGACCTGAGAGGAGCTTGCTCCCAGGAAAAGCATCCAATAGTGGGCTTCGATCAAAAACTTAACGGATACCTTCCACGGGGGAATGCTAAGCCCGAAATCTACGATGAACTTCTGCTCTTGATGAAACATATTGACTTTGAATTTTGCGGAGTAGTTTCCTTCGTGCCTTCTATACAGAGTAGTAACCTCATTGCGACCCCAACCGGAAATACCTTTTTTCGCGAATTTAAGAAACAGAGGCTTGTCTTCAATGTCGTAGCCAGCTTCCCAGCCATCCAAGTCTCGAAGAGTCTGAGTCCTGTATGTCACGCACGGCGTAAATATTCTGGAACCCCTCAGCCATACTTTTTCTGCATTCTCCTGAAAAGGGCCATCAGGGGAACTGGTTGACCAGTCCGAAAAGCCGTCCAGAGGCAAACCATCCCGCCCAATAATCTTTGCAGACCCACAGACGAAGCTGATCCCTGAATTCCCCATCAAAATGTCCACATCTCCTTGGATTCGGTTTGGTAGAACTAAATCATCCCCGATAAACATTATGTAATCACCCGATGCCCGGCTGAGCGCCTTGTTCAGAGTGGCTGCAATACCAACATTTTCCTGGCTCCGTATAAACTCAAATCTCAGTTCTTCGGCTAGTTTTGCTAATAAGTCAGGAGAGGAGTCGGTGGATCCATCGTCGATGCAAAACAGCTCGAGATTGGGATACTCATTTTCTAGTACAGAGCGAATACCGAGCTCCGTTAGGTAGCCAGAATTGAAGCTCACGGCGCAAACGGTGACCTTCGGTGATGCCTTGTGCATATTTTCCTAGCTACGTCTTTATGAAGTGAAGCTCTTGCCCAATTCACTCACTTTTATTTTTTTTCAGCCTAGCCGCTCTTGCGAAGCTTTGGACGAGAGCGTGACGGAATTCCCAAAGTTTGAAGTCAGAGTTCTGCACCCCTAAGGCGTTTATTACCTTAGGTACGGCTACTGAGCGACAGCATCTCGTGTATGGCATTGGATGCGAGTCCCGAGCGTCGAACCTGTTAGCGAAATCGGTTGGCCGGCACAAAGTGCTGCGTAAAAAGCACCCCTTGTCTACCAAGGAGAAAAAGGGAGTTTTACGCGATTAGACTCTTATAGGAAACCTTCGTATCTAACTTTGTGCCGGTATGAAATCGAGATTTATTCAGGTTCGCGTATACGGATACTGACTCAACGTGTATTTACCTAGGGAGGCTACGTTGTTCGCACAGTGTGCTTGTGGAGCCAATCCACCGAGCTTCTTGACCCCCTACGACCCATACCTAGCTCCCCGATACACTCTGGAGCCTCTGGATGTGAGTAACTGGTCGATTCCAGGCAAGAGCTCTAACATGGCGACAGAAGGCGACCCCTTGCCGACGCGCAGCATCCTATTTTCGACAGCACGAGCGGCGCTGAGCTCCGCTGTAGTTGCGATGACACGGAGGGGAGGCACCCTCCCATTCGTCGAGACAACGTCTAGGTCCGTATATTTGTCCGGATGTATTCCCCAAGTACTGGGAAGAGTTTCTCGTTCTATGCCTGAGCAGTCAGAGGTGGCAATTTTCGCTTCTGACTTCGGATTTAAAACGGACAGGCCACTGGAGCAGTTTCAAATTTATGACGACGCTTGGTCCTTAGACCTCAATTTTGCCGAAGTTTTTCTTGAGCGCTCCGGGAGGGTCTACATCTCTAGCCTGCCGAAAGTATTTGGCCTTCCTTTTGGTGGGCTTGCCATGTTGTCCGAAGACATCGAGCTTGAGTCAGACTTGACTAAGAGCCAAGAAGCCACTTTGAGAATGTTGCTCAACGCTAAAATTCCGCAACTCGAGGCAATAAGCTCAAGAAGGCGGGAAAACCTGTTGTACCTTGAGAAGAAGATGAATCCTTGGGAACTACAATTCAGTGAGAAAAGCACCAACTTTCCCGGTGCCGCTGTTGTAAAGCCCAAATTCTCTTTCAATGAAGAAGATTTTAAGACAAGAATCAATGCCCATGGGGTGAGGAGTACGTCTTTTTTTGGGAACCAAGCCGCTCTGATACCAGTTCACCAGGGGCTTTCTCGTTTAGATCTGGATTACCTGTTAGACCTCACTGGCCACTGTCTTAGAGAGTCAAGGACTTCTTAGAGCCTCATCCCAGGTCTAAAAAGAATCGAAGCTGCAGTTACATCGCCAAGCTCTGGGTGTCGAAGTACCTGGAGCTCCAAAATGCCGCCTTTTAACTTCACAAATGAAGTGTCGTGTCTAACATCCACGACGACGCCGGTGGTTTGAAAATACCTCTTGGATGTAACTCTCGCCTTGACTATCTGTAGTTCTTGTCCCTTCCATTCAAAAAATGGAAGAGGGTAGGGCTCAACGAGTGCCCTCAAGTACCTCCTAAACATCAGCGCGTCCCACTCTTTCCAATTCACTCGGCAGTCCTCTTTATTGCGCTTTGTGACGTAAGTGGCCCTCGTCTCTAACTGTTTTCTGGGCTTTAAGAAGCCTGCGACATAAAGGCGCAGCACCCTGCCAATACGTTTCTGGATTGCATCGTCGCAGTGTTCCATAAGCTGCCAACTACTTAGAGAGCGAGCTCTAATTCTCTTCTGCCAAATTATTGGGCCGGCGTCTACATGGGCTGACATTTCGTGGAAAGTCACGGCGATACTCCTCTCCCCATTTAGGAGTGCCCAAACTATGGAATGCATTCCTCGGTACTTCGGGAAAGCGGCATAGTGAATGTTCGTGAAATTCGCTTGACTTAGAAGTTTTTCAGGCACAATCTTCCTCCAACCCGATGACACAATCAGTCCTCCGGGATTTTCGGTGACCCATCTGTCAAGGTTGGAATGCAAGCCTATTCCCAGGTCGCGAGCCAATGTATTCGATTCCTCATCAGGAGAATGAACCTCTAAGGGGAGGCGAGACTGACTCATTCCTATAATTAAGGACAGGAAACCATGCCCTTCTCCAATGAGAAGAAGTCTCGGAGGCTCAGATCTTAACGCCGATCTAAGCACGGTTTGCCAACCTGAGTGAAGGTCGTGCGTCGGGTTCTGCCCCAAGACCTTCCTTAAAGCTAGACAAGCCCTCATCGCGCACGCCTCCGGAGGAAGCTACTCCGAGACACAGCACTCTTTTGCCGCTCGCTTTCGATTCGGCGACGAGACCCTGGGCCAAAAGTGAAAGCGACGTCCCACCGAAAGGATTCGACGGGTCGTGACCCCACATAAAGACATAATCAATCCGATCGTCTACACTCAGGATCAGGGCGGCAGATACGAGTGATTCATTTAGCGCGACCCCAAAAGTCCTAATGCGACCGGGGGACTTAAGGTCGAGTCGGACGGCCTGGTGGGTGTCCATAGACAATGGCTTCCCTTTGGCTTGTCTGTTAATAGCAATGAGTTCCATCGCTTCTTGAATTGGGCAGGCGGAAAATTTCATACCAAGTTTCGAGGCAGTCTTCGCATCTCTAATGCGATCTCGACGAAAGCCTTTTTCGCTTCCTTGTAACCTTATAGAAAAGTTTTGATCCTCGAAAATAATTTCGGAGCCTAACGATAGTAGCGCCTTGGTGTTGAGGTCTACTAGCTCGGGAAAGTGCGATCTCGGCGGTAGTCGGATGATTATGTCTTTACTAACATGCTCGGAGAATTGCGTCCACGCGTCCTTGAAGTCGTCTACAGTACAATGGCGTGTTTGCTCAAGAGGGTATGCCATTGAATAGGGACCCACAAGTCCAACTTCCGTTACTCCAAAGCCTTCAGAGTAAGGGATGGCTAACCCCTCTCCGCTCTCAAAAAAGACAACGGCTCTCTCTTGGTTCCCGATGTAATTTTTGTCCCACCAAATAGGAAGACCGCTTGTTTTCATATCTCTCCCTTTACCGTATCTCCGTGCTTCAGAGCTGAACACTTGCAGATTTAATTACTCTTATTTTTTGCACTCCATGCCTAAGCATAAACCCGGACCTTATAAAGAGCCGAGTTTCTTGAAGTCACCCCAAGGAGAAAATTGTGTATAAGTGCATCTTCGCTTCGACCTGATGGGGGGCTTGTCCCTGTTGTCTGGTTGCATCACCCGACTTGACAGATAGCCGAGTGGGGCATGGCTCGAAGTGGGTTATTAAGCTCACGAAATTATGATTGCTAAGACTAAGTTGATCAGGAACTCTAGCTATTTTCAGGTTCGAAAAGTCTGATAAGTTCCTAGTCGTAGAACTTGAGGGCGATTGCCTTCACCGCTTCTGCACTGGCTTTAGACTTGATAGTTTTTAGGTTTTTTTCAGCGTTGCTTGGATCTTCAGCTAACTTGAGACCTTGTCTAATCGCATCCTTGGTCGCCGGGACGGTGATATCGTGCACGGCAACTCCGCTGTCTCCAAACCATTCATCGCAACAAGCCGATGAGGTTTGAACCGGAATGGCACCCATTGCCATGGCTTCCAACATAGAGGTGCTGATCCCATCACTTTCAGATAGGCCGACGTAGATGCTTGATTTTGCAAACATCTCAAGAACTTGCTTGTGACTCATCGCTCCTTTTGCGAATACTTCGATTTCTAGTCCAGCTTGTTTGCGAACTTGCCTTGCTAACTTCAACACGGACCGGTTGGCCGAGTAGACGACTATTTGGAATTCCTGAAGTTCCTCCGACATCTCTCCAACTGCCTCGAGGGAGATTTTGGCCCTGCCCACCCAGCCGTGGTAACCCTTAAGAGCAATTGTTTTACGCTCTCCTGAGGTAAGTCGAGGAATCGCAAGGTCGGCCTCGGAAAACCCTCCTGCGTTTGGAATCACTGGCATGACTTGCCCAGTGAAGCCCAGGTTCCTTGCAAGCGCCACGTCTCTCTCGCACTCGGCAGAATAAACATCCGCAAGCTTCAAAAGCTTTCTCAGCTTCGCTTCGTGCTTTGGAAACCGTTGAAACCAAAATATGTCGCTACCCCAATTTGTGACCATGAACTTAAGATCTTTCGGTTTATAACTAGACATAGCCCTGAGGGCCACATAGCCGGCATTCTGGAGCTCCAAAGAGTGAACAACGCTTGGCTGGAAACTCCTAATCGCGGCTCTCAAAAGCGACCCTCGGAAAAACTCATTGGAGAACTTGTCGAGGACCCAAAGTGGAAGTGCAAAGTAGCGGGCGAGAGGGACTAACCGGAAGCCTGCAGCCCCGGAACTAGAAAGCAGTCTCTCAAGCTCGGGGTGAACTTTCCTATGAGGGGAACTAGGAAAAAGCAGAAAGTCGGTTCTTTGGTTTTCGAACTGACTCAGCCAGCGGGCCGAGTGAATGCTGTCTAGCATACAAACTACAACAACTCGTCTCCGCACCACAGTTACTCCAACCTAAACGTGTTCTATCGAGAGCATATTACCCACATAACCCACCTCCAAAAAAAAGGGGGGGATTTAATTTCTTGGAGTCGGTTATTAGATCAGTTCAGCGGGTGCGAACCGCCTCCTACCTGTGATTATTTTGATCGGAGCTTCGATAACTGAAAGACCCCAGGGCAATTAGCCTCAAACGCACCTAGCCGCGTCGAATGAGGCCCCCTTCCAGACCGAGCAGGCGCGGACCAACCTTTAGAGCATCTTCGGATAGTATTGGGCACGTAAACATGTCCCTAATGTCGTGGTTTCTAGCTCGAGTTAGGGGCAAGGGGCAATTTGGGACAGAACTCACTTTTGAACGGGCCAGCAGTTGAAAATACTTTTCTTGAACCGACACCCACATGACAATTCTGTTGGATCGAGCTCTCTTCCGGCCGTAGCGAGATCCCTCGGGCACTCGTTGGCAAGTGGCCTAACGGACACTCCTGATGTTCTGGTTTGTGTTGACTGGACAAAATCCGCTAAGCGGGCGGTTTCTAGCGCCGCTTCCCAGGGGATTCCAAGGGTCTTAATTAAATTAGAGCCGTCCGTGATAGTTCCGGAGTATCAGAAGGCAAGAGTGACCTCTCTTTTCACGGCTGTTATTGAAATGGGCCGCCCTTTCACAAAGCCAATCTACCCCTACCCACAGGACTGGGACACAGCCTTCTTTGAACAAGTTGATAGGCATGAAAGGTTGGTGTCCATCAATTCCAACAAGTATTCGTTCGTGCCAGGAGAGCTGTATTCACTCCGTGCTGCCGCATACTCCGGAGTTTCTTCATTGGACCTTTATGGGACGGGATGGGGTCGTTCTGTTTCTGAAAATTTGCTCAAGATGGCTAAGGAAATGCAAATAGCCAGCAGCGCAGGGTTGCCACTTACCTTTGGTTGCGTGAAGAATCTTTGGCATCCAGCTGCGAATTATAAGGGCACCAGCCAGCTCAAACTGGAAACGTTGTCAAATTATAAATATTCGCTAGTCATAGAAAATAGCATTGAGTTCATGACGGAAAAGTTGGTCGACAGTATGTTGTCGGGCACAATGCCAATCTATGTGGGTCCGCCAGTTGACACACTGGGGGTACCTTCAAATTTGTTTTTCCGCGCTGCCCCTAATTTGGAAGATATTCGGAGGGCCATTAGTCAGGCCACAGAGTCAAACTGGAATGACTGGCACGATTCCGCCCGTGAATGGATTTTAGATCCATCCTCTGAGGAGAGGTGGGCAGTAAGAAACGTCAACACCAGGCTAATACGGGAAATAGAGGGATACGTGCGGTAGCTCATGCGAGCCTGAGAATGATAAAGGGTCGCGCTTCACTCCCGCGCCTGGTCTGTCGTTCTAAACCGAGTAAACCGACAAAATTACGTTCCACTTGGAAAGTCATTAGAATCTCCAACGAAACACGTCTAGGTAGTCAGGATTTGTGCAGAGCTCCAGATCAGACACAGTCATTTGCTCTGCGAGCCTAATGGCCGAAGTCTCTGGCTTCCAATTTGTTACACGGTTGATTTTCGAATAGTCACCAATCAGTGCATCTACCTCCGTCGGGCGCAAATAAACTGGGTCCAGTTCCACGAAATCTGCCCAATTTAAGTCCAAGGATCCGAAGGAAGCGTCAAGGAAGTCCTTTACTGTGGCCGACGTACCTGTCGCAACTACAAAGTCATTGGGTTCGTCAACTTTCAGCATTAACCACATGGCTTCAACGTATTCTGGAGCATACCCCCAGTCCCTCACGGAGTCCAAATTCCCAAGAAACAACTTCTCCTGCAGTCCAAGTTTAATTCTTGCAGCCGCGCGAGTGATCTTTCGGGTGACAAATGTCTCACCTCTGCGCGGGGATTCATGATTAAATAAGATACCGTTGGTAGCGAACATCCCATAGGCCTCACGGTAGTTTCGCGTCATCCAATATGAATATACCTTGGAGGCACCGTAAGGGCTACGCGGGTGAAATGGGGTCTCTTCATGCTGTGGGGGTGGGGAGGCGCCGAACATTTCAGAGCTAGACGCTTGGTAAAACCTGGAGTGCGGGCTCACAAGCCTGATTGCCTCGAGAAGCCTTGTGGTTCCGAGTCCCGTGACGTCTCCAGTGTGCTCGGGTTCATCAAACGACACTCTAACGTGCGATTGGGCAGCCAAATGGTAGATCTCATCTGGCTGAATCGTTGCTAGCAGAGTAGTCAGCCGTGAAGCATCTGACATGTCTCCATAGTGCAAAATTAGGTTCTTGTCTTTAGTGTGAGGATCCTGAAAAAGATGATCGATGCGCTGAGTATTGAAAGTAGACGCGCGCCTGATTAGGCCGTGGACTTCGTAGCCCTTGTGGAGTAAAAATTCGGCAAGGTACGATCCGTCTTGCCCAGTTATTCCAGTAATCAATGCTTTTTTCAAAAACTTCTCCCTAACTTCGCCTCTAAACTTACCGTAGAAATTATTTTTGACTTGGGGGTTTTTCTTGAAGGTGCTAGTCACTGGCGCGGCAGGAATGCTGGGCAGTAATCTCTTAGGGAAAATCGGCTCCTTTCAAGAACACTCAACGATTGGGCTTACCAGAACAGACCTGGATTTGAGAGACCCAAAAGCCCTGGGTCAAATTTTGACTCGAGAGAAACCAGACCTATTGATTCACGCCGCCGCCAAGGTGGGGGGCATTCAGGCGAACATCAAGAGCCCTTTTGAGTTTTTGGCGAGCAACTTGAGCATGGATACCAACGTGATTCAATCCTGCATTTCTGCGGGGATTGAAAATGTTTTGTACCTGGGCAGCAGTTGTATGTACCCGAAAGATTATCGCCAACCTCTCGTCGAAACTGACATTTTGGCCGCACCGCTTGAGCCAACCAATGAGGGCTACGCGATTGCTAAAATAGCGGGCAGCAAATTATGTGATTACGCCTCTTCTTCTTTTGGCCTCAATTACCGCACGATAATTCCCTCTAACCTTTATGGGCCTGGGGATAACTTCAATCCCGGCTCTAGCCACTTGCTTGCGTCCGTGATTCGTAAAGTGCACGAGGCGAAGGTAACAGGTGCGTCTGAGATCGAAGTTTGGGGGCCAGGCACCGCTCGACGAGAGTTTACTTACGTAGAGGACCTCGCCTCCTGGGTGGCAACTTCGGTTGGCGAAGTAGCCAATTTGCCAGGAATTCTAAATCTCGGTATCGGAATGGATTACTCGGTGGATGATTTCTATTTAGCGGCCATGGAGGCCATTGAATTCGAGGTTCAACTCGTACACGACCTATCAAAGCCAGAGGGAATGAAGGCCAAGCTGATGGACTCGTCCAAGGCAAGAAACAATAATGGCTGGGATCCTCAGACGGATTTGGTCGCAGGGCTTCAAAAGACTTACAAATGGTTTCTCGAAAGTCAGGACAAAGATGCAAGGCTCTAAATATCCCCTAGCCACGACAACGTGGGACGAAGCTGAAATCAATGCAATGCAAGAGGTCATCCAGTCTCGTAATTTCACGATGGGCGCGCGGGTTCGAAGCTACGAATCTGAGTTCGCTGAACTTTTTCGCACGTCGCATGCTGTTATGTCAAACTCCGGGAGCTCAGCGAACTTGTTGGCCCTAGGGGCGATCAGGTATTCATCTTTCGGTGAGGACGCAACAAGGAACGAGGTTATTGTTCCAGCAGTTTCATGGAGCACAACCTATTACCCGATTACGCAAATGGGCTACACGCTAAAATTTGTGGACATCGACTTGGGAACCCTAAACGCGTCAGCATCAAGTGTCGAAGCAGCAATCACCAGTAAAACTGCCGGAATTGTCGCGGTTAACCTCCTCGGCAACCCATCTGAGCTAGACCGACTCAGAGAACTTGCAGACGTCAACAGAATATTCTTGATTGAAGATAATTGTGAGTCCCTAGGTGCGAAGCTGAACGGCAAAATGACTGGAACATATGGAGACATTGGTACTTTCAGCTCTTTCTTTAGCCACCACATCTCAACCATGGAAGGCGGAATGTCGGCAACAAGTAACCTTGAACTTTCTCAGGTAATGACAAGTCTCAGAGCCCATGGTTGGACCAGAGAGTTGCCGAAGGAGAATCACGTGTTAGATAAGTCTGGAAATCAGTTCGATGACCTATTTCGTTTTGTCTTACCCGGCTACAACCTGAGACCTCTGGAACTTGAGGGCGCAATTGGATCTGAACAACTGAAAAAGGTTCCGGGGATCATCCAAGGCCGACGGAAAAACCACAAAACTTTTGCTTCTCTGATGGAACAGTTCCCCAAGCTGAAGATTCAAGTTGAAATTGGCGAGAGCTCTTGGTTTGGGTTCTCACTGATCCTGACCGAGACACTTTCTGGCCGAAGGTCAGAGCTAGTAGAGATTCTCACAAAGTACGGAATTGCATCAAGACCAATTGTGGCCGGTAACTTCACGAGAAACCCAGTCATGCGACACCTTAAGCACACTCCGCTCCCTGCACTTCCCAACGCGGATCAGGTGCACGATAACGGGCTCTTTATCGGGAACCATCACTACGAGATGATTGAAGAATTTAACCTACTGGAAAGCGCACTAAGAGAATTTCACAAGTAAGTTTGTCCAATTGCCGGGTCCTAAGACCGCAGCCCTTTCCAGTTTTTGTGTTTTCCCGCCGTGGAGATAAGGAACTTAAGAACTCGGCTTGAGAACTCAAAAGTTTCATAGCCCTCAGGGACTGCAGCTGTGCGCTCGAGAGTTGTCTCAATTTCGATGGCCTGTAGCAATATGGCCGGGTCGACGCCTGTGAGAATCATCGAACCTGACTCGAGAGCCTCAGGCCTTTCGATTGAGTCTCTTAGGCTCACCGCGCTGAAGCCTGCAATTGCTGACTCCTCGCTGATTGTGCCAGAGTCCGAGATCACGCACTTCGCTTCTAGCTGAAGCTTGTTGTAGTCCAGGTAACCGAATGGTTCGTGAAAAGTAATACCCTCAAGGTCTTTTCTTGCAAGCGCCTCGAGACGAACTCTGGTTCTTGGGTGGGTGGATACCATTACCGGCATGTTCCACTTCTCACGAACTGCAACTAAGCAGTCCAGAACCTTTTCAAGCCTCTCGGGCAGGTCTACGTTTTCCTGTCTATGAACCGAGACTAGAAAGTAGCTTCTGGGTGTTAGTCCCAAATCTTCAACTACCGTCGACTTGGCTATCTTGTCCTTATAGTGCTCGTAAATCTCACGAATCGGAGAGCCAGTCTTTTGGATAAACCTGGGGTGAATACCCTCGGCCAGAAGATTCCGCATTGAATAGTCGTTGTAGGGAAGGTTGAAGCTCGCCACGTGGTCGACCATCTTGCGGTTGAGCTCCTCTGGAACATTGTTGTCGAAGGAGCGGTTTCCTGCCTCCATGTGGTAGACGGGAATGTGCATCCGCTCTGCAACAACGGCCGCGATGGCCGAGTTGGTGTCACCCAAGATCATTACTGCATCTGGCTTTTCTTCTAGAAAAACCTCCTCTGCTTTCTTTAGAGTGTCTCCCATTACTGAACCCATTGATGAAGTGTCAACGTTTAGAAAGTAGTCAGGCTGTCGCAGCTCAAGGTCTTCAAAAAAGACTTCGTTGAGCTTTGGGTCGCTGTTTTGACCAGTGTGAACAAAAATGTGGTCGGTGTATTCGTCGAGCTTGGGAATAAGCCTTGAAAGGCGTATTATTTCCGGCCTTGTTCCGACGATTGTGACAACTTTTAGTTTCTTCAAAGTCCTAGCTCCTGGCGTACTTCTGGAATCGTGAGTAGAAGAGTTTTTACTCCCTCAACATCTAACTGTTGAGTGTTGTGGGAAGTGTAGGACTCCAGGGATGCCTGTCGCGGTTCACCCTCCTCAAAGTATTCGGAATAGTTCAGGTCTCTTGAGTCCAATGGAACCCGGAAGTAGTCACCTAAGTCCTCAGCCTTGGCTCTCTCTTCGGTGCTGAGCAAAGATTCATAAAGCTTCTCCCCGTGGCGGAATCCGATTGTTTGGATTTCATTATCTGCACCACCAAAAAGCTCAACCAGTGCCATTGCTAGCACGTCGATTGTGGAGGCTGGCGCCTTGCGAACATAGAGGTCGCCAGTCTCGGCTTTCTCAAAAGCATATTCCACCAGATCTACCGATTCTGCCAGGGACATCAGGAACCTAGTCATTGTTGGGTCGGTAATCGTGATTGGTTTGCCGGAGCGGATCTGCGAAATAAAGAGCGGGATCACAGAACCACGCGAATACATGACATTTCCATAGCGAGTGATGGCAATAGTTGTGTCCGAATCTGAGTAGTCTCTTGCGAAAGCCTGAGCTGTCTTCTCCATTAGGGCCTTCGACATCCCCATCGCGTTTATTGGATAAACGGCTTTATCTGTGCTCAGGCACACAACTCCTTTCACTCCATTTTCTATCGCAGAGCGCAGCACGTTAGCGGACCCGTTTATATTCGTTTTCACTGCCTCCAGTGGGAAAAACTCAGCTGACGGAACCTGCTTCAGGGCGGCTGCATGGAAAATCAAATCCGACCCTCGCACGACCCTCGCGACCGACTCTGGGTCGCGAGTGTCGCCTAGGAAGAACCTAACCCTCGGGTCAGCGATAGTGTGACGCATGGCGTCTTGCTTAGCTTCGTCGCGACTGAAAATTCGCACCTCGCCAACCGACTGGGCAAGCAAGTGCTTTGCCATCGTCGAGCCAAACGAACCGGTACCACCGGTGATAACTACCGTGGAATCTTTAACTTTGCGCACCATAAATCCCCTTAGACGTGATTAGTTTGGCAGGTTCATGCATGCTTCCAAAACCATTTCCTCGATCGTAGGTATTTTCTTGTATCCCGCGGCCAAGAAAAGCTGTTTATTAAACTCAGGACGGCCAGTTCGAAGGGTCCGGTCAATCGGGTGCTCGTCTTCCTTCGAGGTGACCTGAACGTCATCCCTTCCAAGTGCGGAGAGTTCCAGCCTAACCAGCTCATCCTTTGTCACTTCATTCGATGGAACCAAATGCTGAACACTGGGTTCGAAAAGTCCCTGGTTGATTATTCCGGAAACCACTTTGCCAAAGGCACGCGAACTCAGTCCGTTCCAAAGGTGGTTGGTATAACCATCGATTTGAGCATTGATTGGCTGCCGTCGAACCCACTCAAAGAACAACGAGCTTCGTCCAACTTCCGGACCTATTAGCGAGCACCGCAGGTGTATAACATTTGGCGATGGGGTTTCACCAAGGCTTTTGGTCTTTCCATATACATCGAATGCGTCATGGGTTGAACCCTCGCTATAGCCTCCTGCTAGGCCACTAAACACGCAGTCGGTCGCCACCTGAATAATCTTGACCCCAAATTTTTCCGCTGCCTTTGCTAATTCGTTGGGGAAGTCGATATTAAGTTTTACGGCCAGAGACCTACTCGCCATCGAGGCTTCGTCGATTC
>Ga0335398_10004870_pt1 | contig 18240 bp, 14 predicted proteins | sample BON03_FD_205742 | JGI IMG/M metagenome (GOLD analysis project Ga0335398, IMG submission 205742) | Freshwater microbial communities from Lake Bonney liftoff mats and glacier meltwater in Antarctica - BON-03 (spades assembly) (version 2) | ecosystem: Environmental > Aquatic > Freshwater > Ice >... | reverse complement strand
CACCGGACTCGCAAAGCTGGCATTGCTTGACGACTACCTAGACCCCTCCACCGCAGGACAATTTGTCGCCCACGCCTCGGTGTCCAACGCACTCAACAGCGACGTGATGGAAAAAACCGGACAGTATATTACCTTCTCCACATGGCCTACAGGTGGATATCCGAAAGTTGACCTCAACCCATGAAAATATCCCGCGATCATTTTGGCTTTTCTCTCGTTGAGGTATTGGTTGCCGTGGCCCTGATCGGGGTTCTCGTGTTTTTGGCGCTTCCTAATATCGTCCAAGTGAAATCCGATAGTGAAACGCACCTCGCAATCGCACGTGCGGAGGCCCTCAATATGTCGATGGCGTCGTTTGTTCAAGCGCAGGGGACGGCAACCGCCACGACAGCGTGGACGGGAAATGACGAAGCCAAATACACGTTAGTCAAACCTTACCTGGCGTTTGCACCAGCCACGCTCGCACTTTACACACCCGGCGGATTTGGGCTGACCTTCCCTGCAAGCGTTGCTCCGCTCACCAAAGTTACTCTAACCAAAGGTGGAACCGCGCTCTCCTATTAAGTACCCTGCTTGGGGCTCCGAACAGCATCGCATGGACGCGAGCGGTCTGACCCTGCCGGAAGTCCTGATCACGATCGCCATCATCGGAATCTTGGCTGGCGTGGCAATCAATTCCTTTTTAGGAAACGTGGAATACGCACGCGAAGGAGTGACCGTAGATTCCTCCGCATCATTAAATCGTGCCGTTAACCACTACGTCCAGATCGCTGGAGACATCGGAGTCGAAGCACAAGCCGGGACTGCAGACGAGGTGGAGGTCATTCAGCTCCTTCAGGCGCGCGACGCAAATCTGCCTGGCTCCCCGTACATTCCGGCCGAGTTTGTGGTTTCCGCTTCCAGCGATTCGGGAAAAATTCGGATTGTTTGGAGCGGGGAGTATTTTCAAGTAATTCCCGTGGGCGTTGCTGGCGGTGGGATAGTGATTGCGCCCTGACGATTTTCGAACGAAATATGAGCTGTGGCAGATATTGAGCAACTAATTGCATCGGAGCAACATGACCGTCTTTTTGTGGAGCTGGAAAAAATGGGTAAGAGCTGCCCGGACGCAGATTCGGTAAGGGTGGGAAGCCTTGCCGAGGCGGTGGGCGCTGCAAATGGCGTCGATTCGAAACGGGCGTTACAATGGCTCGCTGAGCAGTTCGGGATCATGCCGATGGACTTGGCGCGTCCCGTTTGTTCCACGAAGGCAGAGCAAATGTTCCGGAAGCTGGCCCGGCAGAATGTGGCACCCGACCCATGGATGCCGTTTGGCACCGTGGGGCTCGTGCTTTTATGTGCGCATTTCGATCCCTCCGCAGAAGAGGCATGGGGGATCCCCGACTTTCTCTATTCTAAAATTCTCGTAAGCAGTGCGCAATACGAGGCGCTGAAATCCGATGTGGCGCAACGCATCAGCATGAATCCACTGCCAGAATCCACGCTGCTGGAGTTTGTGGAAGGGCCAGCGAAAGGTGGCGGTCTGCTTACCGCACTCAAGTGGATTCTGGAACATTACCCGATGTCGAAGTCCGAGAATGATAAACTTTCGGCATGTGAATCCGCATTCGGTAATATCGACATGCGTCGCGCCTCGGATTATAAACTCCTCCCGAGAGACTTTGGAGTTGCCTTCAATTTCATGACATCGGGCCGTCCGATCTTCGCCCCGGAACTGGCGCCGATGCAGGATTTCTTTCCGGACAACCTGTTGGAAAAACACACGGTCTTCCCGGTCTATCGATCGGAGTCTGCCGTGTATCTCATGGCTGCGGATCGCCAAAACTACTCGTTTGAAGATGAATGGTATTCCACCGGCAGTGATTCGCTAAAAATTATAAAGGTCCTCGCCGATCCCGAGGGGATTCGGGAAGTAATCAGCCGCAATCGCGGGCGCTCGACCAGCGGCGGCAGCACCATCGTCGATGTAGGCGATCTTGCGTATGCCGATGATGCGAACCTGGTCGACATCGATCCCAGTGAAATGCAGCAGATCAATCCGTCGAACATCAATACCAGCCCGGAACAGATCATTCAGTGGGTGCTTTACCAGGCGATCAGCCGCCGGGCCAGTGATCTCCACGTCGAGAAGTATTTCAATACCGCAAGACTCCGCGCCCGCATCGATGGAGAGTTGCATGTGATTCATTCCGGGCCGGATGAGATTCTGCCCCGTCTCGTCAGCCTGCTGAAAAATTATTCGAATATGGGTCAGCGTCGTCAGACGGCGGAAGATGGTCGTTTCAGTATGCGGATCGGTCAACGCCGGATCGACTGCCGCGTGTCTGCCATCCCATGCAGTAAAGCGCTTCAGAAAATTACGATCCGCTTCCTCGACAAAAAAGATGGGATCAAAGAGCTCAGCGAGTTGAACCTTTCACCCCGCCAGTCGAGCATCATCAAAAACACGCTCGGTCGCGATCAGGGGCTGGTGCTCGTCACAGGACCGACCGGCAGCGGAAAGACGACGTCACTTTACGCATTCATCAACAGCATTATTAGCGAGACGATCAACATCCACACGGTAGAGGATCCGATCGAATACGAAATCGAAGGAATTAATCAGACGCAGACCGATCCCATTAATGGCATCGATTTCGGCGAAGGCCTGCGACGCATCCTGCGGGCAGATCCCGATGTCATCTTGATTGGAGAGTCTCGTGACGAGGAGACCGCCTCGGCAGCGGTGAATGCCGCCCTCACGGGGCATTTAGTTCTAACCACTTTGCACGCCAATGATTCCCTTCGCGCTGTCTCCCGCCTCATTTCCATGGGGGTTGCCCCGTATTTGCTGGCTGATTCGCTCGCGCTATCCCAGGCGCAACGTCTTGTGCGCCGGCTTTGCGTGCAGTGTAAACGCCCTGTGGCAGTCACGGACGCTATACGGGAAACGTTTAACAAAAACAAAGTGCCACTCTCGCCGGAAACCGCATTTCTCTATCATCCGGCAGGATGCCCGGAGTGTAATGACGCTGGCTACTCGGGACGAATTGCACTCATGGAAATGTGTGTCGTTGATACGGAACTCAGCGAGATGATAGCGTGCAACGCCCCCCAAAGCCAGATGCGCGAAGTGGCGCAGCGGGCCGGTGTGCTCTCTCTCTACCAGGAAGGGCTGCTGCAAGTGATCGCGGGCCAAACCACACTGGCTGAGATTGCCTGCCTCAGCTACACCGCTGTGGGAGATTGAATCGATAGAGGCTGCGGTTCAAGATTCCAGCACGCGCTGGAATTTCTGTCCATCATGCCTGAGACTTGCATAGTATCTTCCGCGCTATGCCGAAAGCATCCAGTCTGGGGAGTTTCAAGTATCTTAATATTGCCCAGTTCACCGGGGCGCTGAACGACAATATTTTTAAGTTGGTCGCGATCTACGCGATGGTCCTCGCGTGGCCAGAGGTTGGCAGTAAACAAACGATGGGCATTGTTGGCGTGGCGTTTGCGCTGCCGTTCCTTTTGTTTCTTGGCTGGGCGGGCAGCTTGGCTGATCGAATTCCGAAAGACAAAATTCTCCGGATTACCAAGTTTGCCGAAGTCCTGATCATGGCAGGCGCGATTGGGGCGGTGTATTCGGGAAACGTCTGGTTCATGGTTGCCACGGTTTTTGCGCTGTCCACGCAGAGCGCATTTTTTGGGCCAGTGAAATACGGAATGATTCCCGACATCGTGCCTAATAGCGCTATCGCGCGCGCAAATGCATTCCTGCAAGCAGCCACATACCTTGCAATTATCGCAGGCACATTGCTTGCACCCGCACTGAGCGTGGCATTTAGTGGTAACTACACGCTGGTGGTTTCGACTTGTCTCGGATTTGCGGTTGTGGGCTGGCTTGCCTCATTCGGAGTGCCCCGTATCCCGGTCGCCGTCCCGGATCCGACGTCTATCCCGGCGACGCGTCGTGGTTTTGCTCCTCGAATTTTCCAAACTGTTGGCGAAATTCACAAAGACGGCTTTCTCGCGCTGTCCGTCTGGGGGTCTGCTTATTTCACGTTATTTGCGGCATTTGCTCAACTAAACCTCATCGCTTATGGCAGCGAACATCTCGGTCTTGATACGCCCGAAAAAAGTACGCTTTTGTTTTTGGTGATGGCTGTGGGTTTGGGCGCCGGCTCTCTGATAGCCGGACGGCTGAGTCGGCGGGGTATCGAGATCGGGCTCATTCCTCCGGCAGCATTGATTCTGGCGCTGTCGGGCCTCGCACTGGGTCTGGTCCCGCAGAATGCGGTGTTACTCGGTGTTGTGGCGTGTTTTGTGCTTGGCTTGGGTGGCGGGTTGTTTTTGGTTCCGATTGAAGCGTTCATTCAATTCCGGGCCGATCCCGCAAAGCGCGGTGCGGTTATCGCGGCTTCGTCATGGCTGAGTTGGGCCGGGGTGCTGGTTGCGGGGATACTGACATTCTTGTTTGCCGAGGGCCTGGGATGGTCCGCCGCGCAGGGATTGTTTGCCGCATCGGTGCTATTGTTAGTGCTGGTGGTGGTGTCGGTGATCATCCTGCCCGATTTTCTACTCCGGTTTTTTGTCATGGTGATTACCCGGTGTTTTTACCGAGTGCAGCATCGAGGGCTGGAGAACCTGCCATCCGCCGGACCAGCGCTCATCGTGTGCAATCATGTGAGCCTCATGGATGCGCTCTGGTTGTTATCCTTGGTCCCTCGCCGTTTGCGCTTCCTGATGTCGCGCGAATATTTGGCCAATTGCCCGGGGTTTGCGCGGTTCTTGTTTTCGCTTTCCGGAGTGATTCCAATTTCCACCAACGACCCGCCAAAGACCGTAATGAAAGCGCTGAAAGCGGCGCGGGAGGCCATGGAGAACGGGTACATCGTCGCGATTTTTCCCGAAGGGGAACTTTCGCGAACCGGGCACATGCAGCCGTTTCGAGCGGGATTTACCCACATTGTTAAAAACAAAAATTGGCCGATTGTCCCGCTGGCAATCAATGGGGGATTCGGTAGCCGGGCAAGCCATGCCTTCATTCATCCGCATGTGTTCGCTCCCGAGGATTTTCGACGTAAAATCACCGTGGTTGCAGGCGCACCGCTGATGCCGGGTGCCGGTGCGAGGCAAGTTCAGGAGGCGGTGAGGGAACTTTCCGCCGCCGCCGCATCGGTGGCCGCAGAGGATCACGCGGGACGTTTGTTCATAAGAATTGCAAGAAAAAGTGCGAGCCGCCGCGCTATCTCTGATTCGTCAGGGAAAGTGATGGACTATAAAACCACGCTCATCGCCGCGTTGGGACTACGCCGGGTCTTGCGCCGTCTGGTGCCGCCAATCGAGAATGAAGTCGGTGTCATATTGCCTCCCTCCGTCGGCGGCGCGCTCGTCAATATCTCGCTGGCGATCGCATCGAAAATCTCGGTGAACCTGAATTATAGCGGATCTCCCGAGGCGGTCCAATCTGCGATTGATGCCGTTCCGCTAAAAACGATTATTTCCTCCCGGGCTGTGTTGGAAAAGCTTCCTGACCTGCCACTGACTCCACGTGTCCTCTTCGCGGAAGACCTATTCGCTCAGATTCGAACGATCGATAAGGTGTTCGCTTGGTTTGAGGCGACATTTATACCGGCTGCGTTTGTGGTGAACCCGGTCGTTTGGTCACCGGATAGCCCAATCACGATTCTGTTCAGCAGCGGCTCAACTGCCATGCCCAAAGGAATCGCACTTTCCCACCGCAACATCATCGCAAATGTGGACTCGTTTTCGGCTGTTGCCAGGCCGAGGATTGACGATTGTGTATGTGGAGTCCTTCCGTTTTTTCATTCGATGGGATACACGACGACCCTTTGGTTTCCTCTCACGCGCGGGATTGCGGCGTCGTATCACCACCATCCTCTGGAGACTGATGGCATCGACCGGATTGGCGCAATCAACAAACTGACGATACTCATCGGAACCCCCACGTTCATGCTGGCGTGGGCGCGTAAAGTGAAGACAGAGACCTTCGCCAACGCACGCTGGGTGTGTGCCGGGGCAGAAAAACTCCGTCCCAAAGTCGCCGAGCTTTTCGAGAAAAAATTCGGTGTGCGTCCGATGGAGGGATATGGCAGCACTGAGTGTTCGCCGGTCATTGCTGTCAATGTCCCGGACGTCGAGGTGGACAATATGTATCAGGCTGGATTCCGCGCGGGGTCCGTGGGCCGCTTGCTGCCGAATGTCTGTGCCCGGGTGGTCGATCCCGAGTCCGGCGTCGATGTCGAGCCGGGTCAGCAGGGACTTCTGATGGTCAAAGGCCCCAGTGTCATGCTCGGGTATTGGAAGGCTCCTGAACTCACGGCAAAGGTCCTCGTGGATGGCTGGTATAATACCGGCGACATTGTGAAAATCGACGAGGACGATTTCATTTTTATCACCGACCGGCTGTCGCGATTCAGCAAAGTCGCTGGCGAGATGGTCTCACACACCGCTGTTGAATCCGCGCTCCACGACATCCTTGGCTGTAAGCCAGACCAACTCGCCGTGGTCGGAAGACCCGATGAAAAGCGGGGCGAAAGACTGGTGGCAATCTATGAGCAATCGTTGGGTGCCCCGGAGAACCTCTGGAAGCAAAGCGCCGCGCCCACTCTGCCCAACCTTTGGCGGCCTGGGATATCTGACTGGCGCCTAGTCGAAAAGATCCCATTTCTCCCCACGGGCAAGTTGGATCTCGGGTCACTGAAGAAGCTTGCTGAGGCTGGCGATTGATCGAGCTGCCGCCGGTCGGGTAATGTCCGTCGGGTGTGATTGAAAGTGGATGAAGTTGATTGGGAACACGAAGGATCGAAACGCTGAGGACCAGGCTGCGGTTTTCGGATCGATGTGACGCACCAGCACCCGTCCCGTCGAGGAAGCCACGAATACGCTGCCGACCGCCGTCCGCCAGTTCGTGCCCTGTATGGGCTTCTTCCGCACGGGTTCGCTTATCCAGAAGACCACCGCCTCCTTGATCAACAGCCTTCTGCGGGAAAATTGCCTCGAGACCGATGGCAACGAAAATAGGTTCTTCGCTACTTCCAGTGGGGGTGCGACTCCGTCAGCCCGGAGGGCTTGTGGAACTTAGCCGGTGGTAATAACCACCGGAATATCGACCGATGATGACATCAGCCCCGGCAGGGGCGAAGGATCAAAACACAATACCGCCCATGAAAGCATGCAAATCGCCACGCCACCCAGATGCAATGACTGGCGCATGATCCTTGGTGCCAAAATCCCGATGGTAATGCAGGCAGAGATGGGTCGGTGGCAGGGTTGGGATTTTCCTCCGCCCCTACCGGGGCGGAATGCTTACTTTATCGAATTCCGGTGGTTTGCACCCTGAGCTTTCGACACAACTTTTTGGGTATAATAGTGAAGGACGATTAACGCAATGGGAGGGGGAAACAACAGGGCAGTTTGAGAACTTGCTGCCCGACTCGCTTGGGGAAGGACAACGAGCGCGCCGGGCATGAGCGGGATTTTGCGCTGTTTGCCGCCGGGGTGACTTCCGACGAGGCAAACCCTTTTTCTTTCTACCATGAAGAGCATGAAGGGGGAGAAGGCTGAGTAAGATTTTTTCTGAATCTTCATGCGCTTCATGCGCTTCAGGGTTTTAATTCTTTTCTCCTCGGTCCAGGGTGTCCGCGTCCGCGCGGATAGCCGAAGAATACGCGCCCCGTCACTGCCGGCAGGCGGCAACTACCGAAACTCGTGGTGGGGCATATTCTCTCCCAATGCAAACCGGCGACGGCTTCGGCGCAGATGAGATGCGGTTGAATCATTATAAAATGCAGGATAAGGGTTGATCTGTAGAAAGCTCAGGGTTTGCACCATCGGCTAATTTCCTAATGGACCCTCCGGGTCTTACCTGAACATGCTCACCCACCGAAATTACAGCCTTTTAAGCAACTTCAAAATTCTTCACGTCCAGCGTCTCTGCGCCTGCGCCGGGTTCCGATGGCCGTATTTTACTAATGTCGTTAGTTAGGGCATCGTCCTCCGGGGGCGAGCACATTTTCTTGTGGCTTTGTGCTCCCCAGGCTGGTCTTTGCAATGGTCCGCCCTAACGCAATCGAACTTGAAATCCCATTCAGCCCCAGGCATGACGCTGTGCGGCTGTGTGCGGTTTTTATTATAGTTGGCCTCGTGAGCGTGCAGTAAGTCGGGTATCACGCCGAACGGGTGCCCAACAATGAAGTGAGGACTCTCGCGGAGAAGTCTGCGAATCTGAGCACGATTTTGGTTGGCTCCATCCAGAAGATCTCAATGGCCTCCGGAAGCTCATGTGTTCGAGGTCGAATGCCGTGTTCGCGCCGAGTCGGGAAACTGGGTCTGGTTCAATGAGCGTGGAGTGGTCTCCCTTAGCCAAGAGGGAAGCCCAATCGTAGTGGATAGTGTGCTTCTTGAAATCGCGGAGAAAAAGTTGCCGCAGAACGTCTTGACGTGCTGGCACTCATAGCGAGTCGCGCTGATAACGCGGTGTGCCTGATGCAGCCGGACGGGTCAATTGATTGGGTGAACGATGTATTTGAGCAGGTCACGGGATACACCCGCGAGGACTCGCTGCATCGACGTTTTCAGGAAATCGTCGGATCTGCCGGAGCATCGGCGAATACGCTCAGGACGATGCTCGGCACCGCAGCGTCGTTGCAATCACAAGTGGCAGAACTCGAACTACTGAATAAAGAAAAATCTCCTTATTGGGCTCACTTGGAGATTCAGCCGCCTACGGATGCGAGCGGACAGATTACCAAGCTGCTGGCGATTCAAAGCGATCGCACTGCCGCCAAAGAATTTGAATCGCGACTCGTTCGTGCCAAGGACGCAGCTGAAGCAATAATAGCAGCCGGTGTTCCATTAGCTGCTCAGGCATTGCCCCGTGTGCTTGTAGCAGACGACAATGCGGTCAATCGCAAGCTTGTGGCTAAAATGCTGGCAAAGCTGGGATTTGAACGCGCTATGGCGGAAAATAGCAGCGAAGCGGTCAGCGCCGTGGAGTCCTCTCATTTTGATGCGGTTCTCATGGATCTGCAGATGCCGGAGATGGATGGCCTTGAGGCCATGCAGCAAATCCGGCAGCGGTTTTTTTGCTGCCCATCATCGCCATCACTGCCGACGTAATGCCTGACGATGAAGCGCGCTGTGCGGCTGCGGGAATGAATGATTACCTCTCGAAACCGGTCCGAGCTACTGCGGATTAGGCTTCGTTCAACAGTGCGCTAGGCTGGGTTACGGCGTAGGGACTGTGCCGCCAGCAATCCCGCCGATGAGAAGCGGGGTGCCGAGTTGCCACTCTCCGGCCGGCATGCGTTTCCGACCTTCCATTTGCACTTGTCGGATAAGTATGGCTCCCTCTCCGGCAGCAATCAATGTACCTCGCCCATCTGCACGTAAAATGCGTCCAGGCTCGTCGGCAGATTTGCGACACGTAATCGCTGAGAAGACTTTCAAGTCTCGACGGGTGCCATCACCGAGCGGGATCGTGGTCCACGCGACAGGCCAGGGGTTCATGGCACGGATCTGACGTTCGATCTGCTGTGCCGGCAATGACCAATCGATTATCGCATCGGCCCTTGTCAGGCGTCCGGCGTAAGAAGCGGCCAAATTATCCTGAACTGATCGCACCGCCGATCCGCTGGACAATTGATCGATTGCTTGCGAAAGCGCCTGGGCGGCCACCTCGGAGAGGCGATCATGTAATGATCCGGCCGTGTCACGCCTTAGGATCTGTTCGTGCTTCATGAGGAGGACATCGCCCGTATCGAGACCCTCTGCCATAAACATCACCGAGATGCCCGTCTCACTTTCTCCAGCTGCAATCACTGCATGGATTGGCGATGCTCCGCGATACTTCGGAAGCAGCGAGGCGTGCAGGTTTAGACAGGCAACAGCGGGTAGATCCAATACGGATTTCGGAAGGATCTGGCCAAATGCCATGACTACAATCAGATCTGGATTCCAGGTCTGAAGTGTATTCAGCGAATCCGGTTTGCGGAGTGAAACGGGTTGAAATACGGGAAGTCCGTGTGCCGCACCAATTTCCTTAATGATCGAGCCTTTCAACGCACGGCTTCGGCCAGCAGGTTTGTCAGGCTGTGTCACCACTCCGACGACGTCGCAATCGGAGCGGGCGAGGAGCAGCCTCAGGGATGGCAGACCGATCTCGCCGGTCCCCATAAAAACCGTACGAAATGAGGGCCTGGATAAAGTAGGTTCAGGAGTCAACATCAAATCCGGCCCCGGTCTTGACAACCTCCGACAGGATCTCAGAGAGCACTTGAATCGGCGCTTGAGTAGCATCAATGGCATGAGTCAAGGGTTCGCCGTAGTGCAGGAGGAGCGGCTTTGATTCGTCTTCGTAAGTCTGAAGACGATGGCGTATGACTTCTTCGTTTGCATCATCAAGGCGGTTTTCTTTCAGCGCACGGCGCTTGAGCCGCTCGACAAGCTTTGAGCGGTCCGGACACGACAAATGGAAAACTTTTTTTACGTCGATGATGTCTTGCATCAATTTCGCTTGGTTCACATTCCGAGGGATGCCATCGAGCACGAGATAGTCGATATCCGGACGAAACGTATGAGCTTTGACGCAGGAATCGATTCGGACCCGCCAGAGCTCGACGGTGATTTCATCGGGAACCAACTGCCCTCGGCTGGAGTAGTCTAAAAATGCCCGTCCCAGTGTAGTGCGGGTGTCGATGGACCGGAAAACGTCGCCACAAGCGCAGTGAAAGAAACGGGGAACCATCCCCAGTGTAGTGCCCTGTGTTCCTTTACCGCTTCCTGGCGCGCCGAAAATTAAAAACGTTCGATATTTATTCATTGGGGTTTGACGAGGATAGCGGGAGCCGCTTGAGATTGCAATTCTGATGCGTCTACCGCGGTCAAAATTCGCCACGAAAACTTTTTGTCGGTTTTTGTGTTTCCAAGAGGTCCGGTTTGACAGATATTCATTAGGCCGTTTAACAAGAAATTATTCTCCGATCCTGTGGCTCTTAACGTCGATTACACTCTCAATATCCTCCTTGAATCCGGGCTCGTTACCCGATCCCAGATCGAAGCGGCCAGGGAGTCTAACTCAACCGGAAATCCTGTGGATGCCCTCGTCGCCGAGGGGGCGATCACGGCAGAAGATGTTTCACGCACACTTGCAGCAAACAGCGGCCTGGATTTCATGGACCTCGCTCAAGTAGCGGTGCCACCCAATGTCCTGGAGATTCTTACAGAACAGGACGCCCGCAGGTATCATGCCATCCCTGTTGCGGAGCGGGGTGGTGCCGTGACTATTGCCATTTCGGATCCGATGGATTTTGAGGCATTTGACAGCCTCACGTTTTTGCTCAAGCGGGAAGTCGAATTTGTCTGCGCCACGAAGCAGCAGCTGGACGCGGCGCTCGATCAATACTACGGCCCGCTTCAACCGGACGCAACCGGTGTAGGGGGCGAGGGCGGGATGTCATTCGGTGCGGATGACGATGACGACGGTGACGCGCCAATCATTAAGATGGTCATGACGCTTCTCCTGGAAGCGTATAAAAGCCGGGCGAGTGACATTCACTTGGAGCCTCTGATTAAAACGTTTCGCGTAAGATTCCGCGTCGATGGCGTCTTGCAGGAAATGCCCAGCCCGCCCAAAAAACTTCAGTCTGCCATCGTCAGCCGCCTCAAGATCATGAGCGGCACTATGAGCATCGCTGAAAAGCGTCTGCCGCAGGACGGGCGTATTCAGGTGCGTATCGGGAAAAATGCCATCGATCTGCGCGTATCGACGATTCCGACCGTTCACGGCGAGAGCGTCGTCATGCGAATTCTTGATAAGTCCGCGCTCGTGCTGGGTTTGCCCGACCTCGGATTTCTTAGCGATGACCAAGCGAAGTTTGAATCGCTCATTCAGCTTCCGGACGGGATTCTTCTGGTTACGGGGCCCACGGGATCCGGTAAGACGACGACGCTCTACGCTTGTCTGAACTATATGAATAAGCCGGATCGAAAATTGATCACGGTCGAGGATCCGGTGGAATACCAGATGTCAGGGATCAATCAGGTCCAAGTGAATGCCGCTATCGGGATGACCTTCCCCGCTGCTTTGCGGTCGATTTTGCGACAGGCGCCAAATATTATCATGATTGGTGAAATCCGTGATGCGGAAACTGCCAGCATCGCCATCAATGCAAGTCTTACCGGTCACTTGGTGCTGTCAACTTTGCACACAAATGACGCCCCCAGTGCGATTCCCCGCCTCGTGGATATTGGAGTGGCGCCATTTCTTGTTTCGAGTTCCGTCCGGGCGGTGATGGCTCAGCGGCTTGTCAGACAACTGTGCCCCGCCTGTCGCGTTCCCACCGAGTTATCGGAATACGAGATGAAGACTCTAGGTCTGGAGCCTAGACAAATGGCAGGTGCTTCCCCCATGAAACCGGTCGGATGTGAGAAGTGCCGCGGAAAAGGCTACAAGGGACGCAAGGGGATATTTGAGGTGTTCATGGTCGATGACGAAGTGCGTCACATGATCAATAACCGCGCTCCCACCCTCCAACTTCGGCAGCGCGCGCGCGAGCTTGGGATGCGGACGCTCCGCGAAGATGGAGTGAGAAAGGTGCTCTCCGGAATGACCACCGCGGAGGAGGTCATCACAACCACCATGGGCGATGCGCTCTAACTTGCTCCAAATGGACTTTACCTTTTTATTAACTTTCCCGGAATGAATACGACAAACCTGATCGACTTCCTAAAAGATGCCGCGCTGATCTCGGCAGAGGATAGCGAAGAAATCGTACGCGAGGTCGCAGCCACTGGAAAAGTTGCCGAGGAGGTCGCTGTTGATCTCGGATTCGTTACCGAAGACGGTCTGTACCAGACGCTCGCTGATAGCCTCGGGGCAGAGCGTTACAATCTTGCGGATTTTGAACCCACCGTAGAGGTTCTTTCCCTGATTCCGTCCGGCCTCGCACGGCTGCACGGGGCTCTGCCAATTGGCGCTCAGCAGAATACCATTTTTGTCGTTCTCACAGATCCCATGGATGCACAGGCGCTGGAAGATCTGCGGTTTGCCTTGGGCCGTGAAATTCAGCTTGCTGTGGGTCAGACGACAGCCAAGGTGCAAAGTCTCATCAGAGAACACTATGGCTCCGAAGCCAGTTCGATTGAAGAAATTCTCTCCCAGTTGGGATCCTCCGAGGTGGAACTTAGCGAAGAAGTCACGATGGACGATGGGTTTAATGCCCAGGAAGCCACGCAACAGGCCAACACCACGCCCATCATCCGATACGTCGATCTCATCTTGGACAAGGCGATCCAAGCGCGCGCCAGTGATATTCATTTTGAGCCGTTCGAAACCGAGTTTAAGGTCCGATATCGCGTGGACGGTGCCTTGTATGAAATGGACCCGCCGCCCCGGCACCTTGCGCTGCCGGTAATTTCGCGTGTCAAAGTGCTGTCAAATCTCAATATCGCTGAACGACGGCTGCCACAGGACGGACGCATCCAGCGGACCATTGGCGGCAAGCAGGTAGATCTCCGTGTGTCCACGTTGCCGACCCAGTTTGGCGAGAGTGTCGTGCTTCGTGTGTTGGACCGGTCCAGCGTGAACCTCGAACTCGAGACGCTCGGGATGCCGGATTACATCTACGAGTACATCCTCGAGACGATCGAGAAACCCAACGGGATTTTCATCGTCACCGGTCCGACCGGCTCAGGTAAGACGACAACGCTCTATTCTTGTCTCCGGAAAATTAATACCATCGATTCAAAGTTGCTCACCGCAGAGGATCCTGTGGAATACGAAATTGAGGGGATCATTCAGGTGCCTGTCAATGAGGCTATCGGCCTCACATTCGCTCGGGTGTTGCGTGCGTTTCTGCGGCAAGACCCCGACCGAATCATGGTCGGTGAAACGCGTGATATCGAGACTGCACAGATTGCCATCCAAGCCTCGCTGACCGGCCACCTTGTATTTACAACACTCCATACAAATGACTCTGCGGGCGCTGTCACTCGCCTTGTCGATATGGGAGTCGAGCCGTTCATGATTTCCGCTTCGCTGGAAGGGGTGCTTGCGCAACGGCTGATCCGGCGGGTGTGCACCCGGTGCCGGACCGCATACGAGCCATCGGAGACCGTCCTCCAGTCACTCGGGCTCTCACCCTATGATATCGGGGATAAAAATTTCTATTACGGCAAAGGCTGCGACTACTGCAATCACACCGGCTATCGCGGGCGGAAGGGGATTTACGAACTCCTGAAAATAAGTGATCCCGTGCGAGAACTGATCAATCAACGCGCACCCGGCGTGGTGCTTCGTCAAAAGGCTATCGAGCTCGGCATGACCACGCTGCGCGAAGATGGGCTTCGCAGTATATTCGACGGAGATACCACCATCGAGGAAGTGCTGAAGTACACCTAGCAATGGAACAAGCGGAGCTCTTCAACCTCCGGGATGTGCCGCCAGTCGGTGTGACCGAGCGGTCCGATGAAACCGCTATCCATGAGGAATTGCGGGCGTTTCGTGAATTTGGAAAAGCGACCGTCGTTACGTCTATCGAGGATGGTGGTGAAGCCGTACCGGTCTACATCAACGAATTCTGGACGGCCAAACAACGGGCTGCACACTCGTTGCATGAGGTTAGCTATCGCGCTTGTTTTAAACCGCAACTGCCGCAATTTTTCATTCAGCGGTTTTCGACCTTGGGGGACTCAGTTTACGATCCGTTTGGGGGGAGGGGAACGACAGCTCTGGAAGCGGCGCTTCGTGGGCGCATCCCGGTTTCCTGCGATATCAATCCGCTCTCCCGCATCCTGCTTGAAGGCAGGATGCTGCCCCCAGACCTTGCGCAGATCGCCGAGCGTCTCGGGTCATTGCCGCTCGAGGGATCTGTCGCGATCCGGGACGGCTTGGATGTATTTTTCCATGCGCACACGCTTCAGGCCATTAGCAATTTGCGGGATTATTTTTTGGATCGGGCTGCCGGCGGTTCACTGGATGCCGTTGACCGCTGGATCAGAATGGTCGCCACCAACCGCCTGACCGGGCACTCTCCAGGATTTTTTTCGGTTTATACGTTGCCTCCGAATCAGGCGACTTCGGTCGTTGCGCAGGCGCGTATCAATGCAAAGCGCAACCAAGTCCCGCCGCCCCGGGATGTCCGCGCAATCATCTTGAAAAAATCTCGTAGTTTGCTGTCCGACCTTACCTCCATAGATCGCCAGACCCTCCGCGAAGCTGCATCAAAGGCGCGGATGCTGACTGCGTCCGCCGACGCGACACCGGAAATTCGTGACGGCTCGGTGCAACTGGTGATCACGTCTCCTCCGTTTCTCGATGTCGTCAATTACCGCGACGATAACTGGCTGCGGTGCTGGTTTAATGGGATCGATGCCGCCACACTCCCCATCTGGAAGGTGCGGACCGAGTTGGTGTGGCAGGAGCGGATGACCGGCGTTTTTCAGGAGCTGCGACGGGTATTGGAGGTCGGTGGATGGATCGCATTCGAAGTGGGTGAAGTCCGCGGCGGAAAGGTCCAGTTAGAACATGCGGTAATTCGGGCGATGCGCTCGGCGTCCATTCAACCGTGTCTCGTTCTCATTAATGCGCAAACATTCACGAAAACTGCCAATTGTTGGGGCGTCGACAATAATGCGCTCGGGACAAATTCGAATCGCGTGGTCCTCGGACGGAAGATGAATTAGCAATACCCATGGCCAAATCCCGCACTCCTGGAACGCTCGTCGTCGATATTAGCAACACGTTCACAAAATTCGCCGTGGCTGATTCCTGCAAAGTCGGACGCGTTTACCGCATCCCCACTGCGGACCTCTCCGTGGCAGCTCTGTCGGATGCGATCCGAACATTGCGCTTCCAACGCGGTATTCTGGCATCTGTCGTTCCAGCGAAATCGCGGGTCGTACATGAAGCGCTGGGGGTCGACGTCCTTGAGGTCAGCGCGGAGATCAACCTGGGCGTTGGCATCCGTTACCCCAAGCCAGAAACGATCGGTGCTGATCGACTGGCGAATGCCGCCGCTGTGGTTGCATTGTTTCCTCTGCCTGCTGTGGTGGTTGATTTCGGCACCGCAGTGACATTTGATGTGGTCTCCAGCGACGGATTTTATATTGGTGGAGTGATTGCTCCCGGGATGGCGGCGCTCACCGAGTATTTGCATCAGCGGACGGCGCTGCTGCCGAAAGTCGTGCTCGCCAAGCCACCCCGCGTGGTTGGACGGTCGACCCGCGAGGCGATGTTATCCGGTGCCGTGATTGGCTATCGTGGGCTGATCCGCGAGATTTTAGCTGAAATTGCGACAGAGCAATTCAATGGAGTAATGCCATATGTAATCGCGACAGGTGGGGATGCTTCGCGGATTTCAAAACTCCTTCCGATGTTCGACGCCGTTGCTCCTGGACTGACGCTCGAGGGGTTGCGGCGCATCGCAGAAAAAAACCCGCTAATTCGTGAACGAAAAAACTCGCCAAAATCCCGTAATGTCTCCACAACACTCCCTCCCACTTCCAAACAGCACGCGCGAACCCGCTGATATCCATCAGATTTGCGTTCTTTGTTGTTTGCATTTCGGACCCGCAACTCATACTTAGATCCCCAAATTAACTCACTCCCTTTAGCACACTTACCATGGCCAAAATATTATTGATCGTTGCCATCCTTGTCAGCCTTGGAACCGCAGGTATTTCGTATGTGAACCGTGGCGAAGCAAAGAAAATCGAGGCCGATCTCGCAATGACTAAATCCATGCTCGCTTCTACCAAGGGCGAATTTGCCGGAGCGCAAAAGGAAGTCGCCACGCTGACGGAAAACCTCGATGCAAGCACGGCAGCAAAAACGCAGGCCGAGACGGATTTAGCCGCGGCGCGTGCTCAAGCACAGAAAGTCGCCGTGGATATTGCCTCAGCAACCACTGCCGCGGATGAAGCCCGCGGCCAACTCGCTGCGTTGAATGTGCAAATCGAGGAAAAAGATCGCACGATTGCTGAGCTGTCAAGTGCCACCACCAGTGCTCCAGTTGCCGCAGAAACGGTCGATAATGCCCGGTTGTCCGAACTCGAAGCAATGAACAGCAGCCTCCAGGCCAAGCTCACCGATTCGGATTCGCAGCTCACTTCTCTCAAAAAGAAAGAAGATGATCGTGCAGGATTGAAAATGCGTGAAGGCCTCGAGGGTCGCGTGCTCGCAGTCAACCCTGCATGGAACTTTGTGGTCCTCAGCATTGGCGACCGCAATGGCGTGGTAAATAATGCGGAGCTCCTGCTAAAGCGTGGCTCCCAGTATTTGGGTAAGGTGCGGGTCACATCCGTTGAGCCATCGACATCTATCGCTGACATCGTCGCGAATTCGCTTCCGGTAGGTGTTTTTGTGCAGCCAGGTGATAGCGTGATTTTCTCAAGTTCGGCAAACTGATTCCAAAAGGTTCCCAGAATTCATGAAGTGCACTTCGGAAATCTTATCCCTGCGATTCGTCGGAATCGCAACCGGACTGTTTGCCCTTTTTGCGTTTTCTGCTTGTGAGAGTTCACAAAAGCCATCCTCCACGGGAGCCCGGGAGTCCTCGATTCCATGGAATCGTCCCGCTTCGTGGGAAGGTCCTGGAGTGTATGGTTCGGCTCTCGGACAAGGCCGCTGACCTAACGCCAACCGCGTTGCTCCGCAACCGTGGCCGGTAGAATCCTTGTCATTCGCGGCGGTGCAATCGGGGACTTTGTTCTCACGCTTCCGGCGGTCCGTCTCATCCGCGAGGCATTTCCAGAGAGTCATCTCGAGATCCTCGGATATCGTCATATTCTCGAGATTGGTGCACAGCGATATTATGCTGACGCGACGCGATCGATTGAATACGGACCGCTCGCTGGATTCTTTCATCCCTCGGCGGATCTGGATCGGGAACTAGTACAGTATTTTTCCAGCTTTCACCAAGTGATCAGCTATCTTTTTGACCCGGACGGGATATTCTCGGGAAATCTTGCACGCGCAGGTGTGAAAAATCTAATCGTTGGCCCTGGCAAACTTAATGATGCCAGCCACGCGACGGCGCAATTGGCAGCTCCTCTTGTTCGGTTGGGTCTCTTTCTAGAAAACCCGGGAGCCTGCGTATTTCCTTCTTCCGCGGACCGACTCGCAGCTGCATCACTCCTGCCGATAGACATGGACTCCTGCATCGCAATGCATCCCGGCAGCGGAAGCGCCAAGAAAAACTGGCCGCTTTCCCAATGGCGAATGCTGATCGCAGAGGTTCAAAAGAGGCTCCC
>Ga0335398_10004868_pt1 | contig 18245 bp, 20 predicted proteins | sample BON03_FD_205742 | JGI IMG/M metagenome (GOLD analysis project Ga0335398, IMG submission 205742) | Freshwater microbial communities from Lake Bonney liftoff mats and glacier meltwater in Antarctica - BON-03 (spades assembly) (version 2) | ecosystem: Environmental > Aquatic > Freshwater > Ice >... | reverse complement strand
GGGAATGAAGGTGATGTCGCCGGCCCATACCTCGTTGAGTTTGCAGGGAAGGGGTTGGTCAAGTAGGAGATTGGGAGATGGTTTGTCGGCCCTGCCATCGCTGGTCCTCGGGATGTAGGTCTTGGGCAGGGCACTTTCGCTTATAGATCAAGTTGCTGCCGATGCAGAGTGCTTCGGCAATTTGAGTAACCGGCTTCCCTGTGCCGATAAGTTCGACGGATTGGGCTTTGAACTCAGGACTATAACGTTGGCGGGTTTTATCATTCCTGTCGGCTTTTTGTAGAGGTTACCGGTCCAAGAATCTCGCTCACCTCAGCGCGTGGCTTCCGGCATTTGTGGGGAGACTCCAAAGAGTGCCGAAGTGAGAAGCACCAGACCGAGCGCGACAAACGCAAGCGCCGCTTTTTCCCACACACCAAGCTGACTGCCCGAGTGTGCGATGGAGTGGCTTTCGTAGGAGAGATTTGATGTCAGGTCGGTCATGAAATTTCAGGTTTTGCACACAGAGGCACGGAGGACACAGAGGTAAATGGCATGGAAATACAAAGCTCTGTGACCTCTGCGCCTCCGTGTGAGACCTTTTCCGTATTCATATCGCGCACCATCGTCATTATTCCCGCCCACAACGAGGTGGAACGTGTCGGTGCTATCGTGCGCTGTTTGATGGATCGCGGGTTTTCGCATGTGCGTGTCGTGGACAATGGCAGCAGTGACACCACAGCACTGGTTGCCCGGGATGCCGGAGCCGAAGTGCTCCGCACCGAGGAGCACGGCTACGGCCTTGCCTGCTGGGTAGGGTCGCAAAATCTCCCCGCTGACATCGAATGGCTGCTCTACTGCAATGCCGATGCCAGTGATGACTTTGACGCCTACGATGAGTTTGCCCGTCTGGCAGCCAACTACGAATTGATCCTTGGTAGCCGCACGCGCCCCGACGATCAGGCCCACATGACGTCGCCTCAGCGATTCGGAAACCGGCTGGCTCCCGCTCTCATCACGGGTTCTTTGGGGGCATCGCTTCACCGACCTTGGCCCGCAGCGCACCATTCGAGCGGACGCCTTCCGGAAGTTGGACATGCGTGACCGCAGCTTCGGATGGACTGTAGAAATGCAGGTCCGCACTGTCGAAGAATGTCTGTGCATCGCCGAAATTCCGGTCCGCACTTTCCCTCGGCCGGCAGGTCACTTGAAAATCTCCGGTAATCTGCTCGGCAGTGTGCAGGCGGGGACCAGTATTTTAAAAACCATCGCCCGGCTGGCATGGCGCACACCAAGGTCAAAGAGATGAATAATTCCAGAACTTCCTCTATGACCTCCGTGGTTCTGTGCGCGAAAATATTCCGCTCTCGCATTGGATGGAGCATGATACTCGACGACGAAACACTTTCGTGAATAAACCGACCCTTAGGATACTCTCATCTCCATGACCGCCGCCGAATCCGAAACAACCGCCAGTTTCCCTGCCACGTTGCAACGCCACGGGCTCACTCTGCGGCGCGGTGCCACCGAGATCCTCCAGATCAACACCGGCAAACTCTGCAATCTCACGTGCATCCACTGCCACGTGAATGCCGGTCCCAAGCGCAAGGAGATCATCACTCGCGCCACCATTGACCGTATCCTCGGCTGGCTGGCTGGCACTGACATCCACACCGTCGATCTCACCGGTGGTGCTCCCGAGATGATTCCCGACTTCCGTTACCTCATCGAACGGCTACGCGCACTCCCACAGGTGGAAACGATTATTGATCGCTGCAACCTCACGATCCTCAATGAACCCGGCTATCAAGACATGGCCGAATTTCTCGCCCGCCACCGGGTTGCCATTATCGCATCCATGCCCTGCTACAGCCCCGACAACGTCAATCAACAGCGCGGCGACGGAGTTTTCGACTCCAGCATTCTGGGGCTACAAAAGCTCAACGCCCTCGGATACGGGAGCCCCGTCGGGCTGCGGCTGGATTTGGTATATAATCCCAATGGAGATTTCCTGCCGGGCAACCAAGTAGAGCTGGAAGCAGACTACAAACGCGAACTGAAGGGGCACTTCGATATCGAATTCCATCAACTCTTCTGTATCACCAACATGCCCATCGCCCGGTTCAAAAGCTGGCTCAAGAACAATGGTAAACTGGACGCCTACATGGACCTCCTGCGCAACACGTTCAACCTGGGCGCCGTCGAAGGTCTCATGTGCCGCAATACCCTGAGCATCGGCTGGGAGGGCGAGGTGTTCGACTGTGACTTCAACCAGCAACTCGGTATGCAATGGCGAAATGGGCAACCGCAGTTCCTTTGGGACATTGACTCCGCAGGCCTCGCAGACCGCCCCATCGCCATGGCTGACCACTGCTTCGGTTGCACCGCCGGGCAGGGATCGTCCTGCGGAGGTTCGCTCGTCTGATCCAAATCCCCCGCAGGTGCGATTGTGGCTACCGGCCTGTGCTATGGGAACGACACTTAATTACCGCTCTCGTTGCAGTAACCGAAGCGACGTATTGAAATGCTCACGAGCATTCAGCGACCGTAGGATCCCGCGCTTATCTACAAGCCAAAGTGTGGGAATGGCGTTGATTCCAAGCGACCTCACGAGTTCACCCTCCCACCCCTTGCCATCAAAATGCGTCGGCCATGTGATATTCAATCCTTGCCTCATCGCATCCAATGCCTCGCGATTCTCATCAAGGCTCACGCCAATGAAGACGACATCAGATGCCGGAAGCTTGCGCAATTGGCGAAGGAATCCTTGCATCCACAACACCGAATGAGGGGACTCTGCCGACCAAAAAACCAACGCCACAACTCTCCCTCGAAGGCTCTCAAGTGCTATGCGTCGGCCATCGGTGGTCAAAATCGTGATATCGAGCGGTTTTCCTAACTGGTCCAGGCGGCGAAGATCGTCCGCGATTCGTGCAGTGAGTTCGGGTTCGGAGGTGAGGGACTGCGCTTGGCTGAGCAGGGAACGCATCGTGTCCGGGACGCTGGAGCAAATCGTCGAAGCTTCCACTAAAAGCCTCGCTGCCCGTTTGTCAGAGGGGAAGCGGTTGGCGTAATTTCGAGTCGCTGTCACGACCACGTCACGTTGCTCTGATTCGCGGCCTTCTAAAGTTTGCATCTGCAAGGAAATGCGGCGGAAAGCGGCATCAGCGAGTTGCTTTGATGGAATATTGGGTGTTTTTTCCAGCGCAACCAGATCTTGTAGAGCTTGGCGGACGAGGGCGGGTTTCTCGTTCATACTGCCCTCTGCTGCCATCAGACCTGCCAGGCGAATACGGGCGTCGAAACTCCTGAGATCTTCTGGGTATCCAACCAAAAATGATTCGATGGCTGCACGGTGCTTAGCGAAATGTTGCCGGGCAAACTGCACGGCCTCGTCGCGAGATTTCGGCTGCGAGGGTGGGCCGGAGTCAAGTTTTTCGACAATTGCCCACGCGCTGTCCGCGTTGGCATGCAGGCTGCAAGTCGTTAAACTAATGACTGCTATCGTCACAACCCACGAGGAAAAAACGTGGCTCCGAAGCATTGTCAATCGACAGAGTTCTCGGGGAAAAAAAGGCAATTCTCGCTTTTCAGCGATCGTCGTCTAGGAGGGTTTGTGCTCTTGTTTTTCAGCCGCTTCTTTGATCTCAAGCTCATGAGCGGATTTGTGCAGTTCGCGGTCGAATTCGTCTTTGGCTTTGCGAAACTCATTCATGCTCTGGCCGAGACTGCGTGCAAGCTCAGGAAGCCGCTTCGCGCCGAAGAGAATCAAAACGATCATCAAGACCAACAGGATTTCCTGCCAACCCGGCATTCCGAACGCGAAAAGTGATGTCATAGTAATAACGATACACACCTACCAATAAACAGCAAATGAAATCCCGCTTGGCGCTTCCATCAATTGCAGATTGCTTTGCTCAGCTTTCCTACTCCCGCATGAGCGATTCGATGAGCAATGTTGCAAGTTCCTGCGTGGCGTCGTCGAGTGTGGTGAGTAGCTTTTTCAGGCGCTGTGAATTTTCTTTCTCAATCGCGGTTTCCACTTCTGCGACGAGACTTGTGATCCGTTGTCGATCTTCCGCAGGGATATCAGCACCCATGCGATCGAGAGCGGTTTGGATTGCTGGCAGCATCTCTTCCGCTTTGATTCTGGTTTCTGTGAAAATCCGCTCGCTCATATCGGCAAAGGCGTGCTCGACGGAATCACCAACCATCTGCTCAACTGCTTCATCGGAGACTTGGACCGCGCTATCGATTTGGACGATGTGATCCGTGCCTGTCGCGATATCACGTGCGAGCACGTGCAGGATGCCATTGGCGTCGATTTCGAATTGGACGCCCACCCGTGCATGGCCCTTGGGAGCAGGACTGAATTCCAAGTCGAATGCGCCGAGTGGCCAGTTGTCGCGAGCCATCTCACGTTCCCCTTGCAGCACCTTAATTCCCATGGATGTTTGATTTCCAATCGCGTTCGTGAACATCTCACCTTTTTTTATTGGGATGGTTGTATTTCGCGGGATTAACACGTTCATCAGCCCTCCGAACGTCTCTATCCCGAGCGAGAGCGGAGTCACATCGAGCAAGGTCATGTTGCGGACTTGTCCGTCCAGAATCCCGGCTTGGATCACGGCACCCAATGCGACAGCCTCGTCAGGATGCTGAGTGCAATCCGGGGTTTGTCCAAAAATTTCTTCGACGAACTGCTGCACGGTGGGCATCCGGGTTGCTCCACCGACCAGGATCACGCGGTTCAGGTCGGTGAGTTCAATTCCGGAATCAAATACCGCTTGTGCGCAATGGGAGCGGGTTCGCTCAATGATCGGTCGCCAAATCGCTTCGAGGTCCTCCCGGGAAAAGACGATGCCGTCGAGTTGCGCCTGCGGGTCCGACGATAGTGCCTCCCTCAAACTTCGTGCCTCCTCACGGGTGACCGTGCGGCCGAGCCTGGCTGCCAGCCATTCCTTGGTTGCGGAATCCAGGTCGTCCCCGCCGAGGTGGGTGTCGCCGTGTGTCGCTTTGACTTCAAACATCCCCGCGGTGAGCTCCAAGATCGATATATCGAAGGTTCCTCCGCCCAAATCAAAAACCGCCACCTTGGAGTTTTCATCGAGCCGATCCAAGCCGTAGGCCAAGGCTGCAGCTGTCGGTTCGCTCAAGATACGCTCGACCCTGATCCCGGCTAACTCCCCCGCCCGCTTGGTTGCCGAGCGTTGGGCATCATTGAAATAGGCAGGCACCGTGATCACGGCGCGGTCGATTACTGCTTCAGTAGCACGCTCCGCGTCCGCTTTCAGCTTGGCGAGAATGTGTCCTGCAATCTGCTCCGGAAGCAATACTTGACCGTCGATGTCGATCCCTGCCGCGCCATCCGGGCTCGGTTTTACGATATACGGAAAATGATCGATCGACTCCCCGGGACGCAAGCCCATGAGGCGCTTCACCGAGAATACGGTTCGCTCGGGCGCTCCGGTGAGATACGGCGTCGCGTCGCGTCCCACACGCACGCTCCCGTCCGCCGAAAAATTCACCACCGACGGCGTCAGTCGCTCACCGGCCGCATCAGCTATCAGCACGGGAAACCCGGAGTCCATTACGCCGATCAACGAATGCGTCGTTCCTAAATCAATTCCAGCAATCATTGGGAAAATGTAACCATCCGACTTGGAATGCCCAATGAATTCCTCCTGCTTTGACTAAATGAACGATCAATTATATCGTCATTTGTATGCAACTATCGATGCGGACGGATTACGCCTTACGGGCGATGTTTACGCTGGTCGAGGCGGAGGGTGAGGGGCCGATACCTATCGCTGAGCTTGCCCGGCGGAATGATGTTCCGAAACGTTTTCTTGAGCACATCATGCTCGACTTAAAATCGCGGGGATGGGTTTCCAGTGTCACGGGAAAACGTGGTGGTTACCGACTGGCAAAGCCGCCTACCTCCATCACAATGGGAGAAATCGTGCGGCATTTTGATGGATATCTTGCCCCGATCGGATGTGTTTCAGTCTCCGCCTATCGGCCCTGTTCGCAGGAGGCCCGGTGTAGGTTCCGTAGGGTTCTGCTCCGGGCAAGAAATATGGTGGCTCGCCTGATGGATGAATCCACGCTCGCCGATGTGATGCGCGAGGAGCCGGTTTCCGCCTTTGAGGTAAGCCGCATCCAAGGTCTAGACGGTGAGGGGATCTGAATGGAGCTCAGCGGTCGGGGTATTTTTCTTCGGGAGCGGACTGCATGACGTCCACCCAGATCGGAAGTGCTAAGTCAGCGCCGTAGGCATTTTGATAAATTGACCGGGGTTGGTCAAACCCCACCCAGACGCCGCAGGTGAGCGTGGAGTGAAATCCGACGAACCACGCATCGATCGATTCGTTGGTGGTGCCGGTTTTTCCAGCGCCCCATTTTTTGTATCCCAGCGCATGTGACCCTGCTGCTGTGCCTGATGTCATAACATTCGCAAGGATGTTTGTCGTCATGAGCGCTGCTTCGGGATGGATAAAACGGATGCGGCCACGCGTCGATTTGTAGAGCACCTTTCCGTTAGAGTCTTTGATTTCGGAAATCAGATAGGGCTGGAGACGAATGCCGCCGGTGGCGAATGCGGTGTAGGCGGACGTGAGGTCTTTGAGAGTGGATTCAAATGCGCCAAGGGCCAGCGATGGTAGCGGATCCGGGTCGCTGGCGATGCCCGCTCGAGTCAGCAAATCAGCCATATTCACCAGCCCGACCCGCAGTCCCACGCGGACCGCTGCGAGATTGCGCGACCGGATCAGCGCATCGGATGCGGTCACTGATACTGAGTATTTTCCGTCGGAATTGACCGGATCATATGGTTTGTAACCGCGCGGCATTTCTTGGCGGTCCAACCGCTGATCGGACACGCGGTCGTTGGGCTGCAGTCCGCCTTCGAATGCGCGGGCGAAGATAAATGGTTTCGCTGTCGAGCCGACCTGCCGCCTCGCGTAAATGGCACGATTAAATCGGCTGTCCTTGTAATCCCGCCCGCCAACGATGGCAGCGATTCCTCCCGTCCGGTTGTCAATGGCGACGATTGCCCCCTGTAAATACGGGGTGGCGAGCGCCGATGCAGGCGTTGGCACGGACATTTTCGGGTGAGGATAGCCGGGCCGCTCCTCAATCTTTGCGAGGCGGCGTTTGAGCGAGTTTTCTGCAGCCGATTGTAATGCGGGGTCGATGGTCGTAAAAATTTGGAGCCCGCCGCCCGTTAATTGCTCGCGGTCGAGGACGAGGTCTAGTTCCCGCTCGACGGTTTCCATTGCCCAGTTTTGTTGATACGACTGCTTCCCCTTCGGCGCGAGTTTCACTTTTTCCTCCAGGGCGTCTTGAAGCCGGTCGGCATCGATCATTCCGATCTCGTGCATTCGGCCAAGGACGATATTGCGTTGTTTTATGGCACCGTCGAAATCGCTGAATGGATTCAATCGACTGGGACTGCGAATCAACCCCGCCATCAATGCGGACTCCGAGAGCGAGAGCCGCGACGCGGGTTTCCCGAAATACGTCCGGCTGGCTGTTTCGATGCCGTAACATCCGGCTCCGAAATAAATCCGATTGATGTATGCGTCGAGAATCTGCTCTTTCGTCAACTCGGTTTCGATGCGAAATGCCAGCGCGGCCTCGATCAATTTTCGCCCATAGTTCCGCCCTCCGAGCGGGAAGCTATTTCGCGCCAATTGCTGCGTGATGGTTGAACCACCTTGGCGAATGCCGCCAAAAAACAAATTCCTTACGGCGGCACGCGTGATTCCGATCGGGTCCACCCCGCGATGGCTGTAAAACCGGGTGTCTTCGCGCGTGATCAACGCGTTCACGAAGTCATTCGATATCTTATCAAATGGTGCCACGACACGATTCTCTCCCGCCAGCCGACTATAGAATTCTCCTTCGACATCCAAAACTACCGAGCGCTCGGGCAGGTCTTGGATCTGATCCAGATTAAATGTCAGCGCCCATAAATAGAAGCCCCCGGCGACGATCGCCCACAGGATGAGCGCGGCGACGGCGAGCTTGAAGAAGATTTTTCTCCAGGGATGGCGTTTCGCTCGTGACCGACGCTTACGGGCAGCCGATTGCTTCCGCTTTTTTCGAACGGTTGCACGAAGTTTCTGAATCTGTGATAAAAACGCCACGGAGTGCCGCAAGCTATGCGGATCCCCGTGCAAACGCGAGCATCCAAAATCGATTGAAAATCCAAATCCTATCCTTGTTTCCCGGCATCTGCGAAGGTGTAATGGGCGAAAGCATCCTTCGCCGGGCCCGCGACCGGAGTCTCGTCGAGGTAGAGTCCATCGACCTCCGGCAATGGGCCAAGGGGAAACATCGAGTCACCGACGATATGCCCTATGGCGGTGGACCAGGGATGGTTATGAAAGTGGAGCCAATCTACGATGCGTTAAATGCACTCCGGACGCCGAATGCGCGCATCGTGCTGATGTCTCCACAAGGGCGTGTATTTGACCAGAAGCTCGCCCGTGAGGCGTCCCAATGGGAACACTTGATCATCGTCTGCGGCCATTACGAGGGAATCGATCAACGGGTTGCAGACCACCTCATCACCGATGAATGGTCGATCGGCGATTATGTGCTAACCAATGGAGCCCTCGCTGCCATGGTGGTTACGGATGCGATTGTCCGGCTCGTCCCGGGGGTGCTGGGTGACGCAGAATCAGCCGTGCAGGATTCTTTTTCCTCGCAGCTGCTGGACCACCCGCACTACACGCGCCCGGAAAGTTTCGAGGGAATGGATGTGCCGCCAATACTCCTTTCCGGAAATCATGCCGCCATTGCCCACTGGCGTGAATCCGAGGCACGGCGACTCACGAAAGCACGTCGGCCGGATTTGCTGGAATAGGTTTGACTGGTGGTTAGGCCGTGCGGCGTTTGAGCTTCCGCATCACGGCGGACACGGCGTCTTGCATCGACTCGACTTTCAAGAGAAGACATGCCACGGCGTAGACAAGGCCGCCAGCGGCAATCGTGACGAAGAGGCTGAGAAGCCGGATCGAGAACGAAGATTCGACCAGCCAAACCTGGCCCCATGTCCATGCAGCCCAGCAGATCGCCCCAAGCAAAGATGCTGCCACCCCACATCGCAGGACCGACGAAACAAACTTCACCGATTCGAGCGTGCCCGCGACGCGTTGCATCAGCAGATAGAGGATTATGAAGTTCAGACTTGCTGACACCGCTGTCGATAATGCGAGACCGCTGTGACCAAAATTCAAGCGGAAGATGAGGAACCAATTCAAGCCGATGTTTAACGCGATACTGCCAAAGCTTACAAGCATCGGTGTCCATTTCCGATCGATAGCGTAGAAGGCTGGAGATAGCACCTTGATGCAGGAATACGCCACCAGCCCCATGGCGTAGTATTGCAGCGCGAATCCGGTTTGCATGGAATCAAACGCAAGGAATTCCCCGCGTTCGTAGATCACGCTGATGATGGGTCGGGCGAGGAAGTAGAGTCCCACCGCCGATGGCAGCGTTAAAAATACTGCCAGTCGCATTGCCTTTCCCAGAGTTGGACCAAACGCGCTGCGATCCACGCTCGCCGCAATGCGCGATACCACCGGAAGCGTGATCGTGGCGACAGCGACCCCAAATACGCCAATCGGCAACTGCATGAGCCGAAAGGCATTATTTAACCATGCCACCGCACTCGGGCCGCCATCGGTAAGCGTTGCAAAGCTGGTATTCACTAACACGTTCACCTGCACCGCGCTGGCAGCAATCACGGACGGGATCATCAAGGTAAGAATCTGCCGGACCCCGCGATCCCGCCAGCCGAAGTCCAATCGGAAGACAAATCCCGTCTTGTAGAGGCTCGGAATTTGAATCGCGAATTGCATCAGCCCACCCAAGAGCGTGCCAATGGACAACCCGATCAACGCTTTTGACCCAAAAGAGGGATCGAGCCACCAGCCAATCGCAGCACCTCCCACAATCGAACCGATATTAAAGAAACTCGATGCCATGGCTGGAACGCCAAAGACATTGCGTGAATTGAGCATTCCCATCGCCAGCGCGGCCAGTGACACCAGCAGAATAAACGGAAACATGATCCGCGTGAGGAGCACGGTCAGCTCGCGGAATTCCGGTGCAAAACCGGCAGCAAGCACCCCGATGAGCGGTTCCGCAAAAATGATCCCTACCAGCGTGATGGCGCTCATGAAAACTACCGTCAGAGTCATCATTTTTCGTGCTAGATCCCAAGCCCCATCCGGACCCTCGGTCTCGATCTTTTTCGAGAACACAGTCACAAATGCCGTGGAAAGCGCTCCTTCGGCAAAAAGATCCCGCAGTAGGTTGGGGGCACGAAACGCCACTATGAAGATTCCGAGCCACTGGGTGCCAAATAGCGCGCTGAACAATACCTCGCGGATCAGCCCGAGCACGCGGCTACACATCACTGCCAGCGCAATGACGCCCGATGCTCGCGTGTTTAGTTTGTGGTCACTCATGGGCAGACGCTTTATACAGCCGCTCCATGATTGCGATCTCGATTCCATCCCCAAGCACAGGAATCGCAAGTATCCGCTCCAATTCGCTTGCATCCAATCGCCGCATAGCAGCAAAAAGATGCGTTGCCATTTCCACAGGATCACCAGACGCTGACAATACTTCGACGGAGGAAAACCCGGCACTCAGGCTATCGTTCGGCCTCGGCAACAAAAGCCCGCAACCGACCCTGGCGGTCATATTCATTTCCGCCACTGCAGCAACCGACAGCACTTCCATCGGGGTCCTTGGGGCGTAGTGGCTTTTCATTGAACCAGGGGTGACTGGCGTGTTCGAGGCCGGAGACTGCACCTCACCATACAAGCCAAGCGCCTCGCTGGAGATCGGGCCGCTGCGGAGGATCTGGATTTTGTTTTCAACGATTTGAATAATCGTGGATTCGATCCCGTGTGCGCACGGCCCACCATCCACGACAAGCGGTATACGTGATCCAAGCTCCTGCATGACGTGCTCTGCGCTCGTTGGACTGATGCGCCCAAAACGGTTGGCACTTGGCGCGGCCAGCGGCCCGCCAAAAGCACCGATAATCGATGCAAAAACCGGATGCGCGCTCATGCGGACTGCCACCGTATTCTGTCCGCCGGTCACGATATCGGGCACGGTTTGATTGCGAGGAATGACAATAGTAAGCGGGCCCGGCCAAAATGCCGCCGCGAGACGGTCAACCAGGAGATTGGTCACGCCGAGACGTGTGATCCAGGAAATATCAGGCACGTGAACGATCAACGGGTCCGCCAGTGGTCGGCCCTTGGCTTCAAAGATCCGGGCGCAGGCCATGGGATTGAGTGCGTCGGCAGCCAGCCCATACACGGTCTCTGTGGGCAATCCGACGATCCCGCCTTCGCGGAGAATTTGCACGGCGGCGGATGCCGAATCCAGTGAGGATTCCTCGCCCGTCATTGGGAAGGTTAGGGTTTCCATTGAGGTGGTTTGACCAAAGGGACGTCTGTCAGTCGAGCTTGCTTGCCAAGGCATCCGCCGTTTGTTTCTTGCGGAATTTGCGTAGCGCATTTGCGATAGTCGCATCACCCGGAGCCAGCATGGCTACGGCAAACAGCGCGGCATTTTTTGCTCCGGCAATTCCAATAGCAAACGTCGCCACCGGAACTCCGGCCGGCATCTGCACAATGGACAGCAGCGAATCCACCCCGCGCAGCACCCGGCTCTCGACCGGCACTCCGAGGATCGGCACCTGCGTGTGTGCTGCCAGCATGCCGGGAAGATGAGCTGCTCCGCCAGCTCCGGCGATGATTGCGCGGAGGCCGCGTTTTTCGGCGCTCTTGGCATAGCGCACCAGGAGATCGGGCGTGCGGTGCGCTGATATAACCCTGCGCTCGTGTGGCACGCCAATTGCTTCCAAGACCTCACATGTGGCCCGCATCGTCTCCCAATCGGAATTGCTTCCCATCACTACTCCTACTATCGGCGTTTGTTTCATTGGCATTCCTATATTCTCAATTGCACAAATATTGTAGCGAATAACCCGTTGACGAAAAATCTTTGATATCCATAATTATCAAAACAAACAAATCGCACTAGGATTTGTAAACATCCGTATCCTATGGCGCGAGGCACAGTGAAGTGGTTTAATGAGAAGAAAGGATTTGGCTTTATCGTCGATCCTTCCGTCAGTTCGGACATTTTTGTCCATTACTCGGAAATTCAAATCAACGGATTTCGCACGCTGAAGGAAGGCGATGTCGTGGAATACGAACTCTTTGAGGACGAAAAAGGTTCGCGTGCTCGCAACGTCTCGTGCTTAGATTAAGGGTGTGCTCCCAAATATTGTTCTCATTGGATTCATGGGCTGCGGAAAATCTTCCGTTGGCCGCCGTCTTGCCCACCTCACTGGTCATCGATTTGTTGATACTGACGACTTGATCATCGAGAAATCGGGAATGCCGATTCCTGCCTTGTTCGCGGAGCAACGGGAGGATGGTTTTCGGCAAATCGAGTCGCAGGTTCTTGCTGATCTCATCGGTGTGTGTGGCATTGTTTTGGCGACGGGCGGCGGGATTGTGACGCGCCCGCAGAATCTTCCGGTCTTGCACGACGTGGGCATCGTTGGATGGCTGGATTCGGATCCAGACTTACTTTTTGAGCGTGTGTCCCGCAATCAGCGTCGGCCATTGCTCCAGACCGGGGACCCTCGTGCGACGTTTGATCAACTACTGGCATCGCGGTTGGAACTCTATGAATCGGCCTCCGATTTCCGCGTGGATTCCTCCGGTCGCACGCATGATGAGGCGGCGCGGGACATTCTTGATGAATCGATGCGCGCTCAGGCTCGGAGGCAGCAGGTTTGACCTGTCACAATCCCTGTGAGATGCAAATCCGATTGGAAGTTGACGCGCATTCTAGGGCACGATTTACTGGTTTCGGTTCAAAAATTCGGAACCAAACAAAAACAAAATTATGGCAAAAATCGGTATTAATGGATTCGGGCGTATTGGAAGATTGGTCTTCCGTGCAATCGCAGAGCAAGGGTTATTGGGGAACGATGTGGAAGTCGTTGCGGTCAATGACCTCGTGCCCGCAGACAACCTCGCATACCTTCTCAAATACGACTCAATTCAAGGGAAATTCTCCGGGGATGTTTCGAGCGCTAAATCCGATCCTTCGTTGGAAGAGGATGATCTCCTTATTGTGAATGGTCAGACGATCAAATGTCTCGCCGTGCGCGAAGGCCCTGCAGCACTGCCTTGGGGCGAACTGGGTGTCGACATCGTTCTCGAGTGTACTGGTTTGTTTACCGACGCGGCCAAGGCTAAAGGCCACATCGAAGCGGGAGCAAAAAAAGTTATTATCTCCGCGCCTGCCAAGGGCGAGGACATCACGCTTGTCCTGGGTGTGAACCACGAAAAATACGACGCCGAGAAACACCACATCATTTCGAACGCGAGCTGCACGACCAATTGTCTGGCGCCCATTGTTCACGTGCTCCTGAAGGAAGGATTTGGCATCGAAGAAGGACTCATGACCACGGTCCACAGCTACACCGCCACCCAAAAGACAGTTGACGGACCATCCCAAAAAGATTGGAAGGGAGGTCGCTCTGCAGGGATCAATATCATTCCATCCACAACTGGTGCCGCCAGGGCCGTCGCGCTGGTTTGTCCCGAAGTGAAAGGCAAGCTCACTGGCATGTCGTTCCGCGTTCCGACACCCACCGTGTCCGTCGTTGATCTCACGGTGAAGACCGTGAAGGAAACCTCCTACGCCGAGATCTGTGCTGCGATGAAAAATGCTTCCGAGACTTACTTGAAAGGAATCCTCGGATACACGTCCGACGAGGTCGTCTCCAGTGATTTTATCCACGACACACGGTCCAGTATTTTTGACGCGGGCTCCGGGATCGAACTCAATAGCAAGTTCTTCAAACTCGTGAGCTGGTACGACAACGAATGGGGCTACAGCAACCGCTGCGTGGACCTGCTCAAGCTCGTTATTGCCTAATTGAAAATGCATCCCTTGCGGCTAAGCCAGTAACCCGGTCGCAAGGGAGGTTTTCGTTTCATTCATCGGGAGGAGGAGATTATTGTCCCCGATGCCGCATTCACCACAGCAAGATCTAAATGAAAAAGTCTCTTCGTGACATGGACGTCACCGGCAAACGCTGCCTGATCCGCGTGGATTTTAATGTCCCGCAGGACAAGGCGACCGGTGCAATTACCAATCCGCAACGCATCAGCGCCGCGCTTCCCACGATCAATCGCGTCCTTGATAATGGCGGATCGGTTATCCTGATGAGCCATCTGGGACGCCCGAATGGGCAGGTCACACCGAAGTTTTCTCTCCAGCCAGTCGCGGATAAACTTTCTGAACTCCTCGGCAAACCGGTCCAATTTTTAGATGGCTGCACCGGACCCGAAGTCGAAGCAGCCTGCGCGGCGGCCCAACCGGGTGATGTTATTTTGCTGGAAAATCTGCGCTTCCACATCGAGGAAGAAGGCAAGCGCAAGAATGACGATGGATCATCTGAAAAAGCCTCGCCCGACGCGGTGGCCGCCTTCCGTGAGAGCCTTACCAAGCTCGGCGACATCTATGTAAATGATGCCTTTGGTGCTGCCCATCGCGCGCATTCGTCGGTGGTTGGTATTGATCTTCCTGAAAAAGTAGCCGGTTTCTTGATGGAAAAAGAACTTTCCGCCTTTGCGGCAGTCATCGACGACCCGCAGCGCCCCTTGCTTGCAATTCTCGGTGGAGCAAAGATCGCGGATAAGATCCCGCTCATCAATAACCTGCTCGATAAGGCTGACGAAATTATCGTCGGCGGCGGCATGGCATTCACGTTCCTGAAGATCATCAACGGGATGAAAATCGGTGATAGTTTGTTTGATGCCGACGGGGCAAAACTTGTCCCCGAGCTCATGGAAAAAGCCAAGGCGAAGGGCGTAAAGATTCATCTTCCCGTGGATTTCACGACAGCCAGTAAATTCGCCGCAGACGCGGAAACAGGGGTGGTCTTGGCGTCCGACGGCATTCCTGATGGCTGGATGGGACTCGATATGGGGCCTCAAACGGCAGAGGTCTTCGCGAAAATTATCGCTGGCGCAAAGACCATCATTTGGAACGGCCCTCCCGGTGTTTTTGAATTTGAAAATTTTTCGGCAGGGACTAAGGCGATGGCCGCAGCGATTGCCAAGGCAACGGATGCTGGTGCGACCACGGTGGTGGGAGGTGGAGACACCGCGACCGCAGCCAAGAAGTTCGGCATCGTCGACCATGTTACCCACGTCTCCACCGGAGGCGGAGCCTCGCTTGAGCTCCTTGAGGGTAAACAACTCCCCGGTGTTGCCACGCTCTCCGAGGCCGCCTGACAGTTTTCATCACGCCAAAAACCTAGATCTAAAATACATACCATCCCATGCGTAAAAAAATCATCGCCGCCAATTGGAAGATGAACATGACCGTCGCCGAGGCGGAAAGTTTTCTCAAAGATTTTCGTCCCGAAGTGGAAGAAGTGAATGGTGTTGAAATTATCATTGCCCCGCCATTTACCGCTCTGCCGAAGCTTTCTGAATTGCTTGGCGGATCGCAGCGTATCCGCCTTGGAGCGCAGAACATGTATTCGGAGCGCTCCGGTGCCTTCACAGGTGAAATCAGCGCAGCCATGTTGCGTGATTTGTATGTGCGCTATGTGATTGTTGGTCACAGCGAACGCCGCCAAATCTTTGGTGAGACGGATGAGGTCATTAACAAAAAAGTCGTGGCCGCCCTGGCGTCTGAGCTGCGGCCCATCCTATGTGTCGGCGAGACGCTGGAAGAACGTGAAGCGGGTCACGAAAAGGAAGTGCTCGATAAACAACTGCGTGGATCGCTTGCAAACGTCACTGCCGAACAACTTCCAGACGTGGTAATCGCTTACGAGCCTGTATGGGCAATCGGCACCGGAAAAACAGCGTCCAGCGAACAAGCCCAGGAATGCCATGCGCACGTGCGTCAAGTTCTTGAGGAACTCTCCGACCGGGCCACGGCTGAGAAAGTGCAGATCCAATACGGCGGAAGCGTCAAGCCGGGCAATGCGGTTGAGCTTATGAGTCAGCCAGACATCGATGGTGCACTGGTCGGGGGTGCTGCCCTCGAACCTCGTAGTTTTGCGGAGATTGTCCGCGCGGGCGCCCGCCCGTCCTGACTCAAAATGTTCGAAGTCGCTCCAAGACGGGTCCTCGATTCTTGATGCTGTGGTGGGTGTGGATTTCGACTCACTCAGCGGATCCTTTGACGGCTTGCGGCGCGCCACCGGCAAGCCCCCGCGCAATGCACAGGCGAAGCGGGCGTTTCAAGTGGTGCAGGTTTCTTCTCCGCTCGGTCCAATCCTGGTGGCCGGGGATGAAGCCGCTGTGCATTTGGTCGAATTCTGGGATCGGCGGATGTTAGAAGCTCAGTTTTCCGGGCTTGAAAAACGCCGGGATGTCGTGTTTTTCCCGGGAGAAACGGGCCCGATTCGACAGATGCGTGAAGAACTGAATGCATACTTTTCCGGCGATCTGCGGACGTTCACCACGCCGATGCTCCACGCCGGAAGTGAGCACCAAGAACAAGTGTGGCGGGCGATCTTGGACGTTCCCTATGGTGAGACATGGAGCTATGGCAAATTGGCAGCACGCGTTGGACGCCCCACCGCCGTGCGATCCGTAGCTCGGGCGGCGGGTGAAAATCGCATGGCAATTGTGCTGCCCTGTCACCGCATCATCGGTGCAGATGGCCGACTCACCGGTTACGCAGGGGGTCTCTGGCGGAAGCGGTTTCTTCTGAGCCACGAAGGCTGTTCGAAATTTATTCATCACGCGTAGTTCCGGTAAGGACCAGGCTGGGTGGTAAAATGCCACCTCGCAAACTCCAGAAGCTTTGGTTAGAATTTAGATTCCAATCGAATCCATATATATGACAGCCATCCATGCTTACGCCGCCACGTCCGCCAAGGGAGCCCTGCAACCATTTGAATTTGATCCAGGTGAGATCAAGCCGGACGAGGTGGAAATCAGCGTTTCGCACTGTGGTATCTGTCATTCGGATCTATCGATGCTCGACAATGATTGGGGCATGTCGGCTTATCCTTTTGTAGCTGGACACGAAGTTGCAGGCACAGTCGTCGCTCTTGGCAGCGATGCGAAAGGGCTGAAAATTGGTCAGCGCGTGGGTTTGGGTTGGTCAGCGCACAGCTGTCTTTCCTGCCCGGAGTGTCTTTCTGGCGAACACAATCTCTGCCCGACCACTCAGGCAACGATTGTAGGACGTCACGGCGGTTTTGCGGATCGCGTGAGGGCGCAATGGACCTGGGTGCGTCCCTTGCCGGATGAGCTCGATATGGCGAAAGTCGGGCCTCTGTTGTGTGGAGGTGTCACGGTTTTCTCGCCGCTCTTGATTCACAATATCTCGCCTACCGCCCGTGTGGGAGTGATTGGCATCGGTGGGCTCGGGCACATGGCCTTGCAATTTGCCAATAAATGGGGCTGTGAAGTGCACGCCTTCACGACGAGTGACAGCAAGGAGGCTGAGGCTCGTCAACTGGGCGCGCACTACGTTCACAACACCCGGCATCCTGACGCTCTGAAGTCGCTCTCGGGCAGCCTCGACCTTATTATTTCTACAATCAACGTTCCACAAGACGTGTCAGCGCTGCTTGAGACTCTCGCACCGAAGGGACGGTTCCACGTGGTGGGAGCCGTGCTCGAACCGATGGAAGTTCCCGCCTTCAGTCTGATCCTTGGCCAGAAATCCGTGTCCGGATCCCCGACTGGCAGCCCCTCAGCGATTGATGCTATGTTGAACTTCAGCGCTCGGCATGCGGTAGCTCCCGTCATTGAGACTTTCCCGATGTCCAAGATCAATGATGCGCTCGAACACCTGCGTTCTGGAAAGGCCCGTTATCGCGTCGTGCTGGAGAATGATCTCAAGTGAGGGTATCAAATCCGCGCCCTTCGGATAATCTAGTCGAGGACAAATGGCTCAGATACGGGCTGTCGTTCGGCAGCCAAGCCTGCGTCGAGTAGAAAGCGAGCGTGCTCCAGCAAGGTTTCATAAGAGGGAGCAGTAGCAGGTTCAGGCTCGTTTCCTTCCTTAACAACTGGTAGGTCGAGGTCGAAAAGGCTACTTGAGGTCATGGTAGAGTCGGTTTCGAATTAACTCACTGTTATAACGATTCACAACTTCTTGAAACTCCGGACTACCAATGTCAATTCGCTTCAAGCGCACGAGTTGAATGATGTCCAGATAGTCCACTC
>Ga0335398_10004867_pt1 | contig 18247 bp, 18 predicted proteins | sample BON03_FD_205742 | JGI IMG/M metagenome (GOLD analysis project Ga0335398, IMG submission 205742) | Freshwater microbial communities from Lake Bonney liftoff mats and glacier meltwater in Antarctica - BON-03 (spades assembly) (version 2) | ecosystem: Environmental > Aquatic > Freshwater > Ice >... | reverse complement strand
CTGTCATACCGTGGGTTGCTGATTTCACAACAGCGTTTTTATTGCCACCGTCACTACCTACCCACAACAGCCGTCTGGGGTTTTTCCCCGGCTCAACCATTGGCAACCTCACCGCACCAGAAGCACAATCCTTGCTGCAACACTGCCATACGGTTTTGGGCGATGAGGCTGCTTTTTTGATTGGTGTTGACCTTGATAAATCGCCTGAGGTTTTGATTCCCGCCTATGACGACCCCGAGGGTGTCACGGCTGAATTTAATCGCAACCTACTTAAGCGTATCAATCGGGAACTCGGGCTCGAAATTGACGTTCAGGCCTTCGCCCATGAGGCACGCTATTTAACCGACCCCCCACGAATCGAAATGCACTTGGTCGCCACCACCGATCAGACCATCAACGTCGCTGGACAAACCCACACACTGGCTGCGGGCGAGAGTTTTCACACCGAAACCTCACACAAATACACCATCGAAGACTTCGCACAACTCGCCCAACAAGCCGGCTGGCAATTGACCCAACACTGGTGTGACGCGCAGAACCGCTTCGCTGTCCTACTCTTAAAAGCAGCCGCAAAGAAATAGGACAAAAGAAAAAGGACAAAACCAAACAAAACACCTTGCAGCCTCACTGCCAATGACCAAACCCGCTCGGACACGCATCAAAGCCTGCGAACACTGCAAAGTAGAAAGCTCTACCTTGTACCGGGTCGTGCACGATGCATCCGGTGCTTGGGCACTGATCTGCAACACTTGCCGCATCAAAGTCGAACACCAACCCTTCTACCGCTACGGTGGCACTTGGAAAGCAGACAAGCGCCATTAATGTAGAAAGGTGCCGCAAACAATCAATCGCACACTGTTAAAATAACAGCGATGTTGTGCCGGCAAAAGCAGGCAACCATACTCACCTGAATAACTCACTGTGCGAACCCAAACGGGCTAGTCGCAGAATAGGATCCTCTGGCTGTTTGTAAATCAGCAGCAAATCTGGCTTGATATGACACTCGCGGTACCCTGACCAATTACCAACCAAATAATGGTCTTTTTTATTTAACGGCAGTGCCTCGTCTAGTATCAAGAGATCGAGTACCGCACCAAGTAAGTCGTCAATATCTCTGCGGTGCCGAGGTGTTGCCTTAATGCGCTTGTAGTCTGTCTTAAAGCTGTTTGAGTAATCAATCGAGCTCATTCAAATCCGTTAATAGTTTACTGACCGAGGTTGCCTTTTTAGCCTTGCCTGATTCAATCTGCTCTAGCGCTTTACGGGTAGTCGCATTGGGCACCTTCACATCAAATGGCAGACGATGCTCGGTGGCTATTCGAAGCATCAGCAAACGAATGGCATCGGAAATCGTCAGACCCATGGCCTCAAGTGCTTGGGTCGCTAACACTTTGGTATCCGAATCTATCCGGGCCCGTACGTAGGTATCGGCTGAACTCATGATGCACCCCTAATGATTGGTTTCTAATTAATGCATGAATTTTAGCCTTTATGTAGTCGTTTTGCGACTACAACTGTTAAGATAAACCTTCCGCCTTCCGCACCTGCAGGCGAAGCCGGATGAAGCAGAGTCGAATCCGCGCAAAACCACAAATCATATCGTCAAAGCACCGGTCAAACCAAGGGCACGTCTGACCAACTGGTGGTGTAGTTCGGCGATTTGCGCTCTTGCTTCATCTGCCAGCCTGAGCGCCCACCCTGGGTTGACACATTGACTGAGCCGCGACCGTAGCGGGCATTGAGCGTATCGAGTGCGTCCATCAATTTGTGCTTGTTCGTTTGCGCGTCTTGCAACAAATCGCCTTGCTGCTGTGTGGCAGGGCTGATTTCGCTCAACATAATGCCAGCCTTTTTGTACTGATACTCGGGCTTGAATAGGCGTTCACACAGAAAAGCAGCCCACCGATTCACTTCCAATGAGTCGTTGGTGGGGTAAGGCAGTGGAACGGCCAAGCAAGGTGCGTATTGGGGCAACTCAGTACGGAATCGGTTGGTGCTTAAAAACACCTGCACCACTGAAGCATGGCTGTGTTGCGCACGCAGTTTGGCACAAGCATTGGCCGCAAATGTGGACAATGCCTCCTTCAAGACAGACAGATCGTTGACCATGCTGCCAAACGAACGGCTGGAAATGATCTGCTTCTTATCGGCTTGGACTTCCTCTAATTGGATACAGGATGTTTCTTGCAATTCGCGTTGCGTCTTTTCTAGGACGACACCAAACGCTGCTCGCAGGGTTGGCGTGTGGGCCTCTCGCAAATCCAAAGCGTTGGTGACACCGTGACGCGCTAGGCGCTCAGTCAATCGACGCCCAACCCCCCACACATCACCCACGGGCAGATGCTTAAGCAAATTGGCTTTCTGTTCATCAGTCAAGGCGTTGTAATTAAAAACACCCTTAGACCTCGGGTGCTTTTTTGCGACATGGTTGGCAAGCTTGGCCAAGGTCTTGGTCGGCCCCACACCCACACAAACAGGCATGCCCGTCCACATTCCCACGCGTTGCCTGATGGCATAGCTCACTTCTCGCAGCTTGGGCACACCCGTCAGATCAACAAAGGATTCGTCGATTGAATAAACCTCGCAATGCGCAGAAAAGCCACTCAAGATCGTCATCACGCGATTGGACATGTCGGCGTACAAGGCATAGTTGCTGCTTAAGGCCAAAATACCATGCTCTTCAGCCAGCGCCTTGCACTCAAACCAGGGTTGCCCCATTTTGATGCCGAGTGCTTTGACTTCGTTCGAGCGTGCGACCACACAACCATCGTTGTTTGACAAGATAACAATCGGCACCCGCGCCAAGTCCGGCCGAAAAATCCGCTCACACGAAACGTAGAAGTTGTTGCAATCCACTAGGGCCAGGGCCAAGGCTTGTTGACGCGTTGACAACATGGCCTTAATACAGCCTGTGCAGGTTGTGCGTGACCACACCCCAAATCACCAGTTCCTCACCGTCTCTGACCACAGTCGGTGGGTACAGTGGATTTTCTGCGATCAACTTCACCACACCACCACGGCGATGCAAACGTTTGACGGTGTAATCGTCGTTCAACACAGCCAGCACAATGTTTCCGTGCCTCGCCTCGATCGAACGATCCACGATCAACTCATCACCCTCGTATATGCCAATACCATTCATCGAGTCACCCTTGACCCTAAAGATAAAGGTGGCCTCTTTGTTGCGAATGAGGTGCTCATTGAGGTCTAGGCGTTTGCGCGTGTGATCCGCCGCCGGCGACGGAAAACCAGCCCATACTGGCCAAGTGCACATCTCTAGCCAAGTCTTGGCCTCAGGCACATGTAACGGTTGTGGGGTTGAAGAGTCAGTGGTTGTCATACCCTAAATGTACTGTATAAATATACAGTACATCAAGTACCCTTATGGCCGCGCATGACAACACAGTGAGTAGAGACGATGTCCCGTCGAGCAATCAGATTTAAAAACTTTGAGAATGACCGCTTGCGGGTCTTGGCCCACCGCCTTGGCCTGTTCGATAGGCAGCGGGCGGCGTTTGTTAACCCACGGGGGTTTCCCATACAGCTCGTGCAATCAACGGGTGCTGCGCAGCAAACGGTGCCTCAAGCGGCAGGTCCCTCTACGCCATAACCCTTGTCGGGCGAGTCGGATCAAGCAATCGCTGAGCGCTTTCTGCCCCGCACACTGGCAGCCCTTCGCGTTCGAGCAGGCCTAGCTGCACCAAGACACAGGCCTGATCCCAATAGATATGCTCGTGGGATACTTTACCGTTTTTGACGCCAACAATCACCACAAATCCCACTTCGACAAACTTGCCGGTGGGCGCTACCCCAGGCAACATCCAATCGATCACCGCCGTGTGAGTGAAGCGAATCACGTGCTCTTCAACCAACTGATGCTCGCCAACCGTCAGCGAAATACGCGTCATCTGCACATCGGGTGGGAAGAACTTGCCCACTAGGTGGTTGGTATAAAAAGCCAACACCCCATCAGCACCATAACCACCAACGTGGCTGGGCACGTTATGCAAATGCGGCGTTTCAGTCATCGTTGCCATGGTGGTTTCCAAATCCCCCGCCAACTCAGCCTTTACGTGCTTTTCAAACAAATCAATGACCGCTTGCTGCGATTCGGTATAAGTTTGCATCATATTGCCTCCTGTTAAAAAGCCGATCAACTGACGCGCTAGCACTGCATTATTAAGCACGCAGAGTTACCTTAGCCAACGCCAAGCCAGCAAAAACTTGAACCTAAAGTTAGCACACGCCTAATACACTCAGAATGGAGACCCTGGCATCTTGAGAAAGTTGATGTCCTCGATCGTGCTCTGACGGTTCGGCAGTTGATTACGGTGGGGAAATCACTCAAATCGCTTGATAATCTCCCTGTGCCGCTGCGCATCGCGCAAGGTGCTTTTTCCGTGTGAGTAGCACACAGCGACCGCACTTGCGTTTCACTGGCAAAGGCCGATGCACGATCACGATAGGGATGGCGAGCGAACTGATCGAACCCCACAATACACGCCAAGCCAGCCTGAGCGTCTTCGCGTCCACCGAGCCCCGCCTCAGTCAATGCCCAGAAAACCATGGATCTGAAACGCGGCTCAAACGTTCATGGCGCAGCGTCTTAATTCGTATGGCTTACCAGCCCCGCGCGAGGCTTTGTGGGTTAGTCGGCGTGGGTTTTACCGCTGAAAAAGTCGTAAGCATAGGGTTTGTGCCATCGATAAGGCTGTTAGCACCTTATTCCGGATCGTCCTAGACCCAAGGAAAGCCCAAAGCGGCTTGGCCTAAAACCCAGCCTAAAATCCTGCCATCGCGATTGGCAAGGGTTTTTACTGACTTCTGAACCAAAGCGATTGACAATCGTGGCACCGAACCAAAACGCACCCCTTGGGCCACCAGCACCTTGTCACTGCCCATTTTTCCAAAAAACAACAGATCAAAAAGACACTTGATTGCACGTAGAGACAGACTTAAGATTGGGTCGTTTACAATCAAAAATATTAAAAACTAAAAAACGAACACACCACCTGGACGCTGAGTGCGCTTTGGTTTTACTGGACGGGTTTGGGTGCGAATATCAACGGACATTGCTGTCAGATTACGCCAAGTTGACCCAATATTATGCCCAGTATGCGTCGCATATCAGTCGTTGTGCCTGTCTATAACGGCGCGGCCACAGTCCCCAAACTCATCGAACAGCTCGACAAGCACCTACGACCGCAAAACGACCTCGAGCTTATCTTGGTCAATGACGGTAGCACGCGAGATAACTCCGATGAGGTTTGCGAGACCGCTGCCAAACACAACGACTGGATTGTTTATCTAGAGCTTTCAAAAAATTTCGGTGAACACAACGCTGTCATGGCCGGGCTGAATCACTGCACGGGCGACTGTGTCGTGATCATGGACGATGACCTACAAAACCCACCCCAAGAGGTCATTCGTCTTGCTGATGAACTCGATAGAGGCGATTACGACGTGGTTTTCTCGTACTACAAGAAAAAACAACATCGGTTTGATCGCAATTTAGGTAGTGCCTTTAATAACCTGATCGCCAGTTATGTCCTTAAGAAGCCCAGAGACCTCTATCTTTCATCCTTCAAAGCCATACGCCGGTCTGTCGTGAAACAAATCGTCAAATATGATGGCCCTTCCCCTTACATCGATGGTCTGATCCTTCGAAGCACAACACGCTATGGCCGGCTTGAGGTGGCGCACGATAGCAGGGAGGTCGGGCGTTCAGGCTATTCACTCACCAAACTCGTGAGCCTTTGGTTAAGTATGTTCACCAATTTTTCTATCCTCCCGCTGCGCATCGCTAGCGTGATCGGATTGGTACTCGCCACCTTAAGTGGCGTCGCAGGCATTGCCGTCATCATCGAAAAAATCATCAATCCAGCGCTTCCTGCCGGATGGGCGTCGGTTTTTGTGGCGATCTTATTCATGTCTAGCGTGCAGCTTTTGGCCATCGGATTAATGGGCGAATACGTTGGTCGAGTGCTTCTCAAACTGAATCAGATACCGCAGTTTGTGGTGCGACGAACCATCCGCGACAAGGAGCAAACCTAATTGGTGGATGACGAAAGCTGGTATTCAGGACGTGCCGTTCTGATCACAGGGGGGCTTGGATTCATCGGCAGCTCACTGGCCATTCGGATGGTCGCTTTGGGTGCAAAAGTCACCCTTTTGGATGCCATGATTCCAGAGTTTGGTGGGAACTGGAAAAACATCGAACCCATTCGGGAGCAAGTACGACTCTTCCAAGATGACATGCGTAACTTTCACGCACTGACTCAAATCGTTAAAGGACAAGACGCCATATTCCATCTGGCGGGACAAGTCAGCCATGGCGACAGCATGCGTGAGCCTCTGACAGACTTGGGCGTGAACTGTGTGTCGACCATGAATCTGGTCGAGGCTTGCCGCATACACAATCCTGATGTTCGCATTGTCTACACCTCGACCCGGCAAGTCTACGGCACCCCTCAAATGCTTCCCGTCAAGGAAGACCACCCGGTGATGCCGGTTGACGTGAACGGCATCAACAAACTAGCCGCTGAGTACTACCACCTGCTTTACCACCGCGTCTATGACGTCAAATCAACGGTGCTGCGCTTAACAAATACCTATGGGCCGAGGCTGCAAATCCAAAACGATCGCCAAGGTTTCATCGGGGTATTTCTTAAACGGTGCCTCAGCGGCAAGGAAATTCAGATCTTTGGCGATGGCATGCAGGTGCGAGACTTCAACTACGTGGATGACGTGGTGCAAGCGCTGCTGCTGTCGCTGCTGCATGATGAATGTTTTGGGCAAGTCTTTAACCTTGGATCCACAGACCGCTATGGTCTTTTAGACTTTGTGCAGACACTTGCAACGCTGACTGATGTCACCTACAAATTGGTTCCTTTTCCAGCCGACAAGAAGCTGATCGACATAGGCGACTACTATGGCGATTACGCTGCATTTTGCGCCGTCACCGGGTGGCAGCCCAAGACCCATCTTGCAGAAGGCTTGGCCAAGACCCTCGCGTTTTATCAAACCCATCGCACCAACTACCTCAACCCATGAACACACAAACCATCAAGATGTTTGACTACCGGGATCAGTACCTTGATCTGGAAGACCAAGTGCTCGACGCCGTACGACGCGTCATGCGCTCAGGCGAGCTGATCCTAGGGTCAGAAGTTCAGCGTTTTGAAACGGGATTTTCAACTTTCTTGGGTCAAGGCATGCACAGTTTGGGCGTGGCAAATGGCACAGACGCCTTGGTTGTTTGCTTGATGGCGCTTGGCGTGGGACCGGGAGATGAGGTCATCACAGTAGCCAACACGGCTGTCCCAACGGTCAGCGCGATCCGGATGGTGAAAGCGATTCCAGTTTTCGTTGACGTTGACCCTGAGACAGCGCTTATGGACTTAAATCTGCTTGCTGGGTTGATTACCTCAAAAACGCGCGCAATCATCCCCGTTCATTTGTTTGGTAATGCGGTCAATATGCCCGCGCTTTTAGAGATTGCTCACGGTCGCGGGATTGCCGTCATTGAGGATTGTGCACAAGCGCACGGCACCAGGATCGATGGACGCGCAGCGGGCACATTTGGTCATGCGGCGGCATTTTCTTTTTATCCGACAAAAAATCTGGGTGCCTACGGTGACGCTGGCCTATGCGCAACCTCAGATGCAGCACTTGCCAAAGAAATGCGACGCATACGGAAGTACGGGTTTGATGACCTTTACTACGCGGAGCGTGAGGGCATCAACAGTCGACTCGACGAAATCCAAGCGGCAATCCTAAATATCAAACTGGGCCACTTGTCTGTGCAATTGCAAAAACGCCGCGCGCTGGCGAAGGTATACCAAGCGGGCCTGCCAAGCGCCTTAAAGCACTTCGCACCACTCTCCGGTATTGATCATGCCTACCACCTGTTTGTCGTGCGCACAAAAAAGCGAGACGCCCTAAGAGCGTCGCTGGCAAACCAAAACATACAAACGGGTATTCACTATCCGTTTGCGATCCATCGAATGAGGGGTTATGCATTTCTGGACTATCAAGACCATAGCCTGCCCGTCACAGAAGCCTTGGCCAATGAGATCGTCTCACTGCCCCTTTATCCCGAATTACCGATCCAAAGTGCCCAACGGGTGCTAGAAACATTGCATGAAATCCTGGATTGAGCACTTAAGAAAGTCCAGAATCTGGGTATTCCTGCTGGTAGGATCGGCCAACACCCTAATCGGTTACGGGATCTTCGGGCTGGCGTATAAAGCCCTGGGCTTGAACTACAACATTGCGTTGCTGATTGCCTACACACTCGGCGTGCTGATTGGCTATGGGAATCATCGGCGCGTGACTTTTAAAAGCACCTCTTCGCATCGTCAAGCCTTCACACGATTTGTGATGACCTACCTTCTGATCTATGGTCTGAACGCCGGACTGCTGATTGGATTTAGCGAGTTGGCTGGCCTTGATCCCTTGATTGGTCAAGCAATTTCACTGGTCTTGGTGACAATAATCAGTTTCGTGGTTCAACGCACTTGGGTGTTTAAGTCATGATCGACAACCCCCATGAGTACGACGTGATGGCTGATGTCGAGGCCAGTCACTGGTGGTATCGCGTGTTGCACGGTCTTGTGTTGGAAAGCATGGCTCGCGAATTGCCCTCCTCTGGTATCCATGTGCTGGACGCAGGCTGTGGGACCGGCGGACTGATGCAAAGCCTCAAAGCAGCCGGGTATTCACACGTGAAGGGATTTGATCTCTCCGCCAAAGCAGTGGCAATCTGTCAAAGAAACGAACTTGAGGTTCAAGTGAGCGACCTGCGTGAGCTTGCAAACATTCAGACCCCCTACACATTTGATGTCATCATCAGCAATGACACGCTCTATCATCTGACTGCCGAGCAACGCGTCGTATTCTTCCATACTGCTTACGCTCGCCTAAACCCCGGTGGGCTGCTGATCATGAACATGCCGGCGCTGGCTGCATTTCGCGGCACGCATGACCGTGCTGTCGGAATCCTGCATCGTTTTGATCGGCGTGAAATCGAACAACTCGTGCAACTTACGGGCTTTGAAACACGCACACTGCGATACTGGCCGCTAGGCCTTTCACCTGTCATTTTTTTTGTTCGGGCTTGGCAGCGTCTGACAAACAACTCAACCAGCTCAGTCAAACCCGCCTCTGATCTCAAGGCCCACAGCGGCGCGCTAAATACCTTGCTCTACCGCTTGACTCGCCTTGAGCTGCGATGCCTAGGTGCCGCCCCGTTTGGCAGTTCTTTGTTTACCGTATTGCGACGCCCTCACCCTTAACGCAGGGAATCTGCCGAAATACAGCAGTAGCCATCAAACTCAACGGTCTTTGAACGAAGCGGCTCAGGCACATTCTCGCAATGGGCAACCAGCCCTTGCGCGCGGCGCTGGCGAAAGGTCTGCTCAATATTTGACTCAGTGGCCCACCAGCCTGAAGCGTAGTCGAGAAAAATCGGTTGCTCGTGATTCCAAAAGGCCTGATAGGTGTTTTTATCCAAGACCAATCTGGGCGCACTATCGTTAATCTGACATTGCAATCGTGCAAACTGGCGAAGTGCTTCGTTTTGAAGGTCGGCCCGCGCGGTTTGCTCGACGCGGGCTTGGCGCCAAACTGGCACAAACTCACCAAACCTTTCGAGGCGAAGCCCCCCTGACAAAAGCGCCACCAGCATCAAGGCGCCAATCACAAAGCGAACGCTCCCAAGACCAGCACGCCTGACAGGCTGCCCAAAGCTGAAGATAGCAACCAGCAAAACGAGCGGCCAAATAAACGAGACCTCGTAGAAGTTCTTTTGGGTTTGCAACACAACAATCGCACTCAGCGCGAGCAAAAGTGACAGCCACAGCAAACCATCAATCCAGCCTCGGGGTCGCCGGTCAGAAAACCAGTTTGCCGCCATCACTAACACCGCGATGCCAGGGGGCACCCACAAAAGCGCATTCGCCACCCTGAAAACCTGTGCGCTGATCAGGGCACCGTCGACTGCAGGCAACCAATTCGAGACGTAATTTCCCCGAAACTCCAGGCTAGTGACATAGGCACCAAACCCAAGAAAATTGCTCCAGACTGTTCGAATAAAGAAAAAAGGGTCAGATATGAGCAAGCTCGGACGCAGGGTGAGGTTTTGCAAAACCTTCATCAGCCCGGGAAACTCTGGGCAGGTCGTGCGCAGCTGCCAGACCTGCAAGGTGTCGTAAGCAGTCCATCCCATCAGTAAAACAAGCACAGCCATCAAAGGCAGTGACTTCAACTGACGCCAAGCCAACACCAGTAGCACGGGCAATAGAAACATCCCTTTGGGGTGCAATGCTGACAAGAGCGTGGCCACCAACACAAAACCCAATGCCATTAAAAGACCAGCACCCCAGCTCAAGCGCCGCTCGGGTGCTTGAAATAAAGTCACCACCAATGCCAGTGTCACCAAAAGCAACAGGGGTTGCTCAGGTCGCTCATAAACCATGAGAAACGGCAACACACCAGCCGAAAGGAACGCACTAACCGCAAGAAACGAATCTGACCATCCCAGACCTGCTCGATGATTGAGCAGCCAACTCCAAAGTCCCAGCAAGACTAAAAATAGGATCCAGCCATGGATTCGCAGCTCCCAAGGGTGGCTGGCGTCTTCATACAGCCAGGAGTTGATCGCCATGGCTGGATACCAGGTCAGCGGCGCATCAATCCACTGCCCCTGACGGCATTGTGCAAATAGATAGACCAATTTGCCATGGTCGCTCTCCAGCCGAGCGATCATGAGTTTCCAAAAAATCTCGTCTGGATTCACTGGAAAGTAGAAAACCATCCAAAGCGTCACCAGGAAACTGATGAGAAACGCCACTGAAAGCAAGGCATAAAAAGTACGGGGTAAGTATCTAAGCACCGACCTGGGCCGCCTCTCGTCTCTGTGTTTTATTTTTCTATTGGCCGAATCATACCGTTTTGGCCGACTATTTTGTGGGCCTCAGTTGGATTTCAAAACGCAAGCTGCGGGGTTGTTCTTATACAAAACCGTTTTGTCTGATTTTTCAAGTGAATTGACTTAACTTTTTCTCGCCACCACCCGTACCAGCCACCTGCTACACCGCCTCCTTGATTGTTCAGTCAGCCAAAAGGTAGGTATGCAGATGAAGCCCTTGCTTGCTTTGATAGCGTCAGCGAGGCGGCAGTCTCCACGAACGCCTTCCCCCTGCCGTGCAGTTCACGTTCTGACTGTTTGACTTTCTTGCACTGAGCCGCTGGGCCGCTGGGCCACTTTGCTCCCTGGTTCGTCAACTGTACCCGCTGGTTCAAAACCCATAGGCCAAGCAGCATGTTTCTTGTTTGATTTCGGAGCTTGTCTTGCGTTCTGATAGTCAATGATTTTGCTGATAAATCGGTCAGGGTATGGTGCCATCGCGATTCGATCTTGCGTTGCATAGTGCGTGACTTCATAATAGCTTCTAAGTTAACAATTAGAGCAAAATATGAGTACTGCGAGCGCAATTCAGCAGGAAAATGGACTTCAAATAATTCCTTTTTCCCCCATCGGGGCGCAGGTGCACGGCATACGCCTTTGCGAGCCGATCTCGGAGCCAACGCGTTCGAAACTGAGAAAAGCATTCACGGACCATTCGGTGCTGGCTTTTCGTGATCAATGGCTTGATGCGCCTCAAATGCTGGCGGCCGTTCATATCTTTGGTGAGGTATTCCCCCAGCACAATGCAAAATTTTCGGTTCCTGAATATCCTTTGGTGCATTACATATCGAATGCAGACACCCTTGGAAACGGCAAGCGATATATTCCTGGCGAGGGTTATCACACCGATCATTCCAATGCTGCTGCGCCACCCATGGCGACCTTTCTTAGCGCGGTAAAAATCCCTTCGGTGGGTGGTGATACCCAATTTGTCGATATGGTCCGAGCCTATCAAGACCTGCCAGATGAAATCAAGGCACGCATTCTAGGGCGACGCGCCATCCACGTCTACCAGAGCAGCCACAGCGTTCGACAGCTGCCTCAACTCGCAGAAGGGCGTCGCGCATCGGTGCCCGAAGCGGTATTGCAGCCATTGGTTCTACGCCACCCAAATAGCGGCCATCTGGCTTTATATATCAATCCCATTCGCATAGAGGGAATTCTTGGCATGGACGATAAAGAGGCCTTGCCCTTGCTCGACCAATTGCTCGAACACGCCACACAGGCGCAATATCAATACCGTCATGTCTGGAAAGATGGCGACTTTGTCATGTGGGATAACCGCAGCTTGATGCACAAAGCGAACGGTGACTACGACATGAACGAAGAACGCTACTTGTATCGTTTGATGATCAAAGGTGTACCGCTGGAAGGCGCAAATGGCTGAGCAAGGCGCTGGGCGGGCAACCCACCTCCTCACCCACCGCTTCACCACGCAAGGAAATCTGCAGCCCAGCATGCAGAGGTCGCCTGGGATGGAGCGAGCTCGACTGTTTGAAATTGAGGGAGAAACGCTTGCTTGGCTGGCTTGTTATGAATCGCAGAAACATGTCGATGTGCCCGACTCGTTAGGATGGACGGAAAACGCCCTGAATATCGAAGGCATGGCGTTTAAACTCCAACGGGATGTCAGTAATGGGGGGCACACCCAGGACGAAACGCGTTGGTTATACGTTGTCCATACCGACGTTCCAGACGATGTCGCTTGCGAGTACACCGACTGGTATGACCAGGAGCATTTGCCGCGACTGGTAGGCGTTCCAGGGGTGGTTCGAGCACGTCGCTACGTCGCTTGCGATGCGCACCCTCGCTACTTCACAGCGTACGATCTAGCGGATCGCGATGCGTTTACCAGTCCCCAAGGGCTGGAAGCGCGAAAGACGCCTTGGACGGAAAAGATGCGAAATCTATTCAGCAATACCCGGCGTTTTACTGCTCGACTGATCGTCGATGAAGACTGGCGCAGCCCTTGACACGGGGCCCAGCGCCTATGTCGGCTATCTTGACCGCCGATAACGCCGGTAGAGCCCAAGTGTTGTGGTGCGCTTGTCCGTTGCAACGCTTGAGCCAATGGACAGCTGCTTGGACGAGCACTAAAGAAAATGCCCCGCATAAAGCAGGGCATTATTTTGATTCTTGGTGGCCCGGGGCGGATTCGACCATAGTCTGTGGGTGTTTGATCCTATTACATATCAATTATTAAACTTGATCGTGACACCTCACATTGGTTGGAATGGTTTCACGCTCTCATTAATGATGAGTTCAAGCGCAACTTTGTATTTGAGGTTGATATAAACATCTTGAGCTAGCTCGCAGATTGTTGTTCCTGAAATCGTCAGTGAATGCATCTCACGAGGAATGCTGCATAAACTTTATGGTCAACACACCGGAAGCGCCGTCAGTCGATCAGCAAAAGGACAAAATGTTAGAAAACAAAATTTAAACTAAGCGTCACCGATTGATTAACAATACTTCCTGATGAGGTTCCTTCATTGGTACCTGTTCTGGGCCCATCAATTGCATCACCACCAAAAGACCAAGGCCCACCCCAATTGGTAGTGTGGTTACTTGTTTTTGAAATCGTGTAATTTAAATCAACCGACCAGTCTTTATCTAAAAAATATGTGCCACCAACCATGGCTGCAGCACCCCAGACCCACTGCTTAACAGCATAACTACTCGTATTACCCAGCCCTGTCACAGCGGTCGGTATACCAACAAAGTTGGCAAAACCTGTCATGCTGTTTAGCGACGTTTTTATTTGCGAATAGGTCGGTCCAGCCCCCACATAAACATAGCTGCTTTTAAATGAATGACCAAGAAAAGGCATCAATGAAAATTGCTGCTCAATGCTTTGTTGGTAAGACCTCACTAAATAATTACCATTGAAAGCGGTATAAACACCACCCTGTGTATAGCCACCTGACTGAGGAATCAACTGATTATTAACGGTCGAAGTAGCCTGTAAATTGTTGTAGGAAAACCTTGCTCCCCATAACCAGTTGCTTTGTGGAAAATGTTTAAAGTAACCAGCGTGAATTGATGGTGAGAAATTGTTTTGTGATGGCATCTGCACATCGGTTCCCCCTTGAGCTGAACCAGTAATAGAATCTTTGGGCGCACCAATGGGCGGAGTGTAGGGGGGGGAATAGCTTGTACCCTTGCCCCACGTGCTTTGGTTATCAAAACTTGTTGAGTTTGCACTGCCACCAAAACCGATAAAAAATGCTGATTGGGGAACTAACGATACAGACGACGATTTATCGGCTAGGACAGATGTTCCAAATGAACAAGAAATCAAACCGACCAAGCAAACCAATAATTTTTTCATATCAAAATCCTTAGATAAAAAGTAATCCATGGGTCTCTTAGGAGTGGTAAACCAGACCCTGCTTGTTCGGACAGCATTTTAAGATTGGCCCTGTCGTTAAGACAAAATCTGTTGGAGTTTAAGCGACACCCATTTCTTTAGCCGCAGCAAAATAGCGCCGCCCTGTTTGCTCTTTGGTTAAATGCCCCGTATCGCTAAGCAAGTCTCGCTGGGGTAGGAGGGGTTTGTACATGCGCAGTTTATGCTCAAATATGTTGTCTTCGCGCTTCTTTGTTGTGACTGCACCAAAAGCATCGAGATATTTACCGGTCCCTCCTTTGACAGCCAAATAAAGGATATGGGAAATAAATTCAGGTTTTCGTGCCGTAAGTGTATGCTCGCAGGCCAAATAATGGTGTGTATTTTGTAGAACACCAGACTGTAAACTTGCTCGACTGCAAGCGAGAGAAAATGTCGGACCGAAGGCCGATTCTGTAGAGCCTAAGTGGATAGTGCCGTTTGATTTATATATGAAGTTTTGGTGGGCGGTACAAGGTTCGAACTTGTGACCCCTGCCGTGTGAAGGCGGGGGTTATAGACATAATAGCACCTTAATGTATATGGTATTGCCTAGTAAAAGTCCATTAGTATCCTAAAATATCTACTATTGTTTAGGACACTATTAGGATACTCATGTCAAACAGGATTGATACAGTTGCAGCACGCGCGAAGTTAAAGCCTAGGCGTGCGCCCTACTGGCAAAGGATAAGTATGGGCTGCCATGTTGGTTTCCGTCGCTTATCAACGTCCTCAATAGGCTCTTGGCTACTCCAGAGTTACGACCCCGCAACGCAGAGTCAACGGCGCGAATCTATTGGCAGCCTTGCTGAGTTCCCGGGACACCGACAGTTTGACGAAGCAAAACGCTTAGCAGAAAGCAAGTTTGCGCACCTAGCCAGTGGTGGTTCAGCAGAAATCGTTACGGTAAGAGCAGTCTGCGAAAGGTATGTTGAATCCAAAAATAATGCGAAACAGGTTAAACATGGCCAAGAATTAAACGCTCGATTTACACGCCATGTTTTCTCCTCGAAGATTGCAGAATTAGCGCTCGAGAAGTTGACACATCACCATGTTGCGCAATGGCGAAACGAGCTAACGATGAAGCCCGTTATAAGAAGCATTCACTCGAAAGAACGTCTGGAGACGGTTCGTAGTCCATCAACAATAAATCGCGATATGACTGCATTACGTGCTGCTCTTAACTTCGCACATGACGAACGGCTCGTTGCCGCAAACAACGCTTGGCGCACGGCCTTAAAACCCATCAAAAACGCTGATCGACGCAGGACTGATTACCTCGATAAAGATGATCGCAGGCGCCTAATAGCCTCAGCCGCACCTGATATCAGCTTATTCTTACGTGGATTAGCCCTACTTCCTTTAAGACCGGGGGCTCTCGCTAATCTTAAAACTGAAGATTATGATCCCAAACTAAAAGTCTTAACCATCGGGCGTGACAAACATGGGGGTGGGCGACAAATACGATTACCTGCCAACACGGCAAAATTCGTAGATTCGTTGACTTCAAGCGGTAGGCTTGCTAACGGGAAGGGCAGTGCAGCAATATTTAGGCGGGCTGATGGCTCTGCATGGAACAAGGATGCATGGAAGAAACCCATCAAACAAGCCGCAAAGATATCTCGACTTAACGATTCAGTTACAGCGTACACCCTTCGACATTCAGTAATTACGGACTTAATTGTTGAAGCAAGGCTGGACTTGCTCACAGTCGCGCAGTTAAGCGGGACAAGCATCATCATGATAGAAAAACATTATGGCCATCTACGCCTAGACCATGCCGCTAAGGCGCTTGACAGCCTAACAATGATCGATATGGAAACAGATAATGCCAAAGTTTAAAAAAAATAATCCCGCAAAAGACACAGCTCTCTACCATTCAAACCGCCTTGCTGAACTTTGTTACCCAAAGGCTGGTAAGCAGGGGAGTCAAAAAAACTTTCTTTCCCGAATAAATTACGCAGTCAAAATAAAAGTGTTACCTAGATCGCTGCCCGAAAGAATTGTGAACGCATGGGCGCGAGAGATATTCCCGAAGGAGTTGGCCGGACATAACTTACCCGCAGACTTCCACACCTCAGTTTCTGAAGGCGTTGCTATCGACGACTTTGCAATTGACATACCAACAAGTTCAGAGGAGTTAACCCAGCAATACATCGAGCTAGCACGGACACATGCATCCATAATCAAAAAGCATGAACAGCTCGTCAAAGAAAACTCTGCTCTGCGAGGGAAAAAACGCGACGCAGCTAGCGAACCACGCCGGCGCTGACCACCAACTGTTGCTAAAAAACAACTATTAGGTGGTTGCTGTCAACCGGAAAAATTAGTCGCCTGTTACGAAAAATCTGTCCGAAATAATACAAACTCCTCTAGAAAACTATGGAGTCCAAAATGGACGGATCTAACAGCAACACAAAAAATAGCTCTTTGAACGCTCTCCCAGTGGTCATGGAGAGACTGGGGATAAGTCGCTCAGCGTGGTACGCCGGTATAAAAGCTGGAATCTATCCACAAGGGCTGAAACTCGGTAAACGGTCGCGAAGATGGACCGACGATCAGATCGAACAAGTAATCCGTGGGTTGTCGACATGATCACCCTATACTCTCGCGTATACGTAACACCTCAGGGTCACCAGGCACAACAGATGATCACTTTTAGTGCTACACAACCAACCGACTACTACAGGTCATACGATTATTTTGGTACTCACTGCTCTTTGGCTAAAGAAGGTTTCCCTTGGTCATGGCGTAAAACTTATGGGTCCTATGCAGAATGGCTGCTGCGAGCAAGACGTTGTGTATTATTTGCAGACGTTACGGGCTTACAACCAGTAAAACACTCGAGTGATAAAACACGTCAATGGGAATCGGACATACGCAAATACTGCTCTGTTGACCATGCGTCTATTTGGACCTCTAGTGCTGGCAGCGTATTTCTCTTGAATGAGCCCTACTGTCCGTTGCTTCAAAACCCGACTGACCTAATGGATAAGGGGTTTACGTATATCGAAATTCCCCTAAACATTTCACCCTACTGCGGCGGCTCACTCAGTGCTAATGCGCCCGGCACCAGATCCTACTTAATCACTAATCTTGCCAACCACAACGAGCTTGTGCATATAAAGAAAGAATTACATCGTGCCGCATTGTTTGCGCCCCGTTGGGATGATTTGAGCGGGGTGAGCGATGTTTGATGTCGTTTCAAGATTTTTATGAGCGCTGAAAGGCGCAGGTCAGAGCCAACTTCATCAACCTGATCGCAACTGAGATCAGTGCGCGGTACATCAAGGCCTGAGAGCCTTGCGAGTTAAATCGAGCTAACGCTCGCGGTATTTCCGGCACGCTGGTCCGGATCAAACAACCAGTCGCGAATTCCAAAAAAAACCGAGGGCGGTTAAGGCTCTCGATAAATAAATCTCGTGCTTTTAAGCACAGACTTCACACATGGAAACAGTATATGAAAAACGTAATTGAAAGTCAATGTGCTGCTAAATTTGTCAATAGCCAGACCGACCCAACTGAAATCAAAAATGTCTGGCGACTACTTACAGTAAATAACAACAGCGTCATCGAGCTACGGGCCATAAGCCCAATGCGTTCAATGGCGCCAATCACCAAGCATTACCGAGCCGAGAACTACAAAAATCTAGCTGTACTGAAGAGTGCCTTCGAGCGAGATGCGATCGGGCTCAACAACGACGGGTACAACATCTACACGGTGATGAATCCAATCCGGCCCAAGTTTTCTGGCAAGGCTGCAAAAGACGACGACATTCTTCACCGAAAGTGGCTGCTGATCGACCTTGACAAGGCAAGCACTGAAAAAAGACCCAGCACACAGCTCGAGCTCGATGCGGCAAAAGATGTGGCTGCCAACATTTCGCAGC
>Ga0335398_10004865_pt1 | contig 18252 bp, 4 predicted proteins | sample BON03_FD_205742 | JGI IMG/M metagenome (GOLD analysis project Ga0335398, IMG submission 205742) | Freshwater microbial communities from Lake Bonney liftoff mats and glacier meltwater in Antarctica - BON-03 (spades assembly) (version 2) | ecosystem: Environmental > Aquatic > Freshwater > Ice >... | reverse complement strand
CTTTTAGAAGAAAAGGACAAGACAAAGTACCAAAAACGATGGTATGGGGGTAGATTGCATCAGATTATGGTTGACTCGCACTATTGTGTAGACTGGGTCGTGCCGGACGGGATGAGCCAGGTTTGGAGGCGATCGGAGGTCGGGAACCATAAACGGCGCACTCTTAACACCCGGCTATCTTCTGGCACTTCTGAACACACCTCATCCAGTTGTAGGATGATACGGTCGGATTTGTTTTGGTACTGGAATAAAATAAAAATGAAACCGACCTATCGGGACAAGAACCTTCCGGATTAATTTTTCGGAGGGTTCAGGTCCACCCTTAAGGGTGGACCTGAACCCCTTGAAAAAGAAAATTCACGAGATCTTAGGTTCGAAACGTGAGGATCGATTTTCCAACCATTTCTTTGAACTGGTACAAAAAATGTGTCAGGTTCATTTTTCGTACCTGCTCCGGCTTGGTAATTTCTGTAAGGGCCCGTTGACACTGCGAAAGTTCCCGCAGAAGTGCCAGAAGATAGCCGGGTGTTGAGGGCGCGCCGTTTAAGTACGCAACCTCCGATCGCCTCAAGACCTGACTCATCCCCTCCGGAACGACCCGGTCCAGACTATAGCACGGGTCAACCATGGTCTGACGCAACGTGCCTCTGTAACACCGCTTCTAGTACTTTGTCTTGCCTTTTTCAACAAAAAGAGCGTGACAAAGCGGAAGTAAGCACTTCAAGAGGTGGTACAGGGGCACGTTGCGTCAGACCATGGTTGACTCGTGATATTGTCTAGACCCGGTCGTTCCGGAGAGGATAAGCCAGGTGTCGAAGCGATCGGAAGTTTTGTACATAAACGGCGCGCCCTCAACACCCGGCTATCTTCTGGCACTTCTGCGGGAACTTTCGCACGGCCTTACAGAAATTGCAGAGGCGAAGCAGGTACGAAAAACGAACCAAAGTGGTATTTTGTACCACTTCAAAAAAAGGGTCTGAAAGTCGATCCTCACGTTTCGAACCTAAAACCTCATTGATTTTTTTTTCGAGGGGTTCAGGTCCACCCTTAAGGCACCGAATTATATGTTTGCCAGGACCCTTACCGAAAGTGTATTATCACATTTCACTAAACCAAACCCCGACGTTCAGTTCAGTTCATTCCCATTTGTGTGTAAGGTCACCGGGGTTTACAGGCCCGCGTTGCCATAAATCAGTTCAATTCTCATTTATTCTTAAGTCCGATTGGGGCCCGAACCCTTCAGATGCCCGTCCCTTACTCACCTGTAATAAAAGTATTTTTTTTTAAAGTAGAACTTTGCCCTCCCGGCAAATTTGGCAAAATTGCCCTTCAAACGCAGTTGAGTTTTTGAGAGTGCACATGGCACCATCATACACACGCCAGGCACCAGGGGAGCACCCTTGTGTGCAGTGCTGGCAAACAAACTACAACGGGGCTTGACTCTCCCATGACCTTCGGGCGTGTCCGCAAAAAATGAGCGAGCACACGGTGATACGAGACAACCGCATAGCATCGCATGCAACATCAAGGCGCAGGTGCACAGACCAGAGCTATAATACAAGCAGTCTTTCGCCAGGGAAGCAAATAATATCGCGCGGCATTAAGACAGAGAGAATGTGGATGCAAAGTCGATGCAGACGATACCGGAGATCAGCTGTATGGGCAGCAACCGTGTTGCTCCGCGGAATCCTCAGTCTCAGATATGTTGCCGCTTATACATGTGAGAATCTGTTCCTGTGTACATCTCCCCTGCTTCATCTTTTGTCGCTGTGATCAAGTGCTTGTGCACTCTCGCATGGAGCGAGAATCCCATGCATCTCGCCGTGAGAGACCGCACCAGAATGTCAAGCATATGCAGTGCCCACTATACATTCTCGTGTGTCTATATCATGGAGCCTTCAATGCGGTGGGGTCAACGAGTCCGTGCAATGTCTGTGTATGTGTGTATAACGTGCAGAGATTGGTGCTCTAATAGACTTCACACTAACTGTGTGCAGGCGTCGGTGGCGGGGGGGTCGTTGATCTGCAAAACGGCTACAGCTTGATACACCACCAGGAAAGCTTGCTGCAGGGCGGGCATTTGGGCAAAACTGCACCGTGTGGCATTGCTAAAACGTATACAACGTATGAAGACCACGACCTTGGTGATGGCGGAGGGGGGGGGGTGCTCTGGGGCGGTTCAACAGGGTTCAACTGTGATATACTCGGGCACTGTACGGGTAAGCCGCAAGCTGGCCCACTGCAGTTACTTGGCACTGACAGCAAGGGCTGCTGCTGCAGTCCCGGCAACACGGGGCTTGGTCTGCCACTCACTGCCATCGAGTGGGTCGGATATCCTGAGCGATATTTCGAATGCGATTCAGTGTTACAGAAATGTTTGGGTGCTTCAGGTACGGATGCTTGTACACCTTCAAGTACTGCGGGAATTTGTGTTCCAGAAGTGTGCCAGTTCGAGCTAATTGAGACCCCTGAAAAGGGAAAAGTTTTGGCGTACAAAGATGACTACACGGCTGGTGACATATTATCCAATTGTACTGAACACTCACCGTGTGTGGTGCCAAAGCGTTACAGCTATGAACAGCCAGTGACCAACAATTTTGTTGGAGCACCTGGGAGATTCGAGACCAACAGGCTGATTTTTCGACCAGAAAATGGAGACGTGGGTGCTTGCCCCTTTCCAAAGGACCCCGACTGCTTCGGGGGTGCTGCTAACTTTTACAATCAGCGAGAACGTCAGGATAGTTGGAGGTATGGAGCAATCAAGTTCCAGATTCGAACTTTTACGTGGATGTATATTGTACCCGAGGGGGACCTGGTTAAAGGCGGAGAGGACCATAAAATGCTATCAAAAGAATTTGAGGGAACAAGACAGAATCCGTTTGTCGAGAACATCGAAGACGCGTATCAGAAGATGAAAATGTACAATATCTGGGAACCCTTTTCCGTGCAGGCATGTCCATGTAGAAATTGGAAAGTGGGGTATTTCTGCGACGGGATGGCCGCATTTTGTGAAATCGATGGTCGGCTTGGTCGGCTGATGATAATCGATTTAAAACGAATGCTTGGCTTCGATGCAGGTACGGCACAAATATGTTCGTGTGTTGCTCCTACTTCTACTGGTGATTCTACTGGTGTGCGGTGCACTGGCCAAACTTTTTGCCACACCACAGAAGAGCTCAAGAGTATGATTGCCGAAGTCAAGAATGGTTGCCAATCAAGATCGTGCTTCGCAAGCTTAGCGAGCCAGGTGGGCAGTACTGGAGTGGGTTATCACTTGTTGCGGAATCAGACCGGTGTCAGTGATCCTTCGCAAGTCTGGACTCGTGTCATTCCCTACAATGATCGGCCCTCAGTAGGTGGGGCTGGAGCAGCATTGCGATTTGACGGTATTGATGACTTGGCTGCAGCCACCGTCGATATTTTTCCCCGCGATGCCTTCACACTCATGTTCTGGATCAAGGGCATCCAAAGCGAACGGCAAAACCAGGGAGTTCTGCAATTCATTGCCGAGGACAAAGGTCTGCAGCTTCAGGTGTACAACTCAGACAATCTGCAAGTATTTGTGCTGGATCAATCGTCTGGTCCTACTGGTGTCAACGTCAACTCGGATTTAGAGTGGCATCACGTTGCTGTCACATGGACACGGCCTGGCCAATTTCTGTATAATGGTACATACCAGGGACCAGGGGTGGTGCGTTTGTATGTTGACTGTGTCTTGACTCAGGATTCAACAGAGGCAAGGTCGGCTCAAGCCAACGCACCAGGTGGTAGATCAGCATACGCATGCAAACATGCTCTCAACGAGGAAGGTTATGCATGGAGTGGAGAGCTTTCGAAAAATTCTTCGCGTATGACTGCCAAAGGTGAAATCTCTATTGGACAACGCATGGCATGCAATGCTACGACTATAAAGAGGAGAAGACAATATGACCGTGCTATCAAGTTGGAGCACAACGCAAGCTACTGTCGACGAAATGTGCGACACGAATGTGATGTGGCATTCAATTCAACGCAAAGTCTGCATCATCCCGGAATATATGCGCCAGAGTCTGACTGCAAGAAGACTGTTGTTGGCATTTATCTGAGTGGTGGTTCGGAAAATTTTTCAACGTGTGTCGTCAACAAGAGCGATCCTTATGGTGCAATTGTGTATGGCCCAATTCAAAGACGAATGGCACTGGATTGGAGTCTTTCGAACGACGGCGACATGACATCAGGTACTACCACTTCACCTTACACCATTCCCGAGGTGAACACAAGACAGTCGCAGAATTTCCGACAACTCGACTGTTCGTCTGGGTGTTACCGCAAAGAACACGCTCTTCTAGGGTATATGGACGAACTTAGAGTTTACAACTTCACCATGGATTTACGTGAGATTGCATTTCGAAGCAGAGCAGGAATTCGTGACGGCTTAAATTGCGACCGAATTTTTGTTCCACAGTCTATGGGGGTAGAGCCGCTTCAAGCGTGCAGTCACATGATAGACGTGACTTACAAACTCGGATTGATGTTATATTGGCCCTTCGACGACCCATTTCCCTCGTACGCTGCTGATTCAACAAGAACTGCCGGATTGTATTCAGGGAGGCTCTCTTTGTTGAGCTATGATTATGCGTCTATCACAACGAACAGAATGGGCAATTTTCCTAGTGGCCTGGCGTATGCTATGACTCTGGGCGCCGGTCGCAATGCCACGGCCCCAACGCGCTCCCCATCTACAGCTCCAGTATTTGGAGCAAGACATGATTTTATTCTGTACCCCAAAGGCACGGTTCACATGGTAGAATTCAAGGTGGGCGATGTGGACACATGCATCAACACGGAGGATATTTTGGATGAATTTTCAGACTCGTACTTTTTACACGAATGTCATAGTACCAGGTGCACTGACAGCCATTGTGCAAACATTGCTGTACAGGTGCAACCGATTATTATGCCTGGCGGAACTAGGTGTACTCCAGTGTGCTTTGGAATCCTTTTAAGGCCAGCGGTACGGGAAAAATGCCAACACCCACAGAGTAGTGGGATCTGCGCTGCATATCCGGAATGCATAGGAGATCTTTGCTTTGAAAATTCAGGTTCTCAGTTTTCGACTGCTACATTTGACGTATTCAGGCATTATACTTTCACTGGCGAATACATTGATGAAGGAGACTTGTCTGTGGTCGGCCGATTTGGCAGGTGTCAATGTGATGGGGGTTGTACGCAAAGTTCATTTACGATGATATCTTCTGCATCAGGCAAGGCGTCAGGTACTTCGGGTAGTTACACGGGGTTTACAGTCAAAGTCCAAGACGGTTCCAGAGCTGAATATCGTACTGTCCTGTGTCATGGTGATCGCAAGTGCAATCCACAAGAAGGGAACCCGCTGGATGGACGCACAATTACACTCGACCGTGATTTATCATTCGTACCAACGACAGAGTCGACCTACTCGATCATAAAAGGAAAGTACACGGCCAAGTGGCTTGCCTACTACTATAGCGATCTAGTTGGTGATTCAGCAAATTCTGATCGCATCATCTATGACGTCGTTGACATGCCTGGGGAAGCAGGAACTACATATTCAAAGATCTCACCTCTGGCTTCCTACCAGAACTTGCGATTCTTTTCGTCCTTGAACCCAGATGCCATCGACAATCGCGAGATTCTGCGGTGGAATCAGCCCCAAATGCAAGGAAATATTGTAATTGGCTCCCTCGGTGTCCCGATTCCAATATCGTATAATGTGTCAATCCCTGAAGATAGCATAACGCTTTTGAGTGTGGATATTATTCTGGACGATGACAATCACGCTACTGATTTCAACCTGACAGTCAATGGACCGCAAGAGTATTCACTGAAGCAAGACGGTGACTTTTCGAAGTCAGGAGACTTGAGTGGTGATTTGTACCAGGTTTTAGACGTACACTGTGGAGTTGTACAGAAAGGATCCAAATGTGTGACCCTAAAAGACGAGCAAATTACGTTTGCGACTGGCAAGAACGGGTTGGAAGAAGTGACATACTGTGACGATCCTACTTATGTTCGGTCGGATAGTGTAATGGAGCAGTTGAAGCGGTCTCATGAACTATTTAATCACGGGATGATTTCTAAAGTTTGCACCTACAACGAGAATGGAACTGAAATTTACAATGTGACTGGGTACAACTACTCGTGTCTACCGCCGTGTTCGCCCACTCTATACACCTACCAGATTCTTGCTGAAGGATGCTTGGAAAACTGCACTTCGAGAAGAAATGATTTGATATGTGATAATACATTTGGATTGTATGCCAATCAGTATGCGTGCACAGGAGGGGCATTTCATGGGCAGCATTGTCTTGGATTTGATGATGTTGCAACTTGCTTCACTGTCGAAGATCAGAGAGCAGCATGTCAATTGCGAGACCTGCAGCCCGGTATTCGAGGTAGCAACATGAAGATCCTGCTTGACAAGAGCGATCCGTCGATTATGTTGCATGCTATTCAGACTGGAGATATCTATTTTATCGACTGGGTGCATAGGGGTGTTGAAGCTGTATGGAGCGAAGTGTGCACAGAAACCGCAGCAGCTCTTGGGTATGAACTCATACTGCGTTATCTCATAACGAATGGGTGTCCTTGGCGAGACACCGCTCTTGAGTTTGCAAAGACAAGAGGAAGGGTGAATATTGTGCAATATTTATCCTCGCTCAGACCCCCCTTTGGACGTGTTGACCAAAGATGTGGCTGTGCGTCACTTACGCTGCATGAGAAAACTGTAGGATTCAGGCAATGCCATCCGTTTTCGAAATCAGGATTGGAGTGTTATGAGAAATGTGGTGTTGAACCAACAATAGACCCTTCGTGCCAGGAAGGCTTTAGCCATTATCTTGCTCCTGGAAGAGACTCGTCCCTGACGATGGCCACCGATATGGGTCAATTTTTGATACCCAGCATAATCCCACCGGCTCTGACGACGTGCTCCACCGGTAGCCAGAGAGCACTCATTCGAGGTCCACAAATGACGTTTTTGAACAATAATCTGGACTTGGGCATGAGGCTCTTTGATGGCAGCTATGTTGGATTCTCGGACAAGGCCATCATTTGCGAAGGTAACCTTGCAGTCCAGCGCGGAGAGGCGCCTCAGAAGAATTGCAAAGATCCCGGTACTTGGCCAGGATTTAAGAACGGTAATCCCATCGATTTTCTCAACTATCATGTGTCTGACAAGGATTTAAGGATGCTGTACTTCCCTGCGCCTGGGATTACGGGATTCGCTGCCTCGTTTAATTATACAGTCAGCCGAATGTCCCAGCATCCTCGATCAAACATGGGTGCACCCCTAGAAGGCAGACCAGTAGCTGCTAGAACTGGATCTGTGAATATTTTTGTCAATCCATCGAATGACTACCCAGATCCAAAGATGCAGAATGCATCGTACCTAATGCCAGAAGACGAAATATCTGTTCTGAGATTGCTCTGGGATGATGTTGATACGGCACGAAAGGATGTTCGAGTATACATAAAAGAATTTCCCAAACATGGCGATCTTTATCAGGTCGTTGAAGCTCGCATGACTCTGAATAAAACCTTCGGATTCAATTTTTCCGCGCATTTGCTGGATCCCGAATTGTGCCGTACAACGTCGCCTGATTGTCGTAGTGGGAACTGCGACCTTCCAAAAGAGAATTGTTACTACCTTAGTGAAACGTTTGTCATCGGTGAGCCTATTTACAGGGAGGAGATAGCCATGTTGCAGGCCCCGTCCGCAATTTACAACACAACTCGTGCATCTATTGAGCCCCTGCCCACTCGAAATGCCACGCAATGCTTCGAAACTGACAGGTACAGTGGCTTGGATATGGATAAATGGGCTGGTGAAGTTTTCTGCGAGTTGCCCTACTTCGACAATATCCCTAGTACATGCCGCCGCTGTCAGACAGTAGAATCTACAAGACAAACGCTACCACCTGGTGCTTGGTCAGGGAAACTACTCTATGATCCCATTTACACGCAACGGCAAGACGGAACCAAGGCCCTGGATGCCCCAAATGTTCTCTCACAAGGCGGTCTTTGCTCTCTAGAGGAACAGTGTAGACTTGGAGGTAATACTGAATCCAAGGGGTCCTGCATAGATTGGCACCGTCTTGCTCCCGATGGCAGGCCAGTGCCATATGATGAAAGGCCTATGGCAAGAGTAAAAGGGACAGCAAATTTGTGGGCATCCTGGCGCTGGAGTCTAAACCACTCAAACCAGCCATTCCCATGTTCTGGTGCTACAGCCACAGGCTGCACACGCAATGCAAATTATCTTTGGCCAGGATACTTCGAACCGGCCCGCATCACTCCTGTATATCCTCCGCAGCCGCTGAAAGATTCCACTCCCCCATATCAGAATGTGCTTCTTACGCAGTATGGTGATCCTGTCGATACTGAGAGCTTTTATTCGCTGTGCAAGGAAAGAGATTTCCATCAGTTTATGGCTGAATACCCTCAGGATGTCTACATGAGAGGATTCGATATGCACGTGTCAATTCCCGACGGCATCTTTTTCCGAGTTCTTGCTTGGAGCAGTCGATTTTTATCTGAAGATATATACGAAATGCACGAAATGGACAATGTCACCAGAAAGGTCCTAGAAGATCGTTCAGATGGTCCCAAAACCTATGTGACATACACATCTTCTAAAACAAAACGGATGCAGAGAAAGCGCAGTGTTACGAAGTGTGCTGGAGAAGAATGGCGTGAGGTGTGGAGAGGTCAAACACAAGAAGGCAGACCGTTTAAAACGTTTGCCGAATCCACACAGCAGGGTAAAGATATCGACCATCTGAATCTCCGAATCCGATTCCATCCAACGAATTTTACCACCAAGAGGCTCTTGCTGCAAAGTTGCGGCTTGATGTACCAGAGTGCGCACAATGGCGATGCTGGAAATCCTTTGGATTCGTTTGAGAATCTGATGCTCCTTGGATCTTACGGATCAAAACCAAAATCGCTTGTATCTGAGTTCGTCAAGAACCGAGTGGCGTATGTGCCCCATCCGCATTACACTGGTCCCGATTCTTTTTCATTCTACGGAGATGAAGTTCAACAATATTGTGAAGGGCGTGAATGTCTAGACAGACAGCACCTGAAAGTTGGTACTGTGAATATCACCGTTGTAAATACCAACGATGTCCCGCAATCCGCTTGGATGGAGGTAACAGGTGGTCCGGGTGAGACCATTGAGTTTGAGTTAACTGGTGTTGACGCATCTCCAGATTTGTCCAATGGATGGATAGAGTGGGAAACTCTCGGGCTGGGTGCTGGGCAGGGCTCTCGAGGAGGGATCGGCCCAATGGGGGTGGTTGACTCGTACCCGTTAGGACAGTCTGATTTTCTTGGCAGCCCAGACAGCGAACCAGATGATGACCTCGTCGTAATTCTAGACAAGCTACCGGAATTGGGAACCCTGACGTCCATAGGGGGTAAAAAGTTTCGTTATGTTCCACCTGCCAATGGTGGTGGCAAGCCTATGGCCATGCTGACTTTCAGACTCAAAGACAGACAAGGAGCCATTTCTCTGAAATCTGGCACAGTCTACATAAATTATATTTGCCAGGCTGGCTATTACATCAATCAGCATGTGAAAAAATGCTCTGAGTGCCCGAAGGGTTTTTACAAACCAGAAAAAGATGATCGTACATCATGTATATCGTGCAAGGTCGGTACGTATGCGCCGCGCGTTGCTCTTACCGCTTGTTTGCACTGCGATGCAGGCAAATATCAACCACGTGTCTCGAGCCCCAATTGTTTGAGATGCAGGATTGGGCATTTTGTCAACGCGTCTGGAGCCGAACGCTGTTTGGCCTGTTCACCTGGCACATATGCCCCGAGAATGAATGCCACTTCGTGTCTCCACTGTGGCACACTTTCGTATGCCCCACTGCCGGCAATGTTTCGATGCTATGACTGCCCCCGCTTGACGTGGTCGTCAGTCACAGATAGCAGCGATGTTGCTAATTGCAAATGTACGCAAGGCACATACAGAAATGCTATTTTCAACGATTCTGTGAATCAGCTGTGGTCGCACGATAATCTAGGCGTGGACAACAATTCTTTTGTGACTCCTACTGTTGACATCATCAAGGAGCCATGGCCTGAGAGATTACAGCTGATTTCTTCCAACTGCTCTGCATGTCCTGATGGAGCCTTCTGTCATGGCGCCGATCTGCCGCCGGTTGCCAAAATTGGCTATTGGACCGACTGGGAAACTGAAGATAAGAAGTTTTGGGAAAACCACGTTGACTCGAAATTCTTCAAGTGTGATGCAAACAATCTTCGCGAGGTTTGTTTGGGGTACCCGGCTCTTGACATTCAAGAGCAGAACGAAATTTGCCAAATTCGAGTGAACTGGGGGTATTGTGATGACTGGCCACGCAACAATTACACTGTGCAACCTGATGCTGCAAGGTGCAAAGCAGGCTACGAGGACGTGACATGCAGCAAGTGCATTGGCTATGAATTGCAGCAGTGTGTGCCAAAAGGGAGCGATCCAGATGACGGTTGGTTTTCATGGAAGAAGTTTGCGAAGGATCGGTCCTATGCCTCTTTTGCTCGGGAACCCTTCGTGGATTGCTATGCTATTGGTGCATGCCGACCTGATGATGACAGCAAAATTTGTCACAGCAAAAGAGATATGTGCAAAGACAATAATGATAGATGTACTTGGCAAACGAACAGATATTACCGCGCCTTTGATGGCACTTGCTCTGTATGTCCCTTGTCCGTTTTAGCCGGATTCATCTTTTATCTCACGTGGTTTGCCATTTTTTGTGCCGTAATTGTCGTCATTATTGGGCTGGCCTTGACAGATATGAATTCATTTTCAATCACCATCACATTCTGGCAATCAGCTGCACTATTTGCAAGGTACAGGATCCCATGGCCGGCAGATGCGCAGTCGTTATTGAGCCTGTACTCTGTTGCAAATATCAATCTGGATGGGATTCCATGGATGTGCTTTTTTAATTCTGCTCCTGGGTTCCGTGACATTTGGTTTCTTACAAATCTCAGCATAGGGGGTTTGGTGACGGCAAGTATTGTTCGCTGGATTCTGCCTTTCCTCGCGGTTCCACCTCGAGGTCAAGTTCTGATCCAGCAGTTCAAATCTGCCTTGTCGCGCCGAGACAATTTGAAAGGCGTGGGGTCTGTAGCAAGGGTGCAGTATTTGCAACAGCGCTTGAATCGAACCGAGATTGTTCGTCCATCTTCCGTAGCTCCAAGTCAGCAGAGCAAAAGACCTTCCACTGCACCCTCCAGACCTTCAACAGGTGGTTCAAAAATAGGAGGAGGACGCCGCCCCACATCTGCTTTGTCTGTAACAAGGTCACAGGGATCTGCTCGCCATGCTGCTGACATCGTAATCGAAGAAGAATTTGAAATTGATGCCTATCACAACGGGGCATCATTTGGATCTCCCTTCGGACCTTTAAGGTTTAAGCCGAGACGACCCGCCACGTTATCGGAGGAATTAGCCTCTGGACCTCGATCCCGTGCTTCTCTGATTCCTTCTGGGTCTGCAGAGGAAGAGATAGGTGAAGAACTGCCCGGTTCTATTATGTCAATGTCCGAACCTTGTCGGGATAAGGTCACACCTGGGTTTGGTTTTGAGGGAGATATGATTTTAGAGGAGGTACCCGGAGATTTTGCTGCCAGTGTTGGCTTATCCTCTGGTGTACGAACGATGCATGGCCCACACACAGGCTCCATACGTGATCGGTCGTATGGTACAGGTGCAATCAGAATTGCTGGAGGCTCTTTTGGGGTCAATTTTTCGAAAAAGAAGTCGGCAACCAGAGCACTCAGCTCTCTGACGACGAGAGCTACAGGGCGGGCCACTGGTGGCGCTACTGAAAATGATTACAGGCCAGAGAGTGCTCAGGATTTGATCGAAGCGCAAGATGCTGAAAGCAGAGCTTTGAATGGAGGTACACGAGATGAAGTCGGTGCTGCTGCCGCGCAAATGGATACGTCGGCTTCGAATTCGACAGAGCATGCTTCAAGGGATAACATCAATAGAACAGATATCACAGATACAAAAGGAGAAATTGCCGATACTACATTGAAGCACAAGTCTGCTGGTTCCAAATTGTTGTCGTTCTCGAAATCTGGGGCAATGTCGGCCATGTCGAAACTTCGTGAGAATATAGACAAAAAGTCTGATAAAGCTGAAAGTTTTGAAACCCCGGCAGGCGGCAAAGAAGACACCGAAAGTGTTAGAAATTCCACAACAGATAAAGTTTTGCCTGCAAGGCCATCTGTAAATGACATGAAGCAGCGAGGCGCCAAAATGTTCTCATTTGCAAAAGCAGCAGGAGAAGCGGCCGCGGCCAAGGCTGTGGAACAAGCCCTAAAGGCAAAGCAAAAGGCCACCAAGATTGCTGTAGAATCTGCCGCAGCAGCGAAGGAGATTCGGGAAAATCCTGCTGCATTGAAAGCTAAGATTTGGCAAAAGAAGGACATGTTTGCGTTCTTGTCTCCATCAAAGAAAGCGAGCGCTGGCACGGACGAGTCCATGACAGAGGCTGCGCAAGGCCAGGCCTTTTCTCGTCCACAATCGGGCTCTTCAGCACGAAATCAATCGGGTTCTGCTCTGCGCCCTCCTCAAGCCCCTGATGTGCTTGTGCTTGAAGATATTCGCGAATTCACAGCTGTGAGCCGGCCGATTAGTGCGGTTAGTCGTCCATGGAGCGGTGCTTCTGGTATATCGAGGCCCGAGTCGGCAAAGAGAGTCAGCTTTCCAAATACTCCATCGTCAAGTAGACCGGGCACAGCACCTAGTCGACGACGTGACAACGGTCAACTCGACAATATTTCTGGGCGTATAACGCCTTCGCGCATTCAGCGCGAAAAGGATGGCTGGCGCGAGTACAGGAATGACAACCCGTTTCAAGCTCACACGCCTCGCATGGACCAGCGGCTAAACTCTGCCAGAAGTGATGGGTCATCAAAAGAGGTACCTATGGACCTGGGCGGCATCGCCTGGTACATCCGCAAGCAATACTTTGACATGGCATGGCGTCACGCGGTTGCCATGTTGAGTATCCTTTACATTTGCGGCTGCCAGAAGACCCTTCAGGCACTCAAGTGGACATGGTGGACTTATTCTCCAGTCAGCAAAACAGCCGTTCTTGATTGCGATCCGTCGGTGCGAATTTGGGACAGCAACCATGGTCCTGTGTTTCCGTTTGCGCTGATGGCTCTTCCTGTCACAGTGTGCGGGCCTATGCTCAATTTTTTTTTTCTATACGGAGGTTACAAATTACGAGCTCTAGATGACTCCAGTTTTTCAATGCGCTGGGGGTATCTGTTGGACCCTTTCGAACGTAAGTTCTGGTACTGGAGCATCATCGTCGCCACCCGCAAATTTGTTTTAGTGTTTGCACAGACCTTTCTACGCAATAGTCTATACATGCAAAAGTTTTTCCCAGCTGTAACGATTTGCTTCAATATCATCCTCAACTACTCTATGAGACCGTACCGAGTGGAACGGCATAATGTGTACGAGAATATCCTTCTTGTGTGTCTTCTCTTTATTCTGTTGCTGGGCCTGATCAGCCCGTTGGACATTGTAGTATATCACGATGCCTTGGGCAGAAACATGCCGGGCCCTTACGACACATGGATTGATATTGGCATCCTGACAATCCAGTGTGTTGCCTTGCTCATCAGTCTAGTTGTTATATATGCAGACATCCTCGACGCACAGCTGAGGACGCCCAGGCTGGTTAAGTTGCTGTATCTGCTCACGTTGGGCCCGATTGAAATGGTGCTGCGGATTATACGTAACATATTTGAGCTCGTTTTTGGCACACTGTGGTGGCTATTGGGCAAAATTGGCATCACGGAGAAAAATAAAGAGCCAGAGACGCAAACATCGTCAGCGCATCGACGGAAGACGAAGAAGAAGCAGTCACGGTTCATTAACCCGCAAGCGCTAAACCGAGGCTCTGGCGATCCGCCCATGGTGACCGGAAACCGATATGCAGACATCCTCTGGGAAAAGGTGAACGGCCAATTCAGGGCAAAGAAAAAAGTGGAGGTCAATTCTTTGGAGGACGATTACGACGAGCTTATTCGACCAGATGATGGAGCACGATGGCTGCGGGATAAATTTTCCATTCGCAAGAGAATATTTGTGCTTGAGCGGAGGCTACAACGCGAGGCACTCTATGACCCAAAAAGCACAATGATCCTGCGGATGGAGCGTCAGCTAACAGTCGCTCTAGATGCAGCAGGATCGCAGCTCAAGCAAGAACGTGATGCCTACTTTGACCAGCTTTATGATGCGCAAACTGAGTATGAAGCAATCTGTATAGATCGTGATGTTGCGCAGGGCAAGTTGGATAAGCAGTCCGAGAAATTGGATGTGACTCTGGACGCTTCTAAATATGCGCAAGCACGCCTCGACGTTACAATCCGGCGCACAGGTCAACCCGAAGACTGGAAGAAACTGTTTTTGGAACAGCAGGTAAATTTATAGCTATGTGTCGGAATGTATTGTTTTGTGATTTGTTTGGTTTTCTCTGATTTTTGTCGGAGGTGCGCTGGAGTTTGGGGGTGCAAGGCAAGGAAGGGTCTGTGCAAATAACGACCTGCATGCGAATACTGACCATATTTGCGTGTGGAATGGCAGGCAAAGAGACTTGTGCTGGAGGAAGAGATTGTAGATCTACAGGCACAGGTACAATGCATTAAGCTCGAGACTGAAGAAGACACATGTGTATAGGTATATGTGTCAAAATCTACTCGCACACACACAAACACGCACGCACACACACGCACACACACACGCACACACACACACACATACACACAAAGGATAAATTGCATGAATGAATTCGCTACAAGAAGGAGTGAATACCCAAAAAATCCAATTGATGAAAACTAGTTGTTAATTAAATCGAAAAAAAAAACATTTGTCAAAAGCTGCCGAGCCCATTCAATCGGTATTCTTGTAGGTCATAAGATGGTCTTCGTCGACAGAATCTGAACGACTCGTATTCCATTTTTGACGGGGGAGGTGAGCCAAGAATTGAGTCGACAATCTATTCGAGTGCAATCCATTATCCAGTGGCTGTACCTTTCAACCACTTTACTAATTCCAGAGTGTGTGTACAATGAATCTAAACCAACAACGATTATGGGACCATTTTGGATTGAACAGAAACATAAAATCAAAATACAAATAAGAAAGAGACATTTATAAAGAATGACCGATCCACGGCCTGCATATGAATGAGTCAACCCACATTTATAAACGAGTCATGCTGCGCACATAAAACCGTGGCAGTTTGCGACGTCTTCGACGCGCAGCCACAGCAGCAGCATCTGCCCTTGCCCCCTCAAACTCCCTAGAGTACAAAGGCCATGCTCACCATTTGTTTGGCTGTGAATTTCCATATGCTGAGTCTGAACTGCCAAGGGCAAGAAACCCCTGGTTTCACACCGTTCTCCCAACGCTCACTAGCTGTGTGCAAGCACATCAGAGGAAGGTCAATTGAGTCAGATTGAGAGATGGCGTCATGACAGAGGCCGATCATGTTTTGCCGGAAGGCAAGGGTGTCGCGCTGTTTGGCGACAAGCCGCACCATATCGAGCGCAACTTCAATCGCCTCCAATGAGTCGCGTCTTCTCAGGAGACAATTCGTCCTTTTCTACTGCAGTGTGCGAGCTTGAGTTGAAATGACGTTCACGATTTCCAAAGTAAGTTGGTTCTACTATCCTATTCACTTCCTACTACGGGTCTGTTGATTTGATTCACACGCGCCACAGTGCATACCACGAGGCAGAGATTGCTACCTCTTTCTCCTTGAGAGATCCCTTGGGATCTCTCACGACGAATTTGTTAGATCTGGCTCGTTGTGCCATAGTCCTGAAGACGAATTCGTACGATGTACTCCTGCATGATAATATCTGCGGGAAATATGTGCAATTGAGCTGCAATCTGTGGTTTGTCTTGACTGGTTGTTGCCCAAGACTATGCGACCGCATCATAGACGTGTCAGCCCTGACACAACAAGTGTGTGTGTGCATGCATGCATAGGGACGTGCCCGTGTGCATGTACGCGTGGAGGCGTGTATATGCGTACGTGTGCGTGTGAAAGAGTGTGTATGCGTGTGTGTGTGCACGTGTGTGTGAGAGAGAGAGTGTGTGAGTGTGTGCGTGCATGTATATGTGCGTGTGAGTATATGCCTACATTTGCATAGAAACCTAGAAGACTGGCCAAATTGCCAGGGTGTGGGCTGGAGCCCATCATGGATTCCTTGACGATCTTGTCGTTGGGTACCAGTTGCCAGTGTCCCTGGTAGGCTCTTTCGCCAGTGGGAAACGACGGGAGACAGATAGGTTTAGCCATGACGTTACAGTAGTATGATGTGATGCATGCCTTCTCATGTGTCACGTATGTAGCTGGAAAAGGAAGAATATCCTTGCGTACCCATGATTTCACAGTCCAAGTTCCATCAATTCAGGTCACATTCATGTGATCGACGAATTCTGAAGATTTCAAACTCTATGGCCAGCGAACACCATCAGCACCTATTGCACGAACTGCATGAACTCACTTCCATCGGACTTGAGGCTTTATTAGAGGGACCAAGCACGCACAGTTTGTTTGAAAGCACAACAGCAGCACAACACGCACAATCACAACAAAGAGCAGGGTAATCCGATTCAGGAAATAGGATACATGTACCATTTACATACGTATCACTTTTGAAGAGTAATACTGGTAAAAGCCATGAATTGCTGGGTATGACTAAGTAGTCATTGGTCACGTGAATGACATTCCTTTTATTCAAGTTACAAATAATCGTCATTAAATGTAAACCTTTGACTTTTTAAGTACAGATTGTACACAGGCTGTTAGCTACTTTTGTAATTCTGTCAATGTGTTTGTGAAAAACAGCCAGATCGCTTATTTCTCACGTAGAGGATATCCTCCATTCAAAATCCAAATTATTCCGGTCTTATCAATGAAAAGAAGCTGGCGCCAGTCCAACGTTGTTTTTTTCAACCAAGACCAATACAAGCAACAAGAATGTCTCAACAAACAGCCAGGCGGCGAATAGGGGCTCCAGTCTCATCAAAAAGGTCGAAAGGACTTGCAGTAGCAGTCGTTGTTGTGTCAGTGGTGTGGGGGTGGTGAGACAAATTCTGGGCCATGTCCTCCCAGCCAGTCGGTGTATAGAAGCCATCTGAAAAACGGACATAGTATTTGTCACGAAGTTAAAAGGGAAAAGTATATGAGAGAAATCACAAGCAGACACAAGCCCTCGTTATACCTTTTGCCAGGTATGCCCAGAAGTGCAATGCGGAGGCAAGCCAAGTATCACGACGACAACATTGAAAATGGCATACACGCTGCCTCTCATTGTTTTGGCTCCACGAATATTCCCTCAATTTGACCAATCCTACAACAGATTATATGCGTGTGCGAGCAAACGTGACGGCAACACGCGCACACGTTAGCACATTTATATTAGCGTCGTTGAAGCTGCTCAGAAGTATTGAGAAGACTTCAAATAGAAAACAAAATGCAAGTGAGAATATCTTGAGAAGGAGAAACTCGCACGTATGATTGTTTGCATGAACATGCAGACAGACATACAACGGTATACAAACAAACAGTGGCAAACGTGTAAACCACCAAACCTGCTTTGAGGACTTGATGGCGGAGCTTGTGAGAAATTTGATGGAGAACACGGAGATGCCAGCGCTTGCAGTCTCGTCGGGCTTGCCACGTGAGAAATGCTTGGAAATGTGCATTATCAAGTCTGTTCAACCATTTTGCACCAGACATGATAAACAGAAATCTCCGATGACTTATGAACCACTTGTATGTATGCATAGTACATGCATATATGCACATTTGAACTGTGTGTGCATGATGTACGTTTGAATGGACGAATGTAAGTACGTCTGTGAAATATGTATGTATGTATGCATGTATGCATGTCAACGGTATGTATGAATGTGTGTATGTATATATGCATGCCTGCACGTTTTTGTGTTTCATAGTGTATGTATTTATGTATGTATGTATGTTTGATTGTTTGTATGTATGTATGCATGTATGCACCTGCACTGGAAGCTGCGACTGATGCGTGCAGTCCGTTGCAAGCGCCGCTGCCCAGACGCTTGCAAGCTCCAGCTGAGCAATGCGCCCAGAAGGGCACGCGCTCTAGATCGCTTCTGCAATCTGGCCAGCGTCGTGTGCTCTTGCTTCTGGTGGGTGG
>Ga0335398_10004851_pt1:10000-18283 | contig 18283 bp, 13 predicted proteins | sample BON03_FD_205742 | JGI IMG/M metagenome (GOLD analysis project Ga0335398, IMG submission 205742) | Freshwater microbial communities from Lake Bonney liftoff mats and glacier meltwater in Antarctica - BON-03 (spades assembly) (version 2) | ecosystem: Environmental > Aquatic >... | reverse complement strand
TAGAAATGTTAGTGCAAGTATCACCGAAAGTGATTTCGATGGTGTATTACTGGGCATGAGCTTTTTGCAGCATTACAGCCTGCAACAGCAGGATCGACAACTGATCATTACTGAAGCCGATCCCCGTTTAAAATAATGGCCCGGCCCCCAATGATGAATCACATCAAGGGCCGCTGGAAATAACCGCTAAAACGAGCGTGAATGAATGAGCAACATAATTGAAATCCGTGTACCCGATATCGGCGATTTTGATGGCATCCCCGTCATCGAAGTGCTGGTTGCCGTAGGTGACGAAGTCGAGATTGACCAATCGCTGGTAACTCTGGAAAGTGACAAATCGACCATGGAAGTTCCGGCACCTGCCGCGGGAATTATTAAATCTCTGGCGGTTGGTTTGGATGATCATGTGTCTGAAGGCTCCTTGATTGCGACGCTGGAAGTGTCTGAAGGCGAAACGGCTGGAAGTGGTACGTCAGATGAGAAAGCGCAGAGTAGTGTTGCAGCCGACCAAGCAAACGAACAGGCGAAGGCTTCAACTCCTTCGGCATCGGCAGATCAACAAGCATCTGCATCAGCTCCTTCTGAGTCCGTAGCTCAGCAAGCAGCACCAGCAACTGCGGCCGTGGTAGACGACGGTGTTGATCCATCCATCGATTATGACTATGAAGTTATGGTGTTGGGCGCAGGTCCGGGCGGCTATACGGCTGCATACAGAGCTGCTGATCTGGGTCTGAAAGTAGCTTTGATTGAGCGCTATCCAACATTGGGCGGTGTCTGTCTGAACGTTGGCTGTATCCCATCTAAAACGTTATTGCATGCGGCTGTTGTTATTGACGAAGCTGCTGCAATGGCGGAGCACGGCGTAACTTTTGGTGAGCCACAAATTGACATTGATAAGCTGCGGGGTTTCAAAGAGACGGTTGTCGAAAAGCTAACCGGCGGATTGACCTCAATGGCCAAACAACGAAAAGTAACTGTCATTCAGGGTACTGGTCAGTTCACCAATAACCACGAGCTTTCAGTGAACACGGCTGATGGTGAGCAGCGCATCAGTTTTGCGCGCGCGATCATTGCTGCAGGTTCGCAGGCGTTCAAGCTCCCTGGTTTGCCGTGGGATGATGAGCGTGTAATGGATTCGACCGATGCGTTGGAATTGAAAGACGTACCCGGCCGCTTATTGGTAATTGGCGGCGGTATTATCGGTTTGGAAATGGCCAGTGTCTATCAAGGACTGGGCAGTGAAGTAACGGTCGTGGAACTAACCGGTCAGCTGATGCCCGGTACTGACAAAGATCTGGTGCGGCCTTTGCAAAAGCGAATTACAGATCGTTATGCAGGTGTTTACGTGGACACCAGAGTCAGCGGCATCGAGGCCGCTGAAGATGGTTTGCATGCGAAGTTTGAGGGTGCGAAAGTTCCCGGGAACAACGTTTTCGACAGGGTACTGGTATCAACTGGCCGCACACCCAACGGTTTGAAACTGAATGCTGATGCCGCCGGCGTTGAAGTAACTGACCGCGGCTTTATTCCGGTGGACAAGCAAATGCGCACCAACGTTCCGCATATTTTCGCCATTGGAGATATCGTAGGGCAGCCAATGCTGGCACACAAAGCCACGCACGAAGCCAAAGTAGCGGCTGAAGTTTGTGCTGGAATGAAAACCGCATTTGAAGCCAGAGTCATTCCGTCTGTGGCCTATACCGACCCGGAGATTGCCTGGGCTGGTCTCACAGAGACTCAGGCCAAAGAGCAGGGCATCGACTACGAACTGGGCAAATTTCCGTGGGCTGCCGGCGGCAGAGCCATTGGCATTGACCGTACGGAAGGCTTAACCAAGTTGCTATTCGATCCGTCAACCAAGCGAGTGATCGGCGCAGGTATCGTGGGTCCAAATGCAGGTGAGCTTATTGCAGAATGCGTGCTGGCGATCGAGATGGGCTGTGAAGCTGAAGACATTGGGTTGTCGATTCACCCGCATCCGACCTTGTCTGAATCGATCGCAATGTCCGCGGAAGTATTCGAAGGTACGATCACTGATTTATATATACCCAAGCGAAAACCAAAACACTGATCCAGGCACTGGCCCAAAACCCTGACCCAGACCCTGAGAAGGGTTCGGGTTGGCGGCCAAATTGGAATTAATTGGCAATCAGTTATTGCATTGGAAATAGAAACACCGTAGATTCACCCATTGTATATTTACGTGTGTATTTAAGAGCGATTTCAATAAAATGAATTTGTCAGGTTCAAACAAAGCAATTTATGCGGCAAGCCGCCGTCTGCGACGTCCAGGATTAATCTGAACGGGCTGGGTTGCCATGTGCTTTTGAAATAAACACGAACGAATTAAACAAAAACCCAGCCAAGTGCTGGGTTTTTTTATTTTCCAGATGTTATTTGGCAGATTGAAATTTAGGGAGACTTTTGTAGTGAAACATTTTTTATCCAGCATTGATTGGTCGCAGCAAGAGCTGTCATCCTTGCTACAGGTAGCGCAGGAGCTCAAGCAAAATCCAATCAACTCCAAGCTGCATGGCCGTTCTATTGCATTGCTGTTTTTGAATCCATCGATGCGGACCCGCACTTCGTTTGATCTGGGTATGCAACAGATGGGCGGTATAGCGATCGTTTTGCAGCCGGGAAAAGACGCCTGGGGCCTGGAGTTTGATGCCGGAACCATAATGGACAGTGAAGCAGAAGAGCATATCGCAGAGGCTGCGGGTGTGCTGTCGCGTTACTGTGACATTATAGGGATACGCGCTTTCCCGTCTTTTGTCGATTGGGAGATAGACCGTCAGGATCGTGTTATCAAATCTTTGGCGAAATATTCATCAGTCCCCGTCATCAATATGGAAACGATTGTTCATCCCTGCCAGGAATTGGCCATGATGATGGCGTTGCAGGAAAGGATTGGACCGGTGGCGAACAAAAAGATGGTGCTGACCTGGACCTGGCACCCGCGGCCTCTGAATACTGCTGTAGCGAATTCAGCTTTAATGATGGGGACCAAATTCGGTATGGATGTGACGCTGTTATGCCCCGAACCTGCCTACATTCTGGATAAGCAGTTTATGCAGGCGGCCGGCGACAATGTTGAAAACTATGGCGGCTCGCTGCAGGTGAGCCACGATATTGAATCAGCATATGCCGGAGCCGACTTTGTTTACGCCAAAAGCTGGGGTGCCCTGCCATATTTCGGCCGTCCGGATGATGAATGGCCGCTGCGCAAAAAATACCGGCATTTCATGGTTGATGAAGAGAAGATGGCGTTAACCAACAATGCTGTGTTCAGTCATTGCTTGCCATTGCGCCGTAATATCAAAGCCACCGATGGCGTGATGGATGCACCTTATTGTATGGCTTTGGATGAAGCCGAAAACCGTTTACATGTACAAAAAGCAGTGATGTTGAAACTGCTCGGAGTTGAATAATGAGCAATGACCAGATGAGTAATGGCCCAAAAACGCCAGTGGTGCTGGCTTTTTCCGGTGGCCTTGATACCAGCTACTGTGTATTAGAGCTATGCAATCAGGGCTATGAAGTCCACACCGTATTCATAGATACTGGCGGATTGCAGGATGAAGAAGTGCGCTGGATTGAAGAACGAGCGTTGTCTTTGGGTTCCAGCAAACATCACACGCTGGACGCCAGCCAGCTGATCTGGGATGAGTTTGTGGTGCCTCTGGTGTGGAGCCAGTCGCGCATGCTGGGCGAGTATCCAATGCTGTGTTCCGACCGCTATCTGATCGTGCGGTTGTCGCTGGAGCTATGCGATGAGTTGGGCACTAAACATTTTGCCCACGGTTGTACCGGTATGGGCAATGATCAATTGCGTTTTGATCAAACCGTGCGTTCTATTGGTGACTATGTCATCCACGCACCTGTCAGAGACCTGCAAAAGCAATCAGGCAATATTCGTGATATCGAAATCGGTCTGCTGGAAAAGGCTGGCGTTTCGATTCCGGTCAAAACCGGCAAGTATTCCATCAATGAAAACCTGCTGGGTGTGACGATTTCCGGTAGTGAAATCGACGAGTTTGAAGCACCCGGTGAAGCCACCTGGCAATTAAGCCGCCCACGCAGCGAATGGCCGGAACAGGCGTTGCAGGTAGACATCGAGTTTAATCAAGGTGAAGCGGTTGCAGTCAATGGTAAGAAAATGAACGGCCCGCAGATTATCCAGCTACTAAACAAGCAGTTCGGCCAATACGGTGTAGGACGTCATATCTACACGGGCGATGTCACGATAGGGCTTAAAGGCAGAATTGTTTTTGAATGCCCGGGTATCGATGCATTGCTGCTTGCCCACCAGGCGTTGGAAGATTGCGTAAACACCCGCCTGCAAAATCAATTCCGCCATCAGGTTTCACAACGTTGGGCCGAGCTGGTATACACCGGGTTCTTCTACGAGCCGCACAAACAGGATCTGGAAGCTTATCTGGGCAGTTCACAGTCAGCGGTGACGGGCACGGTTACGCTGGAAACTAATGGTGGTTCCATGCATGCAATAGCAGTTAAATCTGATTTTATCGTGCGTGATCCGGATGCAGTTTATGCGCAACGCTGCAACTGGTCGCCGGAAGAGGCCGAAGGCTTTATTAAGCTATTGGGCCAAAGCTCTACAACCGCCAGCAAGGTCAGGAAAGCGGCAGAATGAATATAGAAGGTGTGCTGCAAAAGCTCGAGCAGCTGGTAGCGTTTGATACGCAGAATCCTCCACGCGACATGAGTGCGGATTCGCCAATCTTTGGCTGGATCAAGCAGTCGCTCGGTAGCGCATTTAAAGTTGAGCTCATCGACCATTGCTTGGGCCGTATCAGTATGTTGGCGATACGCGGAACACCTTCGATATTGTTTAACTCGCATCTGGACACTGTGCCTGTGATTGCAGGGAGCCGCTTTCCAGCTCTCGAGCTGACGCGACATGAGGACAGAGTTTATGGGCGGGGTGCTTGCGATATAAAAGGCGCGGCTGCGTGTTTGCTGGAAGTTGCCGCATCAAGCAGCAAGCCCATGGCCTTGTTATTCACGACAGACGAAGAAGGTGCCATGGGCTGTTGTGTTAACGAGTTTGTAGCCTCTGGCCGATTGGCTGATTTCAGCCAGGTGGTCGTGACAGAGCCGACTGAATGCAAGGCGGTGTTGAGTCATAGGGGTTACCTGTCAGTTAAGGGTGAATTCGGCGGCGTGCCCGGCCACTCATCCGAACAACGCGCGCTGCTGGACAATGCTGTGCACAAGCTGGTCAACTGGGCCGCGCAAGCGATTACCGAAGCACAAAAAATGGAGGCTGATAATCGCCGACCTTGCTTTAATGTGGGCGAAGTTCACGGTGGCATCAAATCAAATGTGATTGCGGACAAAGCCAATGTTCATTGGAGTGCGCGTTTGTCGCCAGGTGACAGCAACGATGACTTTTTGAAACGAATGTGTGGTCTCAAGCCGGGTGATCAAGCCCAGTGGAATGTGCCTTTTAGCGGGCCGCCATTGCCAACCGATGGCATGGATTTGAGTGGCTCAAAAGCATTTGCAGAACGCTTCGACCTTGAAATTGGACCAGATGTGAATTTCTGGACGGAAGCCTCCTTGTTTGCGGGAGCTGGTACGTCTGCGATTGTGCTGGGTCCGGGAGATATTGCGCAAGCACATGCAATTGACGAGTGGGTCAGTATTCAACAGCTCGAGCAAGCACTGCACATATACAAAAAACTGGTAGAAGCTTATGACTGAAGTTAGACAAATTGTGCATGAACTGCTAGCTCAATTGGGTTCAAGTCGTGAAGCACAACAATATCTAAAAGAGTATTCCGGTGCGAATCAGGCACGGTTCGCAGTGGTTAAAGTGGGTGGCGGCATTCTGCGCGATCATATGGAAGAGCTCACCTCTGCACTGGCATTTCTGCACCGTCTGGGTTTGATCCCCGTGGTTTTGCATGGCGCCGGGCCACAGCTGGATGATGCGTTGGCGGAGGTTGGCATCGAAACTCAACGTCACGAGGGGCTTCGGGTTACAACAGATGCTGTTATGTCTGTTGCAAGGCCACTCATGTACAAAGAAAATCTGCGTCTTGTTGAGGCACTGGAGGAGCGCGGAGTCCGGGCCCGCAGTATTCAGCATGGCGTGTTCGAGTGCAGTTACCTTGATCAGGAAAAGCTGGGCCTGGTGGGCGAAGTCGACGAGGTTGAATTGGATGCGATTGAAAGCGCCGTGCGCAGCGGCGCTGTACCGGTACTGACTTGTCTCGGAGAGTCTCCATCCGGGCAGGTACTCAATATCAATGCCGACATCGCGACGCGCGAGCTGGTTTGGGCGTTGCGGCCAAGCAAGGTCATCTTTCTTTCGCCAACAGGTGGTTTGTTGGACAAGCAGGATCGAATTATTTCGGCTGTCAGTCTGACCAATGATTACGAGGCATTGATGAGTCAACCATGGCTGCATTCCGGTATGCGGCTCAAGCTTCAGCAGATCAACGAGATGTTGCAGAAATTGCCGGACAACACATCGGTTTCCATCACCTCTGCTGCCAACCTGACCCGGGAGCTATTCACCTATCGTGGCGCTGGTACGCTGGTAAGAAAGGGTGAGGCGATACACGTATTTGAGGATCCCGATGAAGGCACTTTAAAGCGGGTGCTGGGTTTGGTTGAAGATTCCTTTGGACGAAAGCTACGTGAGGGTTGGTATTCAACGCTGAATGAACCCTTGGTGTTGCTTTCCGAAACAGGACGTGCAGCTGCTATTTTGACCAAGGGTATTGACGGCCTGCGATATTTGGACAAATTTATTGTAACCTCAGATGCGCAGGGCGAAGGTCTGGGCGCCGCCGTTTGGCAAGTGGCCAGGGCACGGTTTCCATCGCTGTATTGGCGTTCGCGAAACTCCAACCCCATTACACCATGGTATTTCCAACAAGCCGATAGCAGTAACCGCGCCGGGCAGTGGGTGATATTTACTTTGGGTGTTGATGATGCGGACCAAAGGCAGCGCTGTGTTGATGATGGCTATAATCACGACTCTGGCTGGGTGGCGGAATGAGTGGAGTTCGAAGCTTAAATCTGATTGGTGGGCGCGGCTATACCGGTTCCGAATTGTTGACTCTAATTGCCCAGCACCCGGATTTGGATTTGGGCATCGCCAGCTCAAGAAGCCATGCTGGACAAACCCTGTCATCAACCTGTGACGGCTGGCCGCAGGATGGCCGGGCCTTCTCCAGCGTTGAGCCGGAAAGTGTCGGCGAGCATCCTGCCGATGCCTGGGTGCTGGCATTGCCAAATGGCCTGGCTGGTCGATGGGTGAAGGCGATTCGGTCACACTTTCCAAATACTGTGATATTGGATTTGAGCGCGGACTACCGTTTTGATCCCAAATGGACTTATGGAATGCCGGAAAGGTTTCGGACTGAGCTCCGTCATGCCACATCCATCAGCAATCCCGGCTGTTATGCCACCGGCTCTCAATTAGGCTTACTGCCGATAAAAGACCATCTGCTTTCGCCGCCGCTGATTTTCGGCGTATCTGGCTTCAGTGGTGCGGGCAAAACGCCATCGCCCAGGAATGGCCCGGAGGAGCTGAAGGACAATATGATTCCTTACGCGTTGAGTGGTCACGTTCACGAAAAAGAAATAAGCCATCAACTGCAATCCGACGTCCGCTTTATGCCGCACGTAGCAGCATTTTTTCGCGGTATTTCACTGACCATTGCATTTGAACTGGATGACGAGACAACAGCTAGTGAGCTGGAAACCATGTTCAAAGTAGCTTATGCATCAGAACCTTTGGTAATAGTGACTTCGGAAATACCTCAAGTTAGTAGTGTGCAGAATACGCCCAACGTCGCCATAGGTGGCTTTAATGTCGATACCCGCAATCCGGCGCAAGGTAGTCTGGTGGTGGTGTTGGACAATTTACTCAAAGGTGCAGCATCGCAGGCCTTACAAAATATAAATCTGGCATTGGGGCTGGATGAATTGGCAGGAATCAAGACATGAAAGATCCGATCTGGAAAAAAACCAACAACACCGATCAAGCCAACACCGACCAAGCCAACAACAATCAGGTGGATCCGGCCATCATGGCCTTTATGGCTGGCGAAGATGTGGAGTTGGACAAGCAACTGCTGCAATTTGATTTAAAAGCCAGTGCGGCACATGTCAGCGGTTTGCAGCAAATCAATATACTGAGCGCTGAAGAAGCGGAGCAATTGAAGCAAGGCTTGCGGCAACTGGAAGAAGAAGTTGCCGCTGGTACTCGCGGGCTCGATAGCAGCTTTGAGGATGGGCACT
>Ga0335398_10004851_pt1:0-5000 | contig 18283 bp, 13 predicted proteins | sample BON03_FD_205742 | JGI IMG/M metagenome (GOLD analysis project Ga0335398, IMG submission 205742) | Freshwater microbial communities from Lake Bonney liftoff mats and glacier meltwater in Antarctica - BON-03 (spades assembly) (version 2) | ecosystem: Environmental > Aquatic > Freshwater >... | reverse complement strand
ATGAGCACGGGAGACACACGGCGGGTGCTAACGTCCGTCGTGGAAAGGGAAACAACCCAGACCACCAGCTAAGGTCCCTAAGTTACTACTAAGTGGGAAACGATGTGGAAAGGCCCAGACAGCCAGGAGGTTGGCTTAGAAGCAGCCATCCTTTAAAGAAAGCGTAATAGCTCACTGGTCGAGTCGGTCTGCGCGGAAGATTTAACGGGGCTAAAGTAGTACACCGAAGCTGTGGAATCGCAAATTCTTCGGAATATTGCGGTTGGTAGAGGAGCGTTCTGTAGGCCTGCGAAGGTGAACTGGAAAGTTTGCTGGAGGTATCAGAAGTGCGAATGCTGACATGAGTAACGATAAAGGGAGTGAAAAACTCCCTCGCCGAAAACCCAAGGTTTCCTAGCGCAACGTTAATCGGCGCAGGGTGAGTCGGCCCCTAAGGCGAGGCTGAAAAGCGTAGTCGATGGGAAGCAGGTTAATATTCCTGCACCTTTTGTTACTGCGATGGAGGGACGGAGAAGGCTAATTACGCCAGGCGTTGGTTGTCCTGGTACAAGCATGTAGGGAGTGATCTTAGGTAAATCCGGGATCGCATATATCCTGAGGTGTGATGTGGGGTCTCAACATAGAGACGAAGGTGATGATGCCATGCTTCCAGGAAAATCTTCTAAGCATAGGTAACAAAGGACCGTACCGTAAACCGACACAGGTGGGTGGGTAGAGAATACCAAGGCGCTTGAGAGAACTCGGGTGAAGGAACTAGGCAAAATGGTACCGTAACTTCGGGAGAAGGTACGCCCTTGCCGGTGATGAGACTTGCTCTCTGAGCTGGTGAGGGCCGCAGAAGCCAGGCCGCTGCGACTGTTTATTAAAAACACAGCACTCTGCAAACACGCAAGTGGACGTATAGGGTGTGACGCCTGCCCGGTGCCGGAAGGTTAATTGATGGGGTTAGACTTAGGTCGAAGCTCTTGATCGAAGCCCCGGTAAACGGCGGCCGTAACTATAACGGTCCTAAGGTAGCGAAATTCCTTGTCGGGTAAGTTCCGACCTGCACGAATGGCGTAACGATGGCGGCGCTGTCTCCACCCGAGACTCAGTGAAATTGAAATCGCGGTTAAGATGCCGTGTACCCGCGGCTAGACGGAAAGACCCCGTGCACCTTTACTACAGCTTCACACTGAACTTTGACTATCTTTGTGTAGGATAGGTGGGAGACTTTGAAGCCAGGGCGTCAGTCCTGGTGGAGTCAACCTTGAAATACCACCCTGACATAGTTGAAGTTCTAACCCAGGTCCGTAATCCGGATCGGGAACATTGTGTGGTGGGTAGTTTGACTGGGGCGGTCTCCTCCTAAAGAGTAACGGAGGAGTACGAAGGTGGGCTAATCACGGTCGGACATCGTGAGTTTAGTGCAATGGCATAAGCCCGCTTGACTGCGAGATCGACGGATCGAGCAGGTACGAAAGTAGGTCATAGTGATCCGGTGGTTCTGTATGGAAGGGCCATCGCTCAACGGATAAAAGGTACGCCGGGGATAACAGGCTGATACCGCCCAAGAGTTCATATCGACGGCGGTGTTTGGCACCTCGATGTCGGCTCATCACATCCTGGGGCTGTAGCCGGTCCCAAGGGTATGGCTGTTCGCCATTTAAAGTGGTACGCGAGCTGGGTTTAGAACGTCGTGAGACAGTTCGGTCCCTATCTGCCGTGGGCGTTAGAGATTTGAGGGAAGCTGCTTCTAGTACGAGAGGACCGAAGTGGACGAACCTCTGGTGTTCCGGTTGTCACGCCAGTGGCATTGCCGGGTAGCTACGTTCGGAAGGGATAACCGCTGAAAGCATCTAAGCGGGAAGCCTCTCCCAAGATTAGATCTCTCAACTTTTAAAGTTGTAAGGACCCTTGTAGACTACGAGGTTGATAGGCTGGGTGTGGAAGCACAGCAATGTGTGAAGCTAACCAGTACTAATTGTCCGAGTGGCTTGGTCATATAACACCAAAGCTCATTTAGAGATATTTCACCTGACATACAAACGCTTTTGACAGAACTCACTTATTCAGGGCGCAAACGTAAGTTTGTTCCCGAGGTTGATTGAAACGTCAACCAGCCAGTTTGCCTGGCGGCATTAGAGCATTAGAACCACCTGATCCCATTTCGAACTCAGAAGTGAAATGGTGCATCGCCGATGGTAGTGTGGGGTTTCCCATGTGAGAGTAGGTCACTGCCAGGCATCAAACGAAAAAGCCTCGCCCTTTGGGCGGGGCTTTTTTTTTAATACCTCCCAGTGAACTCTCACGCAGAGTCAGGTGATTTGAGTGTGTTGCAATCATTTGTCAATGCCTAGGCGGAGAGTCCTGATCGCTCCCGCGCATCTGACCTCCATGGATGGAGGAAATGCAGGGGATTGTAGGGAACAATCCCTGCCATGCGCTCCGCGATCTACCCACATCCTGTGGGCAACTGCCAGGGAGTGCGAGGCCCAGGCCGGCCTCACGACTGTTATGCGGTCTCAGCTTCTTTATGCGCTTCGCGATCTACTGTGCTGAATGGACCATTTCCTTTTCGGTTCATGTTTGTTTACTAACCTGCCGTGATCTTCCCCCTGACCACCAATACTGCCAAGGCAAGTACGCAAAAGAAGGCACCCGCGTAAAACGTGAAAGATGGCCCAACATATTCCCACAAAAAACCTGCCAGAGCACTGGCGACGAGCATCATCAGCCCACTGAACAGATTGAAGAAACCGAATGCTGTACCACGCCGATCCTCCGGGGCGGTGTCGGCAACCATGGTCGCCAACAGTCCTTGAGTGATCCCCAAATGCAAGCCCCAAAGGGCCACGCCAAGGAGCACCACGCGCCATGAATCGGCGTAGGCCAGTACCAGGTCCGCGCCAATCAGCACAACCAGACCGATCACCAGAAGCCTGGTGTGACTCATATTGTCCGAGAGCTTGCCAAATGGGTACGCTGAGGCGGCGTAGACCAGGTTCATCGCCACCAGCACAAGGGGTATCCATGCCATCGAAAGCCCGCCTTGTTGGGCTCGCAGGATAAGAAATGCTTCACTGAATCGCGCCAGGGTGAACATGGCGCCGATGATGACCACCCACCAATAGGCCATGCCTAGCCGCTTGAGTTCACGCCAGTGGATGGGATTGGTGCGTTTCTCGCGCTTAGGCTGGCTCGGCTCCCGTACCCCAAACAACAACAGTGCAACGGCAAGCACGCCCGGAATAACTGCAACCCAGAACACCGCACGAAAATCGTTGGACCATAACAACATCAAACCTACCGCCAGCAGTGGTCCGATAAACGCCCCGACCGTATCCAGCGACTGTCGCAGACCGAAAGCTGCACCACGGATTTGTGGCGGCGCGATATCAGCAACCAGAGCGTCTCGCGGTGCCCCCCGAATTCCCTTGCCGATTCTGTCCACGAAACGCGCGGCGAACACCATGCCGGTGCTGGAAGCAATCGCGAACAGGGGTTTGCTCAGCGCGCCAAGGCCGTAGCCGATAACAGCCAACCCCTTGCGCTTGCCCAGGTAATCACTCAAAGTGCCAGAGAACACTTTGACGATCAGAGCTGCTGCCTCCGCAGTGCCCTCAATCAGTCCCACCGTAAAGACGCTGGCGCCCAGCACCGAAACCAGAAACACCGGCAACAGGCTGTGGATGAGTTCCGATGAGATATCCATCAGCATACTGACGAAACCGAGCACCCAGATGCTTAGTGGGATTTTTTGGTGCCTGTTCTTATTTACATCTGCCATGGAATGTCTATTTTTCAACACATATCTGTACTCTGCAAGAGTAACACCAAGTTTCAACTGCACAGCAAGTGAGTTGAGAAAGTAAACTTTTTGAGGGTACGATATTGTTTTAATATATGGGGTTTGTGGGTAAGATTCCGTGTCGTAAATTCCGCCAAGGTTAGATTTCGTGATTACCCACAGCCCAATCCCCGTTGAAGGAAAAAAGTATGATCGCTGACAATTCCTGGACTCTGCAGATTTCGCGCGATGACCTGTCCAACACGCGCCTGGTCGAAACGCTACTGGCCAAACTTGAAGAGGGCGAAGCCCTTTTGCGGGTCGATCGGGTTGGCGTCACGGCAAATAACATCACCTACGCGGTCCTCGGCGATGCCTACCGCTATTGGGAATTCTTTCCCACCGAGGCCGGCTGGGGCGTGGTTCCGCTGTGGGGTTTTGCCGAAGTGGTCGCATCGCGAGCCGATGGCGTTGAAGTGGGCAGTCGCGTCTATGGATACTTGCCGTCCGCTGCCTATCTGAAGGTGGCCCCTGTAACCGCAGGCGACCATGGTTTCCGCGACGGCAGCGCGCACCGTGCCCACCTGCCTTCGCCCTATAACGCGTATGCCTTTACCTCAGGTGACGCCGCTTACGAGGCGCAGCGCGAAGACCTGCTGGTTCTTTACCGGCCGCTGTACTGGACTTCTTTCATGCTGGCCGACTGGCTGATTGACACGGATTGCCGCGGGGCCGGGATGGTGGTCATGTCCTCGGCTTCCAGCAAGACCGCCCACGGAACGGCTTTTGAATTGCACCGCCAGGGCCGGCGCGTCATTGGGCTCACTTCGCCGCAGAACGTGGCGTTCACTGCTGGGCTCGGCTGTTACGATGAAGTTCTGTCGTACGATGACATGCACTCTTTGACCAAAGACAGCACAGTACTCTATGCGGATTTCGCCGGTAATGTCGATCTCTCGGTCCGGCTACGTACCCAACTGGGATCGGTTCTGGTTCACGAAGTTGTCGTCGGCGTCACCCACCAGCGGCCAGCGCCGGCCGGAAACCTGGCCAAGACCGGGGGTGAGGTGTTTTTCGCTCCCACCCAGATGAACAAGCGCATCAAGGAGTGGGGCCGCGAAGGTGTTGACCGGAAATTTGCCGAATCCTGGGGTCGATTCGCGCCGGTGGTCGAGACCTGGGTGGATGTGGTCGTTGGACACGGACCGGAAGATCTTCAAAGGGTCTGGCA
>Ga0335398_10004838_pt1 | contig 18309 bp, 13 predicted proteins | sample BON03_FD_205742 | JGI IMG/M metagenome (GOLD analysis project Ga0335398, IMG submission 205742) | Freshwater microbial communities from Lake Bonney liftoff mats and glacier meltwater in Antarctica - BON-03 (spades assembly) (version 2) | ecosystem: Environmental > Aquatic > Freshwater > Ice >... | reverse complement strand
CCCCACGATTCGTCCAACACTCACCCGTTCCCAAACCCATGCCCACCCCCCAAGATCCCTCCCTCCAGCTCCGCTCCCTCCTGCAAAACCCACCTGCCTCCCGGCTTTGTTCTCTTCGTTTTATTCGGTAAATAATCACGGCGCGTCAGCCCCCGGTGCGTAGTCGGCAGACGAAGCCTTTGTTCTTCATTTGCCCAAAGGGCACCCACTTCATCACCCCTTCGGAGCACGATCTTCGATCGCACCATCTACGCGCTCACGCGCTCCGTCGTGTCCATTCGTGGTTAAAAAAGCCCTGCCCCTCGGCCGACCTCACCGCCCCCAGCGCCGCACCACCTTACCGATCGCCCGTGCCACGCCCTCAATATACGCATCGGGCATGCTCTCATTGAGCTGCAGCGTTATGCAGTCCGCCAACATCGCCTCAGCCTGCGGACACTTCACCTCGCGGTAATCCATCGACGTCAGTCCTGCCTCCCGCAAGGGCCAGCGCCCCGCAAAGAAATTGTGGTTCTGAAAAGCCCGGTACGCGTAAACCGGCATCGGCAAATACCCCTTTTCGCCGGCCACTCCTTCCGCGATCAAGGCCGCCGCGATCGTATCGCGATCCACCGAAAAACGGGTCGGATCGAATCGCACGATACTAAACCAAAAACTCGATTCGTTGCCTTCCCGCACCAACTGCATTTGAACGCCCGGTAACGGGTCCAGTAATTCGGTCAAACGCGCCCCCAGCACGCGCCGCCTCACAATGATCTCATCGTGTCGCTCCAACTGCCCCACCGCCACCGCCGACTGCGGTTCCGTGATACGATAATTCGGTGAAAGTGTCTCCGGATCTCGCCCGCCCCGCACGCGATCATAATGCTTGTCACCCCACTTGCTCAGTCCTTCGCCCCACTTGGCGTAATTCGTTCCGACGATCCCCCCGTCCCCACAGCTCAGGTGCTTAAATTCGTTGAACGAATAACACGACAGGTCGCCCTGTAACCCCACCGTCTCGCCCTGCCACTTCGCCCCCCAGGCCTGCGCACAGTCTTCAATCATTCGCAGGTCAAACTCCCGCGCGATCGCCATCAGCTCCGCCATGTCACAAGGATTTCCCATTAAATGCACCGCCATGATCGCTCGCGTCTTACTCGTGATTCGCCGCCGCACATCCGCCGGATCCAAATTGTAAGTGCCACCATCAATATCGGCAAACACCGGCACCAATTGCTGATACAGAACTCCGATCACCGACCCCATGTCCGTGATGGCCGGCACGATCACTTCCGATCCCGGCTCCAACTTCAGCGCCGCCACCGCAATGTGCAGCGCCGCCGATCCCGACGAACACGGCATGCAGTACTTCAGCGGGTAAAGGGTCTGAAACTTCTCCACCAACTTCGTCGTCTGCGCGCCCTTCCAATAAAACAGCGAGGACTGCTCCGTCATCGGCCGCAGGTGCGCCAGTTCCGCTTCCCCCCAACGTCGCCGCGGCGGCAACGCCACGGGAATTGCCCGCGAGCCGCCTTCGCTCGCGAGTGCGTCATCGTCATTCCCAGCGTTGGCCATAACTCAAAAACTTCTCCGCATTTTGCGCTCCAACCGCCCGTCGAACTTTCAGCGACTCCGGCGACTGCACGACTTTGTTCACCTGCGCATTCATTGAAAGCAACGGCGTCAGCGTGCCCAAAACCATGCGCTTCGTCCCGACCGCTCCACCCACGGCCTTTAATGAATTCTCCCACTCCGCGTAACTGAGGTCCGTCAGGAATCGATCCGACCCTTTTGCTAATTCGTCGATATCCCCCCGGGTCAGTCCTTGAATCAAGGGATCTCCGTGGGGGAGTGCGCTCAACCACTTCGTCAACGCTTTCACGTCCAGCGGTTTCACCTTCAAAGCCGGATGTTCTTGCCGCTCGTCGACCAACCGCGCCGTCAGCACGATCTTCAGGCCGTAACCCAAAATAGCCTCACCAAGATCCTTCGCGGTTCCGCTCGAGATTAACCACCCGCCATAGCTCGGTGCCAAGCGCACCGCTCTCACCTCCGGCCACGTCGCAATCTCGCGCAACTGCCCGCTCCAATCGGGATCGAGCGCATTCACGATCGGCAAAATCGTCATGCCCTTGCGTGTGCCAATATCCGCCCGCAACGCCCGATTCGCTGGCATCGGATCAAGCACCCAGAGCGCCGCAAACGCCGAAACCAGCCCGCCTTCGATCCCGTGCTTTTTCCAATAGCGTTTTAGCGCCGCGGCATCGCGATTCGCCACGAGCGCAAACGGCCACTCCCCCACCCACGCGTTAGTGTCAAAGAGGTCTATACTCATAATTTTAAGAGCTTGTGCGCATTCCCATAAAGGAGTGCCCGTTTGGCCGCTGCCGAAATATCTGCGCCCGTGATCCGCCCCACCGTCACCGGCAAATCGCGAATCGGTGCGTCCGATCCATATAACACCCGCCCGGCCCCCAGTTCCGCCACGGCATACTCCACAATACCCGCTTCCGGTGCTCCACCCGACGTGTCGACCCAAAGATTGTCCAAGCCTTTCGCCGCTTTCACCCCTCGATACCCGCAACCAGTCAGATGCGCCATGATCACTTTCACGTCCGGCCATCTGCGAGCGAGATTACAAGTATCTTCCGGATCCGAGTGAAATTTCCGTTTCTTCATCACCGTCTGACTCCAGGAATGCTGCAGCACCGGCACATCAAACTCCCGCGCCGCCTCCATCACCCAACGCAGCGCCGCGTGCATCGCGTTACAAGATATCTCCAGCTTCAGACCCTTAAAACCCATTCCTCCCACACAGCGTTCCACTTCCGCTTTTACCGCCTTTTCCCCCAGCAACGGATTGAGCGCACAAAATCCGATCCAGAACTCCGGCGCCCGCTGTATCACCCGCGCCGTGCCGTCGTTAATGATCCGCGACTGCTCCTCATCCGGCTGCCCCCCAAATCGTAAAACATCGCCCAACGAGACCATCCGTTCGATCCCGAGTTTACGTGCTTCCCTCACTTTGGTCGCGGTGTCCTGCGGTTTTTCGCCCGCCTCAAAGAACAGCGGATGAGTGTGAATATCGATGATTTTCAAAGTAATTGGACGGGGTCAGTTCGGGGGATGAATTTTCATTTATAACATTGTCTCACTAAATAACTTGCGACCGACGTCCCCTGTGTTCGTTTTTGATCAAATGGAGCCAACTTTCCCAGCGGAAAATGACGAAATCGATCCCTGGCTCGCCCAGCCCTCTCCCGAGGTAGTCGATGCCGTGAAAAATCATTCCGGCGACTACCTTGTTTTAGGCGTCGGCGGCAAAATGGGCACCACCGTTGCCCTCATGCTTCGGCAGGCGCTCACCGCCGCCAATCGCTCCGCGCGGGTCGTGGGCGTCTCCCGCTTCTCCCGCCCCGAAGTCCGGGCCGCCCTTGAAGCCCGCGGCGTCGAAACCATCGCCTGCGATCTCGCTTCCCCCGCTGAGGTTGCCCAACTGCCGCCGCTCGCCAACGTCTTCTTTCTCGCCGGTCAAAAATTCGGCACCAGCGACTCTCCCGAGGCGACGTGGATCCAAAACACCATCGTCCCCAGTCTCGTCGCCCGCCACTTTACCCACAGTCGTATGGTGGTCTTTTCTACCGGATGCGTCTACCCCTTTGCCGCCGTCGACGGCCCCGGTTGTGACGAAGCCGTCGCCCTGTCATGCCAAGGCGAATACGCCAGTTCCTGCGTCGGTCGCGAACGCGTTTTCACTCACTTCTCCAAACTCAATCAAACGCCCACTCTCCTCTTCCGGCTCAACTACGCCTGCGAAGTTCGCTACGGCGTGCTGGTCGATATCGCCACTCGCGTTCGCGCGGGCGAATCCATCGACCTCACCACTGGGTTGGTGAACTTGATCTGGCAAACCGACGCCGTCGCCATCGCCATCCGCAGTCTCGATATCGCGGCCTCCCCGCCGACTCCGCTCAACGTCACCGGAACCACGCAAATCTCCACCCGCGACGTCGCCGTCGCGTTTGGCCAACGCTTCGGCCACGAACCCAGCTTCACCGGCGAGCAGGCTTCCACCGCCTGGCTCTCCGACGCCAGCCGCGCCGTGGACCTTTTCGGCCCGCCCGCCCACTCCCTCGATTGGATGATCGACGCGGTCGCCTCCTACCTCGAACGCGATGGCACCGTCCTCGGCAAACCCACCCACTTCGAAACTCGTGACGGCAAATTCTGACCCCCTCCCCGCGCTCCGCGCCCACCTGCTTGCCGGCCAAGCTATCCCCGCGCTCCCCCTCGCACTCGATGAGAAGCGCCAGTTCTCTGAGCGGCACCAGCGCGCACTCGCCCGCTACTACGTCGCCGCCGGCTGCGGCGGACTCGCCGTCGGCGTGCATTCCACTCAATTCGAAATCCGCGATCCCCAGCACAATCTCTTTCGCCCCGTCCTCGAACTCGCCAGCGAGACGCTTGATGCTTCCCTCGCCGCCAATCCCCGCCCCTTCATCAAGATCGCCGGTGCCTGCGGCCGAACTCCCCAAGCCTGCGCCGAAACCCAACTCGCGCGCGAGCTCGGTTACCACGCCGTTCTTCTTAGCCTTGCGGCGCTTAACGACCAACCCGAGTCTGAAGTCCTCGCGCACTGCCGGACGATTGCCCAAGAGCTTCCTCTCATCGGCTTCTACCTCCAACCCGCCGTCGGTGGCCGCGTCTTCTCCCTCGATTTTTGGACCCGCTTCGCCTCCATCGAAAAAGTCCTCGCGATCAAGATCGCTCCGTTCAATCGCTACCAAACCCTCGAGGTCGTCCGCGCGGTGATCAACGCCGGTCGCCACGACATCGCCCTCTACACCGGCAACGACGACACCATCGTCACCGACCTCCTGAGCCCTTTTCCCTTCAAACAAGACGAACAGCACGTCACCCGTCACATCGTCGGCGGTCTGCTCGGCCACTGGGGCGTCTGGTCCCAGGCCGCCGTCCGACTTCTCGAAGACATCAAAATAGCCCGGCAATCCGACACCCTCGATAGCCGGTGGCTCTCCCGCGCCGTGGCCGTGACCGACATGAACGCCGCCCTCTTCGACTCCGCCAACGCCTTCGCCGGCTGTATTCCCGGCATCCTCGAGGTTCTCCGCCGCCAAGGCCTCGTCCCCACCAACCACTGCCTCAATCCCCACGAAGTCCTCTCCCCCGGCCAAGCCGCCGAACTCGACCGCGTCACCGCCGCCTACCCCGACCTCACCGACAACGACTTCGTCGCCACCCACCTCCAATCCTGGCTCAGTTAGCTCCCATGTGGGTCGGGCTTTACGCCCGCCCCCCATTGCCCCTCGGCCAACCAAAATTCGCCCTCTCAGAAAATGTAGGGGCGTGGCTCGACCACGCCCGCCCCTGCCTCTCCGCCACCCCCTCTCGGAATGAACTTCGCTCCCGTGTGGGTCGGGCTTTACGCCCGACACCCATTGCCCCTCGACCAACCAAAATCTGCCCTCTCAGAAAATGTAGGGGCGTTGCTTGACGACGCCCGCCCCCGCCCCTCAGCCCCCTTAGCCCCTGCCTCTCGAAATGAAAAAACAACTTCAGCGCGTAGTCGGTAGACGAAGCCTTTGTTCTTCAGTTGCCCCGAGGGCACCCTCTTCATCACCCCTTCGGGGCACGATCTTCGATCGCCCCATCTGCGCGCTCACGCGCTCCGTCGTGTCCATGTCCTACCTTTCACTTCGTTTCATAGACAGGGTTAAAAAAACCTGCCTCTCAGCCCAAAATATTAACTTCTGTGCGTCAGCTCAGCAGCGCGTAGTCGGTAGACGAAGCCTTTCGTGTCCATTCGTGGTTAAAAAAATCCTGCCTCTCTGCCTCCTCTCCCTCGCCACCGCCGCACCGACCTTCGCCGGTTTCACCGACATCACCCGTGAATCCGGCCTCCCCGCCCTCGACGTTTCCCGGGTCCAGACGGTCGACCTCAACAACGACGGTCACGCCGACGTCATTGCTCGCCCCAACGGCCGCACCAACCACCACGCTCGCGTGTTCCTCAGCACTGCCGGCCTCCAAGGTGCTCGCCAATTCACCGAGCTCGCCACCACCAATCTCCCCGAGCTCGACGCCCGCGACGTCATCACGTTCGCCGACCTTAACAACGATGGATTCGCCGACGCTATCGTCGCCCGCTACCTCGACTACCTGCAGCCCAACTACACGCCGCCACTCAAGGCCCCACGCCGCAGCGCGACCCTCCTTGGCCTCGGCGACGGCACCTTCGCCGCCCCCCAAATCATCGCCGCTGCCCCGCCTGCTACCACCGCCGCGATTGCCGTGCACGACGTCAATCGCGACGGCCTGCCCGATCTCTGGTTCGGCAATTGGTATGAACGCTACTTCTCCGGCTACGAGGCTTTCTCCAACGATCTGCTCCTCCAGTATCCGGAATTCACCGACACTGTTTCCTTTGCCCGTTGGTCGGTCCCCCAAGAGTCCGAACCCATCGACGGCGCCACCGATTCCGGCGGACGCCCCACCTACGGCGTCGCCATCGCGCACCTCGACGACCGCCCCTTCCCCCATCTGATCGAATTGAACTACGGCCGCCGTTGGAACCGTCTCTATTCCCTCTCCGGTCCCGTACCCCACCCCGGCAAAATCGACCCCCGCAACGACGATGAACCCGCGCCCGCGCCCCTCCCCCTCGGCGCGCTCGACTATCGCGCCGCCGAACTCCCCCGCACCCTCTTCGGCGTCGACATTGCTCCCGCCGCGGGATTCGACGGCGACGAAATCCGCCATGGCCGCCATCCCCAATGGCTGGAAGACCGCGCCAAGGATGATCCCCGTTTCAAGCGCGACGACGAACCCCCTTTCCGCGCCAACGGCAACACCTTCGATACCGCAATCGGCGATATCGATAACGACGGCGACTTCGACGTCTTCGTCTCCACCATCATGCACAATTGGGCCGGCGACTCCTCCGACCGCTCTCGCTTCCTCGTCAATCGCCTCCGCGAGACCGGCCAACTCACCTTCGACTCCCCCGCCGAACTCTCCGTCGATCGCGTCCCCGCCATCGAGACCGCGGAAAATCGCAATCACAACCAAGGCGACATCTTCTGCGAGCTCGCCGATTTCAATAACGACGGCCGCCTTGATCTCATCCTCTGCTCATCCGACTACAGCGACCCCCCTCCCCTCGAGGAACGACTCCGCATCTACTTGCAACAAGCCGACGGCACCTTCGCCGATCACAGCGCCGACCTCAACCTCGATCACCAAGGCGCCGGTCAACCCACCCTCCTCGATTTCGATCACGACGGCGACCTCGACCTCATCGTCGGCCAAACATTCAACCGCCTCACCGCCGACCGCCGCCGCGAAGCCGGCCTCGCCAACGGCTCCCTCACTCCCGCCAGCCCCGCCGAAGCCCGCGGCCAACCCCTCCTCCGCCTCTACCGCAACGACATCGCTCAGCCTCACACCGGCGTCATCATCCGCCTCATCGGCAACCCCGATAGCAACATCAGTCGCGATGCCTATGGCACCATCGCCCGCGCCACCATCGATCACGACAACGACGACGCCACCCCGGATATCACTCTCACCCGTCAACTGCTCGGCCCCGGCGGTCACGCGGGCAAACGCAGCGATACCCTCCTCCACTTCGGCCTAGCCCGAGCCCCCGAGATAAAATCCCTAGAACTCATCTGGCCCAACGGCACCACCACCACCCAAACCTCCCTCCCCCCCGGCACCCACACCATCACCGCCCCGTAACCTCAAGCGACCAGAGCGTGGGTCGGGCTTTACGCCCGACACCCGTTGCCCCCCCGTCCCCACCCCTTCAGTGCGTAAAGGTAGCAGGGGTCTTACACCCCGAAAGCCCTGCCCCTCCCCAGAGAAAAAACAATTCAGGGCGCAACCGGTCGTGCAGCCCCATTAGTGTCCATTCGTGGTTAAAAAAACCCAGCCTCTCCTCCTCCCCAAACTCTGTGTCTCCTTGGTGCTCTCTAGGCCCAAAACAATCCGGCCTCTCCGCCTCAAAAAACCCGCTTCAGTGCGTAACGGTAGTGAAGCCCAATTCGTGTCCATTCGTGGTTAAAAACATCCTGCCTCTCATCCGCCTCTCTCTCCTCGCCATCGTCACCATCGCGGTCGCCATCGCCCTCCCCGCGACTGCGATCGCGCAACCCGACCCGCCCCCGTTCGACCAGAGCCTGCTCGAACGCGCCGTAGCCGAGAAGTCACCTCGCTGGAAATTCGACCGCGGCACGCGCTACCGCGAACTCCCCGAAACCTTCGCGATGCAACTCGTCGCCATGGCTGCGGCCCAACATCCCAACCACCGCGTCACCGATACCACCCTCGCGGAAAGCCTCGCCACGAAGCTCCAATTCTTCCTCCGCAACGACGGCCCCGATTCCGACGGCAACACCCACGAACCCGAAGCCCAAGGCGGCATCGGCGGTTGGTCCCACAACGCCGCCGCCCAAGCCCTCCTCATCGCCCAACGCACTCCCGAGGTCTGGTCCCTCCTCACTCCCGACGATCGCCACCGGGCCGATGTGCTCATGCACGCCATGGCCGTAGGGGGACACTTCACCCACGGCGACGCCAACGACTACCACGTCTTGCTCGACGGCATTTCCTGGTATCACAAAAGCTGGAATCCCAATCACATCGAGGGCTACGCCGGTGTCATGATCGCCGCCTCCTACTACTTCGGTGCCGATAATCTGAATACGTTTTTCGAGACCTTCGACTACGCCACCTTCCGCGCCCAACTTGTCGCCTGTGGTTTCCAAAATATCCTCCAAACGTGGGAGAACGAATCAGCCATGGCCGGCCTCCTCATGCAAGGCGGCAGCTACCAACGTCCCAACCGCCCTCCCGGTCACGGCCGCGGCATTCGCCAGCCCTTCACTTACCTCGGGCGCACCCTGAATCAACCCTGGGAAATCTACCTCACCCAAGCCGATCGCCTGTGGTCCAAAGCCGTCCGCACCCAAGTCAATATCGATGCCGACCACGCCGGTCGACTCCTCCAGCGCTCTACCGACGCCACCCTGTCTCCCTACGAAGGCCGGATGGGTATGGTCTACGAGTTCGAAACCATGGACAACGCCGGCCTCCGCACCAGCCTCGGCTACGCTTACGACTGCGTCATGATCCACCTCGGCACCGCCGCATCGCTCAAGGTCCTCGGCGAATGGCAAGACGACGCCTCCGGTCGCGACATCGAACAACGCATGGCCATCGGCATGGCCGACCTCATCTTCCGCGCCGAAGAAGGTTACGAGGGTTGGGCCAACGGTCGCCTCAGTTCCTACGATCTCACCGACCTACAAGCTTCCGGCTCGGACTATATCTTTGCCCTCTGGCACGGTCTCTTCCCCGCGCCCACGCCGCCCGCCCTGGCGCACCCCACCGCCGACGCCGTCGTCCTCGAGCACCGCACCCTCTTCGCCGATCCGAACGTTTACGCTGCCTGGCCCGACATCATTCGCGCCGCCAACGGTGACCTCCTCGTCACGTTCTGCAGCACCGACGAACACCTTGGCCCCGACGGTCGTGCCTCCCTCATCCGCTCCACCGACGATGGTCACTCTTGGAGTGCTCCCGTCACCGCCTACGACTCCCCGCTCGACGACCGCGACATCGGTCTCACTCGCGCCCCCGACGGTACTCTTGCTCTCCATATCTGGACCACCAACTGGACCGAGGAGATGTATGGTCGCTACTCAACCGACTCCTATCCTGCCGAAACCCTCGCGGCGTGGACCGAACACGTGAACACGCCCGCGTATCGCAATGCCTCCGACCACGAAGGCCGCTGGACGCTCACCTCCACCGACCACGGCCAAACGTGGCACCACCGGGTGCGCGGCCCCGACGCCGTGCACGGCGGCATCGTCCTCGACAACGGCACTTGGCTCACCGCCGCCTACCGCGAAGAAAAAGGTAACGTCGCCATCTTCACCGCCCCCGCGTCCACCGGGCCTTGGGGAAAATCGATCGTCATCGAAACCCCTCTCACCGACACCCTCCGCTTCGGCGAACCTCATGTCGCGCAACTCCCTTCCGGTCGCATCGTGGTCGTCATCCGCGCCACCTCCATTCCTTACGACGACAGCGGCGATCATCTCCAATTCTGGGTCGCAACCTCCGACAATCACGGCCGGACGTGGAGCAAACCTTTCTCTTCCGGACGCTGGGGATTTCCCGTTCACGTGACCGTGCTCCGCGACGGGCGTCTGATCGCCACCTACGGGTATCGACGTTTTCCCTACGGCCAACGCGCCAGCCTGAGCCGTGACGGCGTCAACTGGCAGGAATTCCCCGAAATCATCATCCGCGCCGACGCCCCCAACCGCGACCTCGGTTACCCCGCCTCAATCGAGATCACTCCCGGCGAAATCCTCACCGTCTACTACCAGGAAACCGGCGACCCGGCCGACACTCACTCCCGCCCTACCATCCAATCCACCCGCTGGACCCTACCTCCCCCAACCAAGGAGTAAGCCCCGAGGCGTTTGCAAAACCCAACGCCAATCGACCAAGCTGCCTGTTTCATATCCACCTGCTTGCCCTCTCCGAGCCGGAAACGCCGGGGTTCCCCTCGGCCCCCATCCTCCCGGCAACGTATACGCCCCCCTCCCCCCGCAGCCGCACAACCCAAAGATTACCCCGCTCCGATCCGCCCAAAAGGCAGTGGTGAGGGGATGGGTATCCGGTATTTATCTGTAATCCGTGGTTAAAAATCAGCCCGCCGAGGACTGGGAATGGGTATCCGCTATGTTTCGGTGCTATCCGTGGTTAAAAATCGGTCCGCCGTAGAGTGAGGATGGGTATCCGGTATTTATCTGCGTAATCCGTGGTTAAAAATCAGTCCGCCGTGGACTGGGGATGGGTATCCGCTATGTTTCGGTGCTATCCGTGGTTAAAAATCAGTCCGCCGAGGACTGGGGATGGGGATCCGGTATTTATCAGCGTAATACATGGTTAAAAATCAACCTGCCGTGGACTGGGGATGGGTATCCGGTATTTATCTGTGTAATCCGTGGTTAAAAATCAGCCCGCCGTGGACTGGGGATGGGTATCCGGTATTTATCTGTGTAATCCGTGGTTAAAAATCAGCCCGCCGTAGAGTGAGGATGGGTATCCGGTATTTATCAGCGTAATCCGTGGTTAAAAATCAGCCAGCCGTAGAGTGAGGATGGGTATCCGCTATGTATTAGTGCAATCCGTGGTTAAAAATCAGTCCGCCGTAGAGTGAGGATGGGTATCCGGTATTTATCTGTGTAATCCGTGGTTAAAAATCAGCCCGCCGTGGACTGGGGATGGGTATCCGGTATTTATCTGTGTAATCCGTGGTTAAAAATCAGCCCGCCGTAGAGTGAGGATGGGTATCCGGTATTTATCAGCGTAATCCGTGGTTAAAAATCAGCCAGCCGTAGAGTGAGGATGGGTATCCGCTATGTATTAGTGCAATCCGTGGTTAAAAATCAGTCCGCCGTGGACTGGGAATGGGTATCCGGTATTTATCTGCGTAATCCGTGGTTAAAAATCAGCCCGCCGTAGAGTGAGGATGGGTATCCGCTATGTATTAGTGCAATCCGTGGTTAAAAATCAGTCCGCCGTGGACTGGGAATGGGTATCCGGTATTTATCTGTGTAATCCGTGGTTAAAAATCAGCCCGCCGGTAGGTTTCCAAAGTTTGAATCCTAGCGCCCATTGGTATAACCCCAACCTCCTGGGCACAAACCAAGACAACCTCCTCAATTGATTTTGAAAAAATCGGCCGGGTTCACCGTCAGCGTAGACGGGATACCTTTGCCTCTTTCCACCGCCGGCAAAAAGGTCATCTGCTCCACGATCGCGCGAACCCGATCAGGCACGATCACGTGACTCGACTGAATCGCCACCAACTGTCCCTCGGCATCGAGTTCAACCGTCACCGGCAGGTCATACTCGGCGGAGTTTTCGGCCGCCAGCAAGGCCGGAGGCACCATCGACCAAGCCGGACTCGCCGCCGCAGAATCATACCGATGTCGGCCCAAGTGATCCATCTGCAAAAAAGTCTTAGCCTCGGTCGAGGTCACCGCATAATTTTTCTCCGAGAAATTTGTCGGGATCTCTTCGCCCTGCCAATAAAGGTGCACCCGCGCTTCCTTGATCTCGTAATCGGATGGCAGGCCAGCCTGCAGGAACTTCACTTTACGCGGACTCTCATCGACGCGACCGATATGGCGGTAAAAACTCGTGTCGCGGAATTCTCCCTCAACCGTAATCCGTAGGATCGCGACAACGTAAGCATCCGCAATTGGCGTCGGTGATGATATTTCGAACGAGAACTGCACCGCATCGAAACCCATTTTGGCATGGGGTGAATTGGTCGCCCGATCGGAAGAGTCTCCCAGCGCCCTGAACCCATCGATTTCCCCGACAAGGTTCGCTACCTCAGCCTCAACCACTTCCTCGGTCTGGGCATCCGCCGTAGGAGTGGCTCCACCCGAACGTATAACATCGCGGATCGCCTGCTCCCGTTGCGCCACCTGATCGCTCACAAAATCCTGCAGCGCCTGCCCATCGCGCAATTGTGTAAGCACCGGATTCTTCGCCGGCGAAAGCACCCGTTTTGACTTAAACAAGTCAATCTTAGCCGATGTCGCACTGACCTTGGTGGCCAAGCGCCACTGCAAACCATCAGAATCACGCAGCGATATCACCTCCCGCGCCGGGTTATCCAAAAGCGCATTCTTATTCTCAATTTTCCGCACCCCCACCAATTCCTCGTCATGTTTTACCACCAGGTCCACTCCCACAAACAGTTGGTGGTCTTTTACCGGCGATTGCTGTGAACGAACGACCTGCTGGGGTGTCGCGACCAAGGTGGTCAAGATTCCGCCCCAGCAAACACAATGACTTAAACCAGTAATTAAAGAAGACATGAGAGGGCGGGGATAGGACCCGATACGAACCCTACCGGGCAAAATTTAAACTCCCGTAACCGGCTCCGTCGAGTTTTGCCTCAATTTTCACCAATATTCATTTCTGCCGTGATCTCTCCGAATTTCGCCCTTCCTCCGTCGCTCATCTGCTTCCTCATCTTTCGCCCCCGCCATATCCAACCACCCCTCTGGACCCACCCGCCTCCTTCGGAACTTTATCCGCCCTCTCGCGTCCCATTGGATGGCCTTCGCTTCTCGCCGTGAACACCCGCCTTCTCCTCCTCCCTCTCCTCCTCGCAACTTTCTTCTTATCCGGTTGTGAAACCACTCCCGACACCGAGCGACCCAATCTCACGGAACCCCTTGTCGTCAAACGCGGCACCCTCGCCGAAGAATTGATCGCCACTCTCGGCCAGCCTGATCTGCGACACCCCTTGGCAGAGTATTCCGTCGATGCCGAGGTTTGGGTCTACCACCGTACCATAGGCAGCGGATCAAAACTCGTTTTCACCGGCACCGAAGAGCAAAAATACTGGGACCCTCTCCAGCGGCAGATGGTCATCATCGAAGTCCCTCGGTATTCACCTGAAGTGACCTCAAACGTTGAGGTTACCGAGATCTTAATGATCAAAGACCAAGTCTACTCCTGGAAGCGAAAGAACTCCGAGCGACGCGACGTCGACGGTCTTACGCGATGACCCGTTCACTTCGAGGGGAACCGACACTTCCACCTCCTCGGTTGAGGTTTTCAAAATCGGGCTCTAGCGCTCAGCCTTTTCGACCCCTGATTTACGCTGCAGCCACCGCCCGACCGGGCCCCGTTCGCCCAACGTTTGCAGCCCCAGTAAGCGCAAGTTAAACCACCGTAGCACCCGCGCCAGCGGCCCGAAGAAACGCGGCTGCCACCGTGTAACATCGTCGGTCATCAAGATCACAAACCCGAATAATCCCACCGCCCAGAAGACACTCTGGGTTCCCGTCATGGCACCAATCGGCGTGAGCGTGAGTAGTATGTTGGTAAATACGTAGGCAAAAAGCGGATTTCGCCCGAGACTGAAGATCACTCCTCCTCGCCCCCCCCACCGCTGCTTGCGCCCCCACCATCGACCGAGCACCAGCATCAAGACCGCCCCCAATATCCCCATGGCAAAGTAAACCGGATGATTCAGCTGCCGATAATACTGAAACGCGAACCGCGGCCAAACTGCCCCCCAGCCATACTCCGCCACGTTCCACCACACCACGACCTCCGCGAGAAGAATCATCGCCCCGGCTAAAACCACCGCTCCCCACCCGCGCCGCGCTCGACTCCACAAATAACCAAACAGCACAAACGTGGTGCACTGCAGCACGCTCGGACCGGTGATCTCATTGAACCCAAACAGAAACGCCCAGAAATATTCCCCTTCCGGAACATCCGCCAGCCACGGCCACCCCAGCCACGTTACCTCGATAATCAACAATGCCATCCACACGCCCCATCGCTCCACTGCCGCGATCAAGAACGGCACGATGATCACCATCGCACAATAGGTCATCCAGATTCCGGCGTATTTCCCAAATCCATTGAAAAGTAACGCCTCTTTCGTGCGCTCCCAGGTCTCGTCTCCCGTAATAAATTGGAAAAACAACGTCACCAAAATCGCCCCGTAAAACGTCATCGCCATCGGCCAATACCGCCCGATCAGTCCCCGCACACTGCGGCCAATTTCTCTCCCCCCCACGCTCCGTTCCACCGCGGCCCCAAACACCACGAGTAACAACGGTGTCGCCAGTGCGGTGGTGAAAAACGCCCCTGGCATTTCCCACCACGCCTCGAGCTTGAAAATGATGTGCGACAAGATCGTCAGTCCAATCGCGATCGTCCGCGTCACCACCAACGGGTCTTCGCCCCCCGCTCTCGGCCGCACCTCCGGCTCCCCCAAACACAACTGCCCCATCGGCAGACTTTCCCACCCCGGCACTCGCCGACCGTAAAACCGCTCCACCGCCAACGCCCCTTCCAGATAGTTCAGCGAATCGCCTCCCGCCGATTTAAACGACTCCTGATCCTTCAGGTGAGTCGCGTTTAAGATCACCCTCAGCTCCTCCCGTAATCCCACCCCCATCCGGTCCCCTTCCTCCGTTTTCTGATCCGTCGCACCCGCCCTTAAAATCGCCCGGTAATCAATCTTGCCGTTCGCCAACTGCGGCACTGCGTCCAAAGCAATGACGCGTAAAGCACTCCGCGGAATTCCCAGCCGATCAACCCACTCATCCTTCAACTCCGCCGGCTCGGTATCATCCGTCACCGCGATTACAATTCGATCCGTCGCGCCCGCCACCCGCGCGCTTCTGCCGTCATCCCCTAAATCCGATTCAATTCCATCCAACGAAATCCGCAGTCCCACCACCTTCACCCAACGACTCGATCGACCCACAATCTCATACCTGCCCGCCGCATCCCGCTTGGCGATATCCCCGGTCTTTAATTCCCAAACTTCCGCCCCCTTCGCCAAATCCGACCGATCCTCCGCGTAACCCATCATCACGTTCGGCCCCGCAAAGCACAACTCACCCGACTCTCCCGACTCGGTCACCACCTCACCCGCGGCGTCAATCAACCGAATCACGCCCCCCGGCACCGCATAACCGATACTTTGCGGCACGAACTCCGCCATTTCCGGCGGCAAATAACTGATTCGAGGCGCCGCTTCGGTCTGCCCATACATCACCCAGAACTTCGCCCCGCGCCGGCTCAATCCACTCGCAAACCGTCTCACGCGTTCCGGTGCCAATTTCCCCCCGGCCTGCGTCATCGTCCGTAACCCCCGCACCGATCGCGCCAAAAAACCTTGCTCCTCCAGCAACTCGTAAGTGAGCGGCACGCCCGCGAAACTCGTCGCTTCCATCGCTTCAAACTCCCCCCAGAATCCGGCCTCGTGCACGCCCGTAGCGGTCAAAGCCAACGACGCCCCCGCCATCAGATGCGACGTCACCACCGATATCCCGTAAGAATAATGCAGCGGCAACGCCGTCACCGCTCGATCTGCCGCGGTGATCCCTAAATAAAGCGCGATCGCAGTGGCCCCGCTCACCACATTCTTGGCCGATAATCTCACCAACTTCGGCTCCCCCGCAGATCCCGATGTCGTCAGCAACAACGCCAGATCCGCGTGCAACTCCTCGCCCGGACGGCGGGGATTCTCCTCCAACTGCCACCCTGCGGTCGTCTCCGTGTATTCGAAATCCGGACTAAATTTGGCGCGGAGTCGTGCCTCTCGCTTCAGCGCCCCTCGATCCAACAAGAGCACGGGAAACCCCGCCCGACTCGCGCCAATCCAGGCCACCAAAGGCGCCCACGTATTCGCCATTTCAATCGCGACCAGCCCTCGGCGATCCCCCAGTTGTTCCGCCCACTGGTCGGCCTGCTCGACCAACTCCGCATAAGTCCGGCTCGCCCCGTTTGCCCGCACGACCGCCGTGCGATCTGCCCACCGTTCGATATCCTGAAATGGCCGCGGCATGCTCAGCAAAGTCTCCCGTTAACCCTGCAGTATTTGCCGTAAGGCCCGCGCCTCAGTCAGCACCTCTTGCGCGGCCACGATTGCCTGTCGATCAGCCGTCCCGCTCAAACGCGGCGCACCATCGCATTCCGTCGACCCCATCATCGTCATCGAATCGCTTTGATTCTCATCATCCGGTTCCCCCAGCCCCGACTGCCGAAATCGCTGCAATCGAGCCAGAATCAGATCCCGAATCTCCGTCGCATTCTCCACCGCGTGAAATGAGCTGCGATGCATCGAGTCACCGCCCCCTTCCCCCTGTGCCGCCGCGCCCCCCCCCGCCGATTCGACATGCACATCCGCCAGTTTTAACCAACGCTGCAAGGGCCCCTGATGCACCGAGACTTGCTGCAGGTTGGCAAAACTCATGGTCGCCTCCTGGATCCCCAGGAGCCCCGAGCGCAGCCGCAAACTCCGATCCGTCACCATATACCACCGCTGCGTATAATCGAGCCACACCGCCGCCAGTGACCAAAAGAACTGCACCACAAAGACGACCAAACCGATCAACTCGGCAAATTTGATCCACCACAGCACCCGTTCCGGGGTCCGGCGAGCCGCCTCCCGTATCCAAAATGGCGCCACGTTATGAAAGACCTGATGCGCCACATTCCGCGCAACAGCTTCATCCGCACTCCATCCTGCCGATAACGCATCCGGCACGTCTGTCTCGTAAACCCCTTCCTTCACTTCGACCAACTGTGGTTTGGCTGCCTTGATCGGCTCCCTATCCGCCGCTTCGTGCATCTCCCGCGCTTTCTCCATCTGGATCTGCACTTCCACTTCCTGCACGAAATACAGGGAAAAGACCAAACCCACCACGGCGCCGATTTGGGCCATCGTCCACGCGACCAACTTCAATCGTAGAAAATTCTTTCCCGCCCGAAACACCTGTAACGACCCCGGCGCGCCCGCTGGTGGTGACGGTTCAGGCGGCACCTTAAGCACGCGCAACAACCATTCCTGCGATCGCTTAATCACGGGCACCTCCCCGCTTTGCCAGCTCGCTCCGAATTTCCCGCAATTCCGTGGCCACCGATTTCAGCACGTCCACCAACTCCGCCGCCGCGACCATGCCCCCCCCCGCGCTCCCGGGCTCGGCCCCTGATTCACGGACTGCGGGCTTTACCTCGTCTTTAACCCCTCTCATCCGGTGATACAGAAAATCGCGCACCGCCTCGAATTGCTTCAAACCCTCGAGGGTCATCTCCGCCCCCGCACTGCCACTCGCCGTTTGCACCAGCACCCGAGCCAATCCCAGCCACCGCTCCAACACATTCGAACGCAAATGGATATCCTGAATCCGCGAATACTGAATGATGATCTCGCGCCGGAACAAAATTCCCCAGCTCATCGAAATCCCCTCGCTCGTAAAACGATACCGCAAGGTCTTAAAGCGAACCGTCCCGTAAATCATCAGGATTGGAAACAATGGCCCGAGCACGAACGAGCCGATCAGATAATACCTCCACAGATCCTTATGCGGCCGCTCAATCGTCAGGATTTCTTCGTCCGCCAGCGTCATGTTCATTGCGAGCAGCAGATCCACTCCCCGTGCCCACCGCAAACCACGAATTGCCCGTAAAATAATAACCTCCCCTCCCCGTTCCGTCAATTGTAGGGGCGACGCTTGTCGACGCCCGCCACCTGCCCCTCAGCCCCGTCCGTTCCGTCAATTGTAGGGGCGACGCTTGTCGACGCCCGCCACCTGCCCCTCAGCCCCGTCCGTTCCGTCAATTGTAGGGGCGACGCTTGTCGACGCCCGCCACCTGCCCCTCGGCCCCGTCCGTTCCGTCAATTGTAGGGGCGACGCTTGTCGACGCCCGCCACCTGCCCCTCAGCCCCTC
>Ga0335398_10004828_pt1 | contig 18345 bp, 12 predicted proteins | sample BON03_FD_205742 | JGI IMG/M metagenome (GOLD analysis project Ga0335398, IMG submission 205742) | Freshwater microbial communities from Lake Bonney liftoff mats and glacier meltwater in Antarctica - BON-03 (spades assembly) (version 2) | ecosystem: Environmental > Aquatic > Freshwater > Ice >... | reverse complement strand
CACAACTAATTGGATTTCGGCGCTTTGACACCCACTCAATTGCTCTAAACGCACTTTGGCCCCGAAAAATAAATTGAAATAATCGATTTTACCTGATTTATGGGGACAGAATTTTCAAGTTGGGTTACGAAATGTGTACTTGCTCGGGGGGATACTCAAAAGTTTGTTTTTTATTACTGGCGTCCGAGTAAAACTAAAACTCTGAAAAACATGCTCCAGTTAACTCAAAATGATGATTTCAATGCCTTTCTGAAAACTACTTCCCTTTTGAACCATCAAGGATACATCACCAAAGGAAGTACGGGAAAGTTTCCAAATACTGATTTCTAAGCCGCTTAATTTCCAAGGACGAAATTTTATCGGACGCCAGTAGTTTTTTATATTAAACTTAATTGATCAAATCGGCTGTGAAAAAATATACTTAGCTGGGCTGATATGGCACATCGGTATATGAAGGAAGAAGAATTATTGACTACTCGTAACCGAACCAGAGGTGGCAGTGGATTATACTGGTTAAATAGGAGAAGAGACGGCAAGCACCAGATAGTTAAGAGACATCACCTTAATTAAATGTTGGAATGGCAAAAAGTTCCAAGTAATCTATCTGATGGAATGTTGCGACGGACTAATAATTACCTAAAGAGCAGGAAAACAGATGCAAGGGGTTGATATTGAAATAATGGTTCAGCGGGCTTTACACAGTCAAATTGGAGATTCTTTACCTAAAGAGTACAAATTGAAGTTTTTGGATGATAATGGACCGGAATTCATCGAAAAGAAACTCAAAGCAGGTCTAAAATCGCAGAATAGTTTCGATTGTAACTTCACGTCGTATTCTCGGCAATCGAATGGAATGTGTGAGGCTTTGAACGTAATATTTGAAATTGTTTATGTAGATAGAGGCTGCCTTGATTCAACACAAACCGTATTAGACCAAATGGATTATATGGCTCAAAAATCACAGCTTGACTAATCCAATTTTTAAGTTGACAAAGAACCCTTAACAAACCCATATTGATTGGCCTTTGAGATACCACTTTCATCAATAGATGAAAAAATGAAATAAATTAAAAATTGATATAAATTAGATTTATCAATCTGGTATACTAATTACCAACCATCAAGAACAGGTATATTAATCTCAAAAACCACAATATGTTTTACATTAAAGTTGCCATGACATTCCAGCATAGCCAAACCCACCTTGCCATTTTCAAAATGGCTAATTATAAATCTATTATCAGTTATTATAATCATTTTGGCAATGATCATTATATAGATTAAATTATTATTTAAATTAAATAAAATTAATCTATATCAAGATTATTTGTTTCATTAACAATTTTTCTAACGATTTCGTCCATTTCGTTTGTTGAAACTCGCAATTGCTTTAGCCAAAATAGGATTTCATCGAAGTTATCTGTTTGTTGTTCAATCAAGTTTACTATTCCCAATATTCTTGAAAGAGGAGCACGGACAACATGAGATTGGGTCCACGCAATACTTTTCAATTTTTCATTTTGCACTTCAATTGTGTTGATGCGCTTTAATGTTTCTGATATATCGTTTGTTTGTACAATTAGTCCACTTTCTAAATTGCTTTTTATTTCCCTGAAGTAAATCTCTACATCAATTTCTTTTCCGTCACTCAACAAATGTGTGAATTGATTCTTGACCTCTTCTTCTTGTTTTGAGTTGAACTTATCTTCAATAAGTTGTTTTTCCATTTTGGGATGTAATTGCGTAAATGACATCTTCAGAAAATCATCCAGAGAATATCCATATTTCTTTTGTGCTGCAATATTTGCGTGGATTATGTTAAAAGATTTAAGATCTAAAAGCCATGTAGGCTGAGGATTAAAATTGAAAAGATTTTCGTAATTAAGTTTTTCGGCTTCTATTTGATTGATAAAACTACTTCTGTTTAACGCAAAAATGATAGTTCTAAAAAGTATGTCCGGATTTATTTCATCTTTTACCAAGTAATCATAAACCCCGATTTGAAGACTACTTTTAGCCATGGCCAAATCTGAATATCCAGTTAGAATAATGATAGGTATTTGAAAATTATGGGATAAAATACTATTTATTAAATTGATACCACCCAAATCAGGCAGGTTCAAATCCATTAATACTATAGAAATTTTTTCTTTGGAATTCTGTAGATATTTAACTGTCGTTACATAATCCAAGCAATGCACTATATTAATTTTTTTAAATTTTTCGAGCAAATATTCTTCAATAAGAACAAAATCGCCCTCATTGTCTTCAATTATAAGAGCAGATAAATTCTCTGAAAAGTCTTGTATTTGTTTCATTATATTAATCTGGAAAGGTTGTTAGCTCCAACCAAAAGTCCTCAATTTTTAGAATGGCATTTAAAAACTCTTTGATTTCTAGCGGTTTTATTATGTAACTGTTGCAGTGGTTTTCATAAGCTTTATCCAAGTCTCTTTGATTTGAAGAAGTAGTGAGCATAATTACTGGAATTTTCCTTAGCATTGAATCTGTTTTGATTTGTCGCAAAACCTCATGACCGCTAAATATGGGGATATTGATATCCAAAAGGATAAGGTCAGGTTTTTTTACATTGGAAAAACCTTCTCTCTTAAATAGAAAATCAAGAGCTTCCTGTCCATTTTTTGCAACGCTGATTTTTGTTTTCACTTTGCATTCTTCAAAAGCTTCCAGTGTGAGCAAAATATCCCCTTCGTTGTCTTCCACCAGAAGGATATGAGCAGGTTTCATTGGTTTGGTTTTCATATTAGTTGATTTTAGGAATTGTAAAATAAAACGTTGTGCCTTCCCCCTTCGCAGACTCCAGCCAAATCCGCCCTCCTAAAAATTCCACATGTTTTTTAGCGATAGAAAGACCTATCCCTGTTCCATCATATTGATCCATGTTGTGTAGTCTTTGAAAAATGATAAATATTTTATCATGAAATTGTGGGTCTATGCCTATTCCATTGTCTTTGATAGAAAATTTCCACTCCTTTTTATTTTCTACGGCGTTGATGTCAACTATCGGTGAGGTATCTGCTTTGATATACGTGAGTGCATTGTCTAGTAAACAATGAATTATCTGTACGATAGCTACTTTGTAGGTATATACTTTTGGTAGATCACTAGACTTAATTGTTGCTTTTGCTTCTGAAATCACTTCCCTTCTTAACTGCTTAAAATCAGCCAGTAATTCATTTAGATCTACTTCTTCTTTTGCATTTGTGAGTCCACTAGCTTTGGAATATTCCAACAAATCAAGAATTATCTGCTTCATCTTTTTGGCACCATCTATCGCAAAATGAATGTACTGATGGCCTTTTTCGTCAATTCGGTCTCCGTATTTTCGCTGCAATAAATCCATAAAGCTGGAAATCATTCGCAAGGGCGCCTGTAAATCATGAGAAGCCACAAAAGCAAATTGCTCTAATTCCCCATTGGAGCGTTCCAGTTCAAGTGTATACTGTTCAAGAGAATGGTTAAGCTCATTTAATTCTAAGGCCATTCGCGTTGACTCAGAAACATCGGTCATTGCTCCTATCACACGAATTGCCTTTCCCTCGGTGTTTCTAAGAATTACTGCCCGATCTATTAAATGAAGTGTTTCTCCAAGTTCATTAATTACTCTGTATTCTGATTCCCAGCGAGTACATAAAGGGTCAGCAATTGCTTCGTAAAAACTATGCTTAATATTGGCAAGATCTTCTGGATTAAAATAATCTTTCGCCCATAGTTGACTCTCAGGAAATAAACCTGAAACATGTTTTCCAAAAAATTTCTCAAAAGTTTTGGAGCGGTAATAAGTTTGTTTCTCTATATCCCAATCCCAAATGGCATCTTTTGTAGCTTCAGTTACTTTTTCAAACCGTATATTAGATTGAAGGATACCTTCCTCTGCTTTTTTGCGTACTGTAATATCTCGTATATATGCACAGAAAAATTCATCATCGCCCTGCTTAATAGGAATCACTGCCAATTCCACAGGAAATAATCTTCCTTCTTTATTTACTACTGAAAGTTCTGCTATCCTATTCAATATTTTTGCTTCCCCTGTTTTCAGGTAATGATTTATACCGCTATCATACATACTCCGCAAATTTTCAGGAACGATGTAGTCAGAAAGTCTTTGCCCCATTATTTCCTCAGGCAACCAACCAAATATTTTCTCAGCTGGTGGGTTCCAGAATATCACATTCTCTTCTTTATCAATACAAATTATGGCATCTAATGCCGAATTCATGATAAGCCTGTTGGTTTCTTCACTATGTCTTAAACTTTCCTCGACTTTCTTACTCTTGGTTATATCCTGATAGCTGCCATAAATTTTAGTACGCTTATTATTCACTAATTCGCTTTTACCAATGCACCGGACCCATCGCTCATTTTCTTTAGCTGTCAGCAGTATTACCTCTTCATCAAACTCAGTACCTTCCTTGATTAAAAGATGCAGTACTTTCTGTATTCGTTCTTTACTTTCTCCAATATGAAATTCTATTCCGCCGGTTAATGTAGGATTGTAGTTATAATCCAATTCCAATATTTCAAATAATATAGGAGACCAGTACATACTATCACCTTTTTGGTTTACTAAGGTCATCTCCCAACTGCCTATCCGGGATATTTCGCTTGCCTGAGCTAACAATTGTTCGTTTTTTACTTCTTCGGTAATATCGAGAATAATGGAGTTGTAAATAATGGTGCCGTCTGCCAAAAAAGTGGGAGTGCCCGAACCTAATAATGACCGCATTTCCCCCGAAGGCAAAACATATTTTAAGCGACAATTCCATTTTGATTTATTTTCAAGGGATTTAAGTATACTTTCCTCTAACTCTTTAAAGTCACCGCCCTCCTTAATTTGATCCATTACCAAATTTAAATTCGCTTCAACCTCATTCGCTGAAAACCCCCACAATTGCTCCACCGCTCCTGAAATATTCCGAATCGAAGCAGTACCATCCTGGTGAATAACATATTGATATACTATCCCGGGTAGATTATCGGAAATAGAGAGTAGCCTATTTTCCGATTCTTTTTGGTCATTGATATCTTGAAAACTACCATAAATCCTAGTGCACTTACCGTCTGCGAATTCCGGATTTCCAATAGATCGAACCCAGATTTCCTTCTTTTTAGTAGTGACCAAAACAGCTTCAAAATTGAATGGTTCCCCATTCGAAATACATTCCTCGATATTGGTCTGTACCAATTGGCGAAAATCCGGCCGATAAAAATTTATAGCACTCTCTAAATCTGGAACAAATGATATTGGGTCTGTTTCATGCATTTGATGAACCTCGCTTGACCAGAAAATCCTTTGATTGACCAAATCCAACTCCCAGCTCCCAATTTTTGCGAGACTCCTGGCCTTTTGATTCAATTCCCAAAGTTTCTTTTCTTCTGTAATATTTTTGGCTGTTGCGTAGATGAGGCCCTCTCTCAAAGTAGAGTTACAATACCAACTTAGCCAGACAATATCACCGCTATTCGTAACGAATCTATTTTCAAATTTGAATCTATTTTCCTCCTTTTCAAGCAATCTAACTTGATTCGACAAAATCTCTTTGTCATCCGAGTGAACAAATTCCTCAAAGGAATGGTAGAGGAGTTCCTCTTGACTAAAGCCAAGCAAATCACAGCCAGCTTTATTTATCTTCAGAAACTTTCCCTGAAAATCTAACAAACAAAGAATATCAGGAATGGCTTTAAATAAATATTTCAAGTCATTTTCCAGCTTTTTTCGGTCGAGCATAGAACCAATAAATCCTTCAAGCCGCTGAAATATTTTGGTATAGTTGCTTAAATAATTGGTACCACGCTTTGTGCCAATTATAAGAACTCCCATTACTTCACCATTGAAGATTAAAGGAATACCCATCACAGATTTTAAACCTATTTTTTTCGCAGCATCTCTTCTTATAAAACCTTTATTTTTTTCAACATCATTCCAAAGTACTTGCACACCCTCAGACCATACCTTACCCGATAGTCCTTCTGATTTTTTATAGGCAATAAACTCAGAGCTATCGTCATAAAATTTTTCATCGGCTGGGTCTGCCATATAATGGCTAAACAATTGGATTTGGCTTTTATCAAGGTTGATAGTCCATAATTCAACCCAGTCAAAATCTCCAATATTACTAATTGATTTACATAACTCGTCTGAAGCGCTAGTAAGATCGTTGTCAGTGTGGAAGTTTATACTGATTTGGACTGTTAATTCTTGTTCCAGCTCTTTGATCTTTTGCTCGGTCACGTCTCGCTCTATGGCAATCCAGTGAGTGTACCTGCCTTCTTCACTAGCCACCGGTGTTATGATGAAGTTTATCCAGAATTCTTCGCCGTTTTTCTTGTAGTTGATGGTGGTGATCTCATATGTCTCACAATTTTTAATTGCAAGGCTCAATCTTGTCAATTCTTCTTTATTAGAATTAGGTCCTTGAAGTATTCGGGGAGATTTGCCAATGACTTCGGCAGCACTGTAACCGGTCATTCTTGTAAAAGCTTCATTTACATATATGATCTTGGGGCCCAATTCATCAAATGGTTCCGCTTCGGTAATTAAAACAGCGTCATTCGTATTTGTGATGACACTTTCAAGGAGTTTCATTTGGTGTTTTTCTTCAATTTTATCTGTGATATCTCTCGAATTAGCTATAATGCCTTTTACAGCACTATTGTCTAGCATATTAGTTAATACTGTTTCAAGCCATCTCCATTCTTTTTTGTTATTTTGAAAGCGAAAAGGCTGAACAAATACCTTACTTTCGGTAGCTATTTTTTGTAAACAAACTAAGGTTATTTCTACATCATCCGGGTGGATAAATTCAATTACATTTCTTCCAATAAATTCTTTTGGCGTAATCCCAAGAACGTGAGAGCTTGTTGGACTAACATAGATATAATTTCCTTCTTTATCTAAAATCCCTATCATGTCAGAACCGTTTTCCACCAAAGCTTTAAACCGCTGTTCATTTTGTTGAATTCTCTCTTCTTGCTCAACTTTATCTGTAATGTCCCTCGCATTTAAAATAATGCCATTTATTGAAGGATCGTCTATCATATTCGTTAGCACTGTTTCAACCCACCTCCATTCATTTTTGTGATTTTTTTCACGGTAGGGCACCACAATTATTCTTTCCTCGGTGGCTGATTTTTTCAGACTGGCTAAAGTCCGCTCAGAGTCATCTGGATGAACAAACTCAAATACATCTCTTCCAATGAATTTTTCTGATGATATCCCTATGATACCAGTACTTGCAAGACTTATGTAGACATAATTCCCTTCCAAATTTATTATTGCGAACAGGTCATAACCCTCTTGAATCAATGCTTTAAACCGTTGCTTACTTTGGAGAATTTTTTCTTCCTGCCCAATTTTGTCCTTGGTATCTCTTGCAACGCAATGCATTAGTTTGCTGCTCTCATCCCATCTTACAGACCAAAAATTGTATGCGATATCTCCATCTTTCTTCTTATATCGATTCACAAAAGATGTAATACCTCGCCCATCAAGCACAGCATCAACTGTTTCAATCGTTTTGGACAAATCTTCTTCTAAAATCAAATTCAAGTACGATTTACCTATCAATTCTTCCGGTAAGTATCCCCAAAGATTTAGAGATTCAGCACTCACAAACATAAAATTGCATTGTTCATTGATTGTACAAAAAACATCCAAGGAAGCATCTATCATTTGATTCGCTTCATATTTTCGTTTTGCTGTACGCGTGATATCTTTTGATTGGCAGGATATCGCAAAAAAAGTTAAATCATCTCCCCTTAAAGGTTCAAAGGTGGTCTGACTATACTGAATTTCACCCGATTCGGGATGAAAAAAATGTTCTTCTATTTCAAAAGATTCTCCTTTAAACGCCCTTTCATAATACGCTTTCCATTTTTCAGTATAACCGACATCCATACCTTCAACCAAAATGGATTCGTTAAGCTTTTTCTCCACCCCTGTAACTTCTTCCATGAAAGTGAGATATGCTTTATTGGCATAAATCAATTGGAATTCGAAATCAACCATCCAAACACGGTCTTTGCCTTGCTCCAATAACTGATGGGTCAATTGAGTCTGATCCATAAATAAGACAGAGTTTCTTGGTAGGTCTGTTAAAATAATAGGAATAAATCAAACATAATACTATTATTTGTATATACACAACTATTATCTGTCTACACAAAGTTAAACTAGAAGCCTTATTTACTCTATTTTATTTCAGAAGATTAACTACAGCGAAGCAATCCCTAGTCGAAAACGATCTTAGATAGATTAACTCTCAATCAAGTCTTGGGTACTGTTGCTCCCTTCTGATAAAAGCGGGAAGTCACAAGATTATATTATCGTTTTGCAAATTCCTGTATAATAGGAAGTTTGGATTTGGAATAAGATATAATTTCCATTTGCAATAGATTTTTTGGGATCAAAGTATTTTTCGGTTCTCACGAATATTGGTAGGGATTTTCGGAGGTATTCAGCATTAAATCTTGATTTTAATAAAAACCTCAGCAAAAAATAATTGATCTCAGCTAATGTAAGCAGCAGTAATTATTTGTGTAAGTCTATGTAACCCTACCCCTCAATCTCTATCAACAACTGACCGTACCAAACTTCTCCATACTTGCGAATTAAGGCATCCTTCAGAAATTTATAAATCGGCACTTGTAGACTGGAGCCGAGCTGGCAAGCAGGATCACAGATATGCCAGCGATCGTAATTTAACGCCTCAAAATCATCGTACTTTTGGACTCGGATTGGATACATATGACAGGATATGGGCTTTTTAAAGTCTGTCTTTCCTGCCAAATAGGCCTGCTCTATGCCGCACTTAAGAATCCCACGATCATCTTTCAGAGCATAGGCACATTCACGATTGTCACCTATGGTGGGAGTCCCTTTATCACCATCCTTGTCAATGACCCAAGTTCCCTGAGCTTCAATGGCTGCTCTACCTTCTTCGGTGATAAAATCCTTGACAATAGGATAAATATCTTCCAGTATTTTAGTCTCCTCATCTTCCAACGGCGCGCCGGCGTCACCCTCTACGCAACAAGCGCCTTTGCAAGCTTCTAAGTCGCAGACAAAAAAGTTTTCCTTAATATCATCTGACAATACTGCTTTCCCTACTAAAATCATATCACAATTATTTTGATCCTAAAGGTAGTCAATGCTTCCAAAAGATGGAATTAAGATTTTTGATAATCCTTCCTGCGAACATAAACTCCTTTCTTCAAACTGGCAATTAAATTTCCCGCCTCATCTCTTACTTCACATGGAAATTCAAACGTATGCTTTCCTTGAGTATCCACTACTCGTTTCACTTCAGCAATTTCGACGGTAGAAAGTTTAAACTCAGCAAAGACAGTTCCTTTCCCAGGCTTTCGGAAATCGATGGACGCATTTTTATCCCAAACGATGTATTCATCTCCCAAGTGTATCAATAGAATAAACATGAAAAACGGATCGCACATGGAATACAGAGAACCTCCAAAAGCAGTACCTAATAGATTGCGATTATACCAGGTAAGCTTGAGTCGGGTACGAAACATCGATAAATCGGGGGCATATTCCATCACCTTTATTCCAGAGAAAAAATACGGCGGATAGAAATTCATCATACGAATCAGACGACGGAACTTCTTCATTTTAGCATTTTCCATTCTCAAAGTTAGTTGCAATTGGCACAAAAAAGAACCGCCCCAGTAAAGGAGCGGCTCAACCCAGCACTATGAAAAAAGCTAATTAAAGCCCTTATGGACAGAGAACAGGAAGGATACCGAAAGGTTTTAAGGTTTTTGAAAAAAAATTTAAAAATTAAATTCGAATCCTGCCGTGACGAGTCTTGGCAAACCAACACGTACTCCCTGAGGTCTTCGAGTTGATATGTAACGCTCATCAGTTATATTTTTTACACTCAGGTTGAAGTTGGAATTCCACCTTGCGACTTTGTAACTCATCACTGCATCTATCATAAAATAGGAAGGTATTTCTCCAATCCTTCCATTCATTGAGGGTTCTACAGTATTGAGCTCATCGGCAAACTGTGTCCCAATAGAATTGGCTGTCAATCGCGCACCAAAACCTGATGTGGATTCAACACTTATCGAAGAGCTCAATAGCCACTCAGGTGCATAAGGTGTTCTGTTTCGATTAATATTGACATCACTTACAAATCGATCTTCGGAAAAATAAGCATCTATATATGTCAGGTTCAAATCATAAAGAATACTCCATTTCTGAGAACTTAATAATTGAGATATATCAATTGCAATGGCAGTTTCAATCCCTTGGTGCCGGGTTGCACCGGCATTTACAACGCCAAAACCTACTCCTCCAGCTGACTCTGCTACTGGAATAATCTGATTGCTAAAATCCATCAAGAATGCTGTTGCCTCTACAAATAACCAAGGTGCAACTGCGGATCTAAGACCCAATTCGTAATTCCAGCTTCTTTCAGCTTCAAGCTGCAATGGCTCTCCGTTGGAAGTAATTGCATCTTTGGTTCTAGGAGGAGCAAACCCTTTGTGCACTCCACCAAATATGGTCAGCATTTGAGTCGGCTTATAATTAAACCCAAGTCCGGGAATGACTTCTACCACCTTACTTTCCGCAACCAATACTGTATCTCTGATCCCCAAACCCGAAAAATTCCTTCTGAAAATATCACGCTCATAGTTAAAGTTCTCCAACCTCAACCCTGCATTAAATGAAAACTTATCAGAGATTTCTGTTTTGTTTTGGAAGTATGCACTGAAAGCTTTTCCAGTCCGCTTTTCGTTTGCAACCATATTACCGCTTTCAACTCCTGCTTTGGTACCATTAATTCTTTGCTCAAGAGCTGTCTCCTGAAGATATCTAACACCAGCTATCAATTCATTTTTAAAGGTGAACAGCTTGTGATTCACTTCCAAACGAGGCTCAATCCCCCCTACTGAAAATTGTCTGTCACGATTACCGGTAGAGTTTCTCATGAAAATTGCTCCTCCCGGAATCGCTCTGTCTCCCCAAACTACTCCTGTCCAATTGGAAGGCGGAGTGTTGCTGGTATTGATCGAGAAATCCTGACGATTCCAGTTTCGAGTGGTAGTATAGCCATATATCAAAGTTCTGAGTTTCACATTTGGATTGAACCTATAGACATGAGAGAGGCTGATTGAATACCTCGAAATATCCAATTTGTCATCCGGTGCCAATCGTGTAAAATCCTCATTCCCCCGATCATACATTACCTGATTGATTCCGATATAAGTCGAATTTGAAGTCTCATCGTAAACTCCCAGCTTCAGTCCCAATTCAGATTTATCATTGAGAGAAAATAAGAATTTGGTGTTGAAGTCAGTGATTTCAAACGCAGTAGACCCAATGTTTTCAGCAGATTTTCTCAGTAAGTTTACCTGTACTCCGGTGTTTCCAAAAGTATTCCCATAATTAACCAAGCCACTGAAAAAACTACCCTGACCACCCTGAATTCTGATTGATCCTTCTTGTTCACTTGGAGGATTTGGAGTGATATAGTTGACTACTCCACCGATAGTCTGTGGTCCATAAAGAATCTGACCAGAACCTTTGAGTATTTCTATTCCAGCCATTCTGTCTATTGCAGGAGTATAATACATTTCAGGCTCTCCATAAGGTGCCAAAGCAATCGGAACTCCATCCTCTAACATCAAAACAGAGCGGCTTCTATCAGGATCCAAACCTCTGATTCCGATATTAACGCGCATTCCAAGTCCTTCTTCGTCTACTACATGCAAACCCGGAACGCGGCGAAGGATTTCATTCCCTGAAATAGGTTTCAGATTTTTGATTGCCTCCTGATCAATAAAAGAAACTGATCCTGGTACTTTACTAAAAATCCGATCCTTATCAGCGATAATGGCAAACTGTGGCATCTCAACTTCTTCTCTCTCAAAAATCACTTCCAAATTTTGGATTTGACCAGTATCAATGGTTAAGTATTTATTTACTGTCTTATATCCTACCGCAGAAATCTGTACTTCGCAGGCTCCATTCTCTAAATTGAAGAGTTGAAAGGATCCATCCAAATTTGTATAAGCACCTTTCACAGTTCCTTTCACCTGGACATTTGCAAAAGCAACCGGCTCGCCTTCCTTTGTTTTTACTGTACCGGAAACAGAAACGATGTTTTCCCTAAATTCTGATAAGTTGTGACTAACTGAGGGAGTATTGGGATCAGCAAAAACTAAAACTGCTGAAATGACTAAAATTAAAAACATATTTTTATTTAGATTGATTACTAATAGCCCAAATCTATTTCTTATTAATAATTAATCCAATTAAATAGAAGGTGAATAAAAAAACAATTTCCTCAGTGTCTCCTTCTTTCCAAAAAACGAATGAAAGAAATTACCGTAATTTACCCCGTGCAAGTCGTCTTGCCGCTGTCCCGACCCCGATGACTATCGGGACAATCAGGAGAGAGGAAAGTCCGGGCAACATAGAGCACCATACTTCCTAACGGGAAGGGTTGCTACTGGTGACGGTAGTGATACAGAAAGTGCCACAGAAAATAAACCACCTTTCGACAAGCTCAGGGTAAGCCTTGAGTAAGGAGAAGGGAAAGGGTGAAAAGGTGGGGTAAGAGCCCACCGCTCCGACAGTGATGTAGGAGGCATGGCAAACCTTATGGGTTGAAAGATCAAATAGGTTCCGCGTCGGGTTAAGTCTCGAGAAAAGTTGCTCGCTTTTATGCGGGACGGGTAGATCGATGGATCCCGATTGTGAAGTCGGGACTAGATAAATGGCAAGATTTCGTGAAAGCGAAAACAGAACCCGGCTTATAGACTTGCACTTTTTTACCTTATATTGAAACTATGTCAAAAATTCTGATCATCGATGACGAAAAAGTCATCAGAGCTACCCTGAGGGAAATTCTAGAATACGAAAAATTCATTATTTCAGAAGCTCAGGATGGTGAAGAGGGTCTTGCCAAAATCAAAGAGGAAGACTTTGATCTTGTGCTTTGTGATGTGAAAATGCCCAAAATGGACGGAATCGAAGTGCTGGAACAAGCCAAAAAGCTGGAAAGATCGCCACAATTCATTATGATCTCAGCCCATGGCAGTATAGAAACAGCCGTTGAAGCAACTAAAAAAGGTGCTTTTGATTTTATCCCCAAACCCCCCGATCTCAATCGTCTTTTGCTCACGGTCAGAAATGCTCTTGATAAAAAGCAACTCGTCAATGAAACACGGGTTCTGAAGAAAAAGCTATCCAAAAAACTTGATATGGTGGGCGAATCGGATGCTATAAAACGTGTCAAGGAAACCATCGAAAAAGTGGCGCCTACCGATGCCCGAGTACTGATTACTGGGCCAAATGGGACAGGAAAAGAACTTGTTGCACACTGGTTGCATGCCAAAAGCAATCGCTCTGCGGAGCCTTTTGTAGCAGTGAATTGTGCAGCAATCCCTTCTGAACTGATTGAAAGCGAATTATTTGGTCACGAAAAGGGAGCTTTTACCTCCGCGCACAAGCAGCGACAGGGGAAATTTGAGCAAGCGCAAGGAGGCACGTTATTTCTCGACGAGATCGGCGACATGTCACTTTCCGCTCAATCTAAAGTGCTTCGTGCGCTCCAAGAAAACTTGGTCAACAGAGTAGGAAGTGACAAAGACATCAAAGTCGATGTGCGAGTGCTTGCTGCTACCAATAAAGATCTGAAGAAAGAGATTGAGGAAAACCGATTTCGTGAAGATCTGTACCATAGACTAAGTGTAATCTTGGTTCAAGTACCAGCTTTAAAGGACCGAAAGGAAGATATTCCTCTTTTGGTAGAAAAATTTTTGGTAGATATCGCATCCGAAAATGGTGCGAATAAAAAAGGAATCAGCAATCAAGCTATGTCAAAACTTCAAGAATTCCCTTGGACTGGGAATATCCGCGAGTTGAGAAATGTCGTGGAGCGATTGGTAATCTTGGGTGAGGCTGAAATCAGCCTGGAAGACATAAAAAAATATGCTGACTATTAAGTTAGCATATTTTAACTGTTTGCTTTTTGAGCACTTGGCGCTTTGCCGTATGCCGGGCAAGGCTTGCTTGAAGCGCATGATCCCAATGCTAGAATTCCAATCAACAATACTGTTGCTGCTAATCTTTTCATAATTCGTTTTTTAATCTTTTCAAAGATGTTCAATAAATTTTAAGATAGCAATTACTGCACCATTAAATTACAGCCCCGAATCTCACTTGCATCAAATCGTCCTAAGACTTCAAGCATTCCGTCAGCATCAAATCTGCCCAAATCCTGCGTCTCGATAAAGCTGCAAGAATGGAAATTCGCAAGATCAATAATATTAATTCCCCCTTGGGATTTTAGCGAAATGGAGAGCGGATCATTCACATCACGAAGGATAACGCGGATCGAATAAGGAATGGTATACTTCCCGCCTCCTTTTGAATAGCACTGTGACATAAGTTCAGTCATGCCATACTCAGAATGAATTTGATCTATCTGAAAGTAAGATTTTAACTGCTCATGGACATCCTCACGAATCATTTCCTTTCTCCTACCCTTCATTCCTCCAGTTTCCATTACAATCAACTCATTAGGGTTACTGATCGTTAATCCAGATTCTGCTAAATCGAGTAACGCAAACGTAACTCCGAGCAAGAGAACCTTTCTCCCGCTTCCTTGCAAATCACTGACTTTAGAGATCAGTTCCTGCTGATTGTATAAATAAAAGCCTGAGTGATCCGATTCCGATTCTTGGATAAAATGATCCGCCATACTGACTAGACTACTCCCTTTTCGCTCAAGGTATGCAGGAAGCAAAGCAAGAATATGAAAGTTATGAAGCGAACCATAATTGGACTCAAATAAATTTTGACAATGTCTTCTATACCACAATTCAGACCAGTAATAGTGCTTGCTTGTAATCATTCCTGTCGTGCCACTGGATGAAAAAAATCCGGGATAGGATTCTTTTGAAAATGATATCACGTCAAAGTCTTTATAAAATTGTATAGGCAAAAATGGAATATCAAGTATGTTTTTGATTTCGGTTGCTACGATTCGCCTTGCCTTAAGATAGGCTGAGTAAACAGGATTATGCATGGCTTGAAATTGAAAAAGTTCCAAAGCCAACTCATCGAATCCTTCCAGTGATAAATTCTTTAGCTTTTCAGAAAAACTTTTAAAATTTTGCATCGTTTCATTATTTGCATCAATCGAAGTAAAATTGATGTTACTTTTAGTGTAAAATTACCTTCGCCTTATGCGTTTCAAAAACTATTTAGGAATAATCTTTTTGTTTGCAACTGTCACGGCATGTATCAGTCCACCAGATAATTTTCCTACGGTCCCCGTAATCACCTTTGGATCATTAGTGTACGCTCCTACTTCGGGAGCTGATTCATTGATTGTGGGAATTGACTTTCAAGACGCGGAAGGCGATCTCGGCTTGTCCGCAACAGATGTTAATCCGCCTTTCAATCCTCTAAACTTCCAAAGAGACGGTGCTGGAAATTTAATAATCTACAGTCAGCGACCACCCGAGGCGCCAAGGTACAATCCGATCGATTGGCAAATCAACCCCCGAGTCAATAATATAGAAGTCAAAGATACCGTCTGGGTAAAGCAAAACCCTGACCAATATAATATTTTCGTGCGTTTTTTTCGAAAACGAAATGGGGTTTTCACGGAGTTCAGATGGCAAGATCCACCTTTTTTCACCACGTTTAATGGCCGTTTTCCACGAATTTTGACTTCAACTGAAGGGCAATCTGTAGAAGGAAACATAAAGTACGGAATGCTGTCCTCAGGTTGGGAAGCAATCTTCAGAAACGACACATTGCGAATCGATGTAGAGATTCAGGATCGAGCATTGAATAAGAGCAATCAAGTCTCGAGCGATGAAGTAACACTGCAACAGATTACTCGAAACAGTCCATAAAAAAGGCTAATTGATCAGCTTTTTATATGGACCGCTTTATTTTGAAAAGCCACGCAATCGTTTGAACTAAGTGACAAAATAGTGACGGAAACAAAAAAATAGTGTGGCGAATAACTCTAATTACCTTAGCCTTATATCCTAAAATCCCATTTTCAATTTCTTGAGCCAAAAAAAACCGGTTTATGCCGATTCTAAAGTCTTCTTGGATTTTCGATAGAGATGCGAACTCAAGATATTTCTACGAGCGAAACGATATGCATTATCCGCACTTAAAAATTTGGTGTACACATTCTTCGAAACTCCAAAATACTCATAGGTATTACCGTCTAAGAAAGTAATTTCAAGGACTAAGTTTTTGTAGTGAAAATCACCTATTCCTGATTGGGTGACTGTTTTTGTGTATTCCTCAAGATTTGCAGCGGTTGTTTCCGGAGCAATACTGACCAGAAAATGATAGCCATCAATGATCTTGGTGCTTTTTTCTTCTGCTTCTTTTGCCTTTTCATCACCTTCGAGAAATTTATCAGGATGCCATTCTTTTACCAGTGTTCTGTAAGTAGTTTTCAGTTGCTTCAGGTCCAGAGGCCCTTCCACATTAAAGAGTTTTTTGTACTCATTAATCCGCTTCATCAATTCTTTTTTTTTAAACTTTCGCAAATCTACGGATATAAAAATTGTCGGTAAAAAAAATGAATTGGTCTTAATATTCATCTTTTTTGGAAGGGTAAGAAAACCAAAGACAATATAAACGACTAAAAATTTTACCTAAATCAAATTAATATTCTGTCAGATCATTCATTAAGTGTAGTCAAATCTTACTTTAGTCTGAATGTTTCCCATTCTCAAGTTTAAATATTGGTCATTATTTTAACTCTTTGATTGGGCTTGAATATACCGCTCACTAGGCCACAGTTGCGATAATCTCACTTAAAGTTTCTTGAAGAAACTGTTTTTATAATAATCCGACAAATTCTGGTTTATCCAAAGTAGCAATAGTGAATGCTTATCCCATCGCTTTATCCAATTTCCATTTCCTTCAGGTTTTATCTCAGCAAGATAAGGTCTAATTCAATTGAAATACAGCCAATTAAGGATTTTAATTCTCTTAGGATCTGCTCTTTTTTACCTTAACCTCACTTTCCCCTTTAACGATTGTTCAGACTGCTCAACAGGTTAAAGTACTTTTCCAAATCATTACTATTTAATTTGAGATTTGCAATTATTTATCATGTGTATCCCGTAATTACACGTAGCCAAATTTAAAACTGATTTGCATCCCAAATTCCCCCTTTCCCCCTTTGAGAAAGGGGGAATTCGATCCAATTTCAAATCAAGATTTCGTTTTTGACGGGAGCGTGCACTTATGCGGACACACATATTATTTATTATGTGTATCCGTAATTGGACCAGCAGCCTAATTTTCTTAAGAATTCAAGATGCACGTCTTTAGTTCAATCAAAAATAGATCCGAAGGATTGAAACAATTCATACCTGCCCGCCGAGGTGGAACCCTCGGTCCCGATAGCTATATGGGTCGGGGGTAAAACGTATAAAACAAGAAAGTAGCCCTGTCCCGATTGCTATTGAGGAGGGCGGAACTTCACAGTTTCACCCTTTCAGGGCTACAGGGCAGTAATTTATTCTCTTCCCTGCAATGCGTACAGGGTTAAGAATGGTTCAGCCTCTGCATAGCTACTTAAATACAAGATTTTCAATTTTTAATTAAGATCAGGTTTCACTAAATTTTATACCGCCTTCATTCCTTTATGGTTTCATTGCGGATAATCATATTATTTATTATCTGCTAATTATAAGGTTGAGATTACAGATGTCTTTCGAAGTCTACCATCAATGGAGAAGCGTTTCCTAATCAGGTAGAGCAAATTGACTTTAAAACATTGATTCTGTAAACCTATGCATTCGACGATGTTGTGAAAAATCTCATAAAAAAGAAAAGGAGACTTGAGGCATACAATTCTTGGGATGGATAAGATGGTGCCTATAGAGGTCTGACTGACAGCAGCGAGCACCAATGATAAATATTTTCTCGAACAACTAAAGCGTCAAAAATTAAGGTTTAATTAGTGCTGATCACCAATCTAATATTCAGCATGCTTCGGAATATTCATAAAAGAAGCCCAATAGTTTGAATCCTTTGTATCGGTGAACAGACGACTTAGTATTCAATACTAAATTCAAAAAAATGGTTCTACCCTTAAGTTAGTGGGGATATAGATCTAAGCCGCCATGGAAAAACAGTATTGCGCTTCTAAAGTTGGCGAAGGTTCGATAGCCTTTCCCTACTGTTTTAAGCTCTTGTATTTTGCCATTTAGGCGTTCAGCCATTGCATTGCTTAGATTCATTATCAATGCATTTACTACCCCGGAAATATGGTTGTTGAATGTCTCTACTACTTTGTCTATTTC
>Ga0335398_10004827_pt1 | contig 18346 bp, 17 predicted proteins | sample BON03_FD_205742 | JGI IMG/M metagenome (GOLD analysis project Ga0335398, IMG submission 205742) | Freshwater microbial communities from Lake Bonney liftoff mats and glacier meltwater in Antarctica - BON-03 (spades assembly) (version 2) | ecosystem: Environmental > Aquatic > Freshwater > Ice >... | reverse complement strand
TTTAATAAACGATTTATAAACTTTTTAATTTTATTTACCAACTTTATTTATATTAACTAATTAAAATGGGTGGAGGTCTTATGCAACTTGTCGCTTATGGTGCCCAAGATATTTATCTTACTGGTAACCCTCAAATTACCTTCTTTAAGGTGGTTTACCGTCGTCACACTAACTTCGCTGTAGAATCCATTGAACAAACCTTCAATGGTACTGCTGATTTTGGTAAACGTGTCACTGCCACCATCTCTCGTAATGGTGATTTAATTCAACAAATGTACCTTGAAGTTGTTACCCCCGCTATGGGTGGTACAGCTAGCACTTTAACTTATGGTTTTGGTAATGCTCTTGTTAAACAAGCCGAAATTGAAATTGGTGGTCAACTCATTGACCGTCAATATGGTGACTGGATGAATATCTGGACTGAACTCACTACACCTGAAGGTAAACGTGCTGGTTATGATGATATGGTTGGTAATAAAGCAACTGGAACATCTCAAAGTGGTTCAATTTTGTGCGAAACTGTTAAAAGTCGTTTTTATATTCCTCTTCAATTCTGGTTTAACCGTAATCCTGGTCTTGCTCTTCCCCTTATTGCTCTTCAATACCATGAAGTCAAACTTAATCTCGAACTTCGCCCAGCTAGCGAATTAACTAATGTTATTGCTGCTGTCGCAACATCTGGTCTTACTTGCAAACTCTATGTTGACTATATCTATCTTGATACTGATGAACGTCGCCGTTTTGCCCAAGTTAGCCACGAATACCTTATTGAACAAGTTCAATTTACTGGTTCTGAATCTATTACCGCTGATGCAACCACCAAAAACGTCACTCTTAATTTTAACCACCCTGTTAAAGAACTTGTTTGGGTTCACAGCACTACTTCTAATGTCACTTCTAACGCAACTATCGGTAACAGATGGTTTAACTATTCTGGTGCCACTTCCAGTTCCAATAATGTTGATTCTTTCACCTCTGCTCTTCTTCAACTTAACGGTCATGATAGATTCTCTGTTCGTTATGCCGATTATTTCCGCAAAGTTCAAAACTATGAACACCACTGCCGTGTTCCCCGTGTTGGTACTGAATTAGATAGTGATAATGCTCGTCAACAATATATTTACACTTACTCATTTGCTCTTTCTCCCGAAGAACACCAACCCAGTGGAACCTGCAACTTTTCTCGCATTGACAATGCTGTTCTTCAACTTAAATACGGTGCCGACTCTACATTCAATGCACAAGTCTCTGCAATGAACCTTAACGTCTATGCAGTTAACTACAACGTTCTCCGCATTATGAGTGGTATGGGTGGTCTTGCTTACAGTAATTAAACACTTAAGACAGTTTTTGAAAAATTATATATGTTGTCAATTATTTAATAATTTTTTCTATTTTTAAATTAATAACTTATTTTCAAATTATTTACAAATTATTTTTTAAAATATTTAATATTTTCGATAATTTTTACTATTTTTTTAATGTGTTTTAGTGTATATTTAATTTATTTAAGTATAAAATAATGATTTATGTATTTTAAAAATTAAACTATTCAGATAAAACAATATTAGTATAATTTAATAAACGATTTATAAACTTTTTAATTTTATTTACCAACTTTATTTATATTAACTAATTAAAATGGGTGGAGGTCTTATGCAACTTGTCGCTTATGGTGCCCAAGATATTTATCTTACGGGTAACCCTCAAATTACTTTCTTTAAGGTGGTTTACCGTCGTCACACTAACTTCGCGGTAGAATCCATTGAACAAACCTTCAATGGTACTGCTGATTTTGGAAAACGTGTCACTGCCACCATCTCTCGTAATGGTGATTTAATTCAACAAATGTACCTTGAAGTTGTTACCCCCGCTATGGGTGGTACAGATAGCACTTTAACTTATGGTTTTGGTAATGCTCTTATTAAACAAGCCGAAATCGAAATTGGTGGTCAACTCATTGACCGTCAATATGGTGACTGGATGAATATCTGGACTGAACTCACTACACCTGAAGGTAAACGTGCTGGTTATGATGATATGGTTGGTAATAAAGCAAGTGGAAATGCTCAACTTGGTTCAATTGTGTGCCAAAATGCTAAAAGTCGTTTTTATGTCCCTCTTCAATTCTGGTTTAACCGCAACCCCGGTCTTGCTCTTCCCCTTATTGCTCTTCAATACCATGAAGTCAAACTTAATCTCGAACTTCGCCCAGCTAGCGAATTAACTAATGTTACTGATGCCAATGTAACATCTGGTCTTACTTGCAAACTCTATGTTGATTATGTCTACCTTGATACTGATGAACGTCGCCGTTTTGCCCAAGTTAGCCACGAATACCTTATTGAACAAGTTCAATTTACTGGTGCTGAATCTATTATTGGTGGTGCCACCACCAAGAATGTCACCCTTAACTTTAACCACCCCGTTAAAGAACTTATCTGGGCTCACACTATGACTACTCACACTACCGTTGGCGCTGCCACTGGTAATAGATGGTTTAATTATTCTTCAACTGCAAATGCTGTAGGCTTAGATACTTTTGGTACTGCTCTTCTTCAACTTAATGGTCATGATAGATTCTCTGTTCGTAATGCCGATTATTTCCGTAAAGTCCAAAACTATGAACACCATACCCGCGTCCCCCGCGTTGGTAGTGAATTAGATACTGATGATAAGCGTGAACAATTCATCTATAGTTACTCCTTTGCCCTCTCTCCCGAAGAACATCAACCCAGCGGAACTTGCAACTTTTCTCGCATTGATAATGCCATCCTTCAACTTAATTATGGTGGAGATTCTCTTACTGGTTCTATTGCTATTACAGAACCGATGAACCTCAACATATATGCCATCAACTACAACGTTCTCCGCATTATGAGTGGTATGGGTGGTCTCGCTTACAGCAACTAAATATTTCAAATAAATCTTATATTATTTTATTATTTATAATTTCATTTATAAATTTTAAATAATATAAATTTTTTATAAATTTAATTTTTTTTATTTTTTAAAATTCAATTATAAACTATAGTATAACTTTCTATATATCAATACTAAAAATACTATATATCACTAATAAAAATACTATATATCAATAATAAAAATACTATATATCAATACTAAAAATACTATATATCAATAATAAAAATACTATATATCAATAATAAAAATAATATATATCAATATTAAATTTAATTTCAAAATATAAAATCTAATTAAAAAATATAAAATATAAATTAAACTATATTAATTAAAATCTAAATTAAAATTAAATAAATAAAATAAACTCTACTAACATTATTAAATTATTATTATTAAACAAATGACAGTTTTATATGAATTATATACTACATTTGTTAAAGAAAATTGGAAATGGTATATTGTTTATTTAATAACATTTATATCATTACCATTACAAAATATTGCGATTCCGCATTATTATGGAGAAGTTATAAGTAGTTTAAAAGATGCTAATTTAAAAAAATCTAAATATTTATTTGCTATATTATTAAGTATATGGTGTTTAATACAAGTATTTCATATTGCTCTTTCATATATAGATAATTATATATGGCCTAAATTTCACGCCTATATTAGACAATTTTTCTTTGATTTAATTATAGACCGTTATAATCAAAATTATAAAGAATTACAAATAGGAGATATTCTTACAAAATTAATCAAATTACCTTGGATTTTAGATGATGTATCTTATCAAATACAAAGTTTTATATTAACAAATAGTATTCTGATTATCTCTAATTTTGTATATCTTTATCAAAACCATTTTTCATTAGGCTTTATTTATTTAGGATGTGTAGCAGTTGTATTTTTAATATCTCGTCTTTATTTTAACAGTTGTAATCATAATATTAAGACTGTAGAAAAAAAATACGATAGTTGTCACGAAGAAATAGATGATGCTTTACAAAATTTATTATCTATTTATACCAGTAAAAAAATACCTGACGAAAAAAAACGCCTTTATGATATTAATGAAGATACTAAAAATGAACAAAAAAATTCAGGTTTATGTAATCGTAAATTTAAAATATATTTTTCAATAGTAAATATATTTTTATTCTTATCTCTTAATTATGTAGCCTATAGTTTATTTTTAAATGGTAAAATAAAAGTAAATAATCTAGTTAGTGTATTTATTATTAATTATACTATTTTAGGTTCTCTCATAACACTTTATTCATCAGCCAAAGATTTTATGAATACTAAAACACATATTGAATTAATTGAAAGTTTTATTGATGAATTGCCTAAACCAAATACTTTAAATAAAAATAAAACAATACCACATCCAGAAAAAGGTTTAGATATTAGATTTAAAGACATTGATTATACACACGATAATGCTAAAGAACAATTATTTAATAAATTAAATTTACGAATTAAAAAATTTGAAAAAGTAGCAATTATGGGTGGTATAGGTAGTGGTAAATCATCATGTATGAAATTATTAGTATCCTTACAATCTTTTCAAGGTGGTAATATTTATATTAATGAAGTTCCTATTACTGAAATTGATGTTGATAATTTAAGACAAAATATTATTTATATTCCTCAACACCCTAAATTATTTAATAGAACATTAAGAGAAAATTTAACTTATGGCTTACCATCAGAAATAACAGCCGAACATATATTAAAATTTATGAAAGAAAATGGATTTATAGAATTAGAAGAGATATTTAGAAAACGTATGGATGAAAAAGTTGGTAAAGGAGGGCAAAATTTTAGTGGAGGACAAAAAGGTACAATATGGTTTTTAAGAGCAGCGATGCAAAAAGCAAATATAATTATTGCTGATGAACCCACAAGTGCCCTCGACCCACAAAGCAAAGCACAAATAAAAAAAATGATTGATATTATAGCAAAAAAGAAAGCAGTTATTGTCATTACACACGATAATGATATGACAAAAGGTATGGATAGAGTAATTACATTTGATAAAGGTAAAATTATAAGCGATATAAAACCAAATGGTAAAAGATAGAATAAATTGTTTTTTATAAAAAAAAATGATTTTAATTTTAATTTTAAATTTATTTTATTTTATTCTTAAAAACCAAGAAAGAATAAAAATATGATAACTAATACTCACACTATGACTTTTCATGAACGCAAAGAATTAAGAACTTCACAACGTGTACCATCAAAATGAAAACTACAAATAGCAACAGCACTTGAGGAACAGAGAAAGATGGGAAAGATAGAAGATATTTTCTTAGAATGTTTTAACACATACAGTTCTAAAATGATTGCTTTATCGCAATCAAATGATACTGGTGAGGACTCTGGTAAGGACTCTGATGAAGATACACATTCTGATAAATATAATGGGCTTATTCTCTAAAACAAACTACACTTATTTATTAGAGGATAAGCCCATTATGAAAATTTTATAATTAAATTAATGCTCCAATATTAGAAAAATTTTGGTGTAAATTGTTATTATTATTTTGGGACTTAGTTTTAATATCATTATTGTATAAAATAGATATTAAAATAAATGACATAATACAACCTATTAATATAGGTAAAATCAAATCTTTAAAAATCATTTTTATGTGTTTAAGTTTAAATTTAAGTTTATTATTAACAATTAATTTTAAATTTATAATAATAATTAATACTATTATTAAGTTAGTTAATTATTAATATGTAATTATATTTTATTCTTGATAAACAAAAAATAATAATTATAAAAAAATAAAAATTGATTTTAAATAAGGCTAATAAAGTTTATTATAATTTAATCATAGTAGATAATATCATTAAATTATAACTATAAAAATGTCTTTTCATAATGAAGAAGAAGATGAAGAATTACGTAGAGCAATTCAAGCATCTATTGAAGAAATAAGTAATCATAGGTCAGCATCATCAGATTCATCATCATTATCAAATAACACTGAAATAACTAGTGAAGATAATGATAATCTTGATTTTGAACGTGATATTGAAACTATTACTGATGATGAACTAGAAGATGAAACTGATGAAACAGAAGATGAAATAGAAAACATTCAACAGTTAAATCCTGAACCTATAAATAATAGTGATAATAATGATGAATTAACAATAGCATTACAAGCATCGTTAGTCGATTATCGTCAAACAGAAGAAGAAATTTTAAGTGAAATACAAGAAAAATCTTTACAAACATTTGAAGATGATAAAAAACATAAATTACAAAAAGAACAAGATTTAAAAAAAGAAGATGATGAAATAATGGAAAAAATATTACAAGAATCTTATGAATCTAATATTGCTCTTCAAACTCAATCAAATACTATTATAAATAATGAATTTGATATTGATGAAGAACAGTATATTAATATGATTTTACATCAAATTAAAGAAGAAGATGCCCGTGAAAAACGTATGAAAGAACTTACTACACAAACACAAGAATTACAAAAATCACGAAAACTTAAAGAAGAACAAGATTTAGAATATGAAGACGCACTAAGGTTAGATATTGCTAAAGAACAAGAAAAAAAAGGTGAAAGTGAAAATAAGCCTATTGAAAATAAGCCTATTGAAAAACCTCTTACAAAAGAGGAAATACGTCAAGCACGATTAGCATTTTATAAAAAAAACTAATTTATAAATAGTATACATTTTAAAATTTAAACTATAAATTATTTTTTTACAATTTATTTAGATTTATCACCAATTAATGGTTTAACATAAACATCAACTAATTTTTGACCTATTTCTTGACTTACTATATTATAATCTTTACCTGTATTCACTTCTTCTAATTTATTCATCATATATTTAAATTGTTCCATATTAAGTTCTCCTTTAATACATTGTTCAAATAAAGTAGATGATTTTGTGATTAAATACTCATATTTAATTTTCATTTGTTCTGTAAATGTTTCAATACTCATAGCACGATATTCTGGGCGTTTTAATTGCCATAAATATTTTTCATTACAAATATCTGATACTTCTTGACGAAGTTTAATTGTATTAATTGCTTCCATTTTAATTATTAACTTTTAACTTTTATAAATAATTAGTATTTAATTTATAAACTATAAATTATTATTTATAATTATAATAATAATAATTTTTCTTTTTATACTTAAAAAAATATAATTAAATTATTAAAATATAATTAAATAAATTGATTAAATAAACTATATAATAGGCTTATCCTTAAATAAACGGGTGTGTTTATTAAATGATAAACACACCCGTTTATTTAAGGATAAGCCTAATATTTATAATTAAAAAAAAGTTTAAACGCTAGAGTAATACTAAAACATAAAATATAAAACATAAAATATAAAATAACAATAATAAAATTTATTTGCGTTTCAATATTATCATACCTCTGTAATATCATAATCTAAATTAAGTGATCCAATATTAATTAATCCATCATTATCAGCATCATCTTCCTCCACTTCTTGTTCTTGTTCTTGATATGGTTTAACAGGATGAAATCCATTTAACATATATGGCACTTGCATATCTTTTAATTTTTTCTTATTATTTTTAATACTTTCTATAATATGTTTTGGTATATCAGCACTAATTTCTTTTAATCTTTGATATTCGGGTATTATTAAAGAAACAAAATCTTTTATACTATCTCTAGCAATTCTTCTTTTATTCAGTTGAAATTTAATAGTAGAATGAAATTTTTCCCAAGATAAATAAGACATTCTATGATTTTCACTTAATTGACTGACTTGTAAAAATTGTGCTACTGATGAAATAATAGATGTAAAAATACTAACACCTCCAACCCCTAAAATAATATATTCAGAATAGGCTGGAAAATTAGCACTAATAAAATTACCAGTTCCTGATAAAGCACTAAGAATAATAATTGGTAATTGAAATTTTATATTTTTAATTGTAAAATATTCTTGTGCCTTTTTATGTAGATAAGCGTTAATTTGTGCTTCATCACCCATTTCACTTAATATTTTTTCAATAGCATCATCCCATGTTAAATGTTTAGTAGTTTCTATTGATGCTAAATCCATTAAATTTATTTTAATTTTATATTTATTTATATTAATTTATTTAATAATCTTTTACTATAAATATAATGAGTTTATATTTATAGTAAAAGATTATTAAATAAATTAATATAAATAAATAAATATAAAATTAAAATAAATAAATTAAAATAAATATAAAATAAATAAATAATTAAAAATAATTAAAAAATAATTACATCGTCATAGCATACATATCTTGAAATACATCACTATAAATATCCATTGTATGAGTTTCTCTATCATCTACAAATTTATTTTTTAATGTTTCTGTTTCAATTGAAATATCATTACTGAATAATGGATTATCTATCCATTCTTTATGATGAGGAGCAATAGTAGAATATCTTTTATACTCAAATGTTTTTTTATTTTTACAATTATCATATAAATCTTTTACTTTATTACTTCCATTTATAGACATAGGAACAGCAAAATCATTATATCTTTTATGTTTTGTTTCATTATATAATTTAACGTCATTATTATCATTTAGTATATATTTAGTAGTATTTATTGAATGATTAGTAGTATTATTAGAATGATTATTAGTATTATTTATAAATTCATAATTATTATCTGTATAATGTAAAGCATCTTTTTTAAAATCAGTATAAAAATGATTGTATTCTATTTTATGTATATAACCATCTTTAGGGTGCTTTACTAATTCTGTTTTATAAGGTTCAACTCTGGATAATGTAGTATTATCACTAAAAAAATCTGTATATGATGTTGGTGTCATAGGGCAATGAGGTGGTAATAAATGCATTTTATTTATATCTTCATTTATAATATTATTATTTTTATAATTATTATTATTTAGTATAAAAGTATCATTCTCCAAAGTAGTATTTTTAAATTTATCTCTTTTTTGATTAGATTTAGTATTAATTTTATACATTTTAGTCTATATTAATAACATATATTAATAACATATATTAATTTAATATTAGAAACTTAAAAAATGAAATTATAAAAAATACTAAAAATTATAAACTTTATATTTCTACAAAATATTTACCATCAAAACATATATAAATCATAATAGCAATCATATATAAAATATAACTATAAACATAATCATTAGGATTTTTAACAAATATAAATGATTTAATCAAAGGATAGTCTACGAATATAAATAATATTAAAATAGACATATTAACAAGTATATATTTATATATTGTGCGTCGTGTTTCACTAATAGTATTATCATCAATAGTATTTTTAATAGTTTTATTATTTTCTAATTTTTCTAATAATATTTGTGTTAATTGAATTACTACTAATGCTACAGACCAATATTTTAAGAAACTAATACCAAAAAAGCGACCACCAAAAAAAACATATCTTTGTGCAATATAAGCAATAATATAATTAAAAATAATACTAATTAATAATGTATTTTTAACACTCACATTTTGGTAGAGAAGAAATATTTTTAAACTTTCTGTTAATCCTCCTGTAATTGTAGAAATACCAAATGATTTTAATCCTAAACTTTCAATCATTTTTAATATTTTAATTTATAATGTAATAATATTAGGCTTATCCTTAAATAAACGATCGTGTTTATAAATTTATAAAACAAAAAGCACTTTTTAAAACCTTGAACTTATTTGACGGTTATTATATTTAAAGTAGATATTTATTTTTATTTATTTTTAATTATTAAATTAAATTAAATAATTAAAAATAAATAAAAATAAAATTAATATAAAAATACACTATAAAAATATATTAATAAAAACTATATTCTATAATTTGTTTAATAAAATAAGGATTTGGAAGTGATTGTCTTCTATATTTACTTATATACTTTATTAATTCTTTTATAAAATGTTGTCCTGCTTCTAGTTTCATTTTTTTTATTATTTGATTAAGTTCATTAACATCTTTATAATTTTTAGTTTTATCAAAATCAATACTTATATTATTATCATTATTTTTCTTATAAATTGTAATTTTTTTTTTTAATTTATTATATATATCAATTAATTCATCTACATCAGAAAGCATTTTTTCTTTTTTATAAAGGTTAAAACTTTTTTCTTTATCGTTAAAGTGTGGCATAGTATTATTATTTGTATTTATTCTTTCATAACTATTGCTATTATTATAAATACTATTACCATTACCATTACTATTATTTAAACCATCGTAATTAGATTTTTTTATATTATCTTTAATAAATTTATTATATTCAATTGAATTATAAATATCATTATTATTTTCTAAATTTAATGATTTTTTATGAAATCTTTCATGCATAATATAAATTAAAAAAGAAAGAAATAATGTAACACTGCGAGAGCGACCTCCCATACAATGTATTAATATTTTACCTCCTTGTTTTAAACATTCATCAATAAATTCATTGCTAATTTCAAAATATTGAGTTATATCTTGTGATTCATCATCATAGGCTTCAATATGTAAATACTTAAATTTATCTTCAAATGGTGGGTTAAATGTTGGAATAGCACTAATAATATGTGTAATACCTAATGTTTTTAATAATTCATAATTTGTAGATGTGCTATAATTACCTATATAAATATTAGGATAGACTAAATTAAAATCGTCTGTATCAGATAAATTAATATAATTATTCTCTAATATTGTGCGACCATAAATATAAATATCATCTATAAAATGTAAAATATTATAAATAATACCACCTGGGTCATTATTAAAATCTACAAAATTAGTTTCATATGTAGTAGGTTCATCTGTATTAGATATATTTGTATTATCAATAGTTTTACCATTACAATGTATATTATTTTTCAATTCATTAGTATCGTAATTTATCCCATTATTATTATTACCATTTTCACTATTTTCACTATTAACTAAATCTTTTTTCTGTATATGTATAAATTCTTCTTCTGTTTTTAAACATACATCTTTGTATTCATTAAACTCCATTGTTAAGTAATTATAATGGGCTTAAATTATTTATATTTATTGTTTTAAAACTAATTAAAATACGAATTAATTAAACTACAATTTAATTTTAATTAAATTAATAGTTATAATTATTTATTATTTATTATTTATTATTTATTATTTATTATTTATTATTTATTATTTATTATTTATTATTTATTATTTATTATTTATTATTTATTATTTAGTCTTTATATTAGAATAATTAATTTATATGTTATATATATATATATATACTTATGCGATTAAATATATAATAATTTATCTTCAATAATGATTAGACATAAACATACTAAAAACAAATTAATACAACCGCTTTCTAGCAATACTAAAAAATTATTAAAAAAAATAAAAATAAGTATGACCAAGAAACAACATAGAGAAATAATAGATAATTATAAAATACCATCACGATTATCAAAATCATTTAAAGATAAAAACTCAAAATACAAAGAAATAAAAGAAAGTTATAAACTAAAAGACAGTGAAAAAAAAGACGAGAGTAAGCATAATAAAGATACATATATTTCTAAATTAGTAGATTTATATTATGATAATGATAATGTATCTAAAAACTTTTTAAATACAGCACATAAAAAATTACATATATTACCACATCAAAGACGTGTTATCGTATTTGGTGATGTTCATGGAGATTTAGAAGCAACACTTGACTGTTTTATTATTGCTAAATGTATAAAAAAAATAGAATTACCTAAAGATAAATCAGTAAAAAATATGAATTCGTTTTTTAAAAAACTCGAATGGATTGGTGGAGATACTTATATAGTTCAATTAGGAGACCAAATTGATAGAGTAAGACCAGAAAACTGGGATCATAATAATATTACAAAAGATGTTGCTTTCAATGATGAAGGTATAACATTAGAAATATTATATTTATTTTATTATTTAAATGAATTAGCAAAACAAAATGAAGGACGTGTTTTTAGTATTATTGGTAATCACGAAATAATGAATGTTGAAGCCGATTTTCGTTATGTAAGTTTAAAAGAATTTGAATGTTTTAAAAATCATTTAATAAAAACATATAAAAAAAATTCAAAATATCCATATGCTTCCAATACATTAAAAAATAATAGTCATAAATTTAAAAAATCAAAAACAAAAAAAATAAATAAATTTTATGATATTAAGGATACTCATAATGATACCAACAATGATAATGATGAATTTACAGAAGTTCCAGAGGGTTTTAGAGAAAGATTATATGCTTTTTCACCTACTGGATTATGTGCTAATTTAATAGGTTCTAATAGTTATGTTCTTCTTCAAATAGGTAATTGGTTATTTTGTCACGGTAGTCCAGTATTGGAAACAATGGAAACATATACAATGGATTTAGTAAATAATATAGTATCAATGTATTTATTAGGTATAGATAATAATAATAAATATATTGAGCAACATTATAATAATCTTACAAAAACACATAATAATAGTGTATTATGGAACCGTGCATTTGGAGATACAGATATTGATAATGAAAAAGAAAAACAATTATTAACTAAACTTAATACTATTTTAAATGTATATAATAATAAAAATAGTGTTTATAATAAAGCCACCCATATAGCAATAGGACATACTACTCAATATTCAGCAAATAAAGGTATAAATTCAATATGTAATAACCGTGTATGGAGATGTGATGTTGGTATGTCTAGAGCCTTTGGTAATAGAGAAAGTGGGTCTTATAGAAGTCCTCAAGTTTTAGAAATATTAAATTATAATGGTGTAGAACAAATAAATATTTTAAAATAAATATTAAAATAAAGATAAATATTAAATAAATATAAAATAAAAAATTAAAATATAATTAGATTATAAATAATAAAATATAATTACATTATAGATAAGAAAATATAATTAGATTATAACTATGTCTAAACTTAACATTACTTCATTAAAAGATAATAATGGTGATATGAATATGGGATATTGTCCTTATATGGATATTAGTGCTCAAAAAGGAACCTATAAAACCTTAACTGAAGGTTTAGTTATGCCAGAAAAGCGTGATTTTGATGCTAATACTTCTATACCTGAAAGTGCACCTAATGGTGGTTTATATAGAGGCGCACAATCAACTGAACCTTGGGCAAATATTCCTATTACACCTTCAGGAACGAATTTAATTCATAATAATTTAAGAAGTGCTAATCCTCCACCAGGAGCAACTGAACAATATATTGGGACTGACCGTTTAGGAAATAATTATAATCCTATGATAGGTGTTTATTGGTATAATCCTGAAGATAAACACGGTATGTATAGAATGACAGTTACTAAAAAAGAAGATATGAAACAATATTAAACTATCAAACACGAAACACGAAACACGAAACACAAAATACTAGTATTCAACAATTTTTTTACAGTTTTACATTTTATATTTTGTATTTCTATTTTATTTAAGCGTTTTAATTTTTATTTTTTAATATATTATTTTTTTAGTAAAATATAAACTATAAATTTATTATTAATATAAATAACTTATAAACTACTAATAAAATATAATTTATTATTAATAATAATTAAAATGACTGAAACATATAATAAAATTAAACAATCTCAACATAAACAATTCTATATGTTTTATAATGAAAAAAAAGAAATGGAATTAGAACAAGAATTATTAAATTATCATAAACAAAAAGATAGTGGTTATTGGAAAATAGCAAAAATGATTGTGGAATATTCTATCAAAGATAAAACTAATAATGATTTTTTTTTAGATAGTATGGATAATGAATTTAAACAAAATAAAGATACATTTGAAAATATTGAAAAAGTATTTTATAAAAATGAGTTAGATATTGATATAGTGTATGAATTTGATAGTATTATTTCTAAATATATTGTTGAAAATTTAAAAATATTTAAATTTAAACCAGATGGTTATCTTTTTAAAAATGATATTAATCATAATAAATTTAATTTTACAATTACAATAATTACAAGTAAAAATAGTTATACAATAAATAGATATATAAATGAAAATCAAATGGGTTTTTTTAATTAAATTATTTAGTTTTTATAAATAAATTATACAGTTTCTTCTCCATTTAATTTACGCATTAATATTTCTTTTCCTGCTTCTTCATAAGCATATTTATATAAAAATGCTAATTCACTATCAGATAAAGCATAATCTTCTTCAGTATCACAAGTTTTTTTACAAGGAATAGGAATATGAGCATGTTCTTCATTATCACAAGATGTTTTAGTTTTTTGATTTTGATAATATATTTTATTATAATCTGTATTGTTAGGAATATTTAAAAATTTATTTAATGATTGTTTTATTGTTTTATTATTCATATTCACACTATTATTCAAACTCAAACTATTATTCATATTATTATTTATAGTATCTGTATTTCTAGGAAATAAATAATTCATTGTATGACACGTTAATACCATTAATATTAAACTTAATATAGATATTGTTACACCATCAGTATTTAATTTCATTTTTATTAATTAAAAATAAATATATTATAATCTAAATTTTTTAGAGTTTTATATTATTATTAGATAATATATTTTAATTCTATTAAATCATATAATTATTATAATTCTATAATTTATATATGTTTAAAAAATAATAAAAAAATAAGAAAAGTATAAGTTCTACGGATTATTTATAATAATTCTATTACTAAATAACCGACTAATAAATTCATAACGTTCCCAATTACTACAACCACCTAAATTTTGAATTAAACCTATTAAATTAATATCTTGAACATTATTCACATTTAACATTTGGTCGTAATTTGGAACTAAATAAGACCCTTTTCGTTCTGGATATTTATTTTTTGGCTTAATCATTTTATATAATTTTTCTTTTGTTTCTTTTTTATGTTTTTCTAAAAAATTACTACTTGTTTTACCTTTTGCTATATCATAATGAAAAATTTTATAAGTAAGAGGCTGATTAATAACTTTATATCCCGATTTCATAAACCGTTCAGCTATAGCATTATCACAACCCAAAAACCCTAATTCAAAATTATAATCTATATTTTTATCATTACAATCCAAAGGTGTTTTAAATAACCAAGCATCCTGTGTATTTGCGTGATACATTTTAGAAAAATTACTATCCATTTTTGAATTTTCTTTTAATTTTTTACTATTTATATTATTATTATGACTATTACTATTACTATTATCAAAACCAATAAATTCGTGTCTAGATTGAGCATAAATAAATCCATTATTAATTTGTCCTCGTAATGTATTCCATTTTGATTTATTATCTAAAAATATATCAAGATTAAGAATACACCAATAATCTCCAGTATTTAAACTTTTATTTACTGATTGTTTATTTGCATAATTAATAGCCATTTCAAATGTAAGCCATTTATTTTCACAATTACTATTTTCATTATTTTCATCACAATTATTTTTAACAATTGTATATTTACGTTTTACCAGTTCTAATAATTCAGTATTATTATCTTGAGTATATTCTATACCTGTTCCTAAATCATATATCATTTTAACATAAGGATTTTGTAAATTTTGATGAATACAATAAAAAAATTCATTTAATCTATCATTATTTTTTTCATTATAAGATTGTAATATAATATTAATAAAAGGTTGTGGTTTTAAAATAGTTGTTTCAACTTCTGATAAATAATTATCTATTGAATTATAGTGAAACAATTTTTTTTTACTTTCATTTTCAGTTTTAATATTAGTATGAACGATAATATCACAAGGAATATTATTGTTTAAAATATGAGGATAATAATATAATAATTCATCAGATACTTTTTTATTAATAAATGTAATAAAAGCTGAAGCATTATAAATTGCTTTTTCTCTTTGTATAATAACTTGACTACGAAATGGTAAATGATTATTTATAACAATTTCTGTTTTTTTATTTAGTTCTGGTGTTATATCATTTATTAATACAATCGTTGGTATAACATTACAATAAGTAAAAGCAGTAGATATAAATACATCAATGTTATTCATTTTACATATATTATTTAACATATCAACATCTTGATTCATAGTTAAATAGTTAAACTCATTAATTTGTATTATTTTAAATTTAGATTCCAAATTTAATTCTGGTTTAAACTTAAAACTAATATCATTTGATGGTGTTCTTTTTAATACTATAATTTCATAATACTCATTATCTTTATTATTTGTTAAATGAGTAAAAAATCTCTCCCAAATAGCAATAATATCATTATTATTTGCTAATTGATAACAAACAGTATCTATCGCAATTTTAATTTTTTTTTTATTTTTCTTTTTATTTTCATCTTCATCTAAAGAAACAGTTTTATTAATTATAGTATCGGTCATAGTATAGGTCATAGTATCTGTCATAGTATAGGTCATAGTATCTGTCATAGTATCTGTCATAGTATCTGTCATAGTTTTAAATACAATATTAATTAATTATTTTATATTAATAATTAATTAATTATAAATATAAATTATAGTTTTAAATTAATAAATAAATTATTATCTAATTTCTATTTCCAAAATTATTAAATGATTGTAATAATGGATTAAGTTGATTAACAAATTGATTAACACTATTATTAATTTGTCTATTAATTTCTTCTGAATTTATTCTGGGATATGCATTAGAGTTAGGAATGCGTTGATTAATAAAATTATTTAGAAAAGGCGTACTCATATATACAAATGTATTACTATCATGTAAAATAGGTTCAGTATTAATAATAGGTTCATATGTATTATTATTTTGTGATTGAGTGGTATGTTCTTTATAACCTTCTTCTCCATCTTCTTCTTCCTCTTCCCCATTTTCTTCCCCATCTTCATAATCTTCTTCCTCTTCCCCATCTTCTTCCCCATCTTCATAATCTTCTTCCTCTTCACCATCTTCTTCCCCATCTTCATAATCTTCTTCCTCTTCACCATCTTCATAGTATTCTTCATTATTATCATCATTATCATTATTATCATCATCATTATTATCATCATTATCATCATTATCATTATCATCATTATCATTATCATCATTATTATTACTATAATTTGATATAGTAATATTTAATAAATCATACCTGCAAAAAGGACAGGTTGTATGATTATCTAACCAAGTATCAATACAATTAATATGAAAAATATGATTACAATTACGAATAATACGACAAATACTAGTATCTATAAAAGTCAATTGACAAATTGAACACATATCATTCATGTTCTTTTCATTATTATTATTTGTTTCATTATTAGTATTATTATTTAAACTATCACAATATCTAGAAACATTTGTTATTAAATTTATTTTAGATAATGGAATACCTTCTTCTTCAAGTGTAAAATCATTATTACTAGTTGATGTTATTGTTCCTACATATCCTTGTACTATTGTTCCAATACCATTATTTATTTCAAAATTATATGCTATATTTGGTATATTTGACATATCTGGTATATCAGGAATATCAGGAATATCTGGTATATTATTTATAACTTCACTTAAAATATTATTTATATTTAAATTTGAAGTGTTATTAAAAGGTAAATTAGAAGTTAAATTATTTCTAAATACATTATTATTTGATATAGAATTTTGAGTTTGTGTAGGTATAGTATATAAATGATTTCTATTTATAGACAATTGTGGGTCAGTTGGAAAAGTATATGGGACTGGTGTAGAAATAAATGGTCTTCTTAGGTAAATAGGTTCATTATTAGTATTCATAGTATTAGGTACAGAATTAAATAAATTATAACTATAATTCATTGGATTTGAATTTGTAAATAAACTATTAGGTTGATTATTTTGATTATTTTGATTATTTTGATTAGTATCATAATAATTATTATTAAACATATATTGGTGTTGAGGGTAATTATATATTTCTCTATATAAATTATAAGGAATATAATGTCTTTCTAAAATAATACAATTTTCAACATTATTATTTATAGAATTATTATTAGTATTAGTATTAGGAATACTATTAGGAACACTATTATGAACACTATTAGGAACACTATTATTATTAAAAGTATTCATAATATAAATTATTCGTAATAGTTTTATGTATTTTATCTTTTAAAATATAAAATATTTATAGTTTTAACTTATTAATTTTATAAAATTAATAAATATAAAACTATTACAAATAAATTATATAATGAATTAATAAAAAATTGATTTATAAGTTAAATAATTTAAACTATTAGGCTTATCCTTAAATAAACGGGTGTGTTTATTAAATGATAAACCTAAAAGAGCTTTTTAAAGCCTTGAACTTATTTGACGGTTATTATATTTAAAGTAGATATTTATTTTTAATTATTTA
>Ga0335398_10004821_pt1 | contig 18369 bp, 5 predicted proteins | sample BON03_FD_205742 | JGI IMG/M metagenome (GOLD analysis project Ga0335398, IMG submission 205742) | Freshwater microbial communities from Lake Bonney liftoff mats and glacier meltwater in Antarctica - BON-03 (spades assembly) (version 2) | ecosystem: Environmental > Aquatic > Freshwater > Ice >... | reverse complement strand
CACCGACAACATGGCCAACCTGCGCGTCGGCTCGGGCGTCGGCGCCCCGACGCGCTCCAAGCACTTCTTGCGCCGGTACCACACCCTCAAGCAGCGGGTCGCCGCCGGCGAGGTGGTCCTGCGCCACACGTCTCCGACACGCAGATGCCCGCCGACTTCCTCACGAAGTGGATTCCGAGGGCCAAGCTCGAGTTGAGCCTCCGCTACGCCACAGGCTCGCACCTCGGGCGCGGCCAGCCGTCTTAGGGCGTTGAGCCCGAGCTCCGCCTACCCGTTAGTTTTTTATTATCGTCTCCGTCGACGATAGCTTTTTTGTCTCGTATTTTTTTTTGTCTCTTCCTGTGCGTCACGCCGTAGCAATCCTCCTCTATCCAGTAGGATTGGGGGGAGTGTTGTGAGCACAGGACGATACCGGTGGGAGTCTGTGCCTGGGTTCCGCATTTAGACGTGTGCGCGCTGTGCGCACCCGCGTTGTTTCAGCGCCCGCCCTGTTTGCTTTGCTGCCCGTCCTGGGCGTGCGCCCGCCGTGTTTGTGGTTTCGTCCGCCCGTCGTCGTGCGTGTTCGTGTTCTTCTCTGCTTCGATCTCTGTCACATGTCGCCTCCTGGTCTGCGCCCGCGCGCCGCGGCCTCTGCTGTTCCTCCGGTGGCACTCCCTGCTGGCTCTCCCGTCGACCCAGCTGCCGCTCGTCTCAGCGGCCTCTCGCCCGCGGCCGCCCCGTTCAGCTCAGCCCCCCGACTGCCTTTCCACAATTCACCTGTACTAATGATACGATTGAACGCATTTTACGTGCTGGCGCTAGGTAGAAGTAGCGCCGCAATTTTTATATGTATTAAAACGGCCCTTCGATGCTTCTGAGCGTCTGAGTAATAGCCATAGCTATAGCTATAGCGTTTAGCTAGCTATAGCGTTTAGTTAGCTATAGCTATAGCGCGCGGGCGATACAATATAATAGTTGTAGTTTATATTATTTATGACGGTTGACTGTTGCTGTTGTGAGTGTATGAGTATATGCATATCAAATATATAATTATAATTATTAGTTATTAGATACTACTGCTAAAAATTATAATATCATATTTAATATTAATATCTACAAGTACTGTAAATTTAATTAGCGAAAAGGAAATTTTCTGAAAAATTCTTATCCGCACATATACGTATGCACACACTCACAAAAATAGCACCTCACATATAGCAAAGACAACAACATCAAAACATGCCCACGTATGAGTAACAATCTGAGTATGAGGGCGAGAAGTGGGAAATGGAATGAGCCCCCGCACCTCACTCGCTCGCGTTGGCCACTCGTAGCCGCTCGCGCGCACGACGCCAACACCAAGCGCGCCAACGCACCGCTGCGAGGATGCGGGCGCCCGCACCCACCCCTCCACCTCCCCCCAACCCACAACACGAGACTCACAATACACTGGTTGCGTGGCGGCGCGGGCGAAGAAAGCAGCCCTCCGGCGCGTCGTCAGACCGCCTTCCTCGATCGGTCGACGAGCGTCCGCTTCATCTCTGCGAAGTTGTTCGCGTACTCTGCGTTGGCCCCTTCCGCCTTGGACTTCTGGACCGAGGCCTGCGCGCCGCGCTTGGCGAGCGCGGACTGTAGCGCGTCGGCAATGGCGTCGTCGTCGGCGGCGTCGGTGTTCTCGCCCGCGCGGAACTCCTTGACGTGGCGCGCGCCGACCGGCGGGCCCGGCACGAGGATCTCGTTGGGCAGCAGCGGCAGCAGCTGCGTGAGCCTGGCCATGCGGTTCTGCGGCGAGACGGTCGCGTCGAACTGCACGCCGATGCAGAAGCGGTAGACGCCGTTCGAGTCGTGGACGGGGCGCAAAGAGAGGAGGTTCTCGAAGCACTCGCCGTTCTTGCGGTAGTTTGTGATGCGGACGAAGCAGTCGACGCCGCGGCGCATCGTGTCCTGGATGGCGCCGACGGCGGCGGGCTCCGTCTTTGGCCCCTGCAGGAAGCGGCAGTTGAGTCCCGTCGCCTCCTCCTTGGAGTATCCCGTGATGGTGCAAAACTCGTGGTTGACGAACACCATCGGGTTGCCCGGCAGGCACATGTCGCTCACGACGATGCAGGCGGGGAAGGCCTCGACCACGGCGGCGAAGCTGAGGAGGAACCCCGCCACGTCGGGAGGCATCTTGTAGTCGGCCCAGAGCAGCAGCCGTGCGTGCGCCGCCCAGAGCGCGCGGTCCACCTGGACGGAGCCCGAGGCCTCGCCCAGCATCTGGCGCAGCAGCGGCCGGCAGTAGTCGTCCGACTTGACGAAGTCCGGCAGGACCGAGTCGGCAAGCGAGACGCGCGCCAGGTCGGCTTGCTTCTTGAGCTTCTTGGCCAGCACCGACGCGTCCAAGAACTGCTCGCCGTAGACGGCCGCGTAGAACTTGGCCGCCTCGCGCACCGCAACCTTACTCCGCCCTTTGCCCATCCGCTCAAAGCGCGCGTGCGCGACCACCGTGTCGAGCAGCTGGCTGTCGCTCGCGTCGCCGCCCGCCGTGATGAAGGCGTGCAGCAGCTGGATGCCCACCGCCTCGTCCATCGAGAGCGACGTCTCGACCACGTAGTCGAGCGCAGAGCCGAAGTCGAGCGTGAGCAGGCGGCGCGTGAAGGCGCTCATCGGCTCGAGCCACTGTTTCGCCTGCTCCGCTGCCTCGTCGAGCGTGGCCTCGGGCTTGACCACGTCCACGTGCAGCGCCGCGTCGAAGGTGGCGGGCAACGCGTCGCGCAGCTCGGCCGCCAGCTCGCCCTCCTCCGTCTCGAGCCCCTCGGCGTGGTGCATCAGGCCGACCGAGTACTGGTACTTTCCGCTCGAGTCGTGGACGGGGTGGAGCGAGAGCACGTTCGGGAACTCCGAGCCGTCCCTCCGGTAGTTGGTCAGCATGATTGGCTTCATGAGCTCCGCCTCGCGGATCCGCTTCACCATCATCCGCACCGCCGGACGCTCTGTCGTCTTCCCCTGCAGAAAGCGGCAGTTCTTGCCCACCGCGTCCTCCTGGCTCCAGCCCGTTAGCCGCGTGAAGTGGTCGTTGACCCAGCTCACCGGCAGACCCGGCTCGTTCATCAGCACGCACAGCACGCCGACCGCCAGGTGCTGGCACGCGTCGCAGAGCATGCGGTGCCATGACTGGCCTGTCGAGTAGGCGCCGCCGAAGCGCGCGACAAAGGCGTCGAGCTGCGCGCACCTGAGGTCGGCGGCTGGCGGCACCGTCGTCGGCGGCGGAGCGACCCGAGGATCAATGGGCGCCGACGCGGCCGACTCCTCGGCCGCCTTGGTCCAGCTGAGCTCCTCGAGCACCGGCGCTGGACCCTTCTTGCGGGGCGAGAGGCCGGAGGCGGACACCTTGCGGGGCGAGGGGGCGGAGACGGCGACCTTTCCCGTGGCTCCCTTGGCGGGGGCGCGAGCGCTTGTCGCCCCGCGGGGCGTGGCCGGCTTGGCGACGTGCCTGGCGGCGCGCGGCGTAGGGGGCGCCGCAGTGCCGCCCCTGGCCTTGACAGCCGTCGACGGGGCGGCCGCCGGCGCGGCGGCGGGCGGCGGCGCCGGCGGCATGATTAGCGGGAACATCTGCTCCTTCATCTGCCCTGCAAGGTGTTCCTGCCACTGGAGCCCGGTGGCCTGGTACTGCTGCTGCAGCTGCTGATAGTAAGCCATCGCCTCCGGCTGCTGCTCCGCGGACAGCTGCGCCGCCTGCGCCTCGACCTGGTTCATCTCGGTCTGGATCTGCTGCAGCTCTGGGGGAAGCTGGCCCGCACCCTGCAGCTGCTGCATGTGCTGCTGCACCGCCGCCGCCAGCTGCGCCTCCTGCTCGGCGTCAAGCACCTGCGCCACCGCAACCATCGCCTGCGCAGCCAGCCGTTGCGCCTCCTCAATCTTCTGCCGCGCCTCCTCCGCCTGCGCCGCCTGCTGCTGCGCCTCTTGCTGCTGCCGCTGCTCCGCCTGCATCTGCACCTGCTGCTCTTCCTTCTGTGTCTGCGCCTGCGCCTGCTTCTGCTGCTCCGCCTGCTCCTGCTGCTGCGTCTGCTGCTGTTCCGCCTGCATCTGCGCCTGCTCATCTGGCTCCTGCATCTCCTGCTGGCCCTGTGGCTGCACCTGCCGCTGATCCTGCGCCTGCTGAGGATCCTGTTGCCGCACCTGCGCCTGCTGCTCTCCCCCTCCCTGCTGCGCTTCCTCCCTCATCCCTCCCGCGACGCGCTCCTCGAGCGAGTCCATGGCCGACTGGCTCACCTCCTTGGCGACGGGTGTCCTCCTCTTGGGCGGGATGTGGCGGAAGCGCACCGCCTTGATCAGCACCTCCGCCTGCCCACAAAGCACGTCCATCTCGCGCTGCTCCTCCAGGCGCTGTTTGACCGCCAGCTGCTTCCAAAGCAGCGCCGTCGCCTCCTGGATCTCGTGCCGCATCGCCTCCACGTGCAGCCGCTGTTCCTCCTGCTGCTGCAGATCCAGCTCGCGCGCGACCCACTCCTCGTCGAACTCCTCGTCGTCCATCCCGAAGGCCCACGCCGGCCGGTCCTCGTTGAGATCACCCACCCGGCCGATGCCGTCGATCGGTGGCAGCCGCGACAAGGCCACCTGCTGCTCGGCCATCGCCTGGATCGCCAGCGCCCGCTGCGTCGCGATGCTCTTGAGCGTGCCCACCGCCTCGCGCATCAGCGTCGAGTCCATCGCGTGCGTCGAAGCCGCGCGCTGCATCGCCTCGAGCGCGCGCGTCTCGGCGCTCGCGCCGCTGGCACCGAGGCCCGAGGGGCGAGACAGCCCGGGGCTCAGCCCGGCCCGAGCAGACCCCCAAGTGTTGGTCAGCATGGCGGGCGTTTGGCCCTCCCGCGTCCCCTTGAGGCTGCGCAGCTGCTGAAGCTCCATGCGCAGCTCACTCGCAATGTCCTCTGGCGTATCCGGGTGGATGGCCGGGAAGCGGGTCCCGCCGTAGGAGTCGGCGGTGCCTCCGCGCGCGGGCTGGCGCCCGCGCCCGCTGTAGGCTCCCCGCCTGGGCGCGCTCGCGGGCGGCGTCGGCAGGGTGCTGTAGCTGGCCGCGCGGCTCCAGGACGCGTTCGTCGAGAAGGACTGATAACTCATGGTGTGGCCTACACGACGGCGACTCGGAGAACGTCTCGCCTGTTAAATGAAACTGTCAACCGAAATAGAATTAATCATAGCTTAGAAATCAATTCACGTGAAGGATCATTACTCTATATAAAACTCAACGGCCAACGAAGCACAACGGCGGCGCATTTGTAAAGAAATGGAGACGCTGCAGACCGAAGCTGAGATCATAGCCGACTGCGAGGCGACTGGCCGGCCGTACGAGGACCCGCACTTCCCGCCCGCGGCCGAGTCACTCGGCAGCAGCCTCGTCCAGGCGCGCTGGCTGCGCCCGCACGAGGCGTTTGGCCCAGTGGTGCAGCTCTTCCCGGCGCACGGCGAGGCCTGCGCGCACGTAAGTCTCGGCACGGCGCGGCTGGGCGACTCGTACCTCCTCGGCGCGCTCGCCGCCGTCTCGGCCCGGCCGGCGCTCGTGCAGCGGCTGTTTGTATCGACGCGCGGCGCGCGCTGGGGCGTCTACACGCTGCAGCTGTGGCGGCACGACGAGTGGGTGCAGGTGATGGTGGACAGCACGCTGCCGTGCGATCCGGCGACGGGCGCGCCGCTCTACGCCTGCCCGAGGCTCGAGGGGGGCTTCTGGCTCGCTCTCGTCGAGAAGGCCGTCGCGAAGCTCGCCGGCTCGTACGCGGCGCTCAGCGGCAGCAGCACGGCCTCAGGCGCGACGCCTCGCGGGGCGGCGCCCGCCACCTTCCTCGACGCGCTGCGCGACCTGACGGGCGGCATCCCCGTCGCCTTCCCCTCGCGTCCGCCCGACCTGTCGTGGGAGCGGCTGCTGGCGCTAGTCGAGTCGGGCGCGCCCGTCGCGCTCACGCGGCGCGGCCGCTCGGCGGCGGGCTCGCAGCAGGGGCTCTCGCTCGACGCGACGCCGACGCGCGGCGGCGCGGTGCCCCCCCTCGAGGCGGGCGAGCTGCTGCGTGGGCTGCCGTACCCGCTCGTCCGCGCCAACGTCCAGCGCCGGCTGCTCTGCTTCTCGTCGCCGTGGACGGCCGGCAGCAGGCATCGCGAACCGGTCCCCTCCGCCAAGCCGCTCGAGGCGTTGCCCGACGTGCCGACGGACGCGAGCTTCTGGCTCGCGTTCGACGAGTTGCCCCTCTACTTTGACGAGGTGCTCACCGCCGAGGCGCCGCACGACCCCACCGCGCAGGACGCGCGCGACGGCTCGCGTCGCCGCCTCTTTGTCGACGGCGTCTGGCCCGACGCCTCAGTCGGCGGCGCGCGGCCGTGCGCGGCCTTCGTGCTGCGGCTCGCGGTGCCGATGCGCCTCACCGCCGTGCTCTGCCAACGCGCCGGCCGCCGCGGCGCGCCCGTCGTCGCGGCGGCGCTGCTGGTGGTGGCCTCGACGGACGGCGCGGCGCTCGAGGCCATCGCCGGCCGCGCGCCGCTGCCGTCGCGCCTCGTCTCGCGCCACTCGCTGCCGCCGCGAGCGCAGCGCGAGGTGGTGCTCGACTCGGACGCGACGCTCCAGCCGGGCACCTACTACCTGCTCGCCCACCGCGTGCCGCAGCCCGCCGGCGCGCCGCCGCCGCCGCCGTTCTGGGTCCAGATCGAGGCCGAGTGGCGGCGCCTCGGCGGCGGCGGCGTCGGCCGCGACGGCGTCGGCGCGGCGCGCGAGGCGTGGAGCGACGACCCCGCCGCAAACCACCTGGCGTGCGCCCCGCTGCGCGACGAGCAGCTGCCGCCGCTGCCGCTGGGCGGCGGCGCGCCCGCGCTGCGCATCGCGGGCGACGAGGGCCTCGACGCGCTGCTGGGGCAGAGCGCGCCGCCCGAGCCGCCGCCCGAGGACGAGGCCGCCATCGAGGCGCTGCTCGCCGCGCTCGCGGCCGTGCCCGCGCGCGCCGCCGCCGCCGCGCGGATCCAGGCGCAACTGCGCGGCAAGCGCGAGCGCTTCGAGATGGACGAGATGCGTGTGCTGCTGCAGGAACGCGCCGACGCGGCGGCCACCGTGCTACAGGCGGCGGTGCGTGCGGCGCCCGCGCGGCGCGAGGGCTCCGGGGCGCGGCGCGCGCGCGCGGTGGCGGAGCAGGAGGCTGAGCTGGGCGAGCTGGCGCGGCTGGGCTCCTTCCTCTCCGACAAGACGCTCAAGGTGCAGAAGGTAGTGCGCGGCAACTCGGCGCGCAAACTCTTCGCCCCCGCCCAACCCTCCTCCGCGCTCGCCGCGCCGGGGCCGCGCCCCTTGCTCGACTCCGCCGAGGCGCAGCGCGACGCCGAGCCGCACTCGGTGCACGCGCGACTCGCGCGGATCGAGGAGCTGCTGCTCTTGCTCGGCCAGGGAGGGGTCCTGCCGCGGCGGCCGGCGGCGGCCGAGGTGCAGGCGGCGGCGGTGCGTACCATCCAGAGCCACACGCGCGGCTTGAGCGCGCGGAGCGGGGTCGCCGCGACGCGCGCTGCTGCGCGGCGCGAGGCCGAGGCGCGGCGCATCCAGGCGTTGGCGCGCGGCGCGGGCGGACGGCGGACGGCGAGGGAGCTCCGAAGGAAGGAGGCTGCGCAAGGCTTATTGTTTGCGGTGCAGCCCTTCGACCGGTACGCCTTTGGGCGGGGGGGCGAGGGCTCCGTTGGGCGGATGGGCGAGGGCACCGAGGTGGCGACCGACGAGTGGCGCTACGTGCCTCGCCACGCGGCCAAGGCGGCGGCGGCGGCGGCCTTGCGCTCGGCGCACCGCTCGCTCGAGCCGTCGGCCGAAGCGACCGCGGCGGCGGCGAGGCTGCTGGTGCCGTCGGCGTTTGGCGCTCCCGGACAGGGCGAGGCGGAGCTGCAGCCGCTCGGCTACCGCTCGCGCGTGCTCGAGCTGCAGCGGCGCCAACGCGCGGCGGTGGCGAGCCTGCCGCTGCGCCGGCCGGAGCGCGTGGCGCGGCTGCTGGTGGAGAAGGACGCGGCGCTAGAGAAGCTGGCGGAGATGCACGCCGGCGGGATGGTCGCCAAAGCGGAGCTCCCTCGTCGCGGGGGCGAGCTGAGCGCGCTCTTCGCCGAGCAGCGCGCGCAGATGGGCGCGCAGATGGAGCGCGCCATGGTGGCGCAGCGCGACGAGTACCAGGCGGCGATGCGCGAGCTGGCGGCGGAGCTGCGACACGTGCCCGCGCCGCAGCTCCAGTCCGTCGCGAGGCTCAACCAGGACCTCGAGTCGGCGCTCGATCGCGTGCTCGAGCTAGAGTCGAGGGCCGCCAACGTGGTAGTGGGGCCAACGCCAGCCAGGGGGAAGAGCGGCGCGCCAGAGTCGCAGGTCTGCGCCGTCATGTGAGACTTCTAGGAGGGGAGCGAGCGGCTCCGCCTGCTGCCTGTCTCTCGGCGTGTGTCTCTTTTCGTCTCACTTCAAGTGGCCACCTCTCTTCGTCGATTGGCTAGCCGCTTGTGTTTATTTTTAGGGGCTGGCTTTCGCCGCATGTGCATGTGCGCGCGATGCCTGCTTAGCTAGGAAGCACACAGTTACAGTTGAACTACAGTTGGTATTATTCGTCGGGGGGCGTAATGGACGGTGTGAATAAGAAGAAGGCTTAATGCTTAATAATAATAATAAGGCATAAGTATAAGTAAGGCGTAAGGCGGGGCGTGGGGCGAGCCATCGCGTGAGGCGTCAGCAGGGTGAGGAGGACACACCACAGCACTGAGCAGATCTCCAGAGGCACAGGGCGACGACAGTAGTGAACGATTCCAAGGGCCGTATCGTAAGCATAAGGCCATCCTCAAATGTATAAATAAAACGTAAAACGTATATTGTATATATGTATATGTACCGTATATTTTAAACACAGATATAGATATATGCTACGCAACATCCAAGCTAATATAAGTAAGAATGGGGGGGGGGGGCTAAGGGGATTCCCCTTAAGGGGGGCTCTCATCGTTGGACCTTGCGGTATCCTTTCGGAGTTCTCTGTGCTGTGTTCGCTCCTTAAAGGGATGCCCCCGGAGGATGGGTCAACCCACACAGAGAGCAACAAACTACTTTATACCGCAAGGTCAAACATCGAAGCCCGCCCAAATCTTTCCTCACGCCAACGGCCAAAGCGCGCCCGGTAAGGCGGCGCTCGCGACGTTTGCAGGGGCGCCGGGCGCCACACACCGAGCACGGCCTCGGAGAGTTTATCGGTTACAGGCCAGGGACGGCGCTCAGGCCAGCGACGCACCAGGAACAGGAACGCCGATCGGGATGGTCGGCTGGACCCTACCGCCGTTAAAGGCGGTGGCGGCGGCTCCGGAAGCGGACGTCACTCCCAAGTCTCCGCCCGAGAACACGGCCTCGGTCGAGTTGCGCCGGCCGAGCATGCAGCGGCGGCCGCACGTTCCTCCCGCGGCCGGATGCGACTGGCCGACAGCGCACTCGTGGTTGTTGGAGACGCTAAACCAGCTGCAGCGATCCGAGATTGACGCGTACCTGCGCCGCGATGACCGGTGCCGCGACGCATGCAAGAGCGAGAGGTCGTTCCTCCGCGCCTTCTGGGAGAAGGAGTCCCGCGACCCGGAGCGCGCCAGGGCGTGCGTGGCAAGCTTCCTCCTGCTGGAGCGCCTGCGCGAGGCGCTGCTAAAAAGGTTGCGCGGCTGTGGCAGCTCCGTGGACGGGTCGGCGGCTGTCGGGCGTAGAGAGCAGCGACGCCACGACCGGAAGCGGTTTGACCCGCTCCTACGGACCGCCCTCAAGGGGGTTAACCCAAAGGGCGCCAGCAACGCGCGCCAGGCGAGCCACCACAGCGAGTCGGTGGAGTACGCTGAGCTGGTGGCGGAGGTGGCACACACGATGCTCGACGAGAAGCGGAGGCGCCAGCGGGAGAGGGACGCGACAGGGCGGAGGCAGGGTGTGAACGGCCAGGAGAGCGGCGCCGGCGCCACCCGGACCGGTGGGGAGGCGGAGGAGGGATCCGCGCTGGGTTCGGCTGCGAGTGAAGCACGGCCTGCCGATGATCCTGGCTCCTTGCTCTTCTACACCTAGCTCAGAGCTCTCAGAAGAGCTCCGAGCCGGACGGAGACGATGGCGGGTGTGGAGGTATACCTGTGATATGCAATGTACAGTTTTTTTGTTTGTGTATGTTAATGCGTACGAACTGGTAAATATTCGGCGACCGACGCCAGCGAGCGCGCGCGTACGTACTATAACTATATGTTACATACACGCGAGCACAGGTCCATGTATTGTGTATTGGTGTGGTGTGTCAGCAGGCAGCAGGGGCAGGCAGGGGGAGAAGTCGACGACAGCCGAGTGTGAGTGTGGCGGTGGCGGTGTGGGTGTGGCGCCGGGAAGCTGTACCCTACACCCTGACCGCGTATGTATATGCAGTGTGTAAGTGTATGCGTATGTGATGAGTGCGTGGGTTATGCTACACATATGATGGAGACAGTGGAGATGTGGAGATTATATATGCTATATAGATTATAATATACATGTGGATGGATGCGTGTTAGTATGTTGCCGCCTCGCCTCATCCGTGGCGCTGCTCCTACTGTAGCCTACTGCTAGGTAGATGTAGATGTAGGGATTCGATAACACAAAGCACTCGCACGCCGCAACACGCAACACGTGCGACTCCCCCCTTTGAGATCCCGCTGGCGAGTGTCGTTTTGATGATTCGATAGGTATATAGGCTATATATAGTAATAGGTATTAATTATATTATTATAATAAATAATATTATTTTAGTATTAAATAAGTATTATAATAATTATTTATTAATAGTAGTAATAGTAATACTACTGCGATTGTGACTGTGACTGTGTTTACTGTCTCAGCATGCAGCATGCAGTCTGTTCAGCCCTCTACAAGCTACAAGACCTACGACCTACAGACCGTACATGCATAGCATAAGAGAACACGCTACGCTAGTTGGACCCCTCGGTACATCAGACTATATTACAAGCATCCGACACAGCTAGCAGCTAGGCGGCACGATGCGCGCTTCACCCATTTTACTCCCCACCCCCCGCCACGCGAACATCCTTTTCGCACGGCGCAGAGCCTGCGGGTACGCCGTGTCCACGTCACGCGGACGACGCCGCGCGCCTCGCGAGGTGCTTGGACTTTTGGTCTAGGTCGCGCGGCTCTGCGCAAAGAGAAGGCGCAGATCGGCACAGGCCGCTCCGCTCCCGCCTGCTCAGCGGCTCCGCGAGGGCGAGCCGAGCCTGGGGCGCGAGGAGTGGCCGATGTGCAGCATGCTCTCTGGCATGGCGAGCTTGGCTGGCAGCTGCGAGATGCAGACGCCGAGCTCCCTGTCCGAGTCGGCCGTCGGGAAGAACTTCATGCCGCGGCCGTGCCCAGCGTCGGTCCCGTTCCAGTGCACCGCCACCCCGTTCATCATCATCCACGAGCGGCGCGCCGGCGCCTTGCCCGCCGAGGCGGGCCGGCGCGCGCTGCCCGGCGCGGCGGCGGCGGCCGCCGTCTTGATGGCCGATGCTGGGCGCGGCCCCCTGGGCTTGGCGGAGCCGTCGGGCGGGCCGAAGATTGCGTCGTAGTGGAGCGGGCAGCGGCGGCAGCAGTAGCCGTCGCAGACGGGGAAGCGCTTGATGCCAATGGCCGGGCACTCCTTGGCGTGCGCGGGCATGTCGCGCCGCTTGAATCGTCGCGAGCATCCGTAGCGGCAGAGCTCCTCCACCATCGGGCACGAGTCGTTGTGCAGCTCCATGCCCTTGCGTGGCACGACGAGCGCGCAGGCGGCGCAGCTGAGCCCCTTGAGCGGGCAGACGAGCTCGTGCTCGCCAGACGCGAGCTCGCCCGCGTTGACGCCCACGCCGCAGCCGCGCGCGCACTCGGCCGGCCGCGCGGGGCAGAGCGGCGCGTGCTCCTTGTGCGCCGACACCTCGATCACCAGCCCGCAGTTGCGCCGGCAGGCCAGCATCCGCCAGAGGCACGACACCCTGTGGGCCTCTAGCTTGGCGCGGACGCCCGAGAAGGTGCAGCGCGCGTTGGGGCAGCCGTGCCAGTAGCGCGAGCAGCGGCGCGCGTGGCTCGAGAGGGCACCGGCCGCCCACGGAAAGCCGGCGCCGCGCGGGTCGGCCTGCAGCGCGCGCGCGGCGTCGAAGCACGCGATGCCGTGGTCGGCCAGGTAGAGCAGCACGGCCGTCGTGCCGCGCCGCGCGCCGTAGTCCCGCGCGATCTCCTCGTTGGCCACGCCGAGGGGCGGCAGGCAGAAGGCGCCGGGGAGTAAAGCGCGCCGGCCCGCGACCTCGGTCTCGCCCGCGCCGAGCGGGACGAGGAGCACGCGCAGCTCGGGGCGCGCGGCGAGCAGCTCGTTGAGCAGCCGGAGCAGGGGCGGCAGCTCGCGGTCGGCCGGCTTGACAAAGACGAGCAAGAGGAAGCGCGGCGTGCTGGAGTCCGAGGCGAGCAGCCGCTCGGCGGCCACCAGCTCCGGCGGGAAGGCGGCGCCGGCGGCGGGGTCGAGCGGCGGGAGCAGCCCGGGACCGACGAGCGCGCGCAGCAGCTGGCGCGCCTCGGTGGGACGGAGCTCGGGCTCGGGCCGCGCCACGGCGGACGGGAAGCCAGAGAGGCGCGGCGTGCTCGACGGCGTTGGGCGGCGCGTCGGCGAGTCGGCGCTCCGGCCCCTGGCCCGCGAGGCGGGCGCCGTCGCGTCGCCTGTCTCGCACGGCTCGCACAAGAGCGGCGCCTCCGCGCGCGCCTCGGCCCTCCGCAGCGGCGCGTGGCCAACCAGCGCCACAGGCCCCGCGCGCGCCACCGCCCACGCCGCCTCGCGCCCCTCCGCCGTGCCGGCCGCCGCCGCAGCCGCCGCCGCCGCGCGCCGGCCTCCGCTCGCTGCCGAGGCGGTTAAAGGGTTAACCCCAGGAGTTAAGGGTTCAGGGTTAACCCGAGGTGCGGGCGCCCTCCGGGTTAACCTCGAGGTGCGGCCGCCCTCCGGCCGGAAGGCGAACTCCTTGAGCTGCAGCTTCTTGCCGCAGCCGTAAGGGCAGGCGCAAAGCGCGTTGGGGCAGACGCGCTCGTGCGCAGCCTTGCCGCGCGCCGAGACGGAGGCGCCGCACATGCGCGCGCACGGCCACTTGCGTTGGTCGCAGCTGAGCTCGTGGCTCGGCAGCGCGAGGTGCTGCAACTCGCGCTCGCAGTGGGCGCAGCGCTCTGTGCGCATCGGGCAGCGCTCCGCATGCGGCGCGCGCGCCATGGGAGCAAGCGTGAGCACAACGCGCACCCGGCGCACCTCCACCTTCTCGCCGTACGTCCTGGAGCGGCCGTTGGAGTCGAGTTCCCTGGCTGTGTGCATCACGGGCACGAGTGAGCCGACGCGCACCACCACCTCGGAGCCGTCGCGCTCCGTCCGCGCGCCGCACAAGTCGCAGCGCGGCTCGGCGCCCCGCCACCGCGCGGGGCACTCGCGCGCGTGGCGCGCCGACTCTCGCCTGGGGACCTCTGCGCCGCAGTGCTCGCAAGGCAGGGGTCCAAAGGAGCACTCGGCAAGGTGCGCGCGGAGCTCAGCCCGGTTGCCGCGGAAGGCGCAGCCGCCCGCGTTGGCCGAGCTGTGGTGCGGGCACGCAAGCTGGCGGCCCGCCACCGCCTCGGCCCACGCCTCCGTCACGGCCTTGAGTAGGCACACGCGGTCGTGGCGCGCGAGCCCGGCGCGCGGCGTGAGCATGAGGCAGCGGCGGCAGCGGAGGACGGTGGCGGGGCACTCTAGCGTGAGGTGTCTTTCCATCCAGCAGCGCGGCTGGTGGCCGCCGCAGCCGAGGCACGCGAGCGGCAGGTTGGGGCACGAGACGTCGTGGGCCGCCTGCCCCGGCCACGCGCCGCACGGCTCGCACGCGCCGCACTCGCGCGCGCAGAAGGCGAGCGCCTGGCCGCACGCGGCCTCGTGCGCGGCGAGCAGCACGCGGGGCGGCGTCGCGTCGCATCCCGCGTGGCGGCACGGCGTCGGCTGCGCGGGACAAAAATAGTCGCGGTGGTGCGCCATCTCCTCTCGCGGCACCTCGCGCCCGCAGCCCGCGCCGCAGCGGCAGGGCAGCGGCAGCCGGCGGCACTCGTCGCGGTGGGCCGCACCGTTGCGGCGCAGGAGCAGGGCGTTGCAGTGCTCGCACGCGTACTCATAGACGGGGCAGACGGCCCCGTGGCGCGCGAGCTCCGGCCGCGAGAGCGCGACGTAGCCGCACCCCTTGTTGGCGCAGTGGACCGTCTTGCGCTGGTTAGACGCGTAGCGCGCCGCACGCGCCTCGCAGAAGACACCCGGGTGAAAGCGGCAGCTCACGGCCTTGTTGGACGCGCGCGCGGCGGCAACGTCGTCGGCCAGAACCACCTTGAAGCACTGCACGCAGACGCACTGGCCCTCGCCGCAGCCGCTGCAGTGGTCCTGCCCGACCGCCGCCGCCGCGCCGCACGTGGGGCACTCCGGATTCACGGGCAGCCCGTCGGGGCCGCAGGGCAGGTGTTTCTCCAGCTCGAACGCGTGCCGCTGCGCCAGCGCACAGCCAGACGCCTCGCTCAGGCTGGCGGGAGGCCCGCCGCCAGGCCTGCCCGCCGCGCGGCTCTGCAGCCGCCGCTCCTCCTCCTCCTTGCGCCGCTGGAGCCACGCGAACGGCTTGACGTCGGCCGCCTTGGTCCCCTCGACGCCCGACGCGCCGCAGCACGCCCACGTGTGGCCGCCCCACCGGCCGCGCCGGAGCTGGCCCGGGTGGTGGGAGCACTTGTCCACGTCCCAACGGCCGAGCGCTACCCACAAGCCGCACCGGTCGCACGGCAGCGACTCCCACGGTTGGTCGCCCAGGCAGTGCTCGGTCAGCAGGCAGCCTCCAGCGGCAGGGTCTAGGTTGCGGCAGCACGTCCACATGCCGGGCACGATATCCGCGTCCAGCACGGTGCCCCCCTCGTCGTGGATGTCGGTCCGCCCGGTATGGTCGCGCGCCCACTGCCGAAACGTCTGCGCCCGCGCCGACTCCTCCTCTTCGGCCGGGCGCCAGCCAATCTGGTCGGCGGGCAACGCACCGCCGCCGCCGCCCACCATGAGCGGCGTGCCGCGCAGCGAGTCAGACATGCCCGGCGGCGAGTGGTCGCGTCCGCCGACCGAGAGGCTCGAGGCCGTGCCGTGGGCCGCCACCTCTGCCAGCCAGACGGGCGGCGGCCGAGTCAGATCCAGCACAAACGGCGCCGAGCCACTCCTCCGTTGTTGGGCGGCGCGCCGGCTGGGTGTGCCTCTAGAGGTGTCGCGCACGGTCCGCGCAATGGTGGATCCTGGCGTTATGTGCCTTGACTCGATGGCACTGAACGACAACATAGTCAGCTCGCGATGTGGGCGTAGAAGTAGTTGGAAGTAACCGACAAGGCCTTGGAGCGCCTGTGAAAGCGTTGTGTATTTCTTGTGAAAGCGTGTTGCTAGCTGTGTGCTGCGTGTGAACGAAGAACGCCAGTTTTTATTCAACCACGGGCTCCAACGACATCCTCTTACTGCCCGAAGTAACCGACGCGACAAGTTTCGACAATCACGCCTTCACGGCTTCACGGGCGGGAGCTGTACCGAGATGTATTAGATTCGGATCGGTATTAGGTATATTCATATATAATTAGTAATTTCAATAGAAAATATTAGGATTAAATCGGTATTGCAGCATTATTAGGAGGTATTAGCAGGTCTCATACAGTATTATTAACGATTCATTATATAATTTTAATATATAATATAATATTTTTATTAAATTTTTATTATTATTATATAATTTATATATATATATATATATATATATATATATATATATATATTTTATATAATATAAATACAACACACACATACTTACTAATACACGTACGCGCGTGTGCTGGTGCTGGTGCCGCCGAATCTTTACATACATACATACATACACAAGACAACACACAACACATGCACATATGCAACCCACACACACGATATACCACACGCCACACGGCCAAAGACGTTTAAAGACACGTAAACGTAAACACGACACGTACTCTACGTGTACTACACACACACTCCTCTAATACAAACACAAACACTCAAACACACAACGACAACGATCCAGCCTTTCAGCCCGACAGCATACATAGATACGCACAAGTGTAAGTGTGTGTACACAAACCAACACCACCGCACGACCGCACGCACACAAACTGGGAGAGGCTAGACGGGTCACAAACCTACATGAATCTAAGTAAAACTATGCAACATGCTCTCTCCGCAAATGCTCCATGTCCATGCGACCCCCCTCCCCCCGCCACCGCCACCCCGTCACATCTGCCTCAATCAGCCGATGAACACGCGCCGGCGTTGGTCGGAGCAATAACGTAAAACCCATCAGAATAAACAGATCAAGCTCGACGGCGTGCACCCTACGGCGTGGATAGGGTCCAAAACGTCGCCGCGCCCGTGAGCCCCTGCCACAGCAGCCGTGGGTTAACCCCCCCTAACCCGAGCCCAGATCGCGCAGTAGTACGCAGGCTTGGTCAAAATTACCGCGCCGCGGCTCTGCTCGCGAGGACACCAGGTTGGTCTGCAGCGCGATGGCGGTAGGTGTTTGCCGTGCGTGGCGGTTCCCGAGCACGCGGCCCCGCCGCTGCGACCGCTGGAATCACGGCGTGGGTGGCTCGCTCCTTTGGCGTTTCGGCCAGCAAGGAGATCCCAGTGGACCAAACGGCGACTCGTCGGCTTCGTCGTGGGGCTCGTCCGTCACAACACCCCCCTCCCAGTAGTCCGTGCGGCTCGATCTGTCCGAGTCGACCGGCGATGCGACATAGTCGGGCTCAAGTGATCTGCATAGCGTCGGCTCGGTAGGCCAACACGAGTCCTCGGGCGCCGCTCGTGGCGCCGTGATGTGATCCGGCATGAGAAGGACGCGGCACGGCCGAACCTTTGGGCGTACCGAGTGGAGCATCGCAGCCGGCACGCCGAAGAGCCGCATCCAGTGGCCTACTTTGTCAATACTTTGTCGGCCTTGTTTGGCGGCAAAGCACCCTTATTTCTAACAGAATACGTAGGGGAGGGTTTGGGTTTCCCTGGATAAAATCATCTCAGCAATGGACAGATCCCAAACCACGGAGGCGCAGTGGCGTGGGCACAACAGGCGCCGCGCGCCGCGCTAGCCGCAACGCTCTCCTGCAGCGGCGCGATCGCTCGCCATCGAGCGAAGCCGGTGGAGGAGGGACAGTATCGAGCGCTAAATTATAACGTTAGTAATGTTATAATGTTAGTAAGCTCGCTTGCGCTGGCAGTGGGGGAGAGTCTGTCTGCCCGGGGCGAGTCCCCTTAGGGCGAGCTATCTGTCGGCCTCTGCTCTAGAACGTAGTTCTGTTGCGGCAGCCAAAGGGTTGCGAGGGTCGAACGGCCCGCCCGGCCCGTGTCTTACCTCTCGCCGTCGGACGTCAGGATGGCCGGCGCATGTCCGGCGACGCACGCCAGCGGCAAGGCAACGGTGTAGTCAACGAGCGCCAGCCATTCGACAAATCCCTGGAACATACGAGTAGGACCGCCGCAGGACCGCAGGAGCAGGAGCGGGGGTAAAGGGACGTACGAGTACGAGTATTGTACTCGTAGGAGGTGCTGGTGGACGCAAGAGGTTGGGGAGGGCGCTTCTTGCCGAACCCGGCCTCGTCGTACGGAAAAGGGCTCTTAGTTAGCAACATGATGATGATTTTATCCCTCGGACCCCCCCCCCCCCCCCCAACACAACACACAGCAGCGAAACGCCCAGCAGCGCCGACACACGAGTGTACCGGGCCGGCCAGTACCGGCCCGAGACGCATCGCTACCGAAGAAAAGGGTAGGGTAAGTACCGCAACGGGCCACAGGCGGGGCCCTACACGGAGAGCGAGCATCGTTGTGGAGCAAAACGTAGCCCAACGCTGAACTCTTGAGTATAATATTTTGTTTTCCTTCGAAATGCACACGCACCTCGTCTTAGCTCAGTTGGCAGAGCGGGGGACTGTAGAAAATGAAATCACGGATTCGATCCCCGCGAGCGGCCATCCCTAGGTCACCAGTTCGACTCTGGTAGACGAGACACTTTTGCTCTTCGAGACACTTTTGCTCTTCGTTACAGCACCACACGGTACTCGTAGCTCTAGAGCTAGTTACACGGTACGAGTGCTGATACAGGCTGGGTCCAGCCGCTGACCTTGCTCCGTCGAGTGTATTTTTTTTTGGCTACACTTTTGCTCTTCGACTTTTGCTCTTCGGTAAAGCACCACACGGTACCGGTCAAGGTGGCCCCCCCCAAACCGGTATAGTCCGATTTTAACCAAAATGGCGGCCGAGCTCAGGGGGTCCGGACCGCGGCTAAAATAAAACGATGGCGCCCCCGCTGGTATTTTTTTTTTTTTTTTTTCGAAGCGCGCGAACATCGCGC
>Ga0335398_10004815_pt1 | contig 18386 bp, 13 predicted proteins | sample BON03_FD_205742 | JGI IMG/M metagenome (GOLD analysis project Ga0335398, IMG submission 205742) | Freshwater microbial communities from Lake Bonney liftoff mats and glacier meltwater in Antarctica - BON-03 (spades assembly) (version 2) | ecosystem: Environmental > Aquatic > Freshwater > Ice >... | reverse complement strand
CTTTCGTCAGCCGCAGCCTGAACACCCTTTGACAAACACAACCACCCGACTAAAGTCCCCAAACACCCGCTGACATCCCACTTAAAAGCCTCCAACTTTGGCTCCGCCTCCTCTGCCACCTTAATCATCACCTGGTCAAGATTCGCAGCGGAGTGCCGGAAATCATCCGGACACACCTGCTGGCTCATGAGCTGACCCATCTGGAATTGGAGACCGAGGCGCGTGCAAAAGGTCGCAACCGGTTCTTCGCCTCCACCCGTCAGACCGAGGACGCCGCAGCCGCTCTCTTCCACGGTGACCTGCGCAAAACGAAGAAGCGCGGGTATTCCGACGATTCGTTGCGGTCGCTTTCATCTTTGTGGGTGCGAGGTGTTAGTGGATTCCTGTTCAACTGCCCGCTGGACATGGTGATTGAGTCGCGCCTGTGGCATCGGATTCCGGCGCTTCGTCCGGCGCAGTTTATTTCAACCCGCAAAAGTGTCGATGAGGCCTACCGGACGAACACCAACACGGAGGTGCGTGAGATCACTCCGGGGTTGATCCTGCGGGCCAGCCTGGCATTGAACGCCGCGTTCTGCCTTTTCCTGGACGACTTGTATCAGGGCGCAACCGCCTACGCGGGCCTTTATCAAGGTGAGGAGTCCTTTGCGCTGGCTCAGCGGCTCTTCCGGCGCTGGCGTGAGCGGGCCTCACAACTCGAACCGGGTGACGAGTACGACCTCGTGGACGATTTTGCGGACATGCTGGGTCTGAGTGGCTGGTACGTCTGGCAGCCGGACCCCGGCGAGCATCAGGCAACAGGTGCTGCTCGCAAAGAGGGGATCACTGATCCGGAACTCCTGAAATTGAAACAACCGGCATCGTTCTTCTTCTTGTTGGACGCGCTCAAACGTTTTGACGAGCTGCCGGTTGAGGAGGTGCAAAAGATCGTGTTTGAGATCGGCGTCATTGGCCAGAATGGTCTCGACTACGCTTTACCAGACGAGAAATACACACTCACGACTCTGCCTGACGAAAAGTTCAGCGGGCTCCACCTCATGTGCCTCATGTTCGCTGGCTTCAAGCAGATCGCGCCGGGCCATGACGTGGGCATGGATCTGGAGGAGCCGTTCCTGAAGGCGCTGGAGGCGTTCCAGGTCGGTGGGGCGTAGTGATTCTTGAATCCTGACGGCCTCCCTCCTGTTGTTGTCACGTCACGTTCTTTTTGCGGTCTGAATTTCTGATTGTCAGTTGTTCGCCACAGCCGTGGCCTGAATTCAGCATTGTCGGCAGCTTGTTCATCCGGTTCAATCGCCGCTCCTGAACTCCCTTTTACGACTTGAGACTTTTACACACATCGGCGGCTGGTGCGTCCAGCAGCCCAGGCACCCTGGGGAGCCTTTCGCCCACGTTTGGATTCAAGGTGGGCCGGTCCGGTGCGCACGCCGCCCGGACGATGATGCTCGTCGACCTGACGACGCTCCTGGAGTCTGCGCCGTTAACGGCCAAGCGTGAGGATTGCCACCGGCTTATCGTTGAGGAGAATGTTCTCGGAAAAAAGACCACCAGCAACCGCTGGCTGACGGCTCGGCATCTGACCGACCTCTACGCCCTTGACCCGTCCGTGACCGTGTTCCGGCTGCTCAGGCACTTTTGGAGCGCTGATCCCGCTGCCCGCCCCATGATCGCGCTGCTCTGCGCGAACTCGCGGGACGCTCTACTCCGAATGTCGGCCAGACGGGTCCTGGAGGCCCGGCCCGGCCAGGTGCTGACCAGCGGCGACTTCGTTGAGTTTTTCGAGCACGAACTTCCAGGACGTTTCAGTGACACGATGCAGCTCTCCCTGGCGCAAAATGTGGCTGCCACCTGGACCCAGGCCGGGTTCTTCACCGGCAAGAGGGCCAAAGAGCGCGTCCGCCCGATAGTCACGCCCGCCGTCGCCGCGTATACACTCGCCCTCGGCTTTCTCTGCGGTCTGCGGGGACAGCTTCTGCTGGAGAGTTTCTGGGCACGTCTGCTGGACGTATCGTGCGACCAGGTCGTCCAGTTCGCCCAGGAGGCGGCAAAGCGCGAGTGGCTGGACTTCAAGGGCGCGGGAAAAGTCTTTGAAATTAATTTCAAACAGGTATTAACGCCCCAGGAAATTCAGAGTTCTCATGGGCCAGATTGAACGATTAGTCCACAGCTACGACGCGCGGGTGTCTTTGCCCTGGGAGCAAAACCTGGCCGGGCCACAGCGCGTCTGGTTCGCCGTATACAATAAATCCGAAGAGCGGCGACTGCGTCGGCGGCTGGAGGAATTTGAGATTTCCACCGGAAAGGCCAAGCGCAAGTGGAAGGCGGTTGACCTGACGGACGCATTCGCGCGTTGGTTGTCTGGTCATGAGTACCGGGACGGCTACTTCGAGACTCCGGAACACCTGGTTGGTGATTCACCAGCCATGGACGACTTCCAGGACGCCGTAACCCAGCAGGTGACGAGCGTACTCACCTCGTCGGGCGTCGATGACTCCACTGTCGTCGGTGTATACGGTGTCGGCAGCTTGTTCGGCTTTATGAAAATATCTGAACTCGTGGCGCGGGTTGAATCGGCCATCCGGGGGCGGTTGCTGGTGTTTTTCCCGGGCGAGCACGAGAACAACACCTACCGGTTCCTGGATGCGCGCGAAGGCTGGAACTACCTGGCGGTCCCCATCACGGGCGAAGAAGGAGCAATGAAAGCATGAACCTGGGCGAACTGTTTTCCACCAATCCAAAAAACCTCCAGCTGCTCAACAACGGCGTGGCGTTCGTGAAGGACGTGGTGACGCCAGAGGAGTTGAAGACCCTCCGCTTTGAGTTGCAGACATTCGTCTGCGAAGGAGAGTACTCCAAGGGGTTGGAAAAAATCCTCCGCAGCTATCTGACCAGTCTGGATCGCCCGGAGCAGCCTGCCGTCTGGGTGTCGGGCTTTTACGGATCGGGAAAATCGCACCTGGGCAAGATTCTGCGCTACCTGTGGAATGACTTTGAATTTCCCGAGGACAAGGCCCGCGCCCGGGGCCTGGCCACTTTATCGACCGATGTCGTCGAACTGCTCAAGGAGCTGAGTACGGCGGGCAAGCGCCTGGGCGGCCTCCACGCGGCATCCGGGACCCTGCGGGGGGAACTCGGCGACAACGTGCGCCTGTCCCTACTAAACATCATATTCCGGTCGGTCGGACTGCCCCCCAAGTACCCGGTTGCGCGGTTCGTACTCTGGCTGCGAGAGAACGGACAGCTGGAGGCCGTCAAGAACCGCATCGAAAAGGCGGGCCGCGATTTCAATAAGGAGCTGAACAACCTGTGGGTCTCGCCCGTATTGCACAAGGCCCTGGTCGAAGAGGGCCTGGGCTCATCCGTCAGTGACCTTTCAAAGTCCCTGACCCAGCAGTTCCCGAACGCGAAGGACATCACCCTGGACGAAATGCTCCAGGCGATCCGCGACGCCCTGGAGATCAACGGGCAGCTCCCCGGTACGCTTGTCGTGCTTGATGAGGTCCAGCAGTTCATCGGCGAGGACAGTGATCGAACCCTGCAAATTCAAGAGGTGGTCGAAGCCTGTTCCAAGCAGCTCAACAGCCGGTTGCTCATCGTGGCGACCGGCCAGTCTGCCTTGAGCGGCACGCCCCAACTCCAGAAATTGCGTGACCGGTTCCGGGTCCCGATCCAGCTCAGCGACACCGACGTCGAGGCTGTCATCCGCAAGGTCATCACTGCCAAAAAGCCGGACAAGACCTCCACCATCAAGAAAATCATCTCCGATCACGAGGGCGAGATCACGCGGCACCTGAACGGCACCAAGGTCGAGTCCCGGACAGAAGACGATTCTGTATACATTGCCGACTACCCGCTGCTGCCGGTCCGGCGGCGGTTCTGGGAAAAGGTGCTCAGGGCGGTGGATGTGGCGGGCACGGCGGCCCAGCTGCGCAACCAGTTGGGAATTGTATACGAAGCGCTCAGGACCTACGCGGACCACCCGGTCGCGACGGTGGTGGGCGGCGACGCCATTTACTGGGTCAAGGCCACCGACCTGCTTCAGACCGGCATGCTCTCGCCGAAGGTCGATGAGCTGATCCGGAAGCTGGACGACGGCAAACCGGACGGGCGGTTGATGGCGCGGATCAGTGCCCTGGTCTATCTGATCAACAAACTGCCGCGCGAGACCGGGGCTGACATCGGTGTCCGGGCGACGGCGGAAGTGCTGGCGGACCTGTTGATCGAAGACCTGACGGCAGGCAGTTCCGAGCTGCGAAAGCGGGTGCCGGAGCTTCTCCAGGCGCTGGTCCAGGACGGGCACCTGATGGTGGTGGACGAGGAATACCGCCTCCAGACGCCGGAGAGCGCCAGCTGGGACGCCGAGTTCAAGAAGAACTACAACCGCATCGTCAATGACGACGCCCGGATCGCCGATGAGCGGGCCGACCTGCTCCGGGCGGAGTGCGCGGACCTCAAGAATTTGAAGGTCATCCAGGGCAACAGCAAGGTCGCCAGGAAGATCGAACTCTTCACCGGCTCCGAGACCCCGGTGCCCACCGGCCAGGGTGTGCCGGTCTGGATTCGCGACGGCTGGACGGTGGACGAGAAGTCCATCATCGCCGAGGCGCAGAAGGCGGGAGTCGAGGGCGCTCTGATTTTTGTATACATTCCCCGCAGGTCCCATGAGGACCTGAAGAAGACCCTGGCCAGCCTCAAGGCGGCGGAGGAGACGCGCAACATCAAGGGCACCCCTACCACCTCTGAGGGCATCGAGGCGCGCGGGGCCATCGAGACCCGGAAGTCGGTGGCCGAGGGCAAGCTCAAGGGCATCGTCACCGAGATCATCAACGGGACCAGGGTGTTCATGTCCGGCGGCAACGAGATCGCCGGGATGTTCCTGCGCGACCGGGTCGAGGAGGCAGCCAAAAATGCCCTGACGCGTCTTTATCCGCAGTTCGATGTGGCGGACGACCCCCGCTGGGAAAAAGTCGTGGACCGCGCCAAGAAAGGCGACGGCAACGCCCTGGAGACGCTCGGGTTCAAGGGCGATCCGGAAAAACACCCCGTCTGCGCCGTGATCCTGGGCTTCATCAGCGCCGGTAAGAAGGGCAACGAAGTCCGCAAGCAGTTCGCCTCCGGCCAGTACGGCTGGCCCCAGGACGCCATTGACGGTGCCCTGTTGCTGCTGTCCGTCGCCGGGCATTTGCGCGTCACGCAGAACGGCCAGCCGTTCGATCCACGTCAGCTCGATCACGCCAAGATCGGCGTCTGCGATTTCCGCACCGAGCATGTGACCATCTCCGCCGCGCAGAAGCTGGCGGTACGCAAGCTCTTCCAGGCGGCTGGTGTTGGCTGCAAGCCCGGTGAAGAGGCGGCGGCAGCCCCCGAATTTATCACCAGGGCAATCGAGCTGGCCGAATCCGCTGGCGGCGATCCGCCACGACCGGCTCAGCCCGTCGTCGGCACGATCAAGGAGATCAAGGCGCTGGGCGGCAACGAGCAGCTCGCGAAGCTCCATGAGGAGCGCGACGCCCTGACAAAAGACCTGGCTGCCTGGAGCAAGGACGCGAAATCGATCCAGGACCGACTGCCGCGCTGGACCAGCCTGAACCATCTGGCTGATCACGCCAACGCGCTGCCGGAGGCCGCAGAGGTACGGCAGCAGATGCAGACCATCGAGGCTGAGCGGCAGCTCCTGGCTGATCCTGAGCCGGTTGCGCCGCTGTGCGACCAGCTCACCCAGATTCTTCGGGACAAATTGACCGCCCACCACACCCGCTACCAGCAGCTCCACCAGGACGGCATGGCTGCGCTCAAGCAGTCGGACGCCTGGTCGAAGCTAAGTGACGAACAGCGGGGTTCAATCCTGGGAAAGCACGGCCTGACGTCCGTGCCTGGGATCAAGGTCGGCACTGAGGCCGAGGTCATCACCAGCCTGGAGGCCATGAACCTGGAGATGTGGCAGGCCCGGTGTGACGCGTTGCCGCAGCGGTTCCAGCAGGCGCAACGCGAGGCCGCCAAGCTGATCGAACCCAAAGTTGTATACATGACACTTCCCCCGGCGACGATCCATAATGATGCCGAGCTGGACGCCTGGCTGACCAAGGTGAAGGAGCAGGTTCAGGAAAAACTGAAGGACGGGCCGGTGGCAATCGAGTAAAGGAGAAAATATGTTGAACTGGATAAAAAAGCATTACCCCTTGTTGATTAGCTTGGCAGCGGCAGGTGGCCTTTTGTGGTTCTGGTTTCCAGCTCTGCGTGCGAGCGATGTTGGCTCATTGGTTCAACTAACTGCGGAGGAGTTCTACAGCGCAATCGGAAAAGCCACGGTTATCATTGCGATTTTACAGTTCGGGCTTGTGACCTGGGTCAAGGTCAGGATTGAAGAGTCAGTCAAGCATGACAATGCTAAGAAATTGGAGGACTACCGCAATGACATTAAGATTCGTGAGCAGGCATCGAAGATCGCCGAACTGCTTGCTCATGCCAGATGGAACCAAGGTATACACGGGGAAATCTTCGACCGGAAAGCTTGGGAACTCAGCCTCTGGCTGCCCACTGATATTTGTTGCCAGTTGACCGTGTGCCTCGCGGAAAAAAGGGACATCGACAGCATCAAAAAGCTCTTGATCGAAGTAAGAAAGCTTCTACTTAAAGACAAAGCCGGTGACCTAATCGCGGCTAACATTCTCCACACAGAGATTGTGGAGCCGCTTCCGAAAGCCTGACCATGCCCCCCCTCCACTCAACTCTCCGGAAACAGCTTGAAGCCGCCGTCAAGCAGGCGCGGCGGACGGCGGAGGCGGCAGCCACGGTCTCCTTGGAGCGGCTGGCAGTCGGCGGCGCGGAACCGGGCACTCATCTCAGCGTGGATGAGCGCCAGTTGCGCAACCGGCTCCGGGCGCATGGTCGGCAGCTCGGCGATCAGCGCGATCCCAAGACCGGAGCGCAGTCCATCAACCGGTTGATCCACGAGTGCGCGTACGAGTACTGGCACCGGATGTTGTTCGCCCGGTACCTGGCTGAGAACCATCTGCTCATCCACGAGACGGAGGGGATTCCGGTTACGCTGGCGGAGTGCGATGAGCTGGCGGCGGACGAAGGCGCGCCCGACGGCTGGACGCTGGCGGCGCGTTACGCGGCGCGGATGTTGCCGCAGATTTTCCGGCCTGACGATCCCGTGCTCCAGATCGGCTTTGCGCCGGAACACAAACGGGCTCTGGAGAAGCTGGTAACCGACCTGCCGGGCGACGTGTTCACCGCCAGCGACAGCCTCGGCTGGTGCTACCAGTTCTGGCAGGCGGACCGCAAGGACGAGGTCAACAAGTCCGGGAACAAGATCGGGGCCGATGAACTCCCTGCGGTCACGCAGCTGTTCACCGAGGACTACATGGTGGACTTCCTCCTCGATAACACGCTCGGCGCGTGGCACGCGGGCAAGGTTCTCGCCGCGAATCCCAGGCTGGCCGAAACCGCTCAGAGCGAGGACGAACTCCGCCAGGCCGTGTCGCTGCCCGGCTGCCCGTGGAAATATCTCCGCTTCATCAAAGGCCAGGACGGCAAGTGGACTCCCGCCGCCGGCACGTTTGACGGCTGGCCGAAGACGGCGAAGGAACTGAAGTGCCTCGACCCGTGCATGGGCAGCGGGCATTTCGTGGTGGCCATGTTCGAGCGGCTCGTCGCGTTGCGGATGGCGGAGGAAAAGCTGGATGAGCAGGCGGCGGTGGCGGCGGTCATCCGCGACAACCTGTTCGGGCTGGAGCTGGACCCGCGCTGCACGCAGATCGGCGCGTTCAATCTGGCGCTGGCCGCGTGGCGGCGCGTGGGCCACTGCGCGCTGCCGGCGATGAACCTGGCCTGCTCCGGCCTCGCGCCGAACACGCGCGAAGCCGACTGGCTCGCGATTGCCGGCGACGACGAAAAGCTCCAGCGCGGCATGGAACGGCTTTACCGGCTGTTCCAAAAGGCGGCGGTGTTGGGCAGCCTCATCAACCCGCGCGCCGGCGAGGGCGACCTGCTGGTGGCCGCGTTCCATGAACTCCAGCCGCTGCTGGAAAAGGCGCTGGCGCAGGAAGCCAAGGACGACACCGCGCACGAAATGGCCGTGACCGCGCGCGGCCTGGCCAAGGCGGCGGAAATTCTCGCCGGCCAGTTCACGCTCGTCGCCACCAACGTGCCTTACCTCGGGCGCGGCAAGCAGGATGAAGTTCTTCAAGACTACTGTGAACGAGTTCACCCCGTTGCTAAATCCGACTTGGCAACCTGCTTTGTAGAACGCTGCGTCGCATTTTGTGCCCGTGGCGGGGTCACGGCTTTAGTTACGCCGCAAAACTGGTGGTTCAGTTCAACGTATAAAACCTTGCGACAGCAAATTCTTGCTGCACGCAGCCTTCATTTCGCAACGACTCTTGGTGAAGAAGCGTGGCAGGCGTTTGGAGACCGAGGCCCATTTGCTGGCCTCATTTGTTTTGGTGCTGACCACGCAACCTCGGAGCAGCATTTCGCCGGCATTGATGCACTACCAAAAAAAACTATCCCTGAAAAAATTGCAGAACTCGAAAGAGGCGAGATTCTCGTGTTGTCCCAAGCCGAAATAAGGACGAACCCAGACCATCGGATTGCCGTCGCAGTGCCCAGCCGCACAGCAACTCTTGAGGCGTTTGCGAAAAGCTACCAAGGAATCAAGACTGGCGATGATGAAAAAGTGTGCCGGTGCTTTTGGGAACTTTCAGACGTCTCAAAAAACTGGCGATTTTACCAGAGCAGTGTTTCGGATACTTGCCTGACAGGAGGAATGGAACTGGTGCTCTATTGGGCTGACGGCGGTGCAGGTTTGGCTCGCAGGCAAGGTATCAGTGCTTGGGATAAGTCTGGTGTCTTGGTTTGCTTGATGCGTGACCTTCCCGCAACGCGCTATTTCGGACATGTGTTTTCAAGCAGTGTTTCACCCGTAGTTATTGCGAACAACACGCACCTCCTGCCGATTTGGGCTTTTTGCAGTTCCCCTGAGTTCCAAATTGAAGTGCGGAAAATTGACCGTAGAGTTTGCGTTACAAACGCAAACATACTGAAAGTCCCCTTCGACCTGAAGCACTGGCAGAAGGTGGCGGCGGAGAAGTATCCGCACGGGTTGCCCAAGCCGTTTTCGAGCGACACGACGCAGTGGTTGTTCAACGGCCACCCTGCCGGTGCAGACCAGCCGTTGCAGGTGGCCGTGGCCCGGTTGCTCGGCTACCAGTGGCCGCGCCAGACCGGTTCCAGTTTTCCCGATTGCCTGGCGCTCGCCCCGGATGGCCTGGAATCCCTGGCGGACGAAGACGGGATCGCCTGCATCCCGTCCGTGCGCGGTGAAGCCCCGGCGGCGGAACGGCTCCGAGCCCTGCTGGCTGCCGCCTACGGGCCGGAGTGGAGCCCGGCCAGGCTGGACGAGGTGTTGGGTATCGCCGAAAGTTCCGGCTCCAATCTCGAAGACTGGCTGCGGACTTCGTTCTTCCCGCAGCAGTGCAAGCTGTTCCATCAGCGCCCGTTCATCTGGCAAATTTGGGATGGCCGCAAGGACGGCTTCAGCGCCCTGGTCAACTACCACAAACTCGACCACAAGCTGCTGGAGAAGCTGACCTACACCTACCTCGGTGACTGGATCAAGAAACAGCAGAGCGCCGTCGCCAACGAAGAGTCCGGTGCCGACGACCGCCTGCTCAAAGCCCAGCAGCTCCAGGACAAGCTCAAGCTGATCCTTGCGGGCGAGGCCCCCCACGACATCTTCGTCCGCTGGAAGGAGCTGGCGCTCCAGTCCATCGGCTGGCACCCGGACCTGAACGATGGCGTGCGCATGAACATCCGTCCGTTTATGGAGGCCGACATCCTCCGCAAGCGCCCGAACGTCAAGTGGACCAAGGATCGGGGCAAAGAGCCCCAGCGCGACCGGGAGAAGTTCCCCTGGTTCTGGGACGGCAACGCCTTCACCGCCAACCGTGTCAACGATGTTCATTTGACGCTGGAGGAAAAACAGAACGCCAGAAGCGCGTAACGGAATCTGAAGCCTGACCACTCACATGATTACGCCACCTCCAGCACATCTGGCAGAATACAAAAGTTGGGTTGTATCCGGAGACGGAAAAGCAGCTGGAACCGCAGGGATATACTCGCGGCACCTAGCCCGTGCTGCCAAGTTCTATGACGTCCGGATCAACGAACGAACCGTCAGAACGGAAGCTGATGCGCAGGAGATCATTGGTCGCGTTGATAAAGTAGTGGCACGCCGTGGCCGTGGGGCCAAGGGCACGTTCAACACTGATGATTTAACCGATAATTTTATTCCCGCCATACGGGCATACCTGCGATTTGTGCGAGCGAACTTCCCAACAGTCACTTCCGCAAGCCGAGGCAGAAGCAAAACTGCGAAAGGTTCCGGCTCACCGGCGACGACTCGGAGAGGCGGACATTCGCCGACTCTGAACGAGGCCATAGCCATTGATGTTCCAACGGATGACCTGCCGAAGCGGCTGAAGTCTGAGGTGTCCAGATTGATTCGGAATTCGAAGCTTGCTGATCAGATCAAACAGGCACACGGGCATGGATGTCAGGTCTGCGGAACTAGGTTGGAATTAACGCCAGGCATCTTTTACGCCGAAGGGCATCATCTGAAGCCGGTCGGTCAACCGCACAACGGGCCGGACAAGAAGCAAAACATTCTGTGCGTCTGCCCGAATTGCCACGCGAAGCTGGACTTTGCAGCGATGAAAATTGATCCCGCCAAGCTTAGATCGGTCCCTGGACATATAGTCGAGGCGGAGTCCATCAATTACCATAACGCGCTGTGCCGCGCTGCCAAACAAGGTCGACGGGGATGATTCCGCATAGTAATCCATTAGCGGCCAGTCGCTAAAATCACCATGAACCACACGCCGATAAAGTATCCCAATCCGCCGATCCAGGAGGCGATCTGTGAGATTCATTTCGCGCTCCCGGCACCTCTGGGCCAGGAGGCGATCAGCCGGATTCAACCCAGATGGCGGCACCTTTATCCGGCCCAGGAAATTGTCGCCGAACGGACGGTTCAATTCCATCTCAGCGTGGATCGGATGCAGACAGATTCGCGGGAAACTGGTCACAAGCTCATCGCCCGGTCCGAGGACAAGCAGAAGCTGGCGCAACTCGGTCCCGCATTCTTGGTTGTGAACCGGTTGCGGCGTTATGTTGGTTGGGAGGAGGAGTTCCGCGACACCATCCTGGAGCGGTTCGGCGAGGTGCAGGCCGAATATGGCATCCATTCGGTCCAGCGGATCGGCCTGCGTTACATTAACAAGATCGACCTGCCCGAAGCAACACCCCGATGGGGCGATTGGTTCAAGATACCTCTGCCGGTGCCCAGTCATCTGGGTGTGCAAGGTGGAGTTTTTCAAACCCATTTCCGACAGTCTTTGACCGAGGAAACCGAGTGTATCCTGAACTTTGGCACCCTGGCTCCACCACCGCAAAACCTGGCTCCGGTCATGCTGGACATCGATGTGGTCTGGCGCGGCCAGATCACGGCATCGGAAGTCGCCTCGAAACTGGAGGCGGTTCATGACCCGCACCGCGAGCTGTTTGAGGCTTATTTACTCGACAGTACGAGAAAGCTGTTTAATTTGCCGTAACCGTATGACTTCCCTGATTCAGCACATTCCTATGACATTCCTGATGGCCTACAGCGCCGCCGGATTGAAAGGTGATGTCTCGACGGGCACCACCAACGCGGCGTCCTTGGAGTTTCAGTCCGAGTTGGCGACGCCGACCGAGAACTTCTCCTACTGCGCTCCCGACCAGGACGAAGCTCGCACGAGCCTCGCATGGATTGCCCTGGGCAAGGAGTTGCTGCCGGAGGGACGCCCACTGCTCGATTGGGAGCGCCAGGACGCGGACGAGTTTTTCTGGTCCCAGTTTGCGTGATGGACCTGGAAGAAGCCGCCCGGCAAAGCGGGGTCATCCCGCCCGAACGAATCGCCTCCCTGATCGCGGCCTTGCGCAAGGTGCCAGACGTCTCCTGGTTGCTGACCCAGCCTCATCCCACTATTGATCGCCTGCAAGCGGACCTGCTTAAAGATTTTCCGGTGGCATTGGTCGCGCCTGACGGTTCACCTAAATGCAGTAAATTCGTCGTGCTGATCGTCAACAATACCTGTGATCTTCAGCCGGGCAGGTCGAACTTTGTCACTGTGGCACCGATTATGGATTTTAAGGCGTTTGCCGCCGCCGAAGTCTCCAAACGCGGAGAAGAGGGAGCCCGGTCCTATCTGCGTGACGTACGGTCCGATCGAGTTCTTGAAATGCTCTGGTTGCCTCCATTTCACCACTTCGAGGACGGAGGGCTTGTTTTGCTTGATCGACTTGGTACAGCCGCCAGTGAGGTCTACGCGCGCTCGCTGTCCGATAACTCGCGAGTGGCATCGTTCTCCCAAAACGGCTTTTACTATTTCTTGATGAAGATGACCACTCACCTGGCGCGTGCAGAATCCTCCGAGGTTCTTCGGCATGGCCTGAATTGATTGTGGGGTATCGGTTTTTTGGGTAGGGAAAGTCCTTCCATGACAGTAGTCGACGCCATCATCCAATCGCTCAGCCGAGCCGGTGAATTTAACCGGGACGACCAGGTTGCGCCTGCCGTGATTTTGTGGCCGGACAAGGAGCGCCAGTGGGAACCGGTGATCACGTCGTTGCGCGAGCGGCTTCCGCACCTGCTTACCCTCGGAACGTATACACCAGCGCACAAGACCGGCCCGGCGATCTGGCTCCGGTGCATGATCGGTCGGGACGGGGCCTCCCAAAATTTACCGGAAGCCGACTGGTCCGAGAAGTCCATCCCGATCCTCTACCTGCCTGGTGTCAGCCGTCAGGAACTGCGGGCTGTCGTGGAATGCCCGACCGTTTTGATGCCGTTGGCCGAGCTGCAATATCGCGGCGTGTTCTGGTCACAGGTCAATCACAAGGACTGGACGGTGCTGGCCTTCCTCCAATCGGCGGAGGGCGGCCTTGGCCTCGATGTCGCGCGGGACAACGCAACCTTGGCAGCGATGAAGACCGCCCTGGTGAAGCTGGTCGACACGGACGTTCAGGACCTGACCGGCCACCGCCTCGAAGCCTCCGACTTCCATGCGCTGCTGTCTCCTGATCCAGTTCGCGAAATCCTGGCCTGGATGAATGATCCGAAGGCGACCGAGACCAAGTTGACGTCGCAGCAGTGGGACGCCTTCTGTCACTCGTGCAAGGACAAGTTCGGCTTTCACCCGGCCAAGGACGGCCCGCTGCGCGCCGCCGAGATGATGGGCATCCGGCAGGGTAACTGGCAGCAGGTTTGGGATCGGTTCCGGGAAGCGCCAAGGCGGTATCCGAACATCCCCGGCTGGCTCCGGAAGGCCAAACCGCAGGATGATGACCTGTTCCTGAAGGACGACGACGACGTCTGGCCGCAGGCCAACGAGACCCATGAGATCGCCCTGCGCAACGCGCTCAAGGGCTGCGACGGCCAGTCCCCACCGACAGTGTTCCAGCGGCTCAAGGAGCTGAAGGCGATCCACGGCAAGCGCCGGACATGGGTGTGGGCGGAACTAGACTGCGCACCACTGGCGGTTGCCCTGGAGCATCTCGGCACCATGGCGGAGACGTGCGCCATACCCCCTGGTGGAGGCTCGCTGGACGATCTGGCCACCGCCTACCTCGATGGAGGCTGGCGCGCTGACGGAGCGGTGCTGGATGCCCTCGGATTCGTCGAAAAGAAGGACGACATCGAGGCCGTGCAAGCCGTGGTCCGGGCGATCTACCTGCCCTGGCTTGAATCGACCTCCCGGGCGTTCCAGGCACTTGTGAAGTCGGAGCACAAGGCGGAGGCACCGACCAATGTAGAGGGCACGGCAAACGGCACGGCGATCCTGTTTGCGGACGGACTGCGGTTCGACATCGCCCAAAAGTTGAAGACGCGGCTGATCAATCAGGGTCTCCAGCTGGAGATGGGCTGGCGGTGGACTGCGCTGCCCACCGTGACTCCCACCGCCAAGCCCGCCGCCTCACCCATCGCCGAGCTGTTCGGTGGTGACGAGGCGTGCGAGGAGTTCCGGCCCCGCATCAAGGATGACGGCAAGGCCGTAACGAGCGACCGCTTCAAGAAGGCGCTCGAACAACACGGCTGCCAGGTGCTCAGCAACAAGCACTCGGGGCAGCCCGATGGAGTCTCCTGGATCGAATATGGCAACATCGACTCGACCGGTCACAAAGAAGGCTGGAAGCTGGCCAGGCGCATCCAGGACGAATTGAACGGGCTCTGTGAGATCATCAACATGCTGCTGGAAGCGGGTTGGAAGCGCGTCAAAGTGGTAACGGATCACGGCTGGCTGCTGATGCCCGGTGGATTGCCCAAGATCGAACTGCCCAAGTACCTCGCTGAAACGCGCTGGGGCCGCTGCGCGATCATCAAGACGGGCGTGCAGAGTGATCTGCCGTCAGTGCCTTGGCACTGGGACAGCACTGTGCATATCGCCGTGCCACCGGGAATTGGAGCGTTCAAGGCCAGTTTGGAATACTCCCACGGCGGACTGAGCCTCCAGGAGTGCCTGGTGCCGGAAATGATCATCAGCTCCTCGATGCCCGAGGTTGCAGACATCTCGATTTCTTCCGTGAAATGGATTGGACTGAGGTGCAAGGTCCACGCCAACGTCAGTGCCGTTGGATTGATGGCCGACATCCGGGAGAGCATCGCGGACAAGGGCACGTCCCTGGTGGCGAAGCCCAAGGAGATCGAGCCTGACGGCCAGACCTCGCTGCTGGTCGCCGATGATCGGAACACTGGTGTCAAGGCGGTGGTCGTCCTGGTGGATGCCAGTGAAAACGTGGTCGCGAAATTTCCGACCGTAATTGGGAAATAATTTATGGAACTTGATGCCATCGACACCCTGGCCGCGAAAGCCTTCGAGGGTTACATCGTGCGGAAGGATTTGGTCAGGAAGTTTAAGGGCCAGTACCCGGTGCCCACGTACGTCGCCGAGTTTCTGCTGGGCCGCTACTGCTCGTCGACCGACGACAATGAGATCGAAGAGGGCTTGCAGATTGTGCAGCGGCAGCTCGCCGACCGCACGGTGCGCCCCGGCGACGAGGAGTACTTCAAGTCCAAGGCCCGCGAGAACGGCTCAATCCGGATCATCGACATCATCACCGCCCGGCTGGACGCCAAGACCGACTCCTACGTCGTGGAACTGCCCAGCCTCCGATTGCGCGATGTCCGGATCACGCCTGCCCTGGTGCAACAGCACGACCGGATGTTGACGGGCGGTTTTTACGCGGAGATCGAACTTGTATACGATGCGACCATTGCCCAGGAGCAGTCGGGCAGGCCCTTCGGGATTGAGAGCATCCGGGAGATACAGCTCTCCAAACGAGACGCGCTCGACGCGATGTACCGGGGGCGGGAGATGTTCAATCTGGAGGAGTGGAAGAAGTTCCTGATCCGCAGTATCGGCCTGGAGCCGGAAGCCATGACGTCGCGCAACATGGACGTGGTGTTTCTGCGGATGGTCCCCTACGTGGAGCGGAACTACAACATGGTTGAGCTGGGGCCGCGCGGCACGGGCAAGAGCCACCTGTTCCAGCAGGTCTCCCCATACTCCCACCTGGTCTCCGGCGGCAAGACCACCGTGGCGCGGATGTTCGTCAACATGGCCAACGGGCAGCGTGGCCTGGTCTGCCAGTACGACGTCGTCTGTTTCGATGAAATCTCCGGCGTGTCGTTCGACCAGAAGGACGGCGTGAACATCATGAAAGGCTACATGGAGTCCGGGGAGTTCAGCAGGGGCAAGGAGAGCATCCGGGCCGACGGCGGGATCGTGATGGTCGGCAACTTTGATGTGGACGTGGAGCACCAGCAGAAAATCGGGCACCTGTTCGGACCGTTGCCCCAGGAGATGCGCGACGACACGGCTTTCCAGGATCGTATACACTGCTACGCGCCTGGCTGGGACGTCCCCAAGGTGTCGGCCCAGCTGTTCACCAATCATTTCGGTCTCGTCAGCGACTTCCTCTCGGAGTGCTGGACGCACCTGCGCAATCAGAGCCGCCTGGCTGCGCTTCAGGGCCGGGTGTTCTTCGGCGGGGCGTTGAGCGGGCGCGACACCACGGCGGTCCAGAAGACCGTCAGCGGGTTGCTCAAGCTGGTTTATCCAAACCCTGAAACGCCGATCTCCGACGAGGCCCTGGAGTGGGCCGTACGCCTGGCTCTGGAGTGCCGCCGTCGAGTCAAGGAGCAACAGAAGCGCATCGGATCAGCGGAGTTCCGGAACACGCACTTCAGTTACACCCTGGGCCAGGACGGCGTGGAGAAATTCGTGGTCACCCCAGAATTACAGAGTGAGGACAGCATTGGCTCGGACCCGCTGCCGCCCGGTCAAATCTGGACAATCAGTCCCGGTGGCCTGGACGAGAACGCCGGGCTCTACCGGATCGAGGTCACCGAAGGCCCTGGATCAGGCGTGAAGATTTTGAACCGGCCCGCCCCGGCACAGTTCTCGGAGAGCGTGCGCTACGCCGAGCAGAACCTGTATTCGCGGGCCAAGCAGTTGACCGGCGACCGTGATCCGCGCGAGCACGAATTCTCGATCCAGCTCCGGGCATTTGACACGGCCAAGAACGGCAGTGCGACGGGGCTGGCGGTCCTGGTGGCACTATGCAGCGCCCTGCTGCAAAAGAGCATCAAGGGCGGCCTGGTGGTGATCGGCAACCTGAACTTGGGGGGCTCCATCGATCCAATCCACAACGCCGTCAGCGTGACCGAGCTGGCCATCGAGAAAGGCGCGAGCACGCTGCTGGTGCCCGTGTCCGCGCGCAAACAGCTCAACGATCTGCCCGACGACCTCATCACCAAGGTCAGCATCCTCTACTACACAGACGCCCGCGAAGCGCTGTTGAAGGCGATAGTGGAGTGATTCATTTGAATATGGCTAGGAACACGAAGCCGCTTGTTTTCATTGATACGAACATTTTCCTCGATTTCTATCGGACGGAGGTGAAGCCCGGACTGTCGCTACTGAAGCATGTTGAATCTGTCCTCGACTCGCTGATCCTGACTGATCAAGTCGAGATGGAATTCCTCAAAAACAGGCAATGGGAGATCGTTGCTGCACTAAAGGCGTTGAAACCTCCCGAAACGCCACAGGTGGTGCCTGCGTATTTGGCGGAATCCAAAGCTGCGTCGGGAATTGCAAAGGGGCAGGGGCAGATCAAGCAGCAGATAACTAAGCTGAGAAAGCGGCTCGCCAATGTACTGGATAATCCATCAGTTCATGACCCGGTCTTCAAAACCGTTCGACTGGTGTTTGCGCACGAGTCATCACTGAATCTTAAATTTGAGGACGCGAAGCAAACCGAGGTGTTCGAGCGAGCAGTTCGCCGCTTTCAGCGGGGCATGCCTCCTCGAAAGAAAGGCGATACCAGCATAGGTGATGCGATAAATTGGGAGTGGATTGTAGAATCGGCCAAGGCAACCGGCAGGGACGTTATCGTGGTTTCTCGCGACGGAGACTACGGTATTATCTTTAATGACAAGTCCTATCTGAACGATTGGCTCACGCAGGAATTCCGGAAGAGGGTGCCAGGTAATCGAAGAATTGAATATACACGAAGTCTCACCAAAGCCCTCCGCCGCCTTTCGGTGAAAGTCTCGCCGCCAGAGGAATTAGAGGAGCAAAGGATCATTGCCAAACATAGTGGCTCCCTTGGTTTCGGTTCTCTTGCTGCTCTTTGGCGCGAGGTGGCTGAAGTGTACTGAGTTTCTTGGAGCTGAGATTCTCTTGTTTTGTTGTGGGTTGGTTTATCAGGTTTTTAGTTTTGGGTAAAGGCGGCTTTGTTGCCGCCTTCGCTGTCTTCCCGAACCGCCCCCGCGGGGGCGGTTCGGGAAATCATCTGCTCGAACTCCACCGGGCTGCGGTAGTCCAGTGAGCTGTGGGGCCGATACCGGTTGTAGAACGGTTCGATGTATTCAAACACCACCGCCCGGACTTCGTTCTCATCGGCCAGCACGCGATCCCGGATGGTGCTCGTCTTGAACCGGCCATAGAAGGATTCCATCGCCGCGTTGTCGTAGCAGTTGCCTCGGGCGCTCATGCTCGACTCCATCCCCAGTCGACCCAACTGCCGCTGATAGTCATCACTGGCATACGTGCTGCCCCGGTCGCTGTGGTGAATGATTCCTTCCTCCGTCTTGCCCCGGGTCTGATGGGCATTTTCCAGCGCCTGGCTCACCAGTCGGGTGTCGTTCCGGGCGGAAACGCTCCAGCCCACGATCCTTCGACTGTAGAGGTCCATCACCGTCGCCAGATACATCCAGCCGTTGCGAACCTTCAGATACGTCGTGTCGGACACCCATACTTCATCACACCGGCTGGGTGGCC
>Ga0335398_10004809_pt1 | contig 18394 bp, 9 predicted proteins | sample BON03_FD_205742 | JGI IMG/M metagenome (GOLD analysis project Ga0335398, IMG submission 205742) | Freshwater microbial communities from Lake Bonney liftoff mats and glacier meltwater in Antarctica - BON-03 (spades assembly) (version 2) | ecosystem: Environmental > Aquatic > Freshwater > Ice >... | reverse complement strand
CAGGTGAGCGTCTCGCTCTTCGGCCAGCAAGCTTTGCTCTCGGCCAACTGGCCTAGAGAGAGAGAGAGAGAGAGAGAGAGAGAGAGAGAGAGAGATGTGTATATTTATATGTGTGTATGTATATATTTATATATTTTATTATCCTCGGGTCAAGGGTTAACCCTTGACCCTAACCCTTAACCAGTCTCGGTATGTGTACAGGTGAGTGTTTCTCTCTTCGGTCAGCAGGCATTGATCTCGTCTTACCCTCAGCCGCACTCGGCTCACCTATAGTATATAGATAGATAGATAGATAGATAGATAGATAGATAGATAGATAGATAGATATACATCTATGTATATATATATATATATATATATATATATATATATATATATATATATATATATATATATATATATATATATATATATATATATATAAGTCTATAAATCTCGGGTTAGCCCTGGGGCTCACGCCCCATACAACTTGATGGTCTGAACTTCTTCTCTATTCAATCCTTTGTACAGGTCAGCGTCTCGCTCTTCGGCCAACAAGCTCTTCTCTCCGCCCACCCGCCTAGAGCGAGAGAGAGAGAGAGAGAGATGTATATCTGTATATGTGTGTGTATGTATGTATGTATATACATATATTTATATATCCTCGGGTTAAGTTTAATCCTTAACCCTAACCCTTAACACGAATCGATGTGTTCACAGGTGAGTGTCGCGCTCTTCGGTCAGCAAGCTTTGCTCTCTTCCCACCCGGTTAGAGAGAGAAAGAGAGCGAGAGAGAGAGAGCTGTATATATATATGTGTGTGTGTGTAGGTATATAAATGTGTATATATATATACCTTAACACGGCTCGATATGTTCACAGGTCAGCGTCTCGCTCTTCGGCCAACAAGCTCCTCTCCGCCCACCCGGCGCAGCCGCACTCGCACACTATAGTGTACAATCAGCTCTATATTCTGAACTTCTTCCCTGTGCAATCCTTTTTATAACAGCTAGGTGTCTCTCTCTTCGGCCAACAAGCTCTTCTCTCCGCCCACCCGCCTAGAGAGAGAGCGAGAGAGAGAGAGAGAGGTATATCTTTATATGTGTGTGTATGTATGTATGTATATACATATATTTATGTATCCTCGGGTTAAGGTTAATCCTTAACCCTAACCCTTAACACGAATCGATGTGTTCACAGGTGAGTGTCGCGCTCTTCGGTCAGCAAGCTTTGCTCTCTTCCCACCCGCCTAGAGAGAGAAAGAGAGCGAGAGAGAGAGAGAGCTGTATATATATATGTGTGTGTGTGTATGTATATAAATGTGTATATATATATATACCTTAACACGGCTCGATATGTTCACAGGTCAGCGTCTCGCTCTTCGGCCAACAAGCTCTTCTCTCCGCCCACCCGCCGCAGCCGCACTCTGCTCGCGCCGCGCCGCGCCCCGCCACCGTCATCGGCAGCGCGCGCGCTCACACGCCGCGCGGCGACCGCAGTGACCGAGTTGCATTTGCGGGCGGGAACGGGGTTCAATCTAGCGGCCGTTTTGCGGGCGGGCAAGGGGTTAACTCGAGCGACCGTTTTGCCTTTGCGGGAGGACACTGGGTTACCCCAATCGACCGTGTTGCCTTTGCGGGTGGGAACGGGGTTACCCCGATCGACCGTTTTGCGGGCGGGCAAGGGGCTACCCCGAGCGACCGTTTTGCGGGTGGGAACGGGGTTACCCCGATCGACCGTTCTGCGGGCGGGAACGGGGTTACCCCGAGCGACCGTTTTGCCTTTGCTGGTGGGCAGGGAGGCGCTGGATGGGTCAACCCGACTGTGCCTGAGGCGGGGTTACCCCGTTCTGGGGCAGGTAGGTCCGGGCTTGATCCTGCTGGGCCCGGTGCTCCTCCCGGTATCTCTGCGCGGGGCGATACCCCCTCCGGTATTGACGGGCGGGGCGGTACCCCCTCCGGTATTAACCCAACCGTTGCCCCATCCGGTATCTCTGCGCGGGGCGGTGCCCCCTCCGGTATTGACGGGCGGGGCGGTGCCCCCTCCAGTATTAACTCAACCGTTGCCCCCTCCGGTATTACGGTGCCAGTCCCCCGCGGTGCCCCCTCCGATACTCTTGGCGGCCCCGTCCCCCGTGGTCCTTTGCCGTTTGGTGGTGGTCCGGCTAGCCGGGTTAACCCTGACGCGTCTCGGCCCAAGACGGCTGGGCTCGAGGCTTGGCAAACTGGGCGGCCGCTGACGCCGCTCGAGGTACCGTTCGGCGGCGGGGGGGGCGTCGGAGGGGGGAGTGGTATTGGTGGTGGTGGTGGTGGTGATGGCGGTGGAGGGGTCGGTGGGGGAGGAGGAGGAGGTGGAAGAGGGAGTGGAGGTGCTAGTGGGGGAGGTGGTGGCGGCGGCGGCGGCGGTGGTGGTGGAGGGGTCAGTGGGGGAGGAGGAGGAGGAGGAGGAGATGGAAGAGGAGGAGGAAGGGGTCGTACCGCTGCAGAGCGGGGGCCCAAGCCGGGGGATGAGAAACGGCGGATTGCTTCGAGCATGTACAACAGAGTCTAAGGATTGCTGTGCTGGGATGTGGCTTAGGGGTTAAGGTTTAGGGTTAAAGGGTTAACCCTCGGGTTCAGGGTTAGGGTCAACCCTTAACCCTTAACCCGTTAGCCCTTAATTAACCCTTAACCCTGACCCAGGAGGTGAAGGGCTAACCTGAACCCTTACCCCTTAACCCCGTGTGTGGCTTTGTAAGGACCTTTGATTGAGAGTCTAAGGATTGCTATTTGTAGACGACAGGTGCTGCGAAGCGCTGGTACTCGGGTTAACCCTGAAGCCGGGGGATGAGAAAAGGCGGATAGCTTCCAGTATTTACAACAGAGTCTAAGGATGGCTATTTGTGGACGGACTCCGAGGCCGTGCTCGGTGTGTGGCTCCTTGCGCCTCTGCTGATGTCGCGAGCGCCGCCTGATCGGGGCGCGTTCCGGCGTTGGCGTGAAGAAGGGTTTGGGCGGGCTCGATGTTTAACCTTGCGGTATAGTGTGTTGCTCGCTGTGTGAGTTGACCCATCCGCCGAGCATAAGTGCTGCGAAGCGCTGGCACTTAAGAGTCGCTGTTTTCTAGACGACAAGTGCTGCGAAGCGCTGGTACTTTACCAGTCACGCCACTTGTCGGTTAAGCGCGAAGCCGACAAGTGGCGTAACTGGTAAAGTCACTTGTCGTCTACACAGTTGGCTCGCATGGTACATAGGCCTACGTGGCCAATCCGCGTAGCGAAACAAGAAATCCCAAGTCTAGTTTATGGTTGGCCCATTTACGAATCCCTGTATGTGAATCCAAAGGAATCCAAGGGGTTTACCGGTGGCGCTCGCCAAATGAATCCCGGACTCACTGAATCCAGGGGGTGGCAATGAATACCGAATCCGGGATTTCCCACATAGGGGTGTAACTGGTAAAGTACCAGCGCTTCGCAGCACTTGTCGTCTGCACTATTCGGAAGCCGTGGCCCTAACCTGGAGCCTGGGACGGTGGGTATTCACGGAAACAACGAAACCAAGCCCTAACACTGGCGCACGCGCAAGCAATACTCTACACAAGTAACCAGGCTATCCCATAAGGGAGCCTGCTAGGCAGAGTGCGTGCGAAGCGCGCCCTTAGGCACGCCACGCACCGCTAGCCGCATACGCGGCTCCGGTTGTCGAAGGCGTGCAGGAGCACGCCTTCTGCTTGCGGGAGATAACACGTCATGCACGGCTAGCGAAACTGCTTGAACACTACTCGACGCCCACCCTACGTGTTGAACAGATATTCATGTATTCCTGTGGCGCGACCGCAAGAATACAAATGATGTTCTCCGCCTTCTGAACCCTGTATATGACATGGATACGTTCATATTCGACGTGCGTGTACTCACAAAACAGGTCAAATAGGAATAGAATACCTCATTCGTGTCCTCGTTCCGCGTATTCAACATCGGGTTAAGGGTTAAGGGGTTAACCCGTAGTACCCCCACCGTCTCCGGTTCCAGGGCAGGGCCCGACCCTCCTACTAATGTTTAGGCCGTTTTGCGAGCCGTCGATGGCTTAAACCACCACCGTCATAGGTTCCAGGTTAGGGCCCGACCTTCCTCGTGACTCCATTTGTATGTATGTCGGTGGGGCATGAGCCAGGTGCTCTACTTACCCTATCCTTTTCTTCGGTAGCGATGCGTCTCGGGCCGGTACCGGCCGGCCCGGTACACTCGTGTGTCGGCGCTCCGGGGCGTTTCGCTGCTGTGTGTTGTGTTCGGGGGCGGGGTTCCGAGGGATAAACTCATCATCGAAAAGAAGGGACGTGCCGCATCCAGTATGTACAGCCACGGCTCGGGTTAACCCGACGTTGGGAGTTAACCCGACATCAATGAAGACGGCAACGATTCGTTGGTTTACACGGCCATTGAGCCCGATTTCCTGATCGCGGTTCTCTGGCACTTTTCACGCTTCGCCAATTGATTTTGTGTTCGCCTAATAATTTAGCCTGGAACGGTTCAGAGAATTCGACCGTTACAGGTAGTCGAATGACAGAATTGACCAAAAGTGCCAGAGAACCGCGATCAGGGAATCGGGCTCAAATAACCGAATCGTTGCCGTGTTCATACTAATGGAGTCACTCGGGTTAAGGGTTCGGGTTACCCCTAACCCTGAGCCACGGCTAAATGGGTGCTAGTGACTCCATTAGTATTGATGTAGGTGTAAATATATATATATATATATTTGCATACATACATGTGTGTGTATACATATGTATATAATATAGGTATAGATATAGACAGGTATCGGTATATATGTATATGTATATGTATATACACATATACTTATATATATATACATATATATATATAAATATATACATATATGTATATATATATATACATGTATATATATATATATATATATATATGTGTGTGTGTGTGTGTGTGTGTGTGTGTGTGTGTGTGTGTGTGTGTGTGTGTGTGTGTGTCTGTGTCTGTCTGTCTGTCAGTCCGTATATCGGAGCATACGTCGGGTGTCGAGCGAAGGGACTGGTTGCATCCAGTATGCGTCACAAACAGTGTGGCCGACTGTGGTGTCTGCGACACGCCGGAGCTCTGATGTGGCGCCGCGGGCCTGTGTGCGTGTGCACGCGCGTGTGCTGGTGCTGGTGCCCCGCCGAATCTTTACATACATACATTAGACGATAACTGCTGCGGTTGCGGTGGAGGAGTAGGGGGGTCCCGCAGCCTTACAAGGCAGGATGAACACTGTTCAGGGCACGTAGGCAGTGAAGCCCGTGTCCACAGCACGCTCGCGGGCCAGTTCTAGCAGCAGTGGCGCTCAGTAAGGATGTCCGAATATAACGATTGGCACCCCGCTAAAAGACGGGTTCACCCGCTAGCCGTATAGGGTTAACCCCTGAGGGATCGGGGTTGGGGCGCGTAATATAAGCCAAGTCAACTAACCATAGCCTTGGATTGTAAACACCCTTCCACGAGGGGTCGTTTACTTTAAGGAAGCTGGAGGGCGCGGTGCTCGCTGTGGCGAGAGCGCTGCGAGCTGCGAGGGGGGTGCTAATGCCGGAGAGGTTGGGACGCGTGATATAAACAAGTATCAGAGAATAGCGAATAGCCGTGGATTGTTGACACGCTTCCACCAGGGGGGCTGTCAGGGGCTTCAACACGCTTCCACCAGGCGGGGCTGCCAGGGGTCGTCTTTTTAATTTGTCAAGAAGATGGAGGGCGCGGTGCTCGGTGTGGCAAGCGCGCTGCGAGGGAGGTGCTCGAGGAGTTGGTTTGGTTTGGGGCACGTGATATAGAGTATTGTTTGCGCGTGCGCCAGTGATCTGCTAGCTTTACCCTGTATTAACCGTTAGCCTCGACTCTCGCTTCTGTTAGAGTTGGGGCTTTCAGCCCCCCAAGCCTGCGTCGCTTCGCGACGCGGGGTTTGCTACCTTTGAGGTGGCGCTAGGATTGGCTTCTCCTGGCCCGTGTGTGGCTTTGTGCCCGTGTGCGGCTTTGTGAGGATTTGATTGATTGATTGATTGTTAGGGTCAGGGCTGTGTTTCTTGTTTGTTTCCGTGATATAAGCAAGTCAATAAGTCGAGAGCAAGAGACCATAGCCTTGGATTTTAAACACCCTTCCACCGCCAGCAGGGGTCGTCTTTTTACCCACCTGCAGCTAGGTACGTGGATGAGGAATAAGGCCCGGGCCCGCTACCCGGCTACCCGGGGCTCGCTGGCGAGTGCGCGCTGCGAGGGAGGTGCTTGAGGGATTGGGGTTGGGGCGCGTAATAGATAAGCCAAGTCAACGGACCACATAGCCCTGGATGTTGAGCACCCTCCCAAGGCCCTTCCACCAGGAGCCAGGACCGGGAGTTGGAGTCGTTTACTTTACTTTTAGGAAATTGGAGGGGGGCGGCGCTCGCTGGCGAGAGCGCGCTGCGAGGGCGGGTGTATTTGACGAGGGGTTGGGTCTTGGATGTTCCGCATAAGATGTAAGACCGTATACGGTCAAGGGCCTGGAAACGTACGTAAGATCTTACGTAAGTCTTGCGTAAGTCTTATGTTAGTTTTGTTTTAGAGTTTTGTTTTGCTCAACACACTGAAAACCAAGCTTATTCATGAATCAGACGAGTTAGCCTAAATCATACTAAGGCACGTGATTCGCCCAGCGAGTCGTGCTTAGCCAATGAGTTGCCGAGTCAAATCACGCACAACCCAGTGATTCGATTTGAGTTACGTAACTGAGTCATATGATTTGGTGCATCTATTAGCACGCATCACCTCAAATGACATCACCTCCTAGCATCACAGCGTTTCAGAGTCAGAGTACCGAGTACCCGTGTCCGTGTCATCGCGTGACCTGAGTGCGTCTAAACTCTGGATATAGATATGGGTTAGTGTAGGGCACCCGCCAATTCAAGGGCCGCTCTAGCTGCTAGCTTTAGCACTAGAGCTACTCGTACCACAGTAGACAGTAGATATTACTTCAACTTCAACGCCTGTATAATATACAGTACGGTACCGTGTAACAGTTAACAGTACGTAGTAAGGGTACGGGTTGATTTAGCACTGTTCTCTGTTTATTACAGCCCAACAAAATATGACTGTCCTGCTGCTGTCGTCGGTTTCATTGCCATCCAAAATACATAAATATAAATCACTCACTGCAATCTGCAATCAGCTCGGCGGGATCGAACGAATCCGGGCGTGCATTCATTTTTTTTTACAACCCCGACTCGTAGTCAACCAATCGACAATCAAGGGCGCAACTAGCTGTACTCGTGACCTACAAATCCTCATCTTTTTTGATGCAGACTGGTTAATAAAAGCCACTTTCTGACCTTCACGACCTTAAAATACAGCAGAGAGTGTAAACGTACAACGTACATACAATTTCTCCGTCTTGGCTCGGTCCAAATACTCGAATCTTCCAGATAAAAAAGCAAATCTTGCTTACCCCGAGATTAGTCAAGTCAAATCATGCTAAACGCGATGATCCGACAAATCAATTCACAATTCATGCTTAAACCCGTGATTTTCGCTTTAATTCGAGTCATGATTTGAACCATGAACAGGGGCTTGCGCTTGCGCAAGCCTATTTATGAATCAGATCATGCTAAGGCACGTGACTCGCCATTCGCCCAGCGAGTCGTGCTTAGCCAATAAGTTGCCGAGTCAAATCATGCTCAACCCAGTGATTCGATTTGATTTGCATGTGATTCGGTTCATATTCATATTAGCACGCACCACGCACCACCTCAAATGACATCACCTCCCAGCATCATAGCGTGTCAGAGTCAAAGTACCCCGAGTACCCGTGTCCGTGTCGTCGTGACCTGAGTGTGCGTCTAAACTCTAGATGAGGGGTTGTAGGGCACCCAATTCAAGGGTTGTCAAGGGCCGCTCTAGCTGCTGGCTCTAGCACTAGAGCTACTCGTACCACACGCAGTAGATAGTAGATATATTGCTTCAACGCCTGTTTACTGTATAATATACAGTACGGAGTACGGTACCGTATAACAGTACGCAAGGGTACGGGTTGATTTGTCACTGTTCTCTTTTCATTACAGCCCAACAAAATTTTACAGTCCTGCTGTCGTTGGTTGGTCAGTCAATCAATCAAAGGTCCTCACAAAGCCACACACGGGCCAAGGAGAAGCCATATCCCAGCACCACCACACGGGGGGCAAACCCTGCATCACGAAGTGATGCAGGCTTGGGGGGCTGTGAGCGAGTCGCGACAGCACTAGTCTGCGAAACTCGTTCGTGTAGCAAGCCTTTTGTATTTCAGTGGCGTGCAATAAAACTGATGGACCCCACCTCCGCGGGTTCATTGCCGTCCAAAATATAATAAATATATCACTCACTGCAATCTGCAATCAGCTCGGAATCGAGCGAATCCGGGCGTGCATTCGTATTTTTACGACCCCGACTCGTAGTCAACCAATCAATCAACAATCAAGGGCGCAACTAGCGCTGTACTCGTATCTACAAATCCTCGTCTTTTTTGATGCAGACTGGTTAATGAAAGCCTCTTTCTGACCTTCATGACCTTAGAATACAAAGAGTGTAAAGGTAAACGTATAACGTATACACATTTTTTTCGCCTTGGCTCGGTCCAAATATTCGAATCTTCCAGATAAAAGCAAATCTTGCTTACCCCGAGATTGGTCAAGTCAAATCATGCTAAATAAACGCGATGATCCGACAAATCAAATCATGCTCAAACCCGTGATATTCGCTTTGATTCGAGTCATGATCTGAACCATGAATAGGCTTGACCCCCGCGGGACTCACCACGGCGACCGCGCGAGAGCACCGGGACCGGGAGGGACGGTGCTTCTCTCTCTCTTCTGCTGGCTGCCCCCCGTATTCACCCCAAGTCCCCACTCTCGCTGCTCGCTGCTAGAGTTGAGGCTTACCCCAAGTCTCGACTCCCGCTCTCGCTGCTACGACGACAGTTGGGAACTACATCCCCTCAAGCCTGTGTCGCTTGCGACACGTGGTTTGCTACCCTTGAGGTGGCGCTGGAATCGGCTTCTTCTGCTTGCCACGCGTGCCACGTGTGTGGGGCTTTATGTGAGGATTTCTTTTTGATGGATTGATTGATGTTGTTCGTGTATTATACACTAAGAACGGCTAAGTACTGGTAGTATAGTACTGCTATACGCTATAGCTATACGTACGCTATACTTATTACCTTATATTTATAAATACAAAAAAACGAACCTATGTATGTGTATGTATGTAAAGATTCGGCGGCACCAGCACACGCGCGTAAACGCGCACACAGGCCCGCGGCGCCACACCAGAGCTCCGGCGGGTCATAGACACCTATATCTACATATATATATATATTTGTATATGTATGTATGTATAAAGATTCGGGGCGGCACCAGCACTGCACGGTATAGGCCCATTAACCATCATTAATTATGAGTCCCTATAATATACGTGAATCCGAAGGAATCCGAGGGCCTTACCAATATGGCGCTCTCACCAAATAAATTCCGGATTTACCAAATCCACCAGAGGGTGGCAATGAATACTGAATATGGGATTGCCCACGTAGAGTGTAGGGTCACTACGACTACGAGCACACACCACACACCAGCAGGGAACTGATCCGAGAGTATGGGCGTCAACCCCCGCGGTCGGCGCCGGTCCTATGTAATAACTAGTAACGAACCGTAACAGTAACGACAGTGTATACAGTGTACATTTTAAATGTTATTATTGTTGATAATGTCGTGATACATCGTACATTTTGTGTCGTTTCTTGGGATCTTTTATCTTTTTTAAATTTAGTATATCTTAGATCTTATAGGCTTAGCAATCTGTATCTGTATCTGTATGCATATATACATCTTTACATACACTCAAACACGTACGTGCGTGTGCAGGCTTCGGGCCGCGGCCCCACACACAGTATTCAGAGCACTGAGCAAGACAAGGCGCTCTCACCGTCGATGACCGGATGGAGGAGGAGGAGGCCGAGAGGCCTCTTGGGTTAGAGAGCCTACTCTCGCAATAGAAGGAACACGTGGCGCAGCAGGAATGGAATGCCCGCGGTTCCCATCCCCCCACGCCTATCAGAGGTAAACGCGCGTTTTCGTCGTGATGGCCCCGCGGCAGTCCGGACAGACCTCGACCTGCTCCGCACAGGCCGCGCACGTGGTGTGGCCGCAGTTGAAGGTGGTGTCCTTGGGCCTCTCGTGGCAGATATGGCAGTACCGGGCCTCGGTCTGAGCCTGGCGGACGAGCTCGCGCGCGATCCGCGCCTCGAAGCGCAACAGCGCGCCCTTGGCCTCGCTCTGCAACTGCTCGAGCTGCTCCATGGAGAGGGTCTCGATCGCCGCGGCCTCTCCCGTTCGCCGACGGTGCCCTTCGAGCAGTCCCTCCATTGCCCGCTCCGCGGCCTCGGCCCGCGCCTCGGCCACCCGTAGCAGCTCACTCGAGCGGGTTACTGCCGTGCACCACTTCTCCGCTTCCAACTCCGATGCGCGAGCCGCTGCGCGAGCCTGCTCCCTCTCCTTTAAGTGGTGCGCTTCCAGCGCGGTCAGAAGCGCCGCCACGTGCGGCGCCGCGCAACTCGCGAAGGCAGGGTCAAGCGGTGGGGCTGGCGCCGGCGCGCTATTTGAGTGTATCGTACCCCGTGGAAGTCGCTGCAGGCCCGCGGGAGTGGCTGGCGGTTCCAGCCATGCGGTTGCAGCGGCTGGCACCCTGGCTCGGGATGGCACCAACCCGCGGGGAAGCCGAGGCGGCGCACCAACTGGCTGACTGAAAGAGAATGGCCTCCGCGCCGAATCCGGCAACGGGCCGCGGAAAGAGAATCCACCTGAGCTCGACCCCGGCGTCGGATGGCCATCTCGAGGAGCAAAGGAAAAATCGGACACTGGCCCGTGCCCCGCCGCGGCCGGCGCAAAGGAAAAAAGCGTCGGGGTTAACCCCGGGGTTGCAGTCGCCGCCTGCGAGCCAACGTCCGGCGCTGGAACATGCGTAGGGTCCGGATCAACAGGCGGCATTCGACGGCTCCGATCGTGCTGGCGGCTCTCAAGTGGAGGACGGCGAACGAGTTGGGAACGAAAGCGAACGAGTTCGGGTTAACCACGAGCTTTCACAGTCGAGTCATTCACAGAAGGCGCGTGTGTGCGCCGGTGCATCATCATCATCATCATCATCACAGGGGGTGTGTGTGGGTGTGTCCTGAGTGCGTGTGACCTGTTGATTGTTTTACAGAAGCCCATCATACCGTAGACACACCACTGCTGGCTGCTGGCGGGCGCAAATAACTACTATAGCCATCCCACATACTGCAGGGGAGCCTGCTAGGCAGAGTGCTTGCGAAGGTGTCGGTGTGAGCTGCTGCGGGCCGGCTGCTGTGGTGGAGGGGTGTTAGGTGTTTCGTAGGGGTAAACTTATCATCATCGAAGCGCATCCTTTATATTATATTTACTTACCTGCTTACTAACTCACGCCACACACCGACACACCGATAGTCGCTGCTTACGCGGCTCTGGTCGTCGAAGGCGCCCATGAGCACACCTTCTGCTTGCGGGAGATAATGAGATACTACATCTGCGGATATCATCAATCATCATCATCATCGATGGCCTTGGCGGCCACTTGGCGCGGCGGGCCTGTGTGCGCGTGTACGCGCGTGTGCTGATGCCGCCGAATCTTTACATACACATACATACATACATACATGGCCTTGGAATCATTCACTACTGCCGCCTTGGAGATTTTCTGGGTGTAGTGTGTGACGAAGCAGGTCGGGCTCGCTCGCATAACGCCTTGCCCGGTACGTGCCGTGCCGCCTAAGATCGGCTTACCGGCGCGGGTTGACCTAGATAACAGATGCCGTGAACCAACCTGCTGTGAACACATCTTTTTTCGCACAAGAGGTCCTGCAAACTGCCTGTGCCTGTGCGCCTGCCGCCGCAGCCGCCCCGGACAGCTACCGCAGACCGTTACCGCCATCGCCACCGCCGGCCGAGTCCGAGTCGTTTCTCACACGGTATATTCCTCCATAGGCAGCGATGGACGCGGAAGGCCCGTGGACCGACGCTGGGCCGGTGGAGGCGCAGATCAAGGAGCTCGAGCACCAGAACGAGCACCTCGTCCGCTCCAACGCCGAGCTGCAGGCACACCTCGCCGAGACACCTGGGACACCCGATCGGGAGCTCCGCATGGCCATCGGCGAGAACATCGTCACCATCGCGCGGCGACGAGCGATCATCGCGGACCTTCGCAAGCTGATGGGCAGCTCAGGCGCCACGATTCCGATGCCGGAGACCGTTCCTGTGGACGACGAGCGGCCTGGCGGAGGTGACGCGCCGATGGCCGACACGGGCGGCGTGCACCTTTGACTTTGGGCTTTGCGCGTTTGCAGGGGCAGCTGGCAGGGGCCTTGGGCAGGGGGGCGGGAGACGTGTGCGTGTGTAAGAGGTTTGTAGTCTGGATCGCCGGGGTAGTCCGATGTGAGATATCACACTACACACTGCCCCTCCACGCGCCCGTCCCGACGCCCCTATCCTAAGACTAAGAGATAGTTTCGTGGGACGACGTGGCAGTGGCAGTGGCAGTGGGACGCGCGAGGGGCGTCCGCTATATCGAGAGAGGAACCACGCGAACGTGATCATACATAGGCTAACATAGGAGTATATGCTCCCGTTTGTGTGGGAGATGCTCTTATGTATATTAATATTTGAATTTATATTATATGGGAGAGGTTATTCCGCACTTTCCTGCGCTCTCAGCTTTTGTGATGTGTGATGTGACGAGATGTATGTGCTATATGCTATTGCTATTGCTATGAAGGTCCTTGAAGTTTTTTTTACAAAAAGAGACATATATATATTATTATATATAAATACATCATTAAGATAAAAAGATGCCGTGTGCCGTGTCAGTTTTAGTCTTTATTAAAATCTTTAATCACCCCGCTGCTCCCAGACCTCCACATGCACAGATACAGATAGAGGTAATACAGACAAAGACAGGGCACACGCACACGCCTTCACAACAAACACAAACGGACGCGGTCCATGCCCTTCTTGCCCCCCCCAGGCCCCAAGGAAGTCAAAGAGTGCGATATAATCGACACACAATGGGCGCAACTGTACGCTGTACACGCCAACCGAATAAGCGCCGTTACGGCTGCCGTTCTCGCACCAACGCCAATCTCCCTATACACACACGCATCTGTGAGACGGGAGATGCGATCAAATCCTAAACCTCCCGAAACAAGCCCGTGCCTCGAGAGCCGGAAGCTGCACAGCTTTCACAACAGGGCAACGGTGCGCAGCGGCAGCACCATGGGCGCCGCGACAGCCAGCGCGGCCTCGGGACCCTGGACCAGTTCGACCAGCTTTAGCGCAAACTCGATGGCGGTCCCCGGCCCGCGCGAGGTGACGCAGCGCCACTCGTCGTCGACCACGACGCGTGCCTGCATGCAACAAAGTGGCACGCCAACACGATAAGTAGACACATACACATAATCACATAATACACTATCCCTATCACCTCTCCCCACTCGACTCACTCCCCACTCTGACCAACCGCCCCGACTCACTCCCCACTCTGACCAACCGCCCCGGCCCCGCCGCTCCCAAAGTAAGATCCTCATCAAACTGCGAGCAGTGCCGGTCCGGTTACTTTTAATCCCGCTGATGCGTGTGTAGTGCAGTGCCCACTGCCCAGGGTGAGATGTCTGTCCGATTATGTTTACCCGGTGATACAGCGCCACTCGTCGTCGACCACGACTTGGCCTTTACACGATATTGCCATCACCAACATTGCATAGGGTATGACATGCGAAGGGGGGCACGGTGTGGGGGGCGTGTAGGCGTATATTGCGCAATGGTCGTGCAATAATGTTGCAATAGGGTAGGGTTATCCCGAGGGGAGGCAATACAAGGATGATTGACTCCCACAGCAATAACACTTTGAAGTGAAACAATATCTTGTAAAGGCTAAACCACGACGCGCGCCTGCAGGCAACAAAGTGGAGGTTTTCGAGCGATCCCGGTCTCAAAGTTCGCCACTTGAGCAAACCCGGTTGAAACTAGCAAACCCGGTCGAGGTTACCGGGTTTGACCGGGGCTAGCTGCGATTTCGACCGGGGTTGCTAGTTTTAACCGGGATTTGCTTATTGGAACTTTTTAGACCGGGTTTACTCTAAGCGGGCAACACAATTGCACGCCGACGAGATAAGTAGTGCTCTTAAAGGTGCCCTGCAGCTACTAATGGACCGCTATGGTAAAATTCGCTTTGCTCATGTACATAAGCGAGTTTTGACTGAGAGTTTCGTCTTTTGATTATAGAAAACTCGAAGTCGAATCACTTAGACGCACAGCGCACCTTTAAAAGGTGCCCTGTGCGCCGAAGTAAATCGAAGCAGCTTTCTCATAATCAAACTGTACTAATGACTTTGGTGCTGTGACTCATAACGAACGACGGTTTCAGTTTCGACTCCTCAATCACTTGTTCCGAATGGTTCCTGGTTTCATGGGTAAATCTAGGATACATCGCTGGTGATCGCCGTCAGAACGTGAAACCGAAATTCGCTCAGGTACCTGAGCAAAGCGAATGTACCTAAAGCGCTCACGTAGTAGCTGCATGGCACCTTCAATCACGCTGATGCGTGTGTAGTGCAGTGCCCTCTGCCTGGGGTGAGATATCTGTCCGATTCTGTTCTCAGTCCTGTTACTGCAGCGCCAATTTGATGGAATGGAATGGAATGCCCTATGCAAGTCTACAGCGGATAGTGACGCCTACTCAGCTCAACCGCCCTTCTGAGTTCGTGAAGATGGCGCCCTTAATATGAATACTACTGCAATTACAACTAGATATGTAACTTTAGTATGATGCTCACCTGCAGGTCCTCCTCCGTGCACCCGGCCTCCGAGAGTGTAGACACGAATGCGGGGTGGCACGTAGCCCGCGGCGGGAGTAGGCCTGCCGGCTGCAGGCAAGCGGCGGGCGCCGCGCATATGGCGCCGTACCAAGCGCCCGCCTCGCGCTGGCGGCGGAGCGCCGCGATCACCTCCGCCGAAGCGCCTAGGTTGGCGGCGCCCGGCATGCCCCCCGGGATTAAAACCGCGTCGTACTCGCGCGTGCCGGCCACCTGGATCGTCTCATCGACAAGCAGCCGCTGCCCCCGCGCGCACGTCACGGGCGCGTCCTCGGGCACACCTACGCTCGCCAGGGTGACAGCCCAGCCAGCGCGGCGAAGCACATTGACGATCGCGGTCGCCTCGAGTTCTTCCGACCCCTCTGCAATGGGAACCAGCGCGGTGGGCGCTGCGGCAGAGGCAATGGGGGTGCCCGCGCGGGTTAACCCGGGATTTACCCGCACGCCGCAGCGCAGTGCCGCAGCACCACAAACGAGCGACAGGAGTGCAAAAAAGTGCATGAGCTATTTTTTGGATCTAGCTGTGAATACAGTATAAATCAGGAAGGGGAGGCTGTGAATTGTTCCCAAAATAGCTCGTTTTCGCGCCACGCACAACCGCTGGAGAAATCTGTGCCAGAGCCGATGGACGAAGAGGCTGCCGCGACGGACGACGGCCTTGCGGCCATCGTCGAGGCATCTCACTCGAAGGACTCGCGCGAGCGTTACCGCGCCATCCAGGAGGCGCAGGAGTACGTGCAGACGCACGACGGGCAGCTAGCCGAGGCGGCGCCGGCGCTGGTGGACGCACTGCAGCCTGCGCTGGCCGACGCCAACCCAAAGGTGGTGCAGGGCGCGCTTGAGCTGCTCTTTACGCTGGTCGAGCGGCTGGAAGATGGCTTTGCCCAGTACCTCGGCGGCGTGTGGGCGCCGCTGCTCGAGCGGCTGGGTGACGCCAAGTCGGGCGTGCGCGAGCGCGCGGTCGACCTCGCCGTCGCGGCGAGCACGCTCTCGGTGCCGGCGGCGGAGGCGCTCGACCGTCTCCGCCCGGGCTTCGATCACAAGAACTGGCGCGTGCGCGAGTCGACGCTACTCGTGCTGGCGCGCACGCTCGCTGCGCACGAGGTACTGCGAAAAGTGGCAGAGACCGCCCTTCAAAATGGAAGAGGCAGACGACCTTCCCTTCTACCCTCCTTCTTGTGACGTCCCAACTGCCTTGCCGTCTGCAGGCTGGCGCGAGCGGGCTGTCGCTGAAGCGGCTGGTGCCGCCGACGGCCAAACTGCTCGAAGACGGCCAGCCGGCGGTGCGCGAGGCGGCGGCGCTCGCGCTCGAGCAGGCGTATCGCCACTGCGGCGACGCGCTGCTCGGCGACGTGCAAAAGCTCGAGCTGCGGCCGGGCGTGCTGCGGCCGCTCTTTGCGAGGCTAGGCGTCGACGACTCAGCCGGCGGCGGCGGGGGCGGCGGTTCATCAGGGCTGGCTTCGGGCTCGTGTGTGGGGAGCTGCGGGACGAGCAGCCGCGGCAGTTCGTGCGGCCTATCCCCCACACCGGCAGGCCCGGCAGCGCGGCGAGGAGGAGGGCTCGGGAGCGGCCGGCGACAGAGCGGCGTGGCGGGAGCCGCCGACAGTGGCGAGGGCTGCGGCGATGGTGGCTCTTCGAACGGGGCATTGGGCGGATCGGACGATGGAGGGGTCCAGGTCGTGCGCGTGCAGACGGAGAGAGACCTGGTGCGCGAGATGGAGGCGATCGGTGTGCAGTTAAAGAACGAGAACGAGTGGTCCGTGCGCCAAAGGGCGCTGCTGCGACTGCGCGGCGTCGTCGCGGGCGGCGCGTGCGAGCTCGAGGGATTCGCGGCGGCGCTGCGCCCGTTGCGCGATCCTCTGACTGCGCAATGCTCCGAGCTGCGGTCGAGTCTCGTAAAAGAGGCATGCCGATGCCTGGAGGCGATCGCGCTGGCGATGCGCGGCGCCTTCGAGCCATTCGTCGACGCCTACCTGCCGCCTCTACTCAAAAACACCGTTGTCACCATCTCCGTCATCTCGCTCTCGTCGCACACCGCCATCCTCACCATGCTCATGGCGTCCCCCAGTCCGAAGGCAGTCCCGCGTCTGCTGACCGGCATGTCCGACCGCTCGGCGACAATCCGCTGTCGATGCGCGGAGTACCTCACGCGGCTGCTGCACCGGCTTCCCGTGGCGGTAGAGGGAGAGCGCGGCCATCTCGACAAACACGTGGAGGCGATCGCGCTCGCGCTGCGGCCGGCACTCTCAGACGCGCTGTCAGAGGTTCGTTCACACGCACGCGGTGCCGTCTGGGCGTTGCACCGCCACGCGGCCGCACGCGCGACGAAACTCCTCTCTAGCCTCGACGCCAACATGCAGCGCATTTTATACGACGAGCGCGCGCACTGGGATGCCGCGTACACCCTTCACCTGGCCGAGAACGGAGAGCTCCCCGTTGCACAAGCGGCCGGGCTCCTTGCCCCACCCACGCGCCCGCCCCGTGCCTCCTCCCCGCTCCCCTCCTCCTCCTCCTCCGCCAAGCGTGGCCCCGCGTCGTCTATTTCGGGCTGCGAGCAGTCTCACGCGCAGTCTCCCGCGCACTCGCCCCGCGGCTCGTCGGGTTCGTCCGCCCCCGACCTGCGTTTCGTCAGGCCGGATGCTCCGTCGCGGCGAGCGGAGTCGGCGAGGGGGGCGGCGGAGGGCGCGGGGCGGCATGCGTCCTGTGGAGAGGGTTTTGGTCGTGGAGATGCCAGCGTTGGCGGTCTTGGTGGCGGTCTTGGTGGCGGTGGTGGTGGAGGCGGTGGAGGTGGTGGAGGCGGTGTTGGTGGAGGTGTTGGTGGAGGCGGTGGAGGTGGTGGAGGCGAGGGTGCATCTGGTGGGGGTGGGGGCAGATCAGGTGGTGTTGGTGGGGGTGGGGTAGACGCAGGGGTTGTAGTCGGGGGAGGGGCGCGCCGTGTCGCGAGCAGAAATCCGAGCTTTGAACGCGCCGAGCGAATGGCTTCCGGCCGAGCTCCGCCCCTGCAGCCCTCCTCGTCTTCTATTTCCGACCATGCTTCCCACGGTGGCTACGTGGGTGGTAACGCGAACAGCAACGGCAGCGGCCACGCTGGTGGCTTAGGCGGTGGCCACTGCAGTGGCAACGGCGGAAGCGAAACCGGTTGCGGCGATGGTGGCGGCGGTGGCTATACTAGCTACGGCGTTGCAAAACGTGGCACTGGTGGCGGCGGTGGTGGGAGCGGAGGCGCGGCGCCTGGTGGCAAATGGGCCGCGTCCGCCGCTCGTGTGTCCGCCACCACCGCCGGCGGCGCGCGGAACGGCCAGCCGTCGCGGGGCGCCCGCGCGTTGGTCGATCGGGAGGAGGAGGAGGAAGAGGACGCACGTAGCGAGTGCAGCTGTTCTTCGCACCGCTCAGCCAACCCGGGTGCAGGTGGGATATCTATATTTATGTATATGTATATGTATATACATATATATATATATATATATATATATATGGGCGGTGCACACACACAGAAACAAA
>Ga0335398_10004803_pt1 | contig 18415 bp, 15 predicted proteins | sample BON03_FD_205742 | JGI IMG/M metagenome (GOLD analysis project Ga0335398, IMG submission 205742) | Freshwater microbial communities from Lake Bonney liftoff mats and glacier meltwater in Antarctica - BON-03 (spades assembly) (version 2) | ecosystem: Environmental > Aquatic > Freshwater > Ice >... | reverse complement strand
CGTTCAATAAGAAATATATTCCAAAAAACAGGGCAGAGGGCGGAGGGCAGAGGGCAGAGGGCAGAGGGCAGAGGGCATGGGGCAGAGGGCAGAGGGCAGGGGGCAGAGGGCAGAGGGCGGAGGGCAGAGGGCAGAGGGCATGGGGCATGGGGCAGAGGGCATGGGGCAGAGGGCGCAGGGCAGAGGGCATGGGGTATAGTTTGGAACTTACGCTAGTGCGCGATTTATTGTGCTCTTACCGCTGTATTTACCCCTAACCTAATACCTTTTGGAGATTGGCCCTTCGGGAGGCTCAGGATGACGAGCTTGGTTCCGATAGCTATCGTAATTGGAGCTTGTAACTTGGGGCTTGGAGCTTGTAACTTGGGACTTTGAAATGAGATATACTTGGATTATAATCATTCTACTACTAGGGAGTTGTAGCCAGGAGGCTGGCGACACTCCTTATCTATTTCCTTCTACCCCCATTGGGGAAGTGCCTCAGCCTGAACATAATCGCGCCACAGAAAAAGGGGTGGCTCTTGGTAAACGCCTGTTTTTTGATCCAAAACTTTCTTCTACCAATACGGTTTCTTGTGCCACGTGTCATCATACAGACAAAGCTTTTAGCGATGGACTGGCACTCACTACCGTTGGCGTAAGTGGCAAGGCACTTTTGCGTCATTCGCCTGCATTATTCAATTTAGCTTGGTATGAAGGGCTCTTTTGGGATGGAGGCTCCAAGAATATTGAAGCGCAAGTTTTTGGTCCGCTTACTCATGTCGATGAAATGGGAATGGACTTGCGAGAACTGGTAAAAAAACTCCAAGCAGATTCTGAATACCCGACACTGTTTAAAGAAGTTTGGGGAAGTGATACCATCACCACCCAACGTGTTGCTCGCACTTTGGCTCAATATGAAAGAACTTTACTGAGTTTTAATTCAGAGTATGATCAAAAGAAGAAGAATGGGGCGCCGCTCAGTCCTTTGGAGCTCGAAGGACAAGCAATCTATACCCAATACTGCGCGGCATGTCATACGGAGGGCCTATTTACCGATTTGGGCTATCATGTCAATGGGATAGATACTGGCGTAGTGGATAGAAGTAATGAATTGATTTATTGGGGGCGTTACCGCATAACGAACGATTCAAATGATATCGGCAAATTTAAAACCATGTCATTGAGAAATCTCGGCTTCACGGCGCCCTATATGCATGATGGTCGATTTGCTGACTTGGATGAAGTCTTTGCCCATTATTTTCGGGATCATCGCAAGAATCCTTTGGCCGACCCAACGCTAAAGAAGCAAGATTATTCCTTGGTGGCAGCGCAACAAAAAAAGGCCCTGAAGGCCTTTTTAATGAGTTTGAATGATTCGAGTTTTGTCGCTCCTTAGCTTAGCGCAATTTAGTGCGGTTTCTCCTCCAGTCACTCTCTGTATTTCCTTCAGGAGCTGCTGTGCTCACTGATTTTTTATCTTGATGAAACAAGGTCGCAGCAAGTGCGGCGGCCAGTGCTTCGCCTTCATCCTCTGATTTTAGGGAGTCGGCGGTAAAGTATTTGTCGATGAACTTGGTATCGAAATCTCCTTTTTGAAATTGTGGATGATTCATCACCCATTCGCCAAAACCCAATGTAGTGGTAATTCCAGTTATCTCATATTCAGAAATAGCTCGCTTCATCCGTTCAATAGCCGTTGCTCTATCTGCAGCATGAACAACCAGCTTAGCGATCATATTATCATAGTAAATCGGAATATCCATGCCTTCTTCAAATCCATCATCCACGCGAACACCCGTTCCCATGGGTATGCGATAGGTTTCGAGCTTGCCTACCTCAGGAAGGAAATTATTGGCCGGGTCTTCCGCGCAAATGCGCAATTCAATGGCATGTCCGTTGATGGCCAAATCTTCTTGGGTATAGCCTAATTCTTCTCCATCTGCAATGCGTATTTGCTCACGTACGAGGTCAAGGCCAGTAATCATCTCAGTAACTGGATGTTCCACTTGCAAGCGGGTATTCATTTCTAAAAAGTAGAAACGCATGGTTTCGTCTACCAAAAACTCGACAGTTCCTGCTCCAGTATAGTTACACGCTTTCGCCACATTCACGGCTGCTTCTCCCATTTGCTTGCGCAATTCTGGAGTTAAAACTGCAGAAGGAGCTTCTTCAACCAGTTTTTGGTGGCGGCGCTGTATCGAGCATTCACGCTCAAAGAGGTAAACGATATTCCCGGCATTGTCGCCGAGTACTTGTATCTCGATATGACGGGGTGAGCCCACGTATTTCTCAATGAATACGGCTCCGTCGCCAAATGAAGCGGTAGCTTCGGAAACGGCCATTTTCATTTGTTCTTCGAATTCAGTAGGTTCATTCACCACGCGCATGCCCTTTCCGCCACCTCCAGCAGAGGCTTTGATAAGGATGGGATAGCCTACCTCAAGGGCAACTTGTTTTGCCTCATTGATATCCGATATGGCGTGGTCGAGACCAGGAACCATAGGAACGCCATAGGCCTTCACCGCTGCTTTGGCACCCAGTTTTGAACCCATCACTTCCATGGCTTCCGGACTTGGTCCTACAAAGGTGATTCCTGCTTCTTTTACTTTTCTAGCGAAAACAGCATTCTCAGATAAAAATCCATAGCCCGGATGAATAGCATCGACTCCGAGCTCTTTGCAGATTTCCAGAATCTTATCACCCAGCAAATACGATTGGTTTGAAGGAGGAGGTCCAAGCAATATGGCCTCATCCGCAAATCGAACGTGTTTGGCTTGGCGGTCGGCCTCCGAGTATACGGCTACCGTCTTGATGCCCATTTCTTTCGCCGTGCGCATTACACGCAGGGCTATTTCACCACGGTTGGCTATGAGAAGTTTTTTCATGCTACTGGGTTCGGGTCATTAATCATAGGAAGTTTAACGAATTTCTCTTCACGGAAGGAAACACGCTCAATTCCAAATACTCCTCCCGCAGCGCGTGCGATAAATGCGGAGAAATTTAAGAGGCTTAAATAGTATTTATGGCTCAAGCGCTCATCCATTTTATGGAAGATTGCATTGAGTTTGGTCAGCGCTTCAATTACTGCCTTTTCTCTTTCATCTAGAGCAGATGGCAAAGAATCAATTAGGTTGTTGAGACGAGTATCGAAATTAGCGTCAATTTTTTCATAGATATCGCGAATTTCTATTGACTCAGAGAAGGTTTTGATATGAACCAACTCCAAAGAACGCTTTATTTCGGACTCAGAGATGTCGTCATCTGCGCCAGCAATTAAAATGGTAATGTAGGCGGGAGCGTTGAGTACCAGCTCTTTTTCCTCCTTGTTCAGTTTTTCCAGTTGATATAACATAGTTTTGCTAAAAATTGGGCGCTCGAAAATAATAAAAAATGGTGGCATGAAGTGGGTTCAAGTACGATGGTTGTTCATAAAAGAGCTAAAACAGGACTGGAGGCAGCGTTTTTCGGTGCAAGGAATCCTTCTTTACGCCATCGCTGCGACCTATGTAGTATACCTTTCTCTGCATAATTTGGATAAACCCGCATGGAATGCACTCTATTGGGTAATCCTTATTTTTTCTGCGGTAAGTGCCATCGCCAAGAGCTTTTTACAAGAGAGCAAGGGCAAAATGCTTTACCTCCATCAATTGGTGCACCCTGCCAGTCTGCTCGTCTCAAAAATTCTCTATAATTCACTCTTAATGGTCGGCATTGCGCTTATTGTGCTGGCAGCGTATTGTGTTTTACTCGGACAGCAAGCCGACCACCTAGGCTGGTTTATTTTGGCAATCGTACTTGGAAGTGCTGCTTTCTCCTCCATATTGACCATGGTTTCGGCCATTTCATCCAAAACGGGGAATGGTCATCTTATCATGCCGGTATTGAGTATTCCTTTGCTTATTCCGCTCTTATTGATTGCGGTGAAGGCAAGCAAAACGGCAGTGGATGGTTTAAATGTTTCTTTGATATACGACGACCTCGCCGTGATGTTTGTGTTCTACCTAATGGTCAGTGTGCTGGGGTATGTCTTATATCCTTGGCTCTGGAAAGAATAAAAAAAGCACTCCTAAGAGTGCTTTTTAAAATAGTTCAATCGCGACTATCTAAGAAAATAGTGGATTCCAAAGCTAACCGTCGTAAGGTTGAAGCTCATCTCCATTCCTGAAGTTGTATTTGTCGAGGTAATCGGACCGTTCGTGCTCTCAGTCTTACTTCCGGCCCAGCCAAGATTGCCCCAAGTCATGTCGAAGGCAATTTTTTCGCTAGGGAAGAAAGCAAATCCAGGCTTGATTCCGAGACTATTGGTCGTTGTTTTCGGCCCTTCTGTTTCGTTGCCGTTTTTGATGGATGTAGATTGACTAGTGCCAAGTCCATAGCCAAGATGTCCGAAGAAGTAAAAACGGTCGCCCATGGGAACATAATAGCGGGCGAATACCCCGATTCCCATACCGGAAGATTTCCTCTCAGCATCCGCAGTGTCGGCAGGTGTTAGTTTAGAGCCAGAGAGCATAAAGTTTGCTCCTACGGCAATATTGCTAGTGAGGAAATACCCTCCCCCAATTCCAAATGTTCCGGAAAAAGTTTTGTCGTGTTCCATTATAACCGGAGTTGGTCCACCTTTTACCTCGCTTTCTCCGCCAGAAGTGTTGATGCTTCCCATACCTGTTAGGAAGATACTCCCAGAATTAATTTGGCCCATTGAAGCGGTTCCAATAAAGGCCATTACGATAACTAAAAAAGTCTTTTTCGTAGAGATAAATTTTTAATTGTTCTGCTAAATTGACGAATAATTTGAGTAAACGAGTCGTTTACGGATATTTGATATTCACAATTCCCTTTGGTACGTAGTGTATTATAGACAAATACAAAACTTATTTTAGTCGTTGTAAGCCCGCTTTTGCCTTCTGGCTGATGCTGGTTTTATACTCTTCATTAGGGAAGTTCATTGCCTGTTTGTAATACTGTTTGGCAAGTGCTTTTTCCCCCCTTGCTTCATAAATATAGCCCATATTTAGGCTAGAATTTGCGGCAAAATACCAGGGATCTTGCTTTCCGTCATTAATGGTTTTTAGGTAATAGCTTAATGCTTTTCCTTCTTCTTTGTTTTCATGGTAAATTCTTCCAAGCCGGTAAACATATTCAACCGCATCATGTCTGGTTTTCCAGTTTTCATTTTGCAAGGGTAGCAAAATAGTTAGGGCGCTTTCATAATAGCCTCCATCGAATAATAGACGTGACCTAAGAATACGTGGTTCCGGAATTTCATTGCTTACTGCCTCGCGCAATGCCTGTTGATCTTCATCGACATTGTTTGCACCATAGCGTTTAACCAGTCCCATATAGATGCCATATTTGACGTTATCTCCCTTACAGAGACTATTCCATGCCAATTTTCGGTAGGCTTCTTTGATATAGTTTTCGCCTTTAAAAAAGGTGACGAAAGTTTTAAGATGGATGGCCGCGAGCGTGTCTTGCTTAAAGAGATAAGCAGTGCCGAGCATATACTCTAAAAAATAAAATTTCGCGTACTCAGCGCTCCTTGGCCGGTTATTTAAAGTGATTATTACTTCGTCGTTTTTTTTGCAATGCATACCCACTACGGCGCGTGCATAACAATGCAAGAGATTGGTTTTATAGTCGCGTGTGGCTAATTCAATTTCTCTCCAAGCCTCCTCTTTTTCTTTGACGATATGAAGCTGCAAGAAACTATATAGGAACAAGGCTTCTTCCTTGAGCATTTCGGTTTCTGGGTTGATATAAGGCGCCTTACGAAAGGATTCAATCTTTAACATGCCGGCATCGATATCGCCTTGCATGCCCAAGAGATTCGTTACCCATTGAAATTTTGGTGGCACTGTTCCTACTAGCACTTCCAGCATGCCCATTGATTTATAATGAGGTTTGAAGTTGGGAAATTTTTTGATGTTCTTATCAAGTAGGTTATACGCATCACGCACATTATTCGCTCCACGCACATAATCATGAAACTTAAAACGTAGCGCAGCCTGATGTACCAAGAGCTCAGCTTGGCAATAATAGTAGTAAGGGGATTGATCGTTGCCCTTTTCTAATAAACTGAGGCGGGCATTGAAGTCACTAATTTCTTCTTCAAATTTCTTGACATCTTCATTGATGAAGGATTTTAGAAAATAGTGGTAGTCGGAAACAAAAGCCAGCGCAGGAGATGTCGGATTGATTTTTTTTTCTTCTTCAAGCAATGCCAATCCTTTCTCGAAACGCAATGCCATGATATGATAATAGGCTTCTACTAGCTTGGGTGTGAACACATAAGCCTGACCCTCCGCCTGCAAGAAGAGAGGGAAAAGGAAGAGTAGGGCAAGGATTAGTCGTTTCATTTCTATGCAAAATAAAAAAAACCCCAACGATGCACAGCATGTTGGGGTTAGAATAATTTATTTTAATCCTTCTTATGATGCAACAGCTTCCTCGCCGCCGTCAATGAGGATACGTCCGCAATGCTCGCAAACGATGATTTTTTTACGGGTACGGATATCCGCCTGCATCTGAGGAGGAATATTTCCGAAACAACCAGAACAAGAGTTACGCAAGACGTTGGCTACTGCAATGCCGTTTTTTACATTCTGACGAATGCGGTTATACGCATTTTTCAAGCGGTCTTCGAGTTTCGATTCTGCTTTGTTGCGTTTAGTCATCAAAGTGCTTTCCTCTTTTTCCGTTTCGTCAACAATGGTGCTCAATTCTTTTTTCTTGTTCTCAAGGTCGATTTTACGGCCATCAAGTTCGGTTTTCGCCGCGTCAAGAGTTTCTTTTTTGAGCTCGATTTGTTTGCCGTATTCTCCAATACGTTTCTCGGCTGCTTGAATTTCCAATCCTTGAATCTCGATTTCTTTGCTCAAGGCATCGTATTCACGGTTGTTTTTTACATTCTCGAGCTGAGTTTGGTATTTTTTGATGAACTGCTGAGCTTCTTTGATTTTGTTTTTATTCGCTGAAATCGAAGAATCCTGCTCTTTCATCTCTTCGCTATACTTCTCTATACGAGTTTCCAAACCTGCGATTTCATCCTCCAAATCGGATACCTCCATCGGCAATTCGCCACGAATGGATTTAATCTCGTCAATTTTGGAGTCGATGGCCTGAAGGTCGGCCAGGTTTTTCAATCTTTCTTCAATGCTTGCTTCCATCAACAATAGTATTTTATGGGGTTGGTACTAATACCGGAAAAAACGACTGCAAAAGTACGGAAATTTTCTGTTAATAAGTTGCCCAACAATTCAATCGTAAAATATTCGCCTTCATAATGCCCAATATCGGCAATCATGATTTCTCCTTCGCTCTCAAAAAATTGGTGGTATTTAAAGTCGCTGGTGAGAAATACATCCGCGTCAGAGGCCATGGCAGTGCTCAATAAAAAGCTTCCTGAACCTCCACAGAGGGCAATGGTCTTGACCTTTTCTTTTGCTGCTTGAGTATAGCGAACAAGAGGAATTTGCATGCTCACTTTTAGTCGATTTAAAAATGCTTCGACAGACAGCTCCTCCGGCAAATCACCTATTAACCCTGATCCCACATTCTGCCATTCATTTTCGATAAAAAAAGTTTCATACGCAACTTCTTCATAGGGATGGGCTGCTTTTAAAGCGTTTAAAACCTTGGTAGCAAGATGGCGGGGGAAAATTGTTTCTATACGGGTTTCTTGCTCCCAATGCATTTCGCCAATCTCCCCAATAAAAGGCTGTGCTCCTTCATTGGCACGGAAACTTCCTTGTCCTTGTATATTAAAACTGCAGGCATCGTAATTGCCAATAGAACCAGCACCTGCCGCAAATAGTGCTTGCCGTACTTCTTCAGCATGGGCATCCGGACAATACGTTACAAGCTTTTGAAGAAGTCCTTTTTTAGGGGCAAGAATTCGGGTATTGATTAGTCCGAGCTTTTCGCCAATTTTTTGGTTCACTCCATTCTCCAGTACATTATCGAGATTGGTATGGATGGCATAAATTGCGATATCATGCTTAATAGCCAGCATTACGGCACGCTCAATATGGGTCTTGCCATTGAACTTTTTGAGTCCAGAAAAAACAATGGGGTGATGGGCAATGACTAGGTTAGCGCCTTTTTCAATGGCTTCTTCAATTACCTCAGGCGTGCTGTCAAGGCAAATTAGCGCCTTGCTAATTTCCATCGATTGTTTGCCGACGATTAAACCTGAATTATCGTACGACTCTTGAAGGGCTGGTGGGGCACTATTTTCAAGAAACTGAATGATTTCACTCAAACGCATACTGCGAATCTATCAAAAAATCGACAAGGGATTTGCTCCACGGCATATTCATCGCCACAGAAACGTCAAGATACAATGCCAAATGAATTCATAATGCTACTTGAAACACGGGTTGGTTGATTTATATCGATTCAACGAGACGGCTCATTTTTTTGAGATAAGAACCATATTCTACCGAAGGATAAATCTCTTCATAACTAAGGATTTTATCGTCTAATTTTTTATTGATTAGGTTTCTGTCGAGGTCCTCAAGCCGAGTGCATCCCGCAGCAGCAAAAAGCTGAATGAAATCATTCATGGTTTGCACTTGGTAATTTTTTACTCGGTGCCATTTATCGTCTACATTTAAGCCTCGTAATAGGCTTGGATCGTTGGTGGTAACACCCGTAGGACATTTATTCGTTTCGCAGCGTAATGCTTGGATACACCCTAGAGCAATCATCATCCCGCGCGCTGAATTGCACACATCGGCTCCAATACATAATGCTCTGATAATGTCAAAAGCCGTAAAGATTTTGGTAGCGGTAATCACACGAATATCTTCCTTCAATCCATAACCGTTGAGGGTGTCGACCACAAAAATTAAGGCGTTCTCCCAAGGCATGCCTACATAGTTGCTAAAGTCAATTGGTGCCGCTCCAGTGCCGCCTTCGGATCCGTCGACCGTGATGAAGTCAGGCTTGATGCCGGTTTTGACCATCTCTTCGCAGATAGCTATAAACTCTTTTTTGCTTCCAATGCAGAGCTTAAAGCCAATAGGTTTTCCGCCAGATAACTCCCGCATTTGTTTTATAAACTCAAGCAAACCCTTCGCATCGTTGAAAGCACTATGGCCTGGAGGCGATTCAACCATGGTATGGGGACTAACGCCACGAATTTTGGCGATTTCTTCATTGTTCTTCGCAGCAGGTAATACCCCTCCATGCCCTGGTTTCGCACCTTGAGAAATTTTGAGTTCAATCATCTTAACCGCTTCAATCGCTGCTTGCTCCTCAAAGCGTTCTGGAGAGAATTTCCCATCTACCGTCCTGCATCCAAAATAGCCTGTTCCCACTTCATATACCAAGTCTCCGCCGTGCAGATGATAGCTTGATATCCCGCCTTCTCCTGTATTATGATAAAAGTTGCCTGCCTTAGCACCCATGTTTAATGCGAGAATGGCATTTTTACTCAAAGCCCCAAAACTCATGGCTGAAATATTGAAGAGACTCGCTGAATAGGGTTGGTAGCAATTTGGGCCTCCAATAAGCGTGCGTGGATGTTCACTGAGCAAATGAGAGGGGTAAATACTTTGTTGCAACCAAGCAAAACCTTCCTCATTTACATTTAGCTCCGTTCCAAAAGGATGCATCTCATTCTGCAGTTTTGCACGAGCATAGATATAGGTCCGGTGATTTCGGTCAATAGGCTTGCCCTCGGTATTCGACTCTACAAAATATTGATGCAATTCCGGACGAATCATTTCCAAGAGATAACGCACATGACCCAATACTGGGAAGTTCCGTAAAATGGTATGCTTCTTTTGGAAAATATCGTAGATGCCAATAGAAAATAGGACGAGAACGAACAAGCTTGCTCCAATTTTAGGCCAAAAAAAGGTGCATGTAATCATCAGAATAATGATGAAAACGATGAACGTAAAACGGATGGCTTCTCTCATAGCTTCGAATGTAAAACTTTTTTGCATCTTCGATGGTTTATGCTGAGGTTTGGGCTATGACGAACAAATTCGTTCCTGTTTTTCGTTTTTTCATTGCAGCTCTCACGGTTTCATTGAGTTTTATTGTCCACGCTCAATATGTAATTGATGATAGCTTTGAGGGTGCACGACCATTGAGTTACTATGCGGAATTCGTGAACGTGGGCGACGAAATTCTAAGCATTGAAGAGGTGCAGAATAATCCGCCAAGCTTTCAACCCTTGGCAGGAACCAGCGATATTGGTTTTACTACGGATCATTTTTGGTTGAAGTTCCAACTCGTTAATGCCAAAGAATCGGCCTATTCCCTGTTTATTGAAACGGCAAGACCCATTACCGATGAGGTAATCTTATACCTTATTCATCCAGATGGCTCTGTTGAAATTCAGCGCAATGGCGATCATATACCCTTTGATCAAAAGGGACTCGCTCATCGCAAGTCTATCTTCCAAATTAACCTTGAAAAAGGAGAACGGGTTCAAGCCTATATTCACCTGATTAATGATGGAGAATCTCTGGTACTTCCTTTGAATGCCTATTCGATGGATGCATTTTTGAGTAGCACCTATAATGAGCAAATCTTCAATGGTATCTTCTATGGAGTCTTGCTCTTGGCAACCATTATTTACCTGTTTTTCTTTTTCGGACTTCGCGATCGTACCTTTTTATACTATACGCTCTATGTTGTTTTTATTGGCTTGATGCAGTTTAGTATAGATGGATTTTTTCATCAATATATATTGCCTGGAGGAGGTTGGTTGAATGATCGAATCGTCTTGCTCACCGCTCTTATTGCTGGGTTTTTTCTTGGGAAATATGGGTCGGTTTTTCTTGGTGTTGCCTCCTTCGCCCCGCGGATTAATAAATTGTTTCAGGCTGTTTTTGTGTTAATAGGATTGAGTGTTTTGTTGCTAATAACAACGCCGAGCATGCTGGCTGCTAGCTATCCCATTGCCAATATTTTAGGACTCTCGGTACTCTTACTTTTGATTGCTTCTATCCTTACACTGAAACGTAATAAACAAAAAGTAGACCCCTATTTTATGGCGGGAATTGCCTTTTTGGTGATGGGGTTTGTGGTCTTTATTCTGCATAATTTTAACTCTATACCCAACTCCTTCTTTTCGCAAAATGGCCCTAAGTTCGGCACTGGCTTGGAAGTTATTTTTCTTTCCATATCCATGTCGAACCGTATTCGTGATCTGCGCTTAAGGAGTGAAGCAAGCCAATTGCTGGCACTGCAGCGAGAGCAGGATATGAATGAGATGAAGTCGTCGTTTATCTCGAATATCAGCCATGAATTGAGAACCCCTTTGAACCTTATCATGGGGATTACAAGCTCCTTGCATCAATCCGAGCAGGAGGAAGAGCTCAAAGAAAAGTATGCTCTGATGCTAGGTTCTTCCAAGCAATTGTTGGGCTTGATTGAGGATATTCTCAACTTTACGGAAATCGAAAAGGGGGAACAAAGTATCAAGGCAGAAAACATTGATTTAAAAGAAGCTCTTGCCGAAATGGAAGTCTTTGCCCAAATGAAAGCTGAGGCAAAAGGATTGAAGCTCGATTGGAAAACGGATTCGCTTCCTGATAGCGTATTTGCCGACAGAGAAAAGCTCATACAAATTGGACTAAATCTGCTCGATAATGCCGTAAAGTTTACAGAGAAAGGGCAGGTAATTTGCCAAATTTCTGGGGTTCAGCGAAACAAGATTTTTCAGCTGAGCATGCATATCGAAGATACAGGCTCAGGGATATCAGAGGAAAAAATGAGCACCATGTATGAGTCGTTTACCAAGAAATCATTCCGCGATAAACGCGAGTTTGCTGGCTTGGGACTTGGCCTGTTTGTAGCCAAATCATTCGTGGATTTGATGCAAGGAAAATTGGAGCTATCCAGCCGTCCAAATGGTGGAGTAAGCTGTTGGGTAGAGTTGCCCCTCGAAGTGGTGGAGCTGGATAACACTGAGCGCGCTAATCAGGTATTGCCCGCAGAGGAAGAAGGAACAGCCTCAGGAATCCGATTGCTGCTTATAGAAGACAACCCCATGAATCAAATGCTTATGAAGATGCTCGTGAAGTCTTGGACGAATGTGGAAATGGAGTTTGCCAATAATGGTCAGGAGGGAATTGACCGCTTGATGAAGGATTCCTTCGATTTGGTTCTGATGGATTTACAGATGCCAGTAATGGATGGATTTGAAGCCACTGCAGCCATTCGAAAGGGACTAGCCGGCGCTCAGAATTCATCCATACCTATAATTGCCGTTACAGCGGATATCACCGCAAAAACGAGGAATCAGGTCTTACAACTCGGCGCAAATGATTATGCTACCAAGCCTGTGGATGAAGCCTTGCTAAGGGAACAAATTTCTGCACTCCTGCATAGAAAGATTAAAATTAAATTACCCGCTGCTTCAACCCCTAACCTGTAACCTCCTCGCCAGCACCCTTTTATTCGTACATATTCCATTTAATGCCTAAACGGAAAGCCCGTGGCTGCATGGGGTAATAAGGCGACGCATAATCGTTATGACCGAAGAGTCCGGATGTTACATGCTGGAACATCATAAAAAAGGTAACGGTGCGAATTCTACCTGTAAAATACACATTCATATAGGGGTAATTTCCTATGCTAAATGGGTTCGAAGCATCCTGAAGTTTAAAGGCACGTATGGCTGGAACATAGTTTAGCCCATTAAATTTCTCCGACCAAAAGAGGTCTACGCCGAATTTGGCAAAGAGGTTTTTCTTAAACAGCCAACCCTGGGCATAGAGCGAATGTTTCATGCTCCAACGAGGTAAAGGCAATAGTGTTGATTTATCGATGTCTTGATAAAGAATGGTGCTCTCCAAATTCAGCCAACGCACATGGCCATGGAAATCCAATTCCACTTGGTGAACATTAATCATACCCGTGTATTGTTGTGGCGATTCACTGCTATTCACATAGATATAATTGTAATGCTGCGTTTCAGTATAGGAAAGGCGAATCCATTCTTTTTTACCAGCATTGGCAATATGGGCGCTAAAACTATTTATTCCCTGTTTGTTGAAGTTTTTATTGAACCAAAAGTGATGATTGCCAAAATAATAATAGCTGGTAAAATCGGGTTCATAAGCCTTGAAGCGAAACTCCGCGCCCGCCGATAACCACTTGATATACTTGATGTCGTTTTTGACTTGAGCACGGAAATCATAATCACCTGCATTATAGCCGCTCACGCCATAATATGCTGAAATCGATAAACCTCTGTGTTGTTCAACCCACAAACGATTGCCAAATGACGCGCGAACGCCAATATTGGTATAGGCCGCATAGTCGCCGGCCCAGCCCACCTTGATTAAATTGATATCGAGAAAGGCATTATAAAAGAATACCTGTGGTTTTGGATTCAAACTGTCTTTCTTCAAGTGGCGAAAGGCTCCCGACTCAAACCCAAGGCTCACTCCAGCGTTTCTGTACCAGGTGGAATCAAAGGTTTGCGCGGAGTCTTTCAGGAAGTTCGTGAAAGGCATATCCGTAAAACCATCTACATCAAACATATTGGAATAGGTCTGAAGACTGGTTTTTAAACTCAACTGCCTGCGCTGAATAAAGGTGGGGATGGTGTCTAATATAGCCCTGCCTAAGGTGTCCATCGCCTCTGTGGGGTAATAACGTTTTTGTCCGAGCCGGTAAATTTGAGTGGCCGAATAGGTGGTGCTTTTTAGGGTATTCCAAACATCGTTGGTATAGTACTTCACGATGGGATTTCTTCCTGGGCCTTTCAGCGTATCAAAAGATTTTTTGTTATAGATGCCGCCATTTTCCTGGTTTGAAATGCGATTCCAAGTGATGGAAGCAATCAAATGATACCGGTAGTCTTTGCTATGGTACCAGGTATAAAGCCGGGTATTATATTGTCCGGTTTTCTGCTTGAGGTAGAAGCCGTCTTCCTTTAAGCGGCGAAATTCTACGCCCACATTCCAATTGGGTTTGATGTTTTGAGAATGCAAGGCCTGAATACCCAATAACTCATTAGGTCCTTGGATATAGAAGAGAGAAGTGATGGGCTTCTTTGCGCGATATAAGGGGCTATGCTCCGAATACAAAAAGCGATTGGCATCCAAATAATGCCAACCAAGGTCAAAGCCTTGCACATTATTCGTTTGATACTTTATCGGAAACATGGGAGAGCCACTAATTCCTAAATCCATCATGCCAAAATTATTTCTGAAGGCAACATTATAAAAATGGAAATCGCTAAGGCCGCTATCAAGGTAGTGCAAGCTATCTGCCCCATGAAGTAATTCCCATTCGCTGGTGCGCAGTGTAGAATAGAACTCTTGATCGGATTGAGCATGCAAAGCACTCATTCCTACGAAAAGGAAGGCAAGGAAGAGAAACTTCGATTTGATGCCTGTCTGAATCAATTAGTGTACCAGCAATTTCTTGCAAATATGGGTTTTTGCCCCCGTTAATTGCACAAGATACACGGCTTTCTTCAAATCATTTACCAGAATAGTTGCTTCATTTTTACCGTTTTCAGCTAGGATAGCTTTGCTGTAAACCACACGTCCTTGCATATCGATGAGTTCGAGTTTTAGCGTTTCGTTATCTGCCTGTTGCCAACTCATTTCAAAGGAGTTAGTAGCCGGATTTGGGTAAAGGAAGAAGTCTTTGGTCTCGGTAATATCGCTCGCGCCAGCTTGTGCATCCATACGCAAAACAAAAAGGCCATTGGTCATATCGAAAGCCAAAAGGTTGCCAGAAGGTAGGTAGGGATAGATGCCCCAGCAGCCTTCGAAACCGCTATAGGTATCGCCATTTTGCGGGTAGGTATCATACCAAGCAATCACTTCTGGGTTTTTTGGGTCGTTCATATTCCAAACATATACGCCATCATGGTAATAACTCACAAAAAGGCGGCGACCAATAAAATACGGATTATGGGCAATGGTATTGGGATGCGAACGAAAAACAGACTGCAATTCTGGGTCGCCAAGATCGCTTACATCATAAGCTTTGATGCCAAGATTGGCGTTTTCATCGGTGAATACAAAGATTTGTCCATCGTCGCTCAAGTAGCCGGAGTGATTATATCCGCGCTCTGGATATTCAGTAATGGTTCCCAAGAGAATGCCGTTATTGGCATCGGTCATATCATAAATAAATACCCCTGGGTTTTCTCCAGAACAATAGAGGGTATCATTGCGCACAAAGGCATCATGGCATTTTACAAAAGCCGGGTTTCCATCAAAAATAGGCGGACGTAAGGTTCCTAAGAATACCGGGTTCTCTGGGTCAGCTAGTCCCAAAACAGTCACCGCAGCTGCTTGATTGGTGCGGGTAACACTGGCATTGCAATAAAGACGGTCTTTGTCGATATAGATGGTATGCGACCGCATAATCAGCGAGTCGCTATCATAGACCAAGCTCACCGAATCAGGCAGGTATTGCATATCGAAAATCTGCAGAGACGAGCCAGCAATATCCGATACCGCATAACAATAATGCTGGTAGGTTTTATATTCTCGCCAAACCGAGCGTTTTGCTCTTCCTGCACGCACATCGCAGAGCACAGGCTTTTCTGGACGGGTTACGTCGAAGAAATAGGTAGAATCAATACTTCCAATAATGGCATATTCTCTCTCGGTGGTGCTATCATACCAACCCCACCCATTGCTATAAGCTTGGGAGCCAAGTTGTGGCAGCGAATCATTGTCCCAGCGACTTATTTGAACCATATTATAGCCTGTAAAATATTGAGCTTGAGCGCTTAGGGCAAGGAAGAATAGACTGAGGAAAAAAAGCTTTTTCATGGATGTATGTAGAACAGCAAAGATAAGCAAGAGGTTGCATTAAGCGCTGATGGCTTTGGAGACACGTGTAAATAACTACTTTACTCGGCGCCTAATTTTGTAACACGACGATAAATTCTCTACTTTTCAAGCTCCAATTCTGAGAGTTATTGGGATTAAAGCTACAACATGGTATTAGCACGGATAGTCGTGTCATTTTATTTGAGTCCAGAAGGTGCTCCGGTGGGAAAGGGCATAGAATGAATAAGCGAATTAATGAATGGGTGTCAAAATGCTGTCATGAATGTGTCAAGATTACTTCAGCGGCTTGCGATTCGCCTGGATAAGCGGGAAATTGATTTCAGAAATTTTGAAAAAGTCATGCAAGTTATTAAGGTACACAAAGGAACGCATAGAGGAAAGGCTGTTTTGCGTTTAGAATTTCCAAGAGATTTAAGTGCTGAATCCAAAATCAGAAGCATTAAGCAAACACGATGGAGCCGGACAATGAATTGTTGGTATTTGCCGAATTATAAGAGTAGTTTGTTGAAAATGAGGCAAATGTTTGGGGAAACTTTGGAGATTTGTTTTGAAGACCATGGTTTAATTATACTGAATGAAAAGCAAGTTTCAGCAATCGAAAAGTTTAAAAGTTGGTTAAACTCAAAGCGTTACAGTGAAAACACCATAAAAACGTATACAGATGCTTTGAAAGTAGTTCTTTATTTTTTTAAGGAGAAGACTATGGAAGAAATTAATAACGAGGATTATTATACGCTTTAACAATGAATATATTCTGGCAAATAAATATTCAGCCTCCTACCAGAATCAAGTAGTGAATGCGCTCAAGCTCTTCTTTCGGACGATGGAGAACAAGGAGCTTGACCCGGAACTTGTGCACCGGCCAAGAAGGGAGAGGCGACTACCGAATGTACTGAGCAAGGAGGAGGTGAAAGCAATTTTGGAAGCATTGAAAAACACGAAGCACAGGATGATGCTCATATTGATTTATGCTTGCGGCTTAAGAAGGAGTGAATTATTGGCCATGAAACCCTCTGCCATTGATTCAAAAAGAGGTCTCGTTCATATTCGATTTGCCAAGGGAAAGAAGGACCGTCAGGTTCCCTTATCGGAAAAGGTATTACTATATTTACGCGAATATTACGCGGAGTACAGGCCTCTCATTTGGCTTTTTGAAGGTCAAATCAAAGGCCAGGCCTATTCAGGAAGGAGCATTGAGGAGGTATTAAAGAAAGCAGTTGGTTTGGCAAAAATCAAAAAACCTGTTACATTGCATTGGCTGCGCCATAGCTATGCCACCCATTTATTGGAAAAGGGAACAGACCTCCGTTATATTCAAGAACTATTGGGGCATGCTAGCAGCAAGACAACCGAAATATACACCCATGTAAGCACGAATCAGCTTCGAAAAATTAAATCTCCCTTCGATGATCTTTAGAAAAATAGAACGCACAACAAAGTTGAGGATAGCTCACCACTATGGTTTCGCTAAGCGCTATAAAAGAGGAAACAGTTGAGGATATAAACAAGTTACCACACATTTTAGAAATGACTCGATACAGCATAATATTATTGACCTTGATTTTTCTCTCTTGCAAACAGACAAGTTCAAGTGACACGAAAACAAGTGAATCAAGTTCGGAGAATAAAGAAATAGAATTGACTGAAATTTTGTTGACTGAAACTAAACTTGGGGACTTGGACCTTAACAAGCTTTCAGAAAGCAATATGCTGACAGAGATTAAATCTGTATTCCCTGACTTTCAAGTCACTAAAACAGTTGGACAACAAGACGGACCCGACTATAACCTTTATCAAGTAACTCACTCGGGACAAGAAATTTTCTTTATCTCAATGGACTCATATGACACAACTCTCATCCAAGACTTGTGGACAAATAACAAGACAATCAAAGATGGATATGGTATTTCAGTTGGACAGAAAATTGAATTTGCACTTACAAAAAGACCGAATTTAAAATTTCATTCAGACCTACATCAAAACATATATGCAACAGAGAAAAACTCAAAAATTGAATATCGGTTGACAGGGAATTTTAAAACATTAAATGACACTGCATTCTTTGCTGACGACTATTCCGTTGAGAAATGGCAGACAGAAGGAATGGAAATTGAATATTTGCTATGGAGAAAATAAAAACGTGTGGTAACAGCACCTACCCAAAAGGCGGGGTTTCGTGCTTCGCAGACACATTCGTGCAAGCCGAAAGTTCAGTTCTCCGAATTAAGTTTAGTACTAAAAATCCCGCCCTTCGGGTAGCTGCAAAACGTGTGTGACTTGAATGATAATCAGTCCGATTATCAATGCTTTAGAACAGATGAGAGTTGGCCTCTCGGTGACGATTTTCAGGAATAGTTACCAAACCACTTTGTGCTGCAGGATTGCGAAATCATCTTGTGGTGAGCGACAAAGAAAAACGGAAACAATGATTTCTGTAGGTACGAATACAATGAGCTGAATGAGAATGAACCAATGATGAAGCCTCGTAAGAGCAAAAGAAGATGTCAAAAGTAGGTGCTTACGTTTGTACCTACGACAGGGCGAGCCGGATACCTGATTACTGGGCACGTGACATCCGGGGTTAATCCCGATAGCTGGTATGTTCGAATCGTTGATGCAAGTTTATATCTATCGGGAGGCAGGAC
>Ga0335398_10004800_pt1 | contig 18423 bp, 13 predicted proteins | sample BON03_FD_205742 | JGI IMG/M metagenome (GOLD analysis project Ga0335398, IMG submission 205742) | Freshwater microbial communities from Lake Bonney liftoff mats and glacier meltwater in Antarctica - BON-03 (spades assembly) (version 2) | ecosystem: Environmental > Aquatic > Freshwater > Ice >... | reverse complement strand
AGTTGGGGTAGTCATCGGGAAAGGTCACAGTAGGAGTGTCCTCGTCCTGCTCACGCCAGGCAAGTCACATTCATGCATCCCAGCGGATCCATCGGCCGAGGCCGCGTGCACTGTAGCAGCTGCCAGCGTGCATCTCTGCGTCGGCTGCTGGCGCCCAACTTCTGGCCGCGACCACGCCCCCCATCTCTGGATTGGGGAGACATGGGCACTGTCCAGGGCTGGTGCCGCAGGGAGACAGCAACATGTACAGGACACCGGCGGCTGTAGCGATGATCCTGTCGCGCACGACCGCCCTCACTTCGCGCTGGGGTGAGCTGCGGGCAGTGCCAGCGGCAATAGGTTGTTTGATTTTAAGAAAATGAACGAGCACATGCGAGCGAGACAAGAGCACTAGAGGGGGGGAAAACAGCGGGCCACCATCTAGCATAGGGAGCGCGACTGGCAGCCCGTGGGGCCCAGCATACGCCCTCATTATTGTGCCACACACCTGCAAAAGGTGTCGCGCAGCCATGATCGTGGGATTTTGAAGAGTCACTGCGCGTTTTGCTTTGCTGAACTAACCCAGGGGAGCATTGGTGCGATCGCCGATCGTTCGGTGGCTGCAGTCGTGTGCTGGGCGGCGAGAAGCAAACAAAGAGCGAGCTTGTCTGGGGTGTTGATCGCGGAGAACCTTCCAATCAGCAGAACAAAGCACAGTTGTCCGTGCCACGTGCCCAGAGTGCGAGCTGCCAGGCGTTGGAGTATCTGTGTCACAAAACCGGGAGAGGGACGCACGAACCGAGGACTGGAGAAGAAGCGTTGCGGACTGCAACACGCGTCTCAGCTTATCGCACGCCTACCTCGCCTATTTCGGCTTGTCCTGGCCGTACATCCTAAACCTTAAACCACACCTGTTGAAGCCTTCAAGATTAAGAGGAGCAGTATGGAAAGCACGGCGGCGAGCGAGGCCAGCCGCCTGTGCGAGGGTAAGTCGGATCAACCACAGCTGCCCACTCTCCTGCCGGATTCTCCTGCATGTCCACCTTCTTGCTCTCAATTGCCTGCATCTTGCAAGCTTACAAAGAAAGTCCCTGGGCGTAGAATCAGAGATATAGTTCCAGTTGACTTGCAGTTTTAGCTTTACTGTATCACCCTTAAAAATAGCTTTAAGACAAAAAGTCGGGTAGAACTTGACAGGATACCGTGTGCATATGTATAATATGTATATGTGTATATATTCGTGTTACATATATACGTAAACATATGAACATATATATATATATATATATAGTTATGTACATGAATATATATATGTATACAAGTATATATGTATATTTATATATATGTATATATATATATTTGTATATAAACATATACATACATATATATATATACAAACATATATGTATATGTATATATATATATATATACATACATACATACATGTGTACCGAACACCTTCCTTCGATGTCTGCCATTCACCAACGCTTTTTTTTTGGCCCCCACCCGTTCTATCGTCTTATTTGGTTGGGCTGTACCTCCTGTGATATGAGGCTACGCGACGCGATAACACCAGTGTGTTTCGCGAACAGGTGGTTGCGGTTTCTTTGGTTCATCACAACTGATGTTTTTCTGCTCGGTTTGCTTCAAAAAGACGCACGGGGAGGAAGAGTTCAAGCGAAGGACCCTGCAGGAAGAAAAGAAGGACCATGTGGCTGCTGCTGTTGCCGGAGAGGGGCAGACTACTGCCGCATCGAAACATCCCGCCAGCACGGCCGCACTGATTATGGCAACGGGTGTCTTGCAGGGGGGTCAGGCAAATCCAGGTAATTATGGTGGCGCTGCGGGAAAGGAAGAAGCCAAGGCTGCAGCAGCAAACAGCGAGCACACAGCCGCCGCACAAGCAAGCGGAGAAGGGGGTGGAGGAGGGAAGGAGGAGGGTGGAGAGCCAGCTTCGAAGAAGATGGCACCGTCGCGCTGCATGTCGTGCAAGAAAAAAGTTGGCTTGCTCGGCTTCCATTGCCGTTGCGGAGGCACATATTGCTCCGAGCACCGTTACTCGGACAAGCACGAATGCACCTATGATTACAAGACCCATGGCCGAGATCAGGTCAGCATCTTTTGCGCTGCATCGTTTGCGCGGCATCATTTGTGCTCGTGTGATAGCAATTTCTCTGGTCAAATCTGTCCATTATGTGCCCAAAGCTGCCAGCATGCGCATGCTATTTGTTGCGCGCGGCGGGTCAGGGCTTTTGCCCGACACCACCGCACCCGAATCAGGAATTTGGCATGAGAGTCTCCGCTCGAACAAGCTCAAATCTGAAATGTGCGTCATAGTATCGGTTTGAGAGTCTCGACTCACATTAAAAATCATATTTTTGTGAGGTGAGACTCAGACTCAATGGTCGTGCGGCACGCAGAGGGGCAATAGTCTGAAATTTCAGACTGTCCCTCCGGAAGTTTCGAAGCATCAGTAGAGTGGGGGGGGGCTCATTGCCGGCTGCTGACTCTTGCTCTTGTGTTTACACCCCTCAGCTCGCCAAGGACAATCCAGCGTGTGCTGCAAACAAAATCGACAAAATTTGAATTCTGCCAATCATTTTGGGCTGGGTTGAAACAGGACAGGACAGGACTAGCACAAACTCTAAGAGAGAGAGAGAGAGAGAGAGAGAAGATGTCAGACCTTCTGTCACTCTATACACACTAGTGGAATAGTAGCCAGCAATAGTACTAACGATTGTTGCCTGTTTGACACCGTGCGTGACCTTGTTCTTTTTTTTGCGGGAGCCGCGAGGAAAGGGCTCGGAAATCTTGGAAGACACTGGGCGCGTAAGAAATAACGGATCAGACACTTCATTAAAATGCGGATCAGTTACATTATTGAAAAGACGGATCAGTGACATCAAAAAAGACGGATGAATGACATCAGACGGATCAGTGACATCATTTGCCGTCTTTTGTATGTTTCTGCAAGACTTCTGTGTTTTCGTTCTTCTCACAGACGAAAAGACAATGTATTTGACAAGATACCACAGAGAAGGTCTAGTCTTGCCTGTGCCTACGGTCTTGCCTGTGCCTACGGGTCGGAACGGTGGGTTGTGATATCTAGCTACGAGCCCCCCCTGGTATACACACTTGAAAACAGCGCGACAGCTGTTATCATTACGCTTTGAAAACTCTACTTTTAACCATTGAAAGCTCAACAGATGCCACTCTTCGCGCTGTACATCAGTCTGGTTGACGAATACCTCACGTTCGCACCGTGAGCAAACCATAAAATGTTGCTCAAAGACTATTGATCGTGTGTCCCCAGAAATTCTTTTTGTTCCACTGATGCGGTTGGGGACTCAATATAGGACATACACTCCAAATTCTGAAACAACCGCACTGAGTGCGGAATTGCAAGTGTTGGGCCCTGTGATTGAGTATGGAGACGAGTCTTTATCGTTGACTAAGTGTTGAATTATGAATTTGTGATCTGATTTCAAGATATGGAGGAGATTGAGCTCGAGGAGGTCGAGAGGGGCCCTCTATTAAGTTTTTTTTTGGAAAAGATCTCTCTTTTTAAAATCGAATTGGTAGGGGTCCTGACACGCCGCCCCCCCCTCTTCCCCTTCCATTGTCCGTATGGTCGGGAGCGTGAGGGAGAGACACGACAACAATGGGGTGCCTATGATTGAGACTCCGTCAAATTACTCCTTTGGTGTGAGCACACACATGAGCATGGTTGATACACCTTTCTCCTTTCTCCATCCTTCTGCCTTTTTCATGATAGCTGCGCCCATGATAGCGACCAGATTACATAATGACCTCACATGTACTCCATAGAATTTTGTTTCGAAATCAGACAAAAATGAATAGGATTGACAATACCCTAAGGCCCATCGCCCTAGCGTTTTGGGAGAGGGTGGGTCGGGGTTGGCCAAGGATTTCTTCATTCTTCATTTTGCTTTCGTCTTCTTTTCTTTGTTTGTATCCTCTCTCTTTTGTATTTCTGTTTGTATATCACGAAACTGACAGCCACATAGTTTAGCCTGTTTCATATACTCAGGCGTACATTTTAACCATAGTTAAAAATAAAAATAATTCAAACTATTCGGCCCGTCATCGTGAGGTAACGGGTAGGGAAGTTGCGTCTTTCGATCTCTCTCTCTCTTTTTCACACTCTCTCCCAGGAGCCGCACAAAAGCCGGTGCAAGTGCTCTCACAAAAAACTCAAATACATCGCTTTTTTTGATTCATTTGTTGAGCGGCCCAAGGCAGTCTGTCGTCTCAAGCCTGAGCCTCAAGGGATCTACCACTACCCGGGCCACCAAGTTTGAGTTGATTGGTTTTGCCAATGCTTACTGGCTGGAAGTCCTTGGGCCGGATATGATTCTGTCTTTCCGAGTCTCTTTTGCATTCGAGTACTGTAGGTGATGTGCGTGTTCATTTTTTTGTTTACATGTATTTATTTCCTGCTTTTTGTTTGCCAGTGCTTCCTTTCCTAGACCTTGATTTGTCTCGGTCTCTCTTTGTTTGAAATCCCCCAGGCCCTCCGGGAACTGTAACAGACGGTGACTCCCTCTGGCTATCGTAACGGAAGCCTGCGTTGTGGGGCTCGGACCCCACTGCTCAGCGGCTTTAATCTTTTTTCGATGAAGTTGAAGTTTGCTTTGCGGCTACTTGTTTGTTTGTTTGGTGGTTCCATTCTGTTTGTCTTTTATTTCCGTAAGCCTGCACGCCTTTCATATCACGGTGCCAGTGGTCTACCTAACTCCATCAACTTGAAGTATCCAATCTCTGAGACTGGATATTCTCATGTTGGGCGGGCGGGCGGGAGAAAAAGTGTAGCCTCGGTGACTGCAGATAATGGTTACGCCTCAATTAAGCCGTCATCACCCTGTCCACGGGTCAAGGAAATTGGAAGGCAAGGACCGTGGGGCCAAATGAGCATTTACAACAAGGTAGGTGCCCCATGAGCACTGACAACAAGGCAATGTCCCTCCTCTCTCATGCACACCCTCAATACAAGTGTGAGCCCTCTGCTTGCGAAACGATGAGTGTGCATTCAGACCTCAAATCTGGCCCCCCTAGAACCACCGTGACAATGTGACGTATTTGTAGCACTTGAAGTTGGACGCAAGACATTTAAGTAATGTGCCAGTGTGCTGTAAACCGAGCCGCTCAGTACCATGTGCCGTAAAGAACCCATTATCCGGATCTGGCAGGAGAACTTACCGGTACGAAGGACTTGATTAGGTGCGTATAGTGTAAGGGTACCGGTATCGGAACTCGGCCATTTTACCACACCCAAAATGTGATGATCGAGGGAGCCCGAAGATTTGGGATTGAAAAGGCTGGGAAATCGAAAAATAATTGCAGTGCGACCAGCAGGAATGTAGCTGCGATGGTATCATAATGGTGGCGTGCGTTCCCCGAGCTTTTGAGTCCAGGATCCATAGCAATCGCTCGAGGATCATAAGTTGTCTAATTTATCACACAAAATGCGCTCAGCTCCAGACGCCGTGACCTTCAAGTTGGGGGACGATTGTTGCAAGCACCCGCGCACTCTCGAATGAGAGTCCCCGTACCCTTCATAGTGGTTAAGTTGAAAGGGTTGCCAGACTTTTGAATTTCTCGAGTAACTGCCTCTGTCACAATCCCACTGCGCCTGTGGGCTGCAATACCCAAAGCAAAGCGACATGCCGCAGGCGGCAGGCCATGGCTGTTTTTTGTTTGTTGACATGAACCACCACTACACTGTACGCAACTCAAGTAACACAATCACCAGGGAATGACCTGATGAGGTCACAGTTTTTTTTGTTTCAGTTACCTCGATTTTTTTGATTTTTTTGTTTTGATTGTTTCGGTTGGCACGGCCCGGGATCGCTCACAGAATATGGATGAGTTATGTTGCACATGTATCATTCGGATGAGTTATGTTGTGAATGATACATGTCCCACATAGGAAATCTCCCACATTCACAAACTCAGGACGGTGAGAAACACCGTGACACTGGCACTGCAACACGGTGACACTACAACCATACACACTGCAACACGCTACAACACGCTGCAACACACTGCAACACACTGCAGCACACTGCAACACACTGCACCACTGCAGGACAACACTGTAACCCCCCTTTCACTGTAACCCCCCTTTCAAGACCGTACGATGGGAGGGGAGGGAATAATCACGGTTGACTCGAAATTTGACAGGGTCAAAACACAGGACCGCAGGTTCGATGAAGTAAACAACGCAAAATATGAGACAGTGAAATGACAGCTACAAACCCCGACTCTGTGACTTAAGACTCAGGACTACCCCGGACCGTTGCATGCCTACTTATGCCATGCCTGCAGGTTCCCCGGGCTGCTAGTGGAGAAAACAGCCACGGTCCGTCGCAATTGGGCGTTTTGGTTGAGTTGCGGCGCCGCAATTCAAAAAAATCTTCCGAATTTGGTCGTAATTATGTGGCGCGTGGCACCTGGGGGTCAAAGCCCCTCGCCGCCGCGCATTTGTGGTCTGGCCTGCATTCTCGGGCTATCCCGTTCCAACAAGAAAAGACTCACAATGAACGTAGCACCCTCCGACATGGTCTTGCGACGTCCCAGTGTTGTTTAAACACGATTGGTGGTTGGTTTTGTTTTGTTGACACGAACCGCCACTACGCGACGCAGTCACATGTATTTCCTATGAGTATTAGGCGGTAAGTAGCCTGACGATACTATAAGTTGCAAGGAATTGGAATACATGGGCCCAGGAGTGGAGAATTGTTGAGAGAAATATATGATTTTGTTTTTTGTTTGTTTTGTTGACGCAGACTGCCACTACTCCATGTATTCTCTGGAAGTAGGGAACCCCCATCAATAGTGCGCACCTGGGATCTCTTGCAAGAAAATGAGTATAGAACATACAATGATACACGAAAACAAAAAATATGCAAAAACAAAAATCAGCAGTGTGAGACAGGTCCTATTGCATTTGGAGTGTCATTCAATCTCAAATTCTCATCTCAATCCCATTGGTCTCTTTTCAATGGAACGAGTCCAAAGAGGCCTAGAGAACCAAGTCATTGATTGAGATTTGAGACTGAAGACGTGACACTCCAAATGCATTTGGTTGTACTCGTATACTTGAGCCTGAGAAAGAGAGGGGTAAGGATTTTCTTTTCATTTTTTTCTTTTGAGATCTGAAACCCCAACCAATCACAAGCCTACGACAAAAATTTGATTGCAATTACTTGAGAATTTGGTCATTTCGACCCCCAACATCGATTTTGTGTACCAAAGAATTGTACAATCATGGTTTGCTTCCATCCCCTCCTGCATGCGAGGACTGGATTGGACACCGGGACACTGTGCCTGCATGGGCCGACCGTCAAGGCCTTCGATATTGGCAGAGGGAGGCCTGCTCACCGCCCATTGGGGTTGCGTGGGCATCCTGACGTGTGCGCCGAACCCTACTAAAATGAAAGCCACTCTAGAGGAGGGGGGGGACCGGTCCGCAAGGATCAATCCCCTACAACAAAAAAATCCAACAAGTCCGAGGGAGAGAGACCCGCGCCAGAGAGGTCAAGGACCCAAGTCTCTCCCTGGCGAACCATATGCGGGCGCGCGGCGGCAAGGGGCTTTAGCCCCGCAGCTGCCACGCGCCACTCGAAGTTCGGAATTCCCGTCGGAGGGTTTTTGCACTGTGTTGAAGTTTTGGGGGTTCCACGGGACGTTTCGATCCTCATTTCCAAGTTCTTTGGTTGAGTTGGATTCTGCCCCTTTTTACCCCAAAAAACACGTTTTTCGCAAAAATCGGCGGATCGTCGCACTAAAAGGTGCATCGATCCGGTCTCGATTTGAAAAAACGTGTTTTTGAAAACGTGTTTTTGCACGATCGTGAGAGGAAGAATGGCCGCACAAATAGCCCCCAAAAACAGGCCTCAGGAACGGAACGAGGCATAAAAAGTCTCATGGAACCCTCAAAAACACAATACAGTGCAAAAATCCTCCGATGGGAATTCCAAACTTCGGATGGCGCACGGCAGCTGTGGGGCTAAAGCCCCTTGCCGCTGCGCGAGCGACTTGGGTTTTAAACCGCTTAACTCCTGATTCTGACCGGGATATTGACCTGGTCAAGGGGGCGGGGGTCGCTGTGCATGTGGCGGGGCGGGACGAAAGGAGGGGGAGGAGTTTTTGAGAGTTGAGTTTTGAGAGTAGTGTTTTTGATTTGAGAGTAGTTTTTGGTGCTGAAAAGTGATAGTGGGGGGGGTTTCCGTCCCCCCCATTTGTGTTTCGTTTCTGAACTCTGCACCAAGCAGTTTCTTTCTCGGCGCTTTTTTTTTGGTTGTTGTTGTGCCGCCACACAGCTAGCCCTCCAATGTTTGTTTGTTTGTTTGTTTGTTGTTATAAACCCCAAAATCTGCATTTCCTCCCTCCCTTTATTATTCAAACCCCTGGGAGTATACCAGTTACAGCATTTTGTTTTTTGCCGCCACACGGCTAGCGCGCCAATTACATCACGCACACAAGTGGTGTGCAGTAATAAGGTAGCCCGGAAGCGCCTGGCTCGAAGGCACTCCCGCAATGGATCTTGGACACATCAATGTTGTTTTGAAGTGGATGTATTTGTATGGTTGGGAGTGGATTCGCGTTTTTTTTTTTTGTTCGAATTCATATCACCCTATGGGGGTTGGGGTGGTCACAGTCGACTCGAATTCATTTCCAAGAGTCGAAGCCGAAGGAAGACCTGGTGACGGCGGGTCCGATGAAGACAAAAAGCATGAAAAGTGACCTCCACCGACCCTCCACTTGCACTTCAACAACAGGATTTTGCGCGCAGCTTCCTGACAACTGAAACTCCGTTTCAGTTCTGAAACTCCGTTTCAGCACACACCTGTGGCTTTGCGCGCTGGTCACTCCGATCTCATCCTTGTAAAGAATGGGGACACGTCGGTGCTGGAGGGGGTGTCTGAAAATGAGTTGTGTGTTAATGGTTGTTGAGGCAGAACTTTTCTTAGTTGGAGGGTATGGTGCAGAAGCAGGTGCTGATAGTCTTGCGACATTGTCATACGAGAAAGAGCGCATTTCAAGTCAGGTGGGCTCACGACGCAGGTTGCTCTTTGGCTGCCTCGAGCATTCCGAGTGTGACGCAAGCGAATACTGCGCTGCAAACTATTGCTTAGCAACTGACGTGCAGTATCCCTGCGGCAAGTGCAGTCCCTGCGAATCGTGCGTTTGTGATGGCATGTCCGTCGACAATCACTGTCCGGACAACTGCGGCGTTCGAAGGTGCTGGACCAACAAGCTTTTGCCTTTCGCCTTGCCACTGAACTGAATCGTTCGTGTCCTTACTGCTGCACGCTTGAACAAACGATTTCTGGGTGTGTGCGAACTCATGTTTGTGCTTTGTTGTAGGAATTGGGTTGAATCACTCGAGGGGGTCTTCTACGCTATGGATCAAGGCTGCTTAACAACATGGATCTTTGAAGGCGGCACTTTTCGCGTGTTGCGTGGGCACGCACTACCGGGGCCAGGCAGCGCCCAGAGTGCAATATGTTCTGATGGACCGAGCTTTGAGATGGGCTCCTTTTCGACTGTTGCCGCCTCTGATTCTTTAACGCTGTCCTACGCATACTCCTCCTCACAGTTGGGTGCTAACAACTGCAGATCACGCTCCGGACGCATGGTACGAGATTGCCATAGTAAACTGACTTTGTACTGGCTCCCGCCTGAAGGCGACTGCCGCAAGATGTCACAAAGCGTCATGTTCAGGTCTGGCACCCCTTCCAGTGTAATCCAAAACAGTGGTGGACAAGCTGATACCGCCGCAGATGTCAATTCGTTCGACTCATTCATTGCATCCACTTCGTGGATGGGCAGTATCGCGCTGCATACTACAAATTGCTCCGTTAACATGCAATTGAAGGCTGTAGTAGCTGCCCAAGGCATTTATTCATGGGAAGCTGACATATTCAATTGCCATGTCTTGCCTGACCTCGCTCTCAACGAGCTAGAGCGACGTGAACGTCAAATTCCTGGTGTGCTGCCATTGGCGCAAACTTTGCGCAGAGAGTTTGACACAAAGGCAAAGCAGACGACAAGACAGGCCATGCAAACTGGAAAGCGTGATTCTGAACCTCTCCCCGAAAGTAGCAATCGATACAAGTTTAATGAAACACAGCATATGGTGCACGATATTGTGCACGTACATATGTGCTTTGAGCGATACACGGCCAATGACATGAACATTAATACTCGGATACCAGCTAATGCCACGAACGGAACTACCCGGGACGACTCAGTTACGATGTTACAACGTGGTGAATACACCTTGTGTGACGACGAGCAAGTGCCTGACACATGTCACGAAAAAGCAAGCTGCGCACTCAGTTTTGGCCACGTGTTTCGCACTGCCGACAGCCCCGACCCACGATTTGATCTCTTTATGCGTAACTGTCTGAATCGCACAGACCAAGGAATTATTGGCGTCAACGTTACAAACCCCGACTGCATTCTGAATGTATCGACATGGAATATCACGGCCGGCTGCGTGTGCGACCGCGGTTATGTGGGCAGCGGTAAATGCTGCGAAGACCGACAGGTGTTTACCCGTGCGCATCGGAGAGAAAGAGTTGATCAATATGAATGTAGATTATTCATGATCTCTCTTGCCGAAGCTACCGTGTCACCTGGGTAGGGAAAAATCCGGGTGTTTCCGGGAGTTTATCCGGGAATCCCATTACACTCCCCTATTACATTCTCCTCATTTTTCCCCAGTCGTCTTGTCCGATCCAGTGGGCCCACGGTAACTGCATGCTAAAGCGCTTCGTCGCCGCGCGCCCCCAGTTTTTATATACAATGTGATACGAAAAGTGCACATGACCAGCCACTTTCGCATCATCCAGTATGCATGTTGCGGATGCTTTGCGAATGGTTCTGGTATGGGGTGGCTACGGTTAGTAGGATCGATAAAATTACATGTCTCTTTTGCAGCATAGCATCTCTTTTACAGGGCTCTGTTGCAAAAGAGACCTATATTTAATCGATCCTACTAACCGAAGCCACCCCATACGTTCTTTTAGTTTACTGTCTCCTCCACGTGCACACGACATGACTGTGTATGTAAATTTGTCTGTGTCTCTGTCGCTGTGTACGTCTATATCTGTATCTTTGTCGCTTTTGATGTCCCTGTCTGTGCCTCTGTCTCCGTGTGGTGTCGTCAGGAATGCTGGGACGGATCAAACAACTGCCACGCAAATGCAACGTGCTCTGATTGCTGGACGCAGAAAGAAGAAGCGCGTCAACTCGGCCTCAGCACGTCATCCTTTGAGTGTCAAAGAACTAGCGGCTCCTTCGCGTGTGCCTGCAATCTCGGGTATCATGGCGACGGCCTTGCCTGTTACGATAATAACGAATGCACCAATCAAACACACAACTGCTACCGAAATGCGCATTGTCACAATGTTCCAGGCTCCTTCTATTGCACCTGTAGTGATGGGTTCGTGAATGATGCCGGCAGTGGAGAAGCGAATGCCGTCGTGTGCCACAGTACAAGCAGGCTTGAGCTGGAGAGAGTATTCATGAGTGGACAGGATATGAGGCTCAAGATTGCGTGGGATGACAAGACGCCAAACCAAGACAACCAAGGCAATGTTTTAGCGCTTTTTAAACACGCCAACTGTTTTGAGCAAGCAGCGCCTGGATGTAATCGAGAAATGCGACAGCTCTGGTGGGTCTACACTAGTTCGATCGTGGATTTAGCTACGGGTTGTAGTGCTCCCATGTCGCGCTGCTCAATAGACGAGTCGTGTCAGCTCGATTGCCTCAAACCCGGTGTGCATCAAAACATGCACGCAAGTCACGAGTTTCAGATGATGCCTGTCGGTTTTGGGACGTTTACCCTTATGCTCTGGGCTGACCATATAGAAGAAGTTATTGCTCTTTCATCTTTCTCCATCGCTCCACCATTACCAGGCAGTTTGGCAAAGGGTGGAACCGATGACATTGAAGACATCGTTCTTGGAGACATTCACAATCGTTCAAATTCTTCAAAATTGTGTGCACACGTCGAAGGGCGTGGCGCCTATCATATGCAGGCAGATGGGGGGGTAGAGTACTGCGCACAGCAAATTGTGCGGTATGGTACAGCCCAAGCAAGCATCCAGAACGACAGCAAATTTACTGCCTTTGGTGGTTTGGTGAATTGTCTTGGCCGACACTACAAGTGTACGAATGTTGCTTCTAACTGCAGTGCCATCTGCACTTTCGAAGAAGACAGTCGTTACTTCCTTCCACTCAGACCCCAAGAGATTGTCGAGGAGGAGGCCATCGTCTACACTTCAGTGTGCGGTGATGGCATCTTGACTGAAAAATCCATCGAGCAGTGCGATGACAAAAATCTGGTGAATGGTGATGGCTGCAGCGAAACCTGTCTGATTGAAGCGGGCTGGCTATGTGTGGGTACTGGATGCAAGAATCCGATTACGCAAACGTGTGCTGACAGTCTGTGCTCTTGGCAGCCTGCGTGTAGTGACGGCTACGTGCAGTCTGATATTGGCGAGGAGTGCGATGATTTCAACAAACTTTCTGGCGACGGGTGTAGCTCCAAGTGCGTGGTTGAACGTGGCTGGCAATGCGAGATCTCAATTGGTATTCCTCCCAAGAGTCAATGTGTGGGCATACCCTTCGACCCTGTGTGTGGTGAGGCCACTTGTCCCCCGTCGTTCAACCATTCTTGCCCGAGTCTTTGCGAATCCACACAGGGTCGATGTGTGTGGTATCGTGGCGAAAATTTCTGTAAATGTAACTCTGGGTTCGTAGATGATCAGACTTCGAATAATAGCCATTTGTCGCAGAAAATGCTTGACGTCAAGGCACAGACGTGCGTTGACTTGAACGAATGCGAGAAAGGAATTGACAAGTGCATCAAAAACTCGCCCACTGCATTGTGTGTTAACACATACGGCTCGCACACTTGTAAGTGTGCGGAGGGGTACCTTGGGACTGGCTTTGAGACACAAGGAAATGATGCTTGTGTAGACCGCAACGAATGCACCGAAAGGGACGCGTCTTTTCTGACGGCGTATGTGCATCGCTGCCATGTCGGTGCCACCTGCTCGAATACTGTGGGCAGCTACTCCTGTGCGTGCAATGCTGGGTTTCGCGGCCAAGGTGTTTACTGTGGATTGAGCGACGACTCGCCGTGCAGCAGCCAATCTGGAGACAATGATGACGCGAGTTGTTGGGATGATTCTGACGGCTGTTGCGACATCAACGAGTGTGTAGAAGCCTCTCATCAATGCAGCCACAACGCTGAGTGTGTCAACAGTGTAGGCTCCTACCACTGCAAGTGCTTATATGGGCTAGAGGGTTCGGGCCTTGCGTGCTATCTCCCGGGCTTTTACGAGAGGAACGACAACTTTTGGCAACACATGGGTCGAGATGGTGTGCCTGCTCATGCACAAGGCCTGGTTCAGTTCAACACGCACGCCGACCTTTTTCCTCCTGCGCGCGCTGGCTTTGCATCCTGGATTGTTGCAGAGTCTGGCATCGAGATGAGCCAACAGCTGGCATTCAAGAGCTCATATGGCATGCCAGACACCATTGATGAATTATTCGCATGTTCGCAATGCCTCGATATGTCAGTGGTGAGGCAAAGGCAATGTGCGATGGATCTTGAGGTGGGCTCACCGAACTGTCTGGAGCCCAATGGCGTCATCGCTCTTGCATCTATGGCCTTTATCGAGCCAGTCAAATGCAGCTGGGAGTTTCAGGCGGGGTTTCACTTGGATTTTGTGGAATTCGAAGTGCTTGAATTTGCGCCTTTGACCAGCGGTGATGTGCTAGAATTCTGCCATGACAGCTACCCGGCAAGTGGCCAGCAAGTTATCAGCTACAGGGCCTGCCAAAACTTCACCAGCTCGTTTCCACCGCCGAAGAAGTTTTATGCCCGTGCGGCATGTAGAGCAACTGTTTACGCCGGTTCTGTTTTCGACAGCCTGAAGATAGACTGGTCCTCTATGAATACTGTTTCTAGTCGATTCAAGATTCTATATAATGCAAGGACAAGCAAGCGGCTCAAGTATGATTCTTCAAAAGATATCAGGGCGGCAGCACTGTCGGATCGCTTTGAAATGACACCACGCACCACGACGCGCGCACGCACATCACACTACTTGCGCATATCAGTCAACAACTATCAGGCGCCCCAAGCTCCTATTCCATGCTCGCTGAATCACCTCAATTATGTTGATTTTTCAAGCATGTCTCTTGAGGTAAGCAGCGACGCGCAAATTCTCAAGGGAGCATGGAGGGGAACATGTTCATTGGATTCTTCCGACATATGCACTGTAGACCTGCGCTTCTTTGGAGCGTCGTCCATGGAGTTCGTGTATACAGGCTGCAACCTCTACTTTCTCAATATGCCTGAGGTTCAGTCGGCAGTGTACTCGTTTCCGGACCAAGAGTTCCGCCAGTCACGCATGATGACAGATCAGAACTTTGAACAGGCAGAGTGGCTATACCGCAAAATGGATATCACCTTCACGAACCGCATCACCACCGTCGCAGGGTTTGAAGGTAGATATGACAGCAAGGCGAGCATCGCTTGGCCCTGGACTAAAGATTTTGAGGATATCGACGATATTCTCCTACATGTGTTGCAAATAGGACAAAAGACGCAATCCGACCATGAATACCCGGGCGAATGGCCCGAGCTTCTCGACAACCAACAGTCGAGCTGTGCCGTCATGTATTTGCAACGAGTCAAGTCCAACAGCCTGCGTGTGCTCCAGGCCAGCACTTTCTCCAAATTCAGTTCTGACCAGCTCCTTTTTGAGCAATATAATGAGTGCAACTCCAGCATCACCAGTTTGGTACATCGGCACACGCCAATCATTGGAAGCCCTTGCGCAGCACTTATGAGCATATTGAAGCCTGCGCGCGGAGAAGACAGCCAAGTTTCCATTGACACGTGTCAGCACGCTTGTACGGCAGCATTTGAAACTGATTTGATGCAAAGTGTCGAGACGTGCAAGACGGCGTGGAAGACATTCCTTGAAGTTGATGGGGACAAGGACATGCAGCTTAAATCGATAGATGCGTACTCTGGTGAGCTGCGCTCAATCTTCGTCGCGCGCTTGGGGTACGTGGGAGATTTGCTGCAAGCCCTCCACTTGTCGTGCAACTTCAACTATTACAATCGCTCGTGCTTTTGGGTAAATGAGCAAATCGAGAGGCTCACGGCGTCAACATGCCCTGCCTACCGCTCCTCGCCGGCGAGGCAAGGGTCTCTGGAATACTCGCAGCCTGAATATCAACTGCAAGATGATGGAGCCAGCATCTGTACAGGCTGTACGGAAACGCTGAGGCAAGTCATAACAGAAGGCCACTGCTGCGTCGCCACAGCTCTCAATCTTAAAAAGCTGCTCCTCGACCTCTTTGTGCCAGGGGAGCAAAGTGTGACTCTAAAGACGGGTGGTTATCGGTGTGTGGTTCTGGGGCATTGTGACGCCACGGCGGTCAACCAGGCCGTCACGTTGTCGAGAGATGCTGGCACGTGCTCAGGTGGCAATACTCCAAACCTAGAGTGCTTGTCATCCAAATGCAATCTCGGCTATACCTGGCCCTCAGCGTGCTGCCCCAGACATCCCTGCCAAAACGGAGGAAATCGCAAATATCTCGGGGCGTGCTGGTGCCAGTGTCCTGAACCACACACTGGAATATCGTGCGGAGAGGCAAAAGCACACATCAAGGTGGTGTTTGGGATACAAGTGAATGACGTGATGGAATTGAACGAGCAACAAGTTCGTGCTGTGCTGGCCAGGACTTTAAAACTCGACGTGTCAATGGTTGAAATTGGTGCGCTTTCGGTGACTGCAGCACGCCGACAGAAAATGGTGCAGTTTGGGCTGCGTGTACTGCTGCCTGCCAACCGCCAGTTGCTGCCCTTTGCGCGCGAAATCAAATTCTACATAGACACTGGCATTATGGACAAGGCAGCCGCAGAAATGGGTATCTTCCAAGCCTTCATGCTGTCGGAACCCCCGCGCGCTATCTCAATAGATGGGTTTGTATGCGACACCTCCTATCAAGTGTGCCCAACCGATATTGTTGCACTCGAGATTCAAGTTGCTGTAAAGCCTAGCTCATCTTCCATCTCTATGGAGCTGCTTCTCATCATCATTAGTGCCGTGCTAGCAGTTGGTATCGTTGGCGGTTGTAGCATCTTTTGCTACATGACAAGATGCCGGCTTGTGTCGGATTTCGTCGACTACTCCCAGACGCCCAAGCAGAAGGCAGAACTTGGCGATGATAATGCCGAAAATCCTATGGACCGGCCGAGCAATCTCACATTTGAAACCAAATCAACAAAACAGAAAAAGCAAAAGCACGTCGAGCAAGATGACGTTGTAAGCGATACTATGAGTGTTGCTACCAGCGCCAAGTCGCGCAAAACAGTCAAGTCTTCTGTGCGGCTAGTGAATGCCTCGAGAAGCACGCGAGATGTGAACCAGTCTGACTTTGACGACAACTCGTCCGTGCGCTCTGGCGTTAGTGGGTTTACTACCACCTCCTTCTTCTCAAGAGGACGTCTCCAAGCAGGAGGCTCACGAGCAGCATTGACACGAAAGGCCGCCGCATTATTTGATGCTCCTTCCCTCTTTGATACTGCCTCCATACTGTCTGACCGCATGCATCAGCCACTCTATGGTGTGATGAAAGAACACGGCACGCTGCACTCCCTCGATGGCCCGGGCCGCAATGTCTCGTTCGGACGCAACATGCGCGACGAGCAGGCGCTAGAGCACGATCACGGCAGTATAAACCCCAAAGTATTTGAGGTGGCGTCCCATCAAGTCTTGGACGTGGTGTCAAACCCGAAATCATTTGATACTACCTCTTCCTCTCTCTACCCGAATCCTTTTGAGTCCATGTCCGAGGTCACGGAGGTGGAGCGCGAAATCAAGAGGCTACAATCTCGACTCGAAACACTCGAACACTCAAATCAGTCTGCTACCTCGTCCGCGGCGTACAAACAAGCGCAAACTGAGCAAGGTCGAGGCAACACTGCCTCGGGATACTCCACGGTTATGCTCGACAAGGTCTCTTTTTCTCTCTCTCTCTGTATGCATATCTGTATACCTCACGGCATGTACATATCTATGTATTTTGGGCACACTACGCGTATGTTCGACTAGGTCTCTTGCCACCTTTCGGTGTGTGTGTGTGTACATAAAGCATATTCTCAAATTGAGCATGTGACCGTACCGTGTGCTACACAAAGAAAGCATAACGTAGACTCGGACAGTAAATGACAAAGGTACCGTGTGGGTGTGCCTATGTCTGGGTCTGTGTCTATGTCTGTGTCTATGTCTGTGACTGTGTCTATGTCTGTGACTGTGTCTATGTCTGTGTCTGTGATTTTGTCTGTATATGTTTATGTGTCTGTGTCTGTGTCTGTGTGTGTGTATGTATGTGCACACGCGTATTCATATGTATATCTATACGTACATTGTATACAGGTGCTGGACGATCAGCGGCGATTGGGCATCAAGCAGGAGTCTCTCATGACTGCTGCAGGCCTACAGGAATCTCGTGCGTCTCTCCGCCTCGCCTCTGCGATTTGGCCTGTAGCCTCAGGTGTCCCCGCACTGCCGTCTTTGCGAGACCTTTGCAAATACGCATCGCTAGATATTGTTGGTGTCTTCAACCCCAGTGACTGAGCAATGACAACTGGCACAGGAGGCAATGCAAGTGCGCGTCCGTTAGCCGACGCCGAAATGGCCGACGCCGAAATGTGGCTGGCAGACAAGTCTGAAACGGCGTCACTCGCAATGGATCCGTGGCGCAAGCGGGGCAAGCCGCAACAACTGTGGTCCGTGGCGTGTCACACCCCTTGCGATTGATCTGCAAGTTTACGCACCACGCATACCTTGAGGCTGCATATGTTGAGTGAGGCTGCATGTGTGGAGTGTGCCTGACATATCCAGCCAAACATACACCTTCATTCGTCCAAACACCTGCGCGAAAATACATCTGCTCTTTTTACAAATGTGTCTGTTTTCTCCTGAATTTATCTGTACTTTTCTAAACATAACTGCGCTTTTCGACCATGTGTTTCTCAGGGAGCCAGCATCGACGGTCAACACGCCACACAAGCTCTTCAGCGGTGCCAGCCAATCGCCAGAGGCCTCCCCCGACGCCTACATCCGTGACTGGCTCCAAAAGACTGATGGTGACATTTCGTATGGCAGCGCTAGTGCAGCTCGACCGTTGGAGACTGAGTTCTTAACGTACAATACCATCACGACTCGAGTCTCGCGTTCCGTGAGCGGCGCACCGGCACTTGCTCCTGCTACGAGCGATGAGCGATGGCGCCACTTTCGGGTCTGTCATTTGTCTGAATCTATGTATATATATATATATGTATGTATATATATGTATATATATATATATATATATAGA
>Ga0335398_10004798_pt1 | contig 18427 bp, 13 predicted proteins | sample BON03_FD_205742 | JGI IMG/M metagenome (GOLD analysis project Ga0335398, IMG submission 205742) | Freshwater microbial communities from Lake Bonney liftoff mats and glacier meltwater in Antarctica - BON-03 (spades assembly) (version 2) | ecosystem: Environmental > Aquatic > Freshwater > Ice >... | reverse complement strand
TTTCTAATTCTCCTAACCCCCCCCCCCCCCCCGCCACCTAACTAATACGTATTACTAATACCCCGGTACTCTCTGTATGTGTGTCGGCGCTGCGTGAGGCGTTCTGCTGCTGTTTCATTCACTGTTTGTGAACTTTGTGCTTTTAGGGTTAGCAGGGTGCAGGGTGGGGGGTGGGGTGTCTCGTGTCTCGAGAGGTAAACTAAGTTTAAACTATAAACTACATACACACACACACACACACAGAGAGAACGACACCCGCACACATTATCGTTATCGTTATCGCACCTTGGATGGTGTGTAGCATATATAATATAATGTAGCATGGTAATGATAGCATGTAGCATGCGTAGCATGTAGCATGTAGCATGCTAAAATGCTACAAAAATGGTAGCCCCCCCCCTGGCCCCTGGAGTGTATTTTTGGTTATATCCCGTTTTCGAAGCGGTGAGATACGGTGAGATACAATGAGATACAGCGGGATACAGCAGATACATCTCATATACAGCAGGTACAGCTGGCAGCTGGATATAGTGATAGTGAGATATAAGCGAGATATAGATATAGTGGGTACAGTGGGATACAGTGGGATATAATGGATATTATAATAATATTATGCTGCAAAATGGCTAGATATAGATAGATATCGGGATATAGGGAGATACAGGTGGGATACAGGAAAATACAGGCGGAATATCCAAAAAATACACTCCAGGGGAGGGCTAAGGGCTAATGGTATATGCTATTGCTATGTCTATTAGTGTCTATCTACTATCTATATGTGTCTATGTGTAACCTCAGCCTCCCTCCTCAGATGATCAGATGCTACACAGTGACTGCTGTTACTAAGGGGATTCCAACGACATCCCCTTACTGTTACAAGTGTGTCAACTGCTAAGTGCTATCTATCTATATAGCATACCCCGTAATACCCCTCGCTGGTGATCGCCGTCAGAACCAGAACTTGGAAACGAAATTCGCTCAGGTACCTGAGCAAGGCGAACTTACCTATAGCGCTTACTGAGTAGCTGCAGGGCACGCTATTAAGCACACGAGCTCTACAATTCACCGACACGCCGCGGGCCGACTGGCCTTCTCCCCCCCGTGCTCCACTGCCGCGCCCTCCCGCTTCCTCCCCCCAATCAACAGCCGGTCCAGCCGGCGCTGCAGCCGGCTGCGCGCCTCCTCGAGCAGCGCGCGCTGGCCGCTGCGGTACACGAGCGCCGCGAGGTCGGCGCCGCCACCGCCGCTCTTGACGCCGCCGCTCGCACTCGCGCACGCCTCCGTGAGCTGGCGCTCTTCTTCGGCCGACGGCTCGGCGATGGCGTCCCTGCTCTGACTCAGCAGCGAGACGAGCGCCTCGGTCGTCGCGCGCTCGCCCACTGCGCTGAGCGGCGAGTCGTCGTCCTCGTCGCAGCCTTCGAACGGATCGTCTTGAGTCCAGTCCACTGAGTTCCAGTCGAAGGGCGCCGCCTCCTCCAGCGACCCTGCGGCCGTCCCGTCGAGCGCCTCCCGCGCCGCGCGCAGGTCGGCTGCCGTGGGCGCGCAGAGCAGCCGCGCTGCCGGAAGCAGGCGCTCGGGAAGCCCGCCGTGGAAGAGGAAGGGGCGGTCGGCCAGCCGAAGCTCGCGCAGGAGACCTAGGCGCGCCTCGTGCTCTCGTCTGCACAGCTCCTCTGTCTGGCCGGCCGCCAGCGCCAGCCGCGACAGCTCCAGCGGGCAGACGTCGGCCTGGTTGTCCGGCAGCACGAAGCCGTGGCAGCGGAGCAGCTCGGCGTTACCCTTGGCGCCGTAATTGATCAACACCTCGTCCCCGCAGCGCAGGGACCGCCCCGCGCGCAGCTCGAAGCAGCCCGCCGCCACGCGCAGCTCCGTCGTGGCGCCGGCGCGGTGGTTGCACAGGTCCAGAAGGGGCACGAGGCACTCGGTCCGGCCAGGGAGGTCGAGCACAAGCGCGCGGGACCAGAAGACGGCGTGCGCCCACTCGAGGCCCTCCATGCTGAAGGCGCCGGCGGAGCCCCCAAAGAGCGGCGCGTTCCGCCGCACCTCTCGTTCCAAGGCGGACAGCCCACTGCGGGCCTCGGGCACCTCGGAGAAGAGCGCGGTCCCGCGCGCGCGCCGCTCCAGATCCGCCGGGCTCCAACTCAGCGGCAGCGCGTCGACCAACTCCCGAGCCGGCAGGCTCTCAATGTAGGCGCCCCACACAGTAGGCTGGCCGGCCCCGAGCCTGTGTCGCTCATGTAAGAGCAAGAGCTGGAGGCGCTGGCGCTCGTCGATCTGCAGCCCGGACCGCCTGCTGAGCTCGGCGATCGCGGAAGCGAGCGTCACGTCGGCATCCACGTCCGACGGACGAAGGAGCGCCGAGGTGGGGCAGCGCATCACGACGTCGCCCGCCTTCAAGTCGCGCGTGGCGAAGACGCCCAGGCCGCCCGCGGCCGGAGTCTCGCCCAGCCGGACAGCGTGGGTGCACCCCTGCGCCTCGAGCAGGCGCATCAATTGGTCACCGCGGGCGAGGCGGTCGGTGGCCATAGGCGCTGGAGTCGGATCTCTTATGAACAACAGAGGCTCGCCGTCGGCGCGGCTCTGCGTCCAGTCTGCAGTCGGCGCGCAAGAATTAATTTGCGTTCACAGCGCAGCCTGGCTCGGAGTTCGTCGCTGTGAACGGTTTTCGCGCCCTGTCGCCGCCCGTTGTTCTGTAAAACAATCAACAGGTCACACGCACACAGGACACACCGACAGAGAAAACACCCCCGACACCGGCACACACACGCACACGATAAGACCCCCAAACGAGGTAGCATAGCGATAGCAGTGATGCTATCCGTTCACATCACCATTGCATCGCCGATGGAGGTGCGGCTGGAGCTGAGGCCGAGCGAGGGCACAGCCGGACGGGCGACGGGCGGATGCCTCGTCACCTTTGCTGAAACCGATGCCGACGGAAATGGAGCTGATGCGATCCTCGCATTTCGTGCGGCGCATTCTGGTCTGTGCAACGGTGAGCAGGCGCCCTGCTGGAGCGAACTGTGCGGCCGCGTCGTAGCCCACCGCCGTCATGGGTCCGCGCTGCTCTTCGTGGACCTGCGTGCCGGGGACGAAACCGTGCAAGCTGTCTTCAGCTCCGACGCATCCGACGCAGCCTTTGCGCTCGCCACCCGGCGTGGCTCGCTCGTGCGGGCGCGTGGTGTACCGGGACGCAGCCGGCGAGGCGAGATGTCCCTCTTCGCCTCGAGCATCGCGATCCTCCGCCTGCCGCCCGAAGCCGACGCTGTCTTGGCCTGCGCAAGGCTGGCGGCGGCCAGTGAGATGAGCGTCGCCGCGGCGGCGAGGCTGCTCGGGTGCGACGCCCTCGCGATGGGCGAGGTGGTGCACGCCGTCGAGACCGCCGCGTGGGACGGAGCGGAAGCCGGTGCTGACGACTCGGAAGCTGGCGAGACAGGCCCCACCGCGCAGCGTGCGGCGCGAGAGCTTGCGAGCGCGCTCGCCGGCCGGCGCATGCGCGCGCGTCCGGCGCGCTACCTCAAGGCGGAGCTGGGAACTCTCGACCGCCTGGCCGCGGCGCACGGCTTTGCGTGGCCCATGGGGCCGGAGTCGAGCCTGGACTGCCGCCTGGCGGATCTGGACGAGCAGGCGCTGGGCGACCTGCACCCCGCGCGCGGTTTGCCTCCTGTCGGAGAAGCGGAAGCCAAGCTGCGCGCCCAGTACATCGAGCGCAAGAAGCTGCCGCAGCTGCGATGGATGCTTGCGCAGATCGACGCGGTGATCGCGGAGCGCTGCGGAGGCGGTGTCGGGGCCGCTGGCGCTGGTGCGGGCACGGGCGGCAGCGTCGCGTGCGGCGAGGCTCCGCTGACGATCCTCGACCTCGGCTGCGGCCGCGCCGATCTGACCCTCCTCCTCGCCGCCCGCTACCCGTCCTTCCGCGTCGTAGGCCTCGACTCGAACGACTCTTCCCTCCAGTCGGCCGTTGCGAGGGCGCAGGCGGCGCGGCTCTCGAACGTGAGTTTCCTACTCGCCGACGCTGCGCCGCAAGCGACGGGTGAGGCCGACGCCGCTCCGGCGCTCTCCCCCGTGGACGCGCTACTTTCGTCGACGCCCGACGTGCTGGTTGCGCTGCATGCGTGCGGCGGCCTCTCCGACGTGGCGATGGGACTCGCGGCGCGGTGGCGCGCCTCCGCCGTGGTCTGCAGCTGCTGCTTCAACAAGCACCGGCGGCTCAGCCCCGCCTCGCGCTGGGGGCTCTCGGAGGCCGACAAGGACGTGCTCTGCCGGATGGCCGACTGCGAGCTCCCGGCCCTCTCCGCCCCCGCACGACACCTCGCCTCGAGCCTGCGCCTGCGGCGATTCCAGCAGGACCTGTCTCCGGGGGGGCACGGGCGAGCCGAGGCCGGGCATCGGCCGGAGGCGGGGGCTGTCGCCGACGCTCGCGCTCAAGCGGAGGACGCTGACGAGATGGGCGCCTCGCTCGCTGTGAGGTTCTTCGACCCAGCCTACTCGACGCAGAACACGGTCCTGGTTGCGCGCGTTCGAAAATGACGACATGGCGAAAGTACAGGCTCGGTGGAAGAATGACGTAGCGACATACCAGCGCGTGTACGACGATGCGCGACGAGCATCGCTGCATGCTGTATTATGCAGGCCTGCTGACCAGGCCTTTTTTTCCCCCGGGTAAATATCCATATCTATATATATTATAATGTATCATCAACACTCAATAACACAACACCTCACAGATGTCGTCACCCCTACTATATATTACGACAACTCAAAGTTATAGAGCCAAATATTATTAAATATAGGTTGTTTCAATAGCAGCATATATATTATTTCTATATCTATATACTATATATAATAATTAATTTTTAATTATAATTATTAATAATAAATATATATATATATATATATATATATATATATATATATGGGATAATAAAATATGGTATACGTATATGCGTGTACAATATAAGTATAAGAAACCTAACATAAGGCAGCGTAGGCGTAGGTTTCTCCATAGACAAAGATATACCTATCTCTGATTTGTTGTACCCAGTACCGGTAGACGGGACACGGGACACGGGACGGGGACTGTGCTTTCCGTAGTGTATCAATGCTATATAGCTTTTAAGAATTATTATACTATATATTTTATCACATATATTACATAATACACATAATATATATTAATTTTAATATTATAATATTAATTATAATATTATATATTAATCTATATATGTATATGTATGTAAATAAATAAATATATATATAATATATGTATATGATGTGCTTATTGCGTGACACGTGACGTGTACGTGCGCCCTGCTGGGCCCCTGACCCTGGGCCCGGGCCCTGGGATTCGGATATTGATATTGAAATTAATTTGATCTGCATCTGCGATCCGTGTCCGTGTCCGTGGCTCTTATTTTTGCTCGTGTGTCGTGTGTATAGCAATAGCAATGTCGTGTGTATAGCAATAGCAACTGTCATGTTATATATGAAACATGGAACGGACTGTATCTGTATGGCTCTATAGTTCTAGAGTATCGACTAGTACTAGTACTAGTACTAGTAGATAGTAGTACTAGTAGTAGTAGCTACTTACTACTGCTAGATTATTTATATATATATATATACGCACCATTTTCACGCGCGCGGAGGTCGTGTACTACTAGTTACCGTGACAGTGTACAGTGTACGACCTTGTGCGCGCTCGTCGCCGGGGTGAGTCGACGGTCGGCTGCGCGCTGCGCGTATCCAAATACAGTCGCAGATAAGCGTCGTAGTGTGTAGTGTTCCCAACATGTACTTGGTGCGAGGCCCCCATACCATGCCCTCCACACAAATTTCATTTTTTTCGGGTCTTCTCTGCTCGATCATTCTTCCATCAGTTGTGTTCCTATCAAGGCCATCAGCCTGGCGCGCGAGAAGCGAGAGGCGAGGCGGACTCCGGCCGCGCCCTGTGCATCGCAGTCGCCATGCGCAGGTCGAGCTTGGAGCGCCGCGTCCCTGGTGTGCTGGGTCTCGGCAGCGGATCGGGACTGCCGCCGCCTCGCCCCCCGGACGTTAACGCATGCGCCAAAGCCTTGAATTGCTGGCGCGAGGCCGCGACCCGCTGATCGACGGCCTCTTCCTCCTCCTCTGCGTCGCCCGGCCCTGAGCCCGCCGTGCCCGTCCCGGCCGCCCCTCCTGCTCGACTTCCCCCGCCAGTCCGCCGCCGCCGCTCGTGCCACTGTGCAGGCAGGGAAGGGGGGTCAGGATGCATGTTGGCGCGCAGCTCCACACAGCTCGCAGCCAAGAGGCGCAACTGGGAGAGTGGCGTGCCGGGAGATAGGCGAGACGCTATGCTTGGGTGCCAGACTGCGCACTTTGTCTTCGCTCAGCCAGTCGTTAAGATCTTCACCACCGCTGGACCCGTCGCTGGCAATCTCGATCGCCTCGTCGTAGGAAGTCGCCCGCTCGGAGGAGCGCGATGGCCGAGCCGTGTTCCGCCGCCGGATCGCGAGGAGCTTCCTGCAGGGTTGGTCACGGAATGGTCGGAGCACTTCCAAGTCGCAGTCACTTCCAAGTCGCAGTGGCGGCGGGTGCGTACCGACAGAGAGCCTCGTGGTCAAGCAGTCTGTCGTGGAGGAAGATCACGGCGTCGTCAAACGCCATCAAGCACTCGCGCATCTCTGCGGCCTTTCGTACGCGCAAGGCAGTCAGCGGCTCGGAGGCGGGCTCCGCGGCGGCAGCAGACGCTGTCAGCGCGAGCTGGAGCATTGTGCGGAATTCACCCAGCTCTGGTGGCAACGGGGTGCCGTCGTCCAGCGCCAGCGAGTCCTCGCCTGCTGGCTGACCGCGTGACATGTAGCTCCGAGCCTGTTACAGTTTGTCGGCCAACGCGAAAAAGCCATTCACGGCAGACCCCCGCGCGTTCACAGCGTCGCCCACCACAGCGACCGCTGAAATGCGCCAGGTCACCTCTCTCGGGCAGCTGCTCGAGCTGGCGACGACCACTGCACCGCGCGTCGTGGTGGTCGACTTCTACGCACAGTGGTGCGGGCCCTGCAAGGTTATTTCGCCGCACTTTGAAGCGATGGCGCTGCGATTTACCGATGTGGCGGTCTTCGTCAAGGTTGACGTGGACGTTGCGACAGACGTGCGCGACTACGCGAGCATCCGGGCGATGCCCACCTTCCACATCTACCGCGGCGCCGAGCGGATCTTTGAGCTCGTCGGCGCCAATCTGCCGAAGCTCGAGGAGAGGTTGGTCGGGTGCCGCGCCGAGACGCCGCCAACGGCGCCGGCGCCTGTGGCGCACCCGCCGCGCCCAGTCCTCCCTCGCATTCCCGTGCGCTCGCTGCTGCAGTTCGATCGGGGCAAGGTGGAGCCCATCCGTGCGAAGATCAGCGCCCTCAATTCTGAGCTCGTGGCGGAAGGGCATGCTGCGGCGTTGCAACCGGATGCCCTGGCGGCCTTGCTGGGGCTCTGCGACGGCGCGACGGGTTCCGCGGCGTCGGGCGTGGAGGCGGGCCTGGCTGCGGCCCACGCGGCGCTCGGCTGGCCGGCGGGACGCCGGTGGCCGGTTCTCGACCTGCTGCGTCTCTGCGTGGTGCGCTGGCCCGACTCGCCGCAGTGGGACCTCCAACAGGCAGACGGGGCGCGCGCCGTGCTCGGTGGGCTGAGCCCCCACAGCGGCGCCGTGGAGCACATGTGCGCGTTGCGGATGCTCTGCAACCTGCTGGCGCGAGGCCAGCTGGATGCGTCGCTCTCGCTCGTGCCGCTCGCCCTCGAGGCGGCCGCCGCCGCCGGAGCACACGAGAGCCCTCGGCCCGCCACGCGGCTCGCCCTCTGCACGCTGCTCCTCAACGCGGCGGTCCTGCTGCGCGAGCGCGGCGCCAACTCGGAGAGCAAAACGCCCGCCGTCTGCGCCGCTCACCAGGTGCTCGCGTCGGCCGGCCTAGGCGACAATGCGTGCACGCACGCCGTCTGTGCGCTTGGCACGCTCGCGTGGGGCGACGCCGAGACCGCGGCGCTCTGCATCGACCTCGAGGTGCACGAGACGCTCTCTGGGCTCGGGGCCGTCGAAGGAGCGAGCGAGGCGCTGTGCCAGTGTGCAGCCGAGGTGCGGGCTCTGCTGATGGCGGGTGGGCGGTGATAGTTTGAGGCTAGTTGTTTAGGGTTTAGGGGGGTGGTTTTGACGTTTTTTTATGTGAATGTGACTGTTTTTGTTGAGTTTTTTTGAGTTTTGATGAGCCCTCCCCTGGCGTGTATTTTTTGGGATGTCCCGCTTGTCGTATTTCACTTGTATCCCGCCTGTATCTCACCGTATCCTTCTCCCGCTGTATGCTGTATCCCTGTATCGATCTACATCTAGCAATTTTGCAGCAGATCCACTGTATCCCGCTGTATCTCACTGTATCACTGTATACTGTATCCAGCTGTATGCTGCTGTATGCTGTATCCGTACGTATCTAGTTGTATCTAGCTGCCGCCTCGAAAACGGGATATGGTGTGTGTGTGTGTGTGTGTGTCGCATCCGCGAGAGACATAGAGCCCTAAGGTATTACCTTAAGCTCTATACTTGGGGGTAAGACGAGATAACCATAGTATTTAGCACCTAGTAGACAGTAAACCAAGACGTACCGCCACCGAGGCGACGCTACGACTTTAAGGCCGACTACAGGCACGGGCATGACGAGGCGACCTCTACAAGGCCAACTCGACGTACAGGAACAGGAAGACGCAGAGCGTCTTGAGTACACAGTAATATCCCCCTTATATAGCAGTTGATGACCGCGCGAGCTGGTGTTCTTCCGAACACTGACCGCGGCCACTCAGCTTATATGTATTGCCGAGATGCAACCTGGGCAGTCAAACCCGATGATGAGACGTAGTCAAACCCGACGACGAGGCCAGTACGCACCGGCCTCAGTCACCATCAGCACAGGAATCAGCCCCGAGTTACAGACACCCATACCCCCCAGACTTATCGTCGATCTTCCAGAATAGCGACTAAGGGTAAACCCTTAGTCCTTATTCTTTAAGATAACGAACCCTTGATGATAGATTAACACCCAGCTTCTCATGAATAGCCGTCGCGAGCCGGATAATTTAAGCTAGCGATGGCCGCATTGTGCCGACCAATTGACCCAGAACCGAGGGACCATTACCATGGGAACCAGAACCACAAACCATCAACCAGCAGATCAACCATCGCGCACCCCGGCCGGCATGCCGGAGGCGCCCATTCCCTGTGAACCAGCGGGCTTCGGCCCGAGTATCCAACCCGGAGACATGAACAACCAGCCGCAGATCAACCGACTCGCGTGTGCCGACGCGAGATGGGCGGCTGGCCATGATGCTGCAGTGTGTTTTCATGCATGCAGCGAGTGCTCTAGCGCGGGCGTGTACTACGCGCGCGATGCCAGTGAGCTTTCTCCTACAACCATACAAGCCGTAGCTCCACAAGCACAGAACTTCGGAACCGGCACCGGCGCTGCGGTCAGCGAGCTCGCCATCAACCCTACCATCGAGAGCGCGGGCAGCAACACGCCCGCCGCCTCCACCTCCAAGGACACGACCAAGGGCAAGATCACCGCTTACTTCGTCAAGTCGACCGCAGACGGTCGGGCCAGGCGGTCTACCGTGCGCGGTCCTTCCCCCCCCTCCGTCCCTTCCGTTTCCATTCCAGTCCCTACCCCAGCCGGCGTTGCTCCTTTCGACGCTGTCGCCCCCTCCGTCCCTTCCGTTTCCATTCCAGTCCCTACCCCGGCCGGCGTCGCTCCTTTGGACGCTGTCGCTCCCTCCGTCCCTTCCGTTTCCCCGAGGGTCAGGTTCGACCTTCCTCCGGCCGGCGTTACTCTTTCTAACGCTGTTGCTCCCTCCGTCCCTTCCGTTTCCCCACCCGCCCCTCATCGACGGACGGTTGCTTCTACGAACGACTCGCCCATCTCGCAGCCGACGGGAGCTGCGTCGCAGCATTCGACAAACAAGTTCAACTCCAGGACTCGGCGCTACGACGTTCGCGGATCTCGTCTCGTCGCATCTGGTGTTAAGCTAAGCGCAGCCGCGGGGACCAAGGCCCTGCCTGCGCAAACATCCAATAATACCATATTTACCAACAACACCTCTCATAACCTCGGGCGCTCGGAGGAGTCGCCCAACGTCACCATCGAGGAGTCGCCCAACGTCACCATCGAGGAGTCGCCCAACGTCACCATTGAGGAGTCGCCCAACGTCACCATCGAGGAGTCGCCCAACGTTACCATCAAGGAGTCGCCCAACGTCACCATCGAGGAGTCGCCCAACGTCACCATCAAGAAGTCAAAGGCTAGACTGCGGGAGAACAAGAAGTTGAAGAAGCAGGCCTCCGAGGCTAAAGTCAACTCTTCCGATACTGTGCTAAAACCCATAACCTACGTCGTATACTCCACCCCTTTCATATTGACCGCCAAAGATGAGCGTGCTTACCATTACGCGAAGGGTATTGAGAAAACCGGACATTTCCACGAACCCTACCACCATGCTGAGGTAGCCCCCACGCCAGTCGTTTCTGAGCCTTCCCCCCAAACCACTCACTCACGTCCCCCGTCTGCCTCCACCACCAACCCCTCGTATGAGCCGTTTAGAAAAGGAGGCTGCGAAGAACGCGCGCAACACCCCGAAGACGATTTCGATTCCACCCACCCCTTTGCCCCAGGTCGTCGAGGCGGAACAGGCACCCACCACGGGTATTCCACCCGTGCCTGTCCCCCTTGAGCCCACGATCTTGCCCCAGGTCGTCGAGGCGGAGCAGGCACCCCCCCCGGGTATTCCACCCGTACCTAACCCCCTTGAACCCACAATCTTGCCCCAGGTCGTCGAGACGGCGGGCGTCTCCACCCCCGAACCGACCATCTCCCCACTAGAGGCCGTTCCTCCGGCGCCGGTTCCCCTCACCGGTGCCCAAAAAACCGTCGCAAACACCGCCCGGAACTGGGCCCTTCGTGACGCGTGCCTATTCGCTTTTCGTCAGAGTCAGAGATCATTTCGGGTTAACCCGGAACGTCTGGACTCGGAGGTATTAAATATCGCAGCCCGCACTTCCATTACCACAAAACCCACGCTTTCTCAACACGAACGCCTTCGGGAACGTAACCTTACCGCACTCTCCTATGCTACAAGGAAACTTTCTACATTTAAGGCTACCACGCTCAAAGATGCCCGGATCTTAGCCATCCATGTCTCTGTAGCGCGTCGTGTTAGCCAAACGGCGCCTTCCGTCTTGCGCACCTCTGTAGTGCAGGAGCTAGACGCTCATTTGCTCTGTGTTACAGAATCTCGTCTCGCGCCCTTTAGCTTGAGGAAACTCTTTCATCATCTTAGCCAAATGGCGCTGTCGTCCCCTAATTTAGACGAACCTGTCCTCGCCGCTAAGAAACCAACTCGGAAGCGCATGCAGGCGCCCGATCCGATTCGCCTATACAAGGCCGCCACCCGGCACATTAAGGCCGCTACCCTTAAGCTTAACCATCTGCTTGAGACGCAGAAGCGGTTAACCGATACTAAGGACGGGCCTTTCCCGGACCCCGGCTCGACCCCTACGGTATTAGCTTTGCCCTTCGTTCCACCATCTTGGGCGGCGGCGATGACTGGTGGTTACCGCCACAATCATATCCGACGCCACCTCCACTTAAACCACAAACCACACCCCAGACCCTCTCGCAAGGAAACAGGCAAGGAAAGGCGCGCTAACCGTCGTAAAGCTACCCGTAGCTGTGCCGATCCCGACCCTGGGCCCCGCGCTAACCGTTGCCTGAACCCCCGTAGCTGTGCCGATCCCGACCCTGGGCCCGGCCGTCGACCTCGTTCTGCTGATCCACCTCACGCCACTCCTTCACGTTCATCATACACCCCCTCTAGGCCTTATCGCCACAGCGACGGTTACAGACACGGAGAGAGAGGCGATGACAATAGGGGTAGACCACCACCACCACCACCACCGAATCCCCCCCGTAGAGATCTTCCCGACTTACCGATTCGGTGCCATTATTCGGACCACAAAGGCCAGTGCGAGCGTATTTGCACACTCTATAAAGGCCAGTTCCGTTACAGATTAGTCAGGAAACATACCACCCTCACGTTTTGCACTGCTAATTGCATGGAGTCTTTTATAGGCGAAGAGCGGGATACACTAATAAGCCAACCGTTCCTGCCACACGTCCGACACGCCGCCGACGCGTTGCTTAACCAACGTGTTCGGGCGCTCCTCAAGGGCAAGTGTCCCGACAACCCTTGGAGTGGGTACGCTTGGCCACTTAGGAGTCTATTAGATCGGACGGTGCGCGTGACAGCAGGTATGGACTTACAAGATAGAAGCACGTGTGCTGTTTTCTCGCGACTCTTGTATGACATCGCTATCAACGCTGTTAATTACCGAGTAGAGGAAGATGGGTATTTTAACATGTAACATGGCTAGCGTAGGATTACTTCGTTGGGCTGAGGATGTTGAAAACCAACACCTTTTCCGAGTCGTTGGCCTTGACGCCAACTCGGCATTTCACTGTGATAGACGGGGCCTCGAGCTACCCGGTAGGAATCCCACTAAAGGCACTTATGTCCCGGTAGATCGGGCCCCGGGGGAAAGGAGTAACGGTAAGCGGTAAGCGTCTTCAGGACTTCCCTAACCCCTTGGTTGATCGCTCCCCTCATTTCTCTTCCGCTTCCTCCTCTTCCTCTGACCCACGGGAGCCTATAGCTGATGTTAAGGGGCAAAGTCGGGGGGAAGCCAGCTCCTCCAACTATGTCCACCCACCTCCAGCGAGTGTCTCGACCCCTCCGGTATCTATAACCAGTCTACACCTTATCCTCAGCCGAAGGGTCCCCAGACTACTAAAGAGCAAGAGATCTTGGTGGTCTGTTAGTGACATCCTCAACTACTGTATGGATTCGACTAACCCAGAGGAATGCAAATCCCTTGCCGCCTATTTGCACTCTTGTGCTCGAGTTGGTTATATCTCACCTAACGATACGGATGCTATCGAACACGCCACTTGTTCAGGGTTAATAGATTGGGCCAATCTCGCTATTAATAAACCCCGCTTCGCAACCCTGGGTATTCCTGCAAGACAGGATCCTGTCTCGCTAATGATCGACCAACACCCGGGAGATAGTTATTTTCTTAGCTGCCACTGGAATACGCCACTCCCTCCACCTGTTCCGCAACTTGTTTCAAGGGCACTAGTTCGAAGGAGGCTACCAAGGTTTATCGACCTATCCACCGACAGGAGTCTTATTCCTGCGGATCTTGACCCTTCTCCAGGGGCCGGAAACGTCCTTCGCGGTATTATTCTCGTCTTACTACGCCAACCACAGGCACCTAACGAGCCTTGGTGGTCTATTGACGCTCTATTATTGAAGGGGATAAATCTACCCGATTCCGGTTCTCACAGGTCGAGCGTTGTTCAAACCGCTGAATGTTTAGTCAACTATTTACAGGCATTGGGTACAATCGGAGTCTCCCCGCCTACAGGCTACAGTATTATTCTTGCCGCCGGTTTGTTCGCTTGGGCCAGACTACCCGATTATAGACACCTTGTGGTAATCTTCGAGTATGATGATATCTGTGGGCCAACGGCCTTCGGCCGTCGCCACCGCCTTCAAAACCCCGTCCTCGGTTTAGGAGAGAGATATCATTTCAGGCTTCCTGACCGCCCACTTACGGAACCAAACTCACCAGCCACGCCAGACTCACCAACCACCCCAGATTCACAGCCGCCACCTTCGCTTCCCCGAGACAACAAAGGGCCGCCCATTATTATTAAGGGTAACCAGGATGGCACTCCGGCCCATTCCGACCCATTTACCTCGCACCCCGACCCCAATCACACGGTCAATCCTCTCTTTGGTAAGGCAGTTACCGCTTTACTTTGCTTTCAAGGGCCAACGGCACAGGATTCCTATACCGTTAGCGAACTTATAGGGCACCTCACGGAATTATCCGAGGATATGACCTACGATAAAAAGTACGAGGTTCGCTTATTCCGCCGGTACCTACAATTGTGCGCCGCAGAGTACTCGGTAACTACCGGAGACGATCATGGCATCTTATGTATCGGATTGCTTTGATGGGCCAAGTTCCCTAGAAACAATCTTATCTATATTTGCTTTGAATCCTATCCACCCGCTTCTCACCCAGGAAATAGATGGCGCCTCAAAGTTAACAATGAGGTCCATCCTGACGAGAATGCACTTTCCACTCCGGTCACTACACCCGCTCCGTACGCGACTCCCCCTATGCATCTATTTGCCGACGCCATCCTTAGTAACATCGTCACCGAGTTGCTAAAGAAACCTTCATCCCGACATGATGAATGGTGGACTGTTAATGAGCTTCTAAGTCACGCCACGGAGGTGTGGATGGATATGGGCCCCACTCCAGTAGAGAATTACACACTCCTCACTGTTTACCTGCACTCGTGGGCGGGCAAAACTGAACCAATCCAAGACGCCCACCACGCATCGTGTGTAGGATTATGCGTGGTGGGATTAATTCATTGGGCAACTCAACCAAATTATGAGTCTATCTACTTGGTCTCCCAAGACACGGACGGGCCGCACCTAAGTACGGAGGAAGGCGGGGACGGCTACCCAAGGAAATTGTGGTGTATCAGGCTTATTAGGACGGTCACTGACTCCATCCCTGCATCCCCACCTCCAGCTCCCCCTCCGCCGGACGATGACCCACCGGAGGACGAGCAGAGAAAGGATAAGGCTGGAGAAATCCCAGGCCCTAGCGAACTATTTCGGGCCATGGAATGGCTATCGAGTGGCCTAAAGGGTTCCACTTCCCAAGGCGGCACTATGGCCCCCGCTCACCAATCTTCGTCCACCCTACCACAACACAACCTCGGGTTACACCCGGATAGTGTTCATGCAGATGAGTCTAGTAAAACGATAAACATACCTCCTGGTTTTATTAACCCAGCCGCTCACGTGGAGGAAGATGTTGATTTTGGGGAAGATCATTCTTCGGACGATAATTGTGACAGCTTTGTGCCCCCACGATCGCTTCCTGATTCACCTCCGCCACCATCGCCTCCCGGCTCATCTCCCGATACGCAAACCGGTGTACCGTGCGGGGACCCTGTGGTCAACCTCCCCACACGGCCTACATCCCGCCGCGTTACACCTGTAGCACAGATGGAGTCGGAGATCGAATCTATTCGACGTCTCAAACTCACTAAGGAGGCTCGTGATAAGGAGGAGGATAGGTATGAGGCGCTTCACGGTGAAAATGACCGTAGAATACGCGAACTTAATGCGATCACTATGGCCGAGGATGCTGAGCTTGAGCGCCAGATAGAGCAGTGTATCGTGCAACTGCATATCGATCAACTGCCCAGGCTCACCGTGCCACGTAACCACGCTATGTCCACTAGACACCATTCAACCCCGGCGGTAGCTCAATGCGCACTCAAAGACTGCAACAAGGATGCCTTCGTTATCGGGGGTACAGCGTCCCTTTGTTGTAGCCGTAGCCACCTTAAGTACCTACAGGCCATATGCTCTAAAACCAGGTGCGCCCTTCCGGAATGCGAACGCCCGGTCCACTTTAGACCAGACATACTCCTTGCTTACGATTTTTGCTGTATTAACCACGCCAAATTGGCAAATAAATACAGTAATAAACCTAAAGCAGGACCAGGAGATATCAAGTGTGGCTTTCCAAGCTGCGACAACCTCGTCTTTTATTACTCCACCACAGGTCACTACGATTTCTGTGGTATGACCTGCAGGGAAAGAATGGCTAACCTTCCAGTCACCCCTCCCATGTTGGAGTTAACTTGTACTCGGTCTACCACACTTGCCGCCGGCGCTGTGCCCCCGCCTTCTAATCCTCCTTCCGCTCTGGAATCGGTTTTTAACAACAGCACGGTCACCGACACCGCCGCCGGCGCTGTGCCCCCGCCTTCTAATCCTCCTTCCGCTCCGGAATCGATTATTAACTACGGCACGCCACCAGATTCACCCTCTATCTTGATCTTAACCACACAACCAGCGCCTCTGGCGATCCACCCGCCCCCACACCCAGCGCCTCCGGCGACCACCGATCCACCTACCCACATTCCATTGGCGCTGCTGCCTACTCCAATGCCAGAGGCCTATGTTTCCAATTGGGCCGCCCATTACGTAACGGGTTCATCTAACCCGTCCCCGGTTAGAATCCTTTCGGTAGCCGACACACACAGCGTACGCAGCACGCCATCAGTTACACCACCCCTACCACACACAGAAGTAGCTGTTTTCATAGTTCGTATGGAGAATGAGCCTGGTGAGACCCCCTCATCTAGCTCTTACGTTCTCCCCCGTATAGACCACAAGGACGAGGCTCCGCCACCCTCAAACCCAGCCTCGGCTCCAGCCAGTGATTAGTATTACGACGAATCCGAGAGCGAGTCGCTCTCTGACTCTTCTTCACATGGAAGTTCACACGCGCAGACCTCGGTCTGCTCATACTTTTTTCTTAGTACTTATCTTTTGAGTCGCGCCCGTTACGCCTTTCGCGCCGCTTTGCGAAGCTACTCAGCCGTATTCAAAGAAATAGATAACTCCCCCGCGACTTAATTCGTCGCCGAGCTACTAGAGTCATCACAGACACACGTTCTAAATTTGGCCTCGACTTGCATGCTCGTCATTCCAGGCGGGTAAACAAGTCGCGACGTACATATAACGGCGATCTAGACTCTGACTCTATTTCACTTCCACCTTCGGCAGGAGGTTCTTACGAAAACTCCGAGGATGAAGCATCTCCATTAAGGGGGGGAGAAGCCAGGACTCCTGAGTTCGCTCCTGAATATGGCCCTTCTTGTCTGTGTGTGTTCTGTGTGGGTCCCCTGTGTGGCCCTCCCCTCCGGTGGTGGGTCCTCTGTGGGGCCCTCCCCCCTGTGTTGGTCCCCTGTGTGGGTCCCCTGTGCGGGTCCTCTGTGCGGGTCCCCTGTGTGGGTCCCCTCTGTGTGGGTCCCCTGTGTGGGTCCCCTGTGTGGGTCCCTCGTCGCGCTGCGTCATGTTGCATCTACTCGCGTGATGCCTCCCGCTCGTTCACACGATCCCGCATATGGTACCATTGGTCTCATGGTGAGCCAGTCGGTCGCCGGGCAGGACCCCGACCGCACACACATTCACGTTCACGTCCTAGCTCAATCGCAGAGCACGGGAACCGCAGAGGACGGCCAGGGGCCTCCTGCGGCACGCCACGCGGCGCTCAGTGGAGCGCCACATGCCAGCGCACTCGCGGCGCTCGACGGCATCACCCACACAGCGTCGGAGCTTCATACACGGCTCGGCGCAACAGGCCAATTGCGGGCAGCCCACGACAACAACCCCAACCTCCAGCAGAGCTCTGCCGACACCAGCACCGTCGGCACCCCCCTCTGCGACACGGTGAACCTCGGCCGCGGGGACGCCGCGACTAGGACCCGCCGCTGGGGTCCGCGCCGCGGCATTCTGCGCCGCGGCCCGACGACGACGCGCGCGCCATGCAGGCGCGTCTGGTTCGCACACAACTTGGACGATTCTGGCGGCTCGCCGGCGCCGACGGGCGGTACGTGCGAGCGCATCCACTTCGCGTCGGCTGCTGGCAGCGCCAACTTCGTCGCGGCCAGCACCTCGCTCGGCTTCAGCCTCGAGTTCACTGACACCGCCGTGCCGCTGGTGCCGCCGCCGATGTGTTCGGCCGCGGCGTGGGCGGTCGCGGCGTGGGCGACGACGCTGGAGGCGCTGCGAGTGTCCGCGAAGCCGCGACTGCCAGCCATGCTCGCCGCCGTCAACACCGAGCGCGCCGCGCCGGCACCGCCACGCTCAGCGCGCAGGCCGGCGCTGCCTCCGGCACCGCAACGCGCCGCGCCGCTACCGCCATGCTCAGCGCGCAGGCCGGTGCTGCCGCCGCCTCCGGCATCGCCCCCACCCCGGCCGCGGGACACCACCGCCGCCACCCGCCGCGGGACGCTGCCATTCTTGGAGGAGACCGAGGCGCGGCTGACTCAGAAGCAGCATGCGGTGGACCAGCACAGCTTGCGGCGCTACGAGCAGTTCGCCGCGTACGAGTGCAGCCACGGTTGCAGGCATCACAACGACCCGCGCATTCCGGCCGCCGCTGCTGCTCGTGGGGCGGCCACTGTCGCACTAGCGCCATTCTGCTCGCCGCTCTCCCCGCTGCTGCTCATGAACCTGCCGCTGCTCCACGACGAGGCGCCACTGCTCGGCGGCGCTGCGCTGCGCGCTGCTGGCGATGAGACGTTGCCGCTCAGCATGCTCACGGCGTCGCTGCAGCTCAAGCGTGCTGCGCCGCCCGTCACGCCGCCACCGCCTCAGCCTCTCAAAACGCGCGCGCGCACGTGTGCGTTTGCGCAACGTGGGGCGCGCGAGGCAACGTCATTATACTCGGTGCCTGGCTCGGCCGGCGACGCGCCGCTCATCG
>Ga0335398_10004787_pt1 | contig 18459 bp, 15 predicted proteins | sample BON03_FD_205742 | JGI IMG/M metagenome (GOLD analysis project Ga0335398, IMG submission 205742) | Freshwater microbial communities from Lake Bonney liftoff mats and glacier meltwater in Antarctica - BON-03 (spades assembly) (version 2) | ecosystem: Environmental > Aquatic > Freshwater > Ice >... | reverse complement strand
CCAAAGTAACGGCAGCCAAAAGGATCGGTAGCCCTGTCAGAATAGGACTTGGAATTCTGTTGGGTATCGGTCTTTATGCAAGTTTTGCCATTCTTTGGGGAATAGATCCGGTGAAAGAAGGCTCCCTTTTGGTCATTGGGGCAATTATCGCCTTGGGTCTTTCAAGACTGTTTACCTCCGCACTGGATAGTAATGGGAATCCAAAACTGATTGTAAGAGCTTCCTTGCTTTCGCTGCTTGTTACGGTTTTATTTTTTATTCTGGAATCAGGAATGCATCAGTTGCTTTCTGGCCATGTGCCTGAATTAGCAAGTCCCGGAATACTAGAAGCCATTCTAATGGGCGGCCTACTCCTCATCTTTGGAGTTGCGGTATTTATACAGATTGTGGCGCCTGTGATTTCGGATACGCCTTTTTCCAAAGCTTGGACCATCCATTTGAGGAATGGATTATATGTGAATACTGTGTTTGATCGAACGGTGCGTTCCTTGTACACACATGGCACTGAAGGCAAATCTCAGGTGCTTGAGCATCTTGAGCAAATCAATCATGAGTCTTACGCTGACCTAAAACAAAAACATAGAGACGATCTAGCACCCGCTGCAGCACTCATTTCAAAATCTATCTCATGAAAGACATCAACCTAACCAACCATCAAGTGGGCATCTTTGAAAATCTGACTAGTAACCAAGAGAAGCTGGTAGCAACCTTAAGAAGTGCCTGCAAAAAAATTGCTCCGGTATGGCCTTTGGAGAATTTTGTCGCCGTAAACCCTTATCTGGGATTTGCTGATAAAAAATTTGGTGCTGTAGCGCAAGAATTAGCAGCAGCGGGAGGAATTCAGATGACCTTACCAACTGCATTTTACCTGCAAAAAATCCGTGAAGGTCATATAACTACGGATGACCTTAGCACTGTTTTGCGTAAGCGAAAATCAGCTGGAAATGCTCAGGAGTTTATCAAAAGTTTGGAAAATGAGCAATACCACGAAGAAGAAATGACAACGCTTGCCACGGTGGCGGATGTGGCTACTCAGGTGACCAATAAAGACTGGAATCGTTTTATCGTTGGGACAATCTCTCCCTGGGCTGCTTCCTATTTTGACAATGGACAAGCCACCTGGTCCGCAGCGGATCAACAATCAGGTCTTTTTATGGCCTGGAAGTCGGAAGCCGCTATAGACCTTACACCTGAGTTGAGTGGATTGAAAAATTTTAGAAAATTGGTCAAGGCCTTGCCAGATCATCCCATTGCTGCAAGCCAATTTGCTTTAAAAAAATTAGGGGTTTCGAAAGACGGAATGTCATTGTACTTACACCGACTACTCCTCCGAATGGGAGGTTGGTCAGCTTATGCTGCTCGACTGGATTGGGATAGTGAATTGTATGGAGGCAAAGACGGGAAGCTCATCGAGTTTTTAACTGTGCTTGCCTGCTGGGAAGCTTGCTTGATGGAAAGTCTGAATACCCCTGAACTATCCGCCAAGTGGGAAAGTGCCCGATCAATACTCTCGCAAGTCAATGTAGAAACAGATCTTAACCAACAGTTGGTAAAAAAACTAATCCTTCAAGAAGCTTTTGATGTCGCTGCACAGCGCGATCTTGTGGGTAAGTTTCATGGCAAAAAGAGGATGCCCGACAAGAAGACCGAGCAAGCTAAAGCACAGGCAGTTTTTTGCATCGATGTGCGCTCAGAAGTGTATCGGAGAAATCTCGAGTTGACCGATGGCCAGATTGAAACGCTGGGATTTGCAGGATTTTTCGCCTTCGCAATCAAATATATTCCCATTGGCCATGAAACGGGTGAAGCGCAATGCCCTGTGCTACTGAAGACCGGTCCAACGATCATGGAGCAGTTGCCCGATCAGCATCAACATCGAGCTGCCTTGAACGATCGACTCTTTCACCGACAGATTGAACAGGTATGGAAGTCATTCAAATCCGGAGCGGTGACTTGCTTTAGTTTTGTAAGCCCCATGGGTCTTTTCTATTTGCCCAAGCTGGTTTCGGATGCCTTTAGCTGGACTAGGCCCGTTTCCAATCCCAATACGGTAGGAATGAAAAAGGACTTTTCTGAAAAGAAAGGGATTAGTCTGGCCACTGACCGCAATGATTCTATGCTGGGGATTCCGCTGGATCAGCAGATTCAAATGGCCACAAATGCATTGAAGGCGATGTCGCTGGATTGTGATTTTGGGAAATTTGTACTGATCGTAGGGCATGGATCTACCATGGTCAATAACCCACATGCAACAGGGTATGATTGCGGCGCTTGCGGAGGACATACGGGTGAAGCCAATGCTAGAGTAGCAGCTGCGGTGCTGAATAATCCGGAGGTAAGAGCAGGCTTGCTTGAAGTAAGTATTTCCATCCCGGCCAATACGATATTCCTCGCCTGCCTTCATGATACTACGACAGATGAAGTGAGCATCTTGAATGCTGCAGATATCTCTGCCAATAAAGCAGCCGAGTTGCAGGATCTCAAAACTTCGCTAGCCAGGGCAGGACATGCCACCAGGGCAGAGCGCTCTTTGAGACTAGTGTCTGACTCCAGTTTTGACATAGACAAAGCAATACTCACAAGAAGCAAGGACTGGGCACAACTCCGTCCCGAATGGGGACTGGCCGGATGCTCGGCATTTGTGGTGGCACCCCGCGAGAGAACGAAAGGAATCGACTTTAAGGGTAAGTCCTTTCTTCATTCCTATGAATGGAAGAAGGATCAGGAGTTTTCTGTGCTGGAACTGATCATGACTGCTCCTATGGTCGTGACCAGCTGGATCAACTTGCAGTATTACGGTTCCACGGTGGACAACAAGAATTACGGATCGGGTAATAAAACGCTCCACAATGTTACTGCCGGAGTTGGAGTCTTAGAAGGATATTCTGGAGACCTGCGGGTAGGATTACCATTACAGTCGATCCACGATGGTGAGCGATTTCAGCATGATCCACTTCGCCTCAGTGTTATCATTGAGGCACCGATCAAAGCAATGAATTCTATTCTGGAGAAACATAAAGGGGTAAAAGACTTATGCGATAATAGCTGGATCTACCTGATGGCGATGGATGAAGAAGGAAAGGTATCGCATCGATACAATGGCAACTTGACCTGGGTAGAAGTAGATCAACTAGCAGCCTGATTCTGCTGCTCTAGGAGCAAGAAAGATTGGAATAAAATTCTTCCCTGCTGATTTGCTTTACTACAAAGACAACCTAAATAAAATCATCATAATTTCCGAACTACCATTTAGTGAAAGTGATGACTGGAGTAGTGTTTTCTTGCGGTACTTTGACAAAGCAGGGAAGCTATTTGCCCTTGAAAGAAAAATAAAAAACAGCAAGTAACATGGGTTCTACATCAGGCGGGCAGCAGTTCAAATTGGGTGCTTTGTGCTGCTATTGAATTTTAGCAAAAAATTGAAACTTTGTACTCCGCCCTACCAAACGCAAAGCCCGAAAACCTTAAGCTTTTTTCAAATCGTCCAAACTCAATCAGTTCTAATAAATCGGCACCACGGTCGAATTCTTAATTTCATGCAGGACAAAAGAACTCTGGATCTGAGAAATATTGGGCAATGCTGCAAGCTTTCCGGAGGAGAATTGATGGTAGTCGTTCAGATCCTTCACAATGAGTCTCAATAAAAAATCACTAGCTCCACCCATCAGGTAGCACTCCTTCACTTCAGGGAAATCGGAGACCGCTCGGCTGAATGATTCGATCGCTTCCAATTTCTGACTTTCCAAGGATACGGAGCAAAATACAACCATGTAGGAAGGAAGCATGGACTGCTCTAAGACAGCCACATATTTCTTGATCAATCCCGCTTCTTCCAACTTTCGAATCCGATCATAGACGGGCGTTTTAGTCAAGCCGAGTACAGCCGCGAGTTCCTTTGCATTGGCCTTGGAATCTGTTTGCAACAGTTGGAGTAGTCTTTTATCGAGTTCATCTAATTTCATGGCGTATTTCTTCCTGATTTGGCATGTAAATATACTCAAATCAGGAATTGAGTTCTATGATTAACCAGTTGACAGTTTGTTTTCCTGTAAAACGGCAATCTATAGGATTTGAAGCCAGGCAGAAGGAACTTTAGGGAAATATAAACTCATCTTTTGCCATGAAAAAGACAATGCATCCTGAAAGTCTGATGATGTCCCACGGCTATAAGCCAGAGCTCTCAGAAGGAGCCATCAAGCCTCCAATGTTCTTGACTTCGACATTTGTGTTTAAGACCGCAGAAGAAGGAAAGTCATTTTTTGAAGTAGCCTATGGACTCAGAGAGAAAAACGATCAAGAAGATCTCGGTCTGATCTACAGCCGGATCAACAATCCCAATCTTCAAATACTGGAAGAGCGACTCTGCCTCTGGGATCAAGCTGACGACTGTGCGATTTTCGAAAGTGGCATGTCTGCCATTAGCACGGTATTTCTAGAGCTGTTGAAGCCTGGTGATCTGCTCATCTATAGCATGCCCACCTATGGAGGTACCAGTCATTTCATAACGCACTATCTCCATCAAACCGGAATCCATAACATTGCCGTAAGGGCAACTGACACTCTGGAAGAGGTAATCGCCATGGTAAATGCCTCTGGACTAGCTGAGCGATTGAAATTAATTTACCTGGAAACTCCTTCCAATCCGACTAATGATCTCTTCGATATCAAGATGTATAAAATGGTTGCGGATCATTTTAGCAATTCAGATGCACCTGTTTCACTTGCAGTAGATAATACTTACATGGGCCCACTCTGGTCGCATCCTATTGCACATGGCGCAGATCTCGTGTTGTATTCTGCTACAAAATTCATTGGTGGTCATAGTGATGTCATTGCTGGAGCGGTGCTGGGAAATGCCAATTTGCTCAAGCGAATGAAAGTGATGCGGACGTTTTTGGGAAATATGGCCAGCCCTCATACTTGTTGGTTGCTGCTACGAAGTCTAGAAACCCTCAAAGTGAGAATGGAACGGCAAGCTAGTAATGCTCAAAAGATTGCTGATGTTCTGAAGGATGATCCAAGAGTCGAAAAAGTCTGTTTCCTTGGACATCTAGAGGCTGGAACTCAAGCGCACCAGATCTATTCGCAACAGTATTCATCTGCTGGTACCATGATCGCATTTGAACTGCAAGGAGGCGAAGCAGAAGCCTTCCGATTCTTGAACAGTCTCCAACTGATCAAACTGGCTGTAAGTCTTGGCAGCACAGAAAGTCTGGTGCAGTTGCCCGCAGCGATGACACATATAGGAATGACGCCAGAAGCACGTGCAGCATTTGGGATCAGTGATAAGTTGATCCGGCTGTCTGTTGGGATCGAACATGTCGATGATTTACTGATGGATATTCTCCATGCAATAAGTGAAAGTATTCCATCGACTGAAAAAGCCGGAGTTCTTGAAAATGTAGAAAAATAATGGGAAACGGATGATATAAGACGGGAGGCAGAAGTAGGGCAAATACTGGTCAATGCCAATAATCCATTCCCGCTAATTTTAAGGTAAGGCTATACTGATCCCAATCGGTATAGCCTTTTTCAATTTTCCCTAAAATCACCAAGATTTAAATTTGAACAATCCCTAAGTTTCATAGAAAAATTCAGATAATTTTCTTGGGCAATAAGCGTTCAATTCACTGTATCAAATATTTGACTAAATCCCCTAAGATCGCCAATTACAAAAATAGGGGCTACCTTCCTTAAAGTATTTTATCATACTTTGAGAAGGCAATAGTACAAACGGTCTTTTCAATCATCAATCCTAATCCTATGACTAAATCCAGCTATCCAAAATCCTTTTCCCATATTGGTATTACTGTCCCAGACATAACTAAAGCAGTGAAATTCTATTCAGAAGTAATGGGCTGGTACGTAATTATGCAACCATCCAACGTGAAAAAGGAAAGAGAGACCACGATCGGACAGATGTGCATTGACGTCTTTGGAGAGAATTGGGAGGAATTTGAAATCGCTCACCTAGCTACTTCTGATGGAATTGGAATTGAGTTATTTTCCTTTCCAAACGGAGTTAAGGAAGCACCTGAGTTTAACCCTTTCAATACAGGACTTTTTCACTTTTGCATTCAAGAGCCAGACATTGAGGAACTGACAGCAGAAATCGTGAGGCATGGCGGAAAACAGCGAATGCCCATACGAGAATACTACCCAGGTGAAAAGCCTTTTAAAATGGTGTATGTAGAAGATCCCTTTGGTATTGTATTTGAGATTTATACGCACAGCTATGAACTCACTTATTCTTCTGGAGCTTACCAAAAATAAAACAACAAAGATCCAACAGCCCCACTTTCATCCGATTGGGGCTTTTTTATGTCAAAAAATAATAGTCTGGGAATCAGAAATAAGCTGACCTGATTATCCTTAACGATGACAGTAAAAATAAAAAAGCAGCTAAGTATATGGTAACCAACAGCATCACTGGTACTTCTTCTTATAGTTATCGGAAGGCCATCGGCCTCTCGCCTTGGTGGGCTTGCCTCACTGTGGCGGCTATTCCCGCCAGTCAAGCAAAGAAAATTAGATTACTGGCATAATTGCGGATGGCCACACATGTTATTATACTTAATTGGTAAATTCATTACATTTCTATTCCTGATGGAAAAAAAAGAGAAGCCAATTTTTCACAAACGGATCTTTTGGGATGTCAATTTTGAAAACCTTGATTACGATAAGAAAGCCAATTTCATTATTGAGCGAGTATCTGAGCAGGGTGATGTGCCGGATATTCGAAATTGCCGCATATACTATGGCAACGAAAAAGTAACTGAGGCATTATTAAATGCAAATTTTTTACCTAAAGTTACTATGTACCTAGCAGCAGCTGTGATTGATCGACCTTTAGAAGAATTTAAATGCTACAAACTCAGACAGTCGAACCCGGGACTCTTTCCCTACTAGAAAAATTGATGGATATTCCAGGGCTCAGGAGTTTTGGATTGGTAGGAGGAACTGCGCTAGCATTAAAATTTAGTCACCGGATTTCAGTGGATTTAGATTTATTTTCTAATGAGAGATTTGAAAATGTGACTATTGAAAATTCTCTAACTAGAGTTTTTGGTTCTGACTTTGAAAATCGAACAAGTACTCCAATGTTTGGTGTTTTTTGTTTCATTGAAGGAATAAAAGTAGATCTTATCAGATATTCTCATCCGCTGATTCGACCTTCGGAGACCATTGCCGATATTCGGATGTATTCCAATGAGGATATTATTGCCCTGAAGGTCCAGGCAATTCTAGGTCGTGCTAAGAAGAAAGACTTTTGGGATGTAGCAGAATTATTGAAGCACTATATGGTAAAAGATTTTATAGACTTTCACCAGGAAAAATTTAGCACGCAGAATCTCCCAATTTCTGTCCCTCAGGCCATTTATTATTTTTCAGATGCTGAAGAAAGCGAGGATCCAGTCAGCCTTAAGGGCCAGACTTGGACTAAATTTCAGAAATTAATTCAGAAAAAAGTAGCTGAATACCTGCTGTGAATTTGGTCTGACTAGTCTTTTTTCTAGTTAAAAATCATGTCATTCTCAAATCTATAACTTACAAGAAATAGTTCAGGCAACTTTAAACTGTTTTAAATTCAAAACAATTATTCCTGTTTTTGTTCTGAGTTCAAAACAATACTATGGAAGATCTGTACATTTTTTAAAACATTTTACTAAAGCAAGTTTCTCTGGATTGGAAAAGATACCTCTTCCCAAAACTGGATCCACAAGAGAAGCTTTTAGGAATTAAAGGCCTTAGAGGCGTGGGAAAAACTACACTCTTACTGCAGTATTTGCTTTCTTCTCCCCTAGAAAATCAGCAGAAACTAGATGTCACAGCGGATCATCCCTATTTCTATTCATCCAGCCTTTTCGAGCTAGCAAATCAGTTTTACGCCTAGTCCGGCAAGCCTTTAATAATCGATGAGGTACACAAATACGCCAATTGGTCCAGAGAACTCAAATTAATTTATGATGGATTTCCGAAATTGAAGGTGCTTTTTGCCAGTTCTTCGGCGCTGGATCTTTACCGTGGTGAATCGGATTTAAGTCGTCGGTTGATCACACTAAATCTCGAAGACCTGTCATTTCGAGAATATCTGAATTTGACTTCAGAGAATAATTTTGAAAAAGTAGAGCTGGTAGATATCCTAACAAATCACCAAGAGCTAAGTAGGGTGATCACAACTGACTTCCATCCGCTTCCAGAATTCAAAAGCTATTTAAAGCAAGGTTACTTTCCGGCTATCGCCCAAGTAGGGGGTTCAAGTATGAAAATGCGAACATTTCAGACGATCAACACGGTGCTTGAAACTGATTTGGCTTTTTCCAAGGAATAGTCACCTGCCAATATTACAAAAATCAAAGAGCTCCTTGGAGTGATTGCGGTGACGGTACCCTTTGAACCGAATATTTCTAAAATTGCTGAAAAATTGGGGATTAGCAGAAATACGGTCTATGCTTTTCTTACCAATTTGCAAGATGCTAAAATCCTGAATTTGGCAAATAAGCCAAATAAGGGGATCAGCCACTTTCAAAAACCGGATAAAATCTATTTCGAAAATACCAACTTCACCTTTTCCCTTCAGGAAAGTCCAAGCGTAGGGACCATTGGTGAGACATTTTTCTTAAACCCGTTAAAAAATAGCGGCCACACGGTCAATCTAAGTACTCAAGGGGATTTCCTAATAGACGAAAAATGGAATTTCGAAATTGGAGGCCTATCCAAAGATGACAGTCAGCTCAAATCTTTGGCAAATGGTTTCTTGGCCCTAGGCGAAATGGAAATAGGTTTCGCAAAGAAAATCCCTCTTTGGCTTTTTGGCTTTTTGTACTAAAACTTACCTCCCCTCCCTTTGGGCCATTCGAAAACCCCGCGGTGATAGTTTATTTTGCTTCTTAAAACTCCGGTTGAAATACGAAAGATTTTCATACCCCACTCGGAAAGCAATTTCTGCAATACCTAAATCTGTTTCAATAAGTAACTTTTGGGCCTCCGCAATTCGGAGCTGCTGCAAGTATTGCGTAAATGTCTTTCCAGTTCGGAGTTTAAAAAATCGGCAAAATGCTTCTTTACTGAGATTTGCCTTTTCTGCTGCCTGATCCAAATTGATAGCTTGAAATCGGTTTTCCAGCAAAAACTGCATGACTTGATTCATTCGCGTTCCATCGCGTTCATTTAGATTCGGACTACTTTGATTTAAAGGAATCAATTCAGCATTAGCGCTGTCCAAGAACGTGAAAAGTGTGATTCCGAAAAGGAATCGTTCTAATCCTTGAAAAGTCGAAAATTCAGTTAAAATCTTACTCAATTCACCCAAAACCTCCCCTTTGACTTGAAAGCAACTCCCTGTCATTGCTCGGAATTTTTGCAGAGAATTCAGTTCTTCCACCTCCAGCACGGCGTTGCCTAAAGCTTGAAAATCAAAAAATACCGTGTTCCCTGACATAATCAATTCACTTTCTGATTGAAAGTATTCTGGATCACTTCGAAAGACATGCGGTACATTTTCTCCTAAAAAAAAGACATCTCCCGACTGAAATCGACCCACATAATCCCCACTGAGAAACTGGCCTTTGCCCTCCAAAATCAATGTAAGTTGCAACTGAGGATGTTGATGAAGTTTGTCATAAAAGTGAGCGCCTCTATCTTCTTGAAAGCGAATAAACTCCTTTTGAGACTTTGGGATTTGAAAAGAAATGACTTTCGACATCATCAATTTGGTATCAGATTATTATTTACAAATGCAAATTATAAATAACTAGATCAATATAGTATCGATTAATATTAACCCTGTGGAAGAAAATCCGCTTTGGCTCCGCTAGTTTTGGAATAAAAAATACAATGAACTGGTACGGTGTATTTCCTGCAGTAACAACCAAATTTCATGCAGACGGAAGTCTGGACATGTCCTTATTTTTCAAAAACCTGGACTTTCAGCTCGAATCTGGAGTTCATGGGATTATACTGGGAGGTACATTGGGTGAAAGCTCAGCCCTTTCCACAGAAGAGAAAATTACACTGACCAGAGAGACGGTCAATTACATTGAGGGTAGAGTTCCAGTTATTCTAAATATTGCCGAGGGAGCAACGCAAGACGCTCTATTTTGGGCTAAAAAAGCAGAAGAATTAGGCGCTTCAGGCTTGATGATTCTTCCTCCTATGCGCTATGCGGCTGATGCAAGGGAAGTAATTACCTACTTTAAAACTGTCGCCAACTCCACTAAGCTTCCGATGATGATCTACAACAATCCTGTGGATTATAAGACTTTGGTGACCATCGACATGTTTGCTGAGCTAGCAGAATGCGAAAATATCCAGGCAATTAAGGAATCAACCAGAGACATCTCCAATGTGACTCGTATGATTAACCGCTTTGGAGATAGGTACAAGTTGCTTTGCGGAGTTGACACCTTGGCCATGGAAGAGCTCTTGATGGGTGCTTGCGGCTGGGTGGCAGGTTTGGTTTGCGCTTTCCCGAAGGAAACCGTTACCATTTTCAACCTAGTTCAGGAAGGGAAAATTAAGGAAGCAGCGGCGATTTACCGTTGGTTTTTGCCCCTTCTAGAGTTGGATATTCATCCTAAATTAGTGCAATACATCAAACTGGCAGAAACGCACTGTGGGGTTGGAAGCGAACATGTTCGTGCACCTAGACTGACTTTGATCGGAGAAGAACGTCAAAGAATCGAGAGGCTCATTATGGAAGGCATAGCCAAACGGCCTGTTTTATAAGTATTAAATAGCGAGATATCAGAACCGAGATTTGAGTAGAATGTACCAGGTCCAACGTACCAAGTAATGTAAAAATGGTGGTTGTGCTAATTATTAAACAGTATGATCTAGAACCAAGATAATAATACTAGACCTGCGGTTTGATTCCGTATTTTTGAAAATGGATGTTTTGCAGTATTTTGGATAATCTCTTGATAGTATCCTGTGCGGCGGATTTTATAAATTATGCATTTGGTATCCAATATCGGACACCTGAGATCGGTCTTCAAACATCCATCAACCAACAATTATAAAGCTGAACCAATGAACTTAGATCAAATTTTTAACTCTGCACACGAAGCATTTTTAACTTATAAAAACCTCTCTGGCGCTACAAAAGCTGATTTTCTCGATAAAATTGCTGAAATCCTAGAAGAAAACCGAAGCGCAATCGTTCCGATGGCAGTACGGGAATCCAATCTTGCTGAAGGCAGAATCAACGGAGAATTAGGTCGAACTACTGGTCAAATTAAGTTATTCGCCAATCTGCTGCGTGAAGGAAGTTGGGTTGAAGCAACGGTAGACCCTGCGGATCCGAATCGCTCTCCTTTGCCGAAGGCGGATATTCGTAGAATGCTTACACCACTTGGACCGGTTGTGGTGTTTGGTGCCAGCAATTTCCCATTAGCATTCGCTACAGCAGGTAGTGATACCATTTCAGCTTTGGCCGCAGGTTGTCCGGTGGTCTATAAGGGCCATCCTGCTCACCCAGATACTTCAAAGTTCGTCGGTACTTGTATTTCACAAGCCGCACAGAAGTCAGGTCTTCCATCCGGAATTTTCACACATGTAGCGGGCGGCATAAAAACAGGACAGGATTTGGTCAAGCATCCTTTAGCGAAAGCGGTAGGTTTTACAGGCTCATTTAGGGCGGGAAAATCACTTTTCAATATCGCCGGCAAGCGGGATCAGCCGATTCCAGTATATGCGGAAATGGGCTCAGTCAATCCGATTTTTGCATTTCCAAAGCGATTAAAGAATGAACTCGTGCCACTTGCCCAGAGCTTTGTGGGTTCTTTGACTTTGGGAGCAGGTCAATTCTGCACAAATCCAGGATTGATATTCGTCCCTAGAACATTGGCTGAGCGATTTGGAAATGCCATATCGGACGCGATTCAAGAAGTAGCCGCAGCTCCGATGCTTCACGAAGGAATTGCAGAATCCTATTACAAATCCCTCAATGAACTCCAGCTTCGCTCCGAATTGGAATGGGTGAAAGTTCCCGATGCAAAACATCTGATCAATGCCAGTCCTGCCTTGGCGGAAATCTCTGCTGCTGATTGGATGGGAGATAATTTCTTTCAGAAGGAAGTTTTTGGCTCTTTCGCTTTGATGGTAGTTTATGAAAATACAACCGAGCTGATGGCAGTTGCAGAAAAGCTTCATGGCCAGTTGACGATTTCCCTTTGGGGAGATAACGATGAGCTCAGTGCTCACAAGGAATTCATCAACCTATTGGAAGAAAAATGTGGACGATTGCTTTTTAGAGGCGTCCCTACCGGTGTGGAAGTGGGCTACGCAATGCAGCATGGCGGACCTTTCCCAGCTACTATGGATTCAAGAAGCACTTCAGTCGGAGCTCATGCCATCAAACGTTTTGCCCGGCCAATTGCCTTTCAGGATATGCCCCAAGAATTACTTCCTGATGCGTTGAAAGACGAAAATCCATTAGGAATAATGAGGCAGGTGAATGGGAAGTTTGAGGTATAGGATTTGATTTCAGAAGTGCGAATGACGGTTTACGAGATTTTGAGAAACTTCAATACTAGATTCACAACTTTGACTCTTAGGATTAAAATATCTTATCAAAAGTCTCCTTTTGAATATTCGATCCCAATTTTCCAATCTTTTCCAATTTTCAATTTTGAAATAAATAACATCGAATACTGAATGATGAATACTGAAGTCTCAAGGGGTTCCAGACATACGTTTTCTTGCATCGATGCCCACACCTGTGGCAATCCTGTTCGAGTAGTTTCTGGTGGGATTCCTTTTCTCAAGGGAGATACTATGCTGGAGAAGCGTCAGTATTTTCTTGAAAATTACGACTGGATTCGTACCGGACTGATGTTTGAACCTCGGGGTCATGATATGATGTCGGGCTCCATGCTTTTTCCTCCACACGATCCTGAAAATGATTTTGCTGTGCTCTTTATCGAAACTTCCGGCTGCTTGCCCATGTGCGGTCACGGCACGATTGGCACAATCACCATTGCAATCGAAGAAGGATTGATACATCCCAAAACTCCGGGATTTCTAAGAATGGAAGCTCCGGCCGGTTTGGTTCTGATCGAATATAAACAGGAAGGCAAAAAGGTCAAATCCGTCAAGCTTACAAATGTGAAGAGTTTTTTGGCAGCCGAAAACTTAGAAATCGAATCTGAAGAACTCGGTAAACTCACCGTGGATGTGGCATACGGAGGCAATTTCTACTGCATCGTGGATCCGCAGGAAAACTTTCCCGGATTAGAGCATTTCAAAGCCGAGCAACTCATCTCCATGGCTCGAAATCTTCGCGCAAAAATGAACGAACGCTACGACTTTGTACATCCTGAACAGGATCGAATCCGTGGACTTTCTCATGTACTTTGGACGGGGAAAACCTTGGACCCAAACAGCACCGCCAGAAATGCTGTTTTCTACGGAGACAAAGCCATCGACCGATCTCCATGCGGCACAGGTACTTCCGCTCGAATGGCGCAGTGGTTTGCTAAAGGCTGGTTAAAACCCGGCGATGAATTTATCCATGAGAGTTTTATCGGATCAAAATTCACCGGAAGAATCGAAGAAGTCACCGAAATCGCCGGCAAACCTGCAATCATTCCAAGCATCGAAGGTTGGGCAAAAGTGTATGGATACAATACGATCATTTTGGATGACGATGATCCGTATGTGCATGGATTTCAAGTGATTTAAGAATCAAGAGCCTAGTATCAAGAACCAAGAAAGGCCTTAGTCCGATTTAAGACAAAACTCTTCAAATCTAAATCTAAAACAAGTCAACACCTTCGAGGTCTTAAAGCTTTCGCATAAAACCCAAAAATTTGAATTAAAGACCTTTAAGGTTAATGAAATCCGACCTTGGTTCAAGCGAATTATCCTTAAATTGCTTATACAAGGCTTTTGAAAATCTTTCAATTATGGGGTTCAAGGCTAGAAAATGAATCTCAATCAAAATAAACTCTTCCCAATTCACAGATGAGCGCGTTGCCTAGCTATATTCTATCCTCCTTTTTTATAGCTTTTTGGTCGGGGCAACTTGCCGCTTTTCAAAGCAGCCCTTTTTTTAGCACTGAGACTCCCATGGAAATAGCATTGGCGACTTCACTGAACGACCTCAGACAGGCTAAGTCCGATACCGTGTTTTTTAACAGTATGCTTCGCTACAAGTCGGAAGACGGAAGTAGGGATTCCATCCGAGTGGAACTGAGCGCGCGTGGCAACTCGAGAAGAATCCGATGTGACTTTACCTCTGTGCGAATAAAAATTGCCAAAAAAGAAGCTAGAAACACCATTTCTGACGGGGAAAAAGCCTTAAAGTTGGTCCCGCCTTGTGAAGATTCAGAACCTTTTTACGACTTAATGGCGAAGGAATTTGGATATTATAAATTCTACGAAAAAATCAGCCCTTACTATTTTAAAACTAAGCTGGTCAACCTTACGCTCACAGCTACTCGGGGCCGAAGATCCAAAAGCTATCAATTGACCTCCTTTTTGATTGAGGATGATGACAAAACAGCGAAACGGTTTGATGGGAAAATCTCTGATCCGAAACTCGTACGACCGAATCTTGTAAATGACATAGTTGCCCTGAAGCAAGATTTTTTTTCATTTATGATCGGCAATACAGACTGGTCAAATACTGTTCAGCATACTATCAAAGTCATGGAGCGAAAAGATAGTAAGGTCATCCCACTTCCTTATGACTTTGATATGTCGGGGTTTGTCAGTGCGTCCTACGCCATACCCTATGATTACTTACCGATCCAAACAGTTCAGGAAAGGTTGTACCGAGGGATCTGCAGAGGGCCAGAACTGGTACAATATGTCAGAGACTATTTTCCGATGAAAGAGCAAGTACTCAATGAAATCCTCGGAACGCTAAAAAGTGAGATCCAAACCAATCAATATAAAATAGCCCGTAATTACGTCTCCGAGTTCTTTGAAATAATTAAAGATGATGAACAGTTTGAGGCCCAAATATTATCCAAGTATGTCACAAATACCTACTAAATAGCCTCCTTATTTCTCCTATCGCCCGTCCCTAATGCTTCACTCCTTTCACTTTCAGGCTATACTATGAAACCAACTCTAATTATCGGCGGTGGAATCGTCGGCTTATTTTCTGCCTATTTTCTTCAAAAAGAAGGGATTGAGGTCACTGTAATTGACCGCACAGACTTGAAAGACAATTGCTCCACAGGCAATGCGGGGATGATCGTACCCAGTCATATTATTCCATTGGCAGCTCCCGGGATGATCAGCAAAGGAATCGGTTGGATGTTTTCTTCCAAAAGCCCTTTTTACATTCATCCAAGATTAGATTTTAAACTTGCTCAGTGGTGTCTACTGTTTTTCAAAGCTGCCAATGAAAAGCAAGTCGCAAAAGCCATCCCTTTTCTCAAAAATCTCAGTCTTCTCAGCAAAGCTTTATACCAAGAATTTAAAGTTGAGCATCCCGAATCTGCCATCGCTTTGGTAGAAAAAGGGCTGATGATGGCCTATCAGACGGAGTCAGTGGAAAAAGAGGAAATTGAATTTGCCAATTTAGCTCGGAGACATGGTCTGGACGCTGAAATCCTAACTCCTGCTGATATCCAAAAAGTAGAGCCCAATCTTGAAGTAAGAGCCAGAGGAGCCGTACTTTTCCCTGGAGATGCACATCTGGATCCCGGTGGTTTATATGGTTTTTTGAAAAAATACCTCGAGGAAAAAGGAGTCCGATTTTTATATAATACACAGGTTTTAGGCTTTGAAAAAACCGGGTCTAAAGTGGAAGCGATCTTGACAGATCAAGGTAAAATCGAAGCTGAGAAAGTCTTGCTTTGTGGGGGTTCTTGGTCAGGAGAACTAGCTAAAATGTTGGATTTCTCCTTACCAATGATGGGAGGTAAAGGATACTCTTTTGTTCAGGAAAACAAGCCTGAAATTAAGCAAGCAACGATTTTAACTGAAATGAAGGTGGCTGTTAGCCCCTATGCAGAGACAGTTCGCTTTGGTGGAACCATGGAAATCGCCGGCACTAACCAATCCGTCAATCTGAATCGGGTAAAGGGAATTTTCGAATCAATCAATCGCTTTTATCCAGAATTTGAGGCGAAATTTCCAGCCGAAAATCAAATCTGGAAAGGTCTTCGTCCCTGCTCTCCTGATGGCCTGCCTTATATCGGTTTTGCTCCGGGCTATTGCAATGTTTTGGTAGGAAGTGGACATTCCATGATGGGAATTTCTTTGGCACCAGCCACCGGGAAAATCTTGGCAGAATTGCATCAGCAAAAGGCTACAGCGATAGAAATTCAGGGTTTTGAAGTGGGAAGATTTGCTTGAGAACTGAGAGAAAAAAAATAAATCATTTTAGGAAAATCTCTTATTACAATCCAATCAAAGGCTTTCGGAATATCTCTTAAAATTATCTAAGATTGCCTGCCGGTACTGATACTGAGTTACTGTTGAATTTTTCTGTTTTGGCTCAAATGTTTCAGTAACGCGCACGCTTGTCCCTTCTTTTTCGAAACTTATTGAAACATTTCTTCCGTCGGCTAGCACATATTCGATTAGCTTTTCAGTTTCAATCGTTGAATATTTCCCTTCAAAGTCAAAGCCAAAGCTGCCGTCTCTAGCCTCCATACGATACATAAACTCCCTACCCACTTTAAATCTATTCTTTGCAAACGGTGTGTACCAAGCCGAACTTGCACTATTCCAGTTTTTGATGTGGATTGGTCTAATCCATACTTTCCAAACTATTTGAATTGGAAGATTGACTAATGTAGTAGCTATTATCTTCGAGCTAGTGTCCATTATATGTGGATAATTGGACAGAAAGTTAGCAAATTACTTCGGTCTACATCAAAAATTAAATGAAACAAAAGAGGTGCGATTTCAAATATTCGTTAGGACAGTTGGAAAGTAGCCCCAAAAGCTATTAAAGTTCTAACCTGTGACTTGCATACCGGTTCGACATAGAAAAAGTTAAAACAAGCTAAATAAAAAAGGATACTATTTTTGGTATCTTATAGTGTAGCAGAAATAGCGTCGATAGCCATTAAAAGTCAGCTTATGATATTTTGAAATAAAAAAAGCCAATCATTTCTGATCGGCTTCGAAGTAGCGGGAACAGGACTCGAATGAACAATGATTTTCAATATGTTATGAAAAATAGTAAAACTTATAGAGAAACAATTGATCGATGTCATTAATCGTAGACCTTTGCAACTATGATTTAAAGCTATCAATAATTATATTAAATTCTGTAAACTTTTATCTGGTTTGAGATCAAAAATCAGAAGGGTTCTATAAATGAAATCTTGTTGAAATGACTTAATGTAGTTTAATTTATTTACCTCTAAACAACTGAGGAAGGTATTAACCCCGAAAAGAATACTTTCTGGGACATTTTTAGCTGGGGACACAAAAGCTCTGAATAGCTGAGGTGGAGATATCATAATTCAGTAGCATTTCCCGATATCCAATCCTATTTTCATTAAGGCTTTCTAATAATTCCTGAGAGCCATATTTCTCAGCCAATTGTTTGATCTCATTTGAATTCAGGGATGGCTGTTCAGCAAGTACTTTACCTAATTGTACAAGTAATACTGATTCTCTACTAAGCACCTGTTTGGCTTGATCCCTTGCTGCTTTAATAATCCCCTTAGCCTCCGACTCAGCATCAGAAACGTTGTGGTAGATATTTACATAATCATCAGAATTGATAGATGTTCTTATCAAGTCCTTTCCAAAGCCAAAGTTCTTAATGCAAGCCATTGTCAATTCTGTTGCTGAATCTATATCTGATTCTGATCCTGTGCTTATGTTTCCTTCGCCAAAAATTAGACTTTCCGCTTCATAGCCACCAAGCAATACTGCTACCTCATTGACTAATCGGCCTTTTGTCCTAAGCTTTGGCTTCCATTCATTTTGAACCATTCCTCCTACACCAGAATCAGAAGCTACCGAAAGGATTTTTGAAGGGACTTTGCCAAATAAAGCCATTCCCAGAACAGCATGACCAGATTCATGAACAGCAACTAACGCTTGCTTATCATCTGATCTATTCTTCTTTAAACAATCAACTTTGCTGTTTAAAGGAAATTCCATAATATGAAGAATGTTGCCTTTATCGCTGTAGGTGACCAACATAGATTCGTTGCAATCGATTTCTATTACGGAAGGTTGGTCTGGTTCTGTAAGTGCCTTCATCAGGATATTGGGAACCAAATCTTCAATCGCATATTTGATGGTCGATTTGAGTGGTCTTACGCCTTGTGTTGCGACTACTCCTTCGCTGAACAACCATGATTTCATACGATTACTGAACTTCATTTCTATTCCTGACTTTTCAAAGGTATTCTGAGAGACCCTAATCAGTTCATGATCAATGATCTGATAAAATGCCTTTTCACTCAAGCCTGGATAGATGATGTGGTTATTGCCTAATCGTGCGATTTGCTCATTCCTGAACCTATTCTGGAG